>Ga0302326_10018898_pt1 | contig 14272 bp, 16 predicted proteins | sample Palsa_T0_3_FD_202264 | JGI IMG/M metagenome (GOLD analysis project Ga0302326, IMG submission 202264) | Peat permafrost microbial communities from Stordalen Mire near Abisko, Sweden - Palsa_T0_3 | ecosystem: Environmental > Terrestrial > Soil > Palsa > Peat permafrost | place: Sweden: Abisko... | reverse complement strand
CCATCATTTTTTCGTCCGCGAAGAGATGGCTGATCAGCCACACCCAGTAGTCCGCACCCTCCAGGCTATGCGGGTAGGCCGTCGGGTTCTGGTAAGCGGCGAAGACTTCGGCGAACGCCTGGATATTCATCACCAGGATGCCGAGCACGGCGAATCCGCGCAGCAGATCGAGCGCCAGGATGCGCTCGCGCTCCAATACCGGGCCGGCCGGCGGGGATGGCGGCATACGAGGTCAGCGCGGCTCCGCGGCGGGCGGAGCTTCCAACTGGCGCTCCAGCGCATCCAGCTTTTCATTGAATTCGTTGAGCACGGCCTGTTCGGTTTCGAGCGAATTGTTGAGTTCGCTCTCGCGCGCCCTGATTTGCTGATCCGGGCCGTTTCCGACGACCATTTTCAGACCCGCGCGCATGTCTTCCAGTTGCGAGCGCCGGGCCGCATCGCTTTCGCCTGAAAGGTCCTGTTCGATCTTGGCCAGCCGCTCGTTGGCGGCCGCTTGCCGTGCCGTCTGCTCGCCGATTTGCTTGCGCACCTCGTCCAATTGCTGCTGGATGCGCGCCACCTTTTGTTCCTGAAACTGCGCGCGCTGCATGAGCAATTGCATGCGCGGAGCCAGCGTCATGTTTTTCTCGACCGCGTGCCGCAATTGGCGCACTTCGGAAAGCAGCGCCTGCATGGTGGCCGAGTCGGCGCTGGATGCCTGCGCCAGCGCTGGGCCAGTCGCCAGCAAAACGGCCGCGCCAAATTTGAAAAGCTTGTTCATAATGGTCTGTCCCTATCGTCAGTATAGTGGGACGCAAGACCGCTATGACGCAATCGAACTTTTTCGGCACCGTGAAGCAGGATCTGACCTTCGCGGCGCGCACGCTTCTGAAGAATCCCGGTTTCACCGCCGCCGTGGCCGTATCGGTGGCGCTGGCGATCGCCGCCAACGCCACGGTCTTTGGCATCGTGAACGGCTTGCTGCTCGGAGCGCTACCTGTGCGGGAACCTTCCCGCCTGGTGAGCTTGAACCAGGGCAACACGTTCTCCTACCCCAACTACGTCGATTATCGCGACCAGAGCACCCAGGTATTCGAGGGTCTGACGGCGCACTTTCCTTTCATTCCGGCGAATCTGGGCGGCGTGGGCCAGCCGGAAAGGATCTGGGGCCAGGTGGCGGCCGGCAACTACTTTTCGGTGATCGGCATTCAGCCCGCGATCGGCCGCGGGTTCACCCCCGCGGAGGATGGCGCAGCCGGCGGACACCCGGTCGTAGTGCTGGGCAACGCATTATGGCGGCGCCGGTTCGCGAGCGCACCGGACGCGGTGGGCCGGCAAGTCCTGCTCAACGGCCAGAGCTACACCGTGGTAGGCGTGATGCCGCCGGGATTTCACGGAACCGACCGCGCGGTGCTGGCGGATTTCTGGGTGCCGCTATCCATGACCGGCCAGATCATGCCGGATCTGGCCAAAGACAACGTTTTCGCCAAGCGGGAGAACCACTGGATCATGCTGGACGGCCGGCTCAAGCCGGGCGTCAGCCGAAAGCAGGCGGCCGCCGCGCTGAACGTAATCCAAAGACGGCTGGACGAAACATATCGTAAGAGCGAGAAACCGAGCGACGCTATCCGCCTCGGCGATTCCGGCGGATTGTTCGGTGGCGCCGACCGTTTCGCGATCGGCTTCATGGCGGTGCTAGCGGCCTTGGTGGGCATGGTGCTGCTGATAGCCTGCGCGAACGTGGCCAACCTGATGCTGGCGCGCGCCATGGGGCGGCAGCGGGAGATCGGCCTACGGTTGGCGCTGGGCGCCAGCCGGCGGCGACTGATCCGCCAGTTGCTCACCGAGAGCGTGCTGCTGTCGCTGGTCGGCGCGGCAGGCGGCTTCGCTTTGGCTGCCGTAGCCACGGTGGCCCTCTCGCGCTTCAATCTGCCGCTGCCCTTGCCCATCCAATTCGACTTTACGCCGGACGCGCGCGTGCTCTGGTTCACCGCGGCGCTCGCCGTAGCGACCGGCGTCATCTTCGGACTGGCGCCGGCTTTGCGGGCCACGCGCACCGATCTGGTGACCGCGCTGAAGGAGCAGACCGCCGGCTTCGGCGGATTCCGCCGCCTGGGCATGCGCAATCTGCTGGTGGTGGTGCAAGTGGCTCTCTCCCTGGTGCTGCTGGCCGGCGCCGGATTGTTCCTGCGGAGCCTGCAAAACGCGTCCTCCATCGATATCGGGATGCGCCCCGATCATGTACTGCTGATGGCCACTAATCCCAAGCTGAGCCAGTACTCGCCGGAAAAAACCCGCCAGTATCTCGCGCAGCTCCGCGCGCGGGTGTCGGCTTTGCCGGGTGTCCGCTCGGTGAGCTATCTGGACAGCATTCCGCTGAGCATTGGCGGAACGGCCTTCGACTTTAATGCCGAGGGAGCAAAGGACGCCAAACCGTTCAACGTCGACGTGTACTTTGCGGGGTCGCATTTCTTCGAAACCATGGGCCTACCCCTGCTGCGCGGCCGGGATTTCGACAAGCAGGCCGACGCGGCGTCCGTGATCCTCGACCAGAAGGCGGCGGAGCGATTATTCCCCAACGCGGATCCCATCGGGCGGCGGGTCACGGCGGACCACAAAACCTATGAGGTTGTGGGCATCGCCAAGAACTTCAAATCCAGAACCCTGGGCGAGGAGCCCGCCGCGGCCGCGTTCCTGTACCTCGAGGCCCACCCGGAGGACGTGTTCAGTTTCTACGGCGTTTCGATTGTGGTGAAGACCGCCGGCGATCCAAACGGCATGATCCGCCCGGTGCGCCAGGAGATTGCGGCGCTCGATCCGAACCTGGCGGTCGATAACATCGAGACGATGGAGGAGCATGTGGATAAGGCGCTGCTGATCCCGCGGATAAGCGCGGTCCTGCTGGGAGTTTTTGGGGTAGTGGGTCTGACGCTCGCCACGGTGGGGCTGTATGGAGTGATGAGCTACTCGGTGCGCCGCCGCACGCGGGAGATCGGCATCCGCATGGCGCTGGGCGCGCGCGCCGGCGGAGTCCTGGGGTTGGTGGCGCGGCAAGGTCTGGCATTGGCGGGGATTGGCGTGGCGATCGGCCTGGGTTTGGCGCTGACGATGAGCCGGTTCGCGGCCAGTCTGTTGTACGGCATCAGCGCCACCGATCCGCTGACGTTCATTGTGGTTCCGGCTGTGTTGCTGGCGGTCGCGGTAGTGGCGGTGCTGTTGCCGGCGCGGCGCGCGGCGAAGACGGATCCGCTAGCTGCTTTGCGGTATGAGTGACGTGGCGCACGCACTCGTGCGTGCCGTGTCGGCGCTCTTGCCGGCACAGGCGAGCGCATCTCGCCCACGGCGCGCTCCGCGCCGGCGACCGCAGGAGTGCGGTCGCGGCAGGCATGCGTGCCTGCGCCACGCTACTCATCCATCACACAGCGGAACCCCAGCGTACCGGCGCGATCCTTGGAGGGCGCCATCAGCAGATACTTCCCGTGTTCCGTCAGTTTGTAAGCCTGCGGGAAATACCACATAGACCCTTGCGGCCGGTAGTAACTGCCACCCCGCACGATTGCCGCGCGCGTGTGATCGTCGACGAACTCATCAGTCCACTGCCACACGTTGCCGGTCATATCCATCGCGCCGAACGGACTGGCGCCGGCCGGATGCGCGTCCACATCCGCGGGACCGGGCAGATCGCGGCCCTTGTAGGGCGCTGGAACCGCGCGCTCGTCCCACGAGCTGCCCCACGGATATAGCCGCCCATCCGTGCCCTCGGCAGCATATTGCCATTCCCACTCGTGCGGCAGCCGCTTGCCCGCCCACGCGGCGTAAGCGCGCGCATCTTCGAGCGACACCCATGTCACCGGCTTCTTCGCCCAACCGTCCGGGTAGGTTCCCCCGCGCCAGTCTTTCAGAAAGTTGTGGGCGTCTTTCGGATGATATTGCGTGGCGTCGAGAAACTTCTTGAAATCCGCATTAGTGACCGGATAGCGGTCGATGTAGAAAGCCTTCATCTTCAGCAAATTGTGGTGGCCGCGGCGCGGCGCATCTTCCCAGGGATACTGCACGTCCAGGCCGACCCAGTTGAACCCTTCGATCTCGATCCCGTTCACTTGGAAATCGAATTCGCCAGCGGGCACGTGGACCATGCTCGATGACCGGCTGAAGCCTTTCCCACCTGGCGTGGCCGCAATCTCGACCATGCGCTGCGGCAGGAACTTCCAGTCGTGGGACAGGCTCGCCAATGGCACGCGCGCCCACTCCCGCGTCTGCGCCAGGATGGCGTCGAGTTTCGGCGGTGCCCCGCCCGGCGTCGCCGCCAGGACCGCGCCGAAGCCGTTGCCTTCCATCGCGAAGCTCAGCACGGCGGCGCCGTCCACGATCCGCGGCTGCAGTTCCGCGCCGTTCCACACATCGTAATAGCGCGTGCCTTCCGCATGCGGTACCCGGATCTGCTCACCGACGACGCCATATTCGTTGCGGTTGACCACCGTCCACAAAGTGCGCCCCTCGCCCGGAAAGCGCGTGGCAAAAACGCCGTATTGCAGAGTGGGCGCGTAAGGCTCCCAGTCGCGCGCCACCAGCGAGCCCGCGAACTGGCGCTCGATGTAGGCGACCCGCCGCAAAGCTTCCGCATCCCGCGGCGCGATCTGGTTCCAGATGCCCCAGATGTTTTCCCAGCTTTCATAGCCTACGCCGTTGAAGAAAGCGGCTTGCAGATTGTCGGTTTTGTCGCGCGCCCAGCGGTCGCAAACGTTGATCATGTGGCGCGGCTCCAGCCATTTCAGCTTGCTCACCATGGGGGCGAACGGAAACTTCCAGTAGCCCCAACTCTGGTTGTTCCACATCAATTGCTCGTCTGCGCGCGGCGATCCCTCCGGCTCCAGCGCCACCGGATGGCCGGTCTGGTCCGAGGCCGTCCGGTAAGTGCGCGGTATGCCATCGAAGGTGTCGCCGTTCACGCCGTCTGCGCCGGTTTCATCCATGAGCTGCGCCGTCGCGGTCCAGTAAGGTACACCAACGTCGCGGGTGCCGGTGTCCCACGGCATGCTCGGAAAGAAGACGCGCACGCCGCGATGGTGGAAGTCCTCGACCATCTGGCGCAGGGCGGGAATGCCGCCAGGCAGGTCGCGCGCCAGGTCCCATTGATTGCGGTTGTCGATGCCGATGTTCGGATAGACCGGCCAGATCAAGACGCTATCCACGCCGCCGTAGCGCTGGTCGAGGTCGTCCAGATAGCGGCCGACGGTATATTGGCCGGCCGCCGGGTCGTAGAAATATCGCTCTTCGGCCATCATTTGAGGCTGGATGAAGTTCCGCTGGGTCCACAGGAGTTCGGGCCGCCGGTATTCGGCGTCGTCGTAGCCCATGCGAATGAGGCGCTCCTGGCGCCACTGGCGCAGGTCGTGGAGCCAGGCCTGGTGCTCGCCGCTGCCGACGATCTGCCACTCGCTGAGTTCCGCTACCCAATCCGGGGTGGACTGCCGGCCGGGACCCGGTATCTGGCTACCATCCGGAGGATACTTGGTATCCTGTGCCGCCACACCGAGCGCTCCCGCCAGAAGGATTCCAATGAGCCGCTGCATCACCGAAGAACATATCACGCATAGGTGGGGCAGGCGGTTTCGCCTGGCTTCTCTAAGGTGGGGGAGGCATTCAGGCAGGCTAAAGCCAAATCATTTCTTGGCTTGTTCCTGGTGGTGCTTTTCGCGTTCCGCGCGCATCTTGGCGTATTCGGCTTTCTGGGTGTCGTCCAGCATGGCCGCCACCTTCTGCGCATGCTCATCGTCGATGGTTTTGTGCATCTCGTGCATACGCTGGCCGGTGGCGTCCATGATCTGCAGTAACTGGGTAACCTGTGCGTCGGTCAGATGCAAACGGCTGCGCATGTCCTGCAAGTATCGCTTGCGAATCTCGGCGTGGCTCGACGGAGCGTTCGCGGTCGGGGCGTTCACCGTTTTCGCCATGTAGAGGCGATTGGCGAAGCCGCCGACTACGGCGCCGCTGGCGAAGACCACCAGCAGGTACACAAGCGTGGCAAAGTTCGAGCGGCGCATCAGAGTTCGTCCGCGACCGATTCGGGCAGATCCGGAGCGTCCTGCGCGTGTCCGGCGGCCAGCGCCTCCACGTAGCTCTCCACGGAGAACATCGAAGTGCCGCTGTGCGGGATATACAGGTACGCGGCCATGCCGAGCGAAAGCACGGCGGCAGCCGTAACGAGGGCGCGCGCCCAGCGTCCCATGAAAAACACGGACCGCTGGCGCTCGTCGATGCGCCTCCACAGTTCTGGCATGAAGTTGGCGGACACATCGGGATCCGGACAGGCCTCCCGGTAAGCCCTGAACAACGCGTCCAATCTTGCGTTTTCGTCGCCTCGGTTTGTCCAGTTCATACTTCTATATTTCGGCTTTCGCCGCACCTTTCGCGCTCGGCTCGTGGCCGGCTTCTCCGAACGCCTTCAAGACCCGCTGCCGGGCCCGGAACAACCGCACCTTAAGAGCATTTTCCTTGACGCGGTAGATTTTTTCAAGCTCCTTCAACGAAAGCCCCTCTACTTCTTTCAGCGTCAACAAAATGCGGTCGGCTTCCGACACCGTACTCAGCATGGCGTCCACCGCCTCCGAGATCTGCTTCCGCTGCCGGACGTCGTGATCCACCCGCCCACCGGCCATGGCATCGGCCAGCATCACCTGCTGCTCGGAAAGATCCGACATGCGCGACTCCATGCGCCGCCGCTGCTTCCGCAGATAATCATAAGCCGCATTCACCGTTAGCCGATACAACCACGGTTCAAAAACCTCGGCCGTGCGGAGCTGATCCAGCGAAAAATACAACCGCAGGAACACTTCCTGCCCTACATCCTCCACGTCTTCCGGCCTCGAAATCAGGCGCGCAATCGTCCCCAAAGTCCGTTTCCGGTATGCCAGCACGATTTCGTTGAACGCCGAGGCGTCACCCGCCTGTGCGCGTTTGATAATCTCAAAATCGACTAGCATGCGGCCCCGAACCGGCCGGCATGGAAACTGCTGAGCTTCCGTGTGTTAAGGCGTACCGGCAAATACCTAGGTTACAACAAGAAAAGGCTGGCGGCACGCGATTAATGCTCCTTAACTGGATGGTAGCGCCAGATGGATCCGGCGAAACGCGCGCCCAATGCGGCGATGCGGCCCTCCGCGGTCCAGATGGGGCTCCAAACGGAGCCTGCAAAGCGCACCGAGATGCGGGTGATGGACTTCCGGGCGGGGTCGTAAAGCGCCGGGCCGTAGAAGAACAAATCCGCCGAAGAGACATCGAAAACGAGGTGGCCCCGCGCATCGACGGCGTTGGCCGGCATGTCGCTCACGGTTACCCGGAGGCCCTGCGGCATGGGCAAAGCCATGGCGCCCCTGGATATCGCACTGACCGCGGATGCGGGAAGCTGCCCAGCTAGCGACGAAGACTTCATCAACGAGTTGTTCGTGCCAGGCGTGCAACTGGTCGCGGAGCCTTGGCAGGTGAGTAGGCCAGCGCCATGCGCTGCCGAGGCGGCGCATGGCGCCGCCCTCCTACCCCTGTTCATCCGCCGACGGGCCGTATAATGCCGGCACGGGCACATCGTTGAGCCGCAAATACACCGTCAATTGCGCGCGATGGTGGATAGTATGGTTCATCACGAAGCTGCGGATGCACGCGATGCGGGGCATGCTGAAGAGAGTTTGGCCTCCCGCCAGCAGCGACCAAGTCTGCGCGAAGCGCTCGTCGCTCGCGCCGGCCAGAGCGGCGCGCGCGGCGGTCACGCTCTTGTCGAACTTCGCCAGCAGCTCTTCCCGGGACGCTGCGGGCTCTTCCTTGTACGGCGGCGCGCCCACCGGGGCGATGTCGAACGAGTCCTTCTCGACGACATCCGTGGTCCAACCGGTCATGTTCGCAATATGCGTGGCGAGCGACCCCATACTGAAAGACTTCGGGTGGGGCTTCCAGCCATACTTGTCCTCCGGGCAGCGCTCCAGCGTTTTGCGGGTGTTGGCCATCTCTTGATCGAATTCGGGCAATAAGGCGTCACGAATCATAGCTACTTCCTCCATCGGCTAGTTTCGTCTTATATTCGCCTATTGTCAAGGTATAAATATACTTGACTATTCCAATTCAATCCGACAAAAATAGTAGTGGCGTGACAGGCCGGACAAGAGATACATTTACCTTGTGAGGATTTTTTGGTGGCAAGGCGGCGTTCACATTGAGCCGGAAGGCCCTGATGAATGCGCCGCGTTGATGACGATGATGGATCGCGCGGATTCAAGAAAGCCGGACGCGCTCATATTCGAGGCGTCCGGCTACGGTGCCGCTTCAGGCAGCGATCCGTTTGAATTGCTCAGCGGCCATGATATTCCAAGAAGCCCAATCTGTCACTTGCGTGACCAGCAGCCTGTCGTTGGAATCGATGTACGGCGCAAGGTCGTCCCGAAGTTGCTTCGCATTCCAGTTCGTCCCTAATGCCCACTGAGACATGAGTACACGGAACGCGCCGTGGGCCTTAAGGCGCGCGATGAGTTGTTCGTAGTTCTGGCCTGGTTTGTCCAAGTCGTAGCTGATCAGATACACCTTCATTGTTATTGTTCCTCGCAATGTTGTGCGCGCCATCACGTTGACGTGTGATGACGCGCGGGCCGCATTTAAGCGTTGACGTGGCTGTAGCGTTAGGCTAGAATGGTGCTTGTCGGTGCATCATTCGTGAGCGTCTGTCAACGCTGGAAACTGGTTAATTTAAGTCACGGTGGTTCGATAGGCGATACCTCACTTTCTGGAGGCCCAGCGCTCGTAACGCTGGGCCTTCGGCGTTTCCGTCCGGTCTGGCAGATTTCACCAAGCTCCGTCCGCTCTTCTCAGAGATCATAAAATCCTGTCCTTTTGTTCTAGTAGAAGCTTTGTAGGCGTTATCCAGCGAAAGCGGTGGATGCCTTCGACTCTCATTTCCGATTGCACCCAATGGCCTATCGTCATGTGCGCTTTCTTGGCGTGCTTGGAAATGCCGCCCAAGATTCCGCCCAATCCCGGCCCATCGGTGTTACAAACCTTGGCGAATGCATCGCCGTCCACGCCTTCGGGATGCTTCGCCAGTTCGGCCAACAACTTCTTACTGCGTTCGTTTATGGACCCGAAAAACTCGCTCAGGTTATCGGTCCTAGTGGGATTCGCGCGCGGCGCTTGCGGCATAGGCACTTCCAACGGCGCGGCATTTTTCGGTATGGCCCTGTTGATGGACCGTGCTTGCTTCAGAAGTTCGACGGCTTCAGCGGCGCTATCGCAGATAGCGAACGGGCCGTCCGCTTCCCATTGAACCTTGATGGCCATTGCGTTTTCTCCTTTCTTTCAGTCCCGGTTGAGCCCGTTTTCCGACCGTCCTGCTGTGGGTTCGAATCCCGCCCAAACCGGCTGCCTAGATCATACCCCAAGAAAGCGATCAAGCGCAAGGGGTACGCGATGGTTCCTCTCGGAAGGCGCTATGCCTACCCGCTATGTAGCGCTACGTACCTTGGCGTAGCGCGCTTTTCGCGCCGAGCGTCTTTGGGTTATGATGGGGACGTGAAACCTCACCCGGAACCGATTGAAGGCCCAGAGGCGGCGGCGTTGTTCGATGCGCTAGTGCGGAAAGTCCTGTCCATCCCGCATGAGGAGATTATGAGGCGGGAAGCGGAGTACAAGCGGCAATCGTTACTGAATCCACATCGGCGCGGGCCGAAACCAAAAGTCAAGACCTAGCAACAGATGAGAGCCTGTCTTGTTCTGTTTATCGGAGCGCTCGGCATACTGCGTTCGCAGGCAAATAAACCTCAACACCCCAAGCTAAGCGCGACAGAACTTCAACAATTAACCGCACAGCGCCAACATGACTTGGACATAATCGCGTTCACCACCGATCTACTGAACACATCTTCTTTCGGTAAACGCACCGAAATCTATTGCCGCTTATACGTTGACCAAGCGCCGTCGTTCCAGATTCTCGGCGTCCATTCCGAAAAGGACGTAGAACAGCTTTATGCGAAACTGATGCGTTCTGAGCCGCCCACAAGAGAGCAAGAGGTAAGGCGACAATACCAATTGAAAGCACTTCTAGATCGAATCGAAGCCTTCAATGAGAACGTGAGCACTTGTCGGGGGATGGTTAGGGCCGGGGCGCAAAGAATTCCGGCACCAGATGAATTGCGCGAAAAACTGGCCGATGCTCGGAAGCACTTGGCGGGAATCGATAGGGACATTGCAACTGGAGTCATAAGCGCTCCCGAAAAACCGATAGTTAAGAATCAGCCTAAGCTGCCAGATTCTCAGCCGATCCTCTTATCTAAAGTAGATCCTGACTATTCGGACGAAGCGCGCCGCGCGAAGTTCAACGGTAATGTGCAGGTATCGATCACGATTGATGAACACGGATACGTCGAGAGTGTAACTGTGCTAAATTCACCCGGACTCGGACTTGACGACAACATCGTCACGGCATTGCAGAAATGGAGATTCAAGCCTGCCATCAAGGGCGGCGTGCCCGTAACGACAAAAGGAGTGCTCGCATGGGTTTCGTTCCGTTATCAGTGAACAGCGCAAATATGATACACTTCGCCTAGCGGCAGAAGTGTGTTTTTAGGACGGTGGCATTCATCGCTGGCTATGCTTGGCGGCTGGCGGCGTTGATGCCCGGTGAAGCGGGAGAGGTGTACCTAACCCTCTCTAGGCCAGTATAGCATAGCTGGCCGGAGAGGGTACACCATGCAGCGATACTACACACCTACCGCATCACGCGAAGAGCGGATCGAAACGGGAAACGGTCTTGCTAACAAAATCAGAGATTCTATTCAGCACTGGCAGGAGCGGTTGGCGCTCGAAAATCCCCACCTCGTCGAACGCTACAAAGAAGGGAAACTGCACGTCCTGCTTAAGTTCTCTGCCGGGGTCATCCCGAAAGAGTATGTCATTGTCTTTCATGGAGAATCGCATATCACTGACAAGGAGATTCCACGGATTCACGGCCGCTCCCTTTGGGAACATTTCTGGATAAAACACCTGGAGGTTGATTCCCAGATTGCCTCCGGCAATAGCGATTGGGAGCCGATGCTTATCGACGATGCTCAAGCGGTGCAAGCGCCAGAGAATATCCCCCTTGCCTCCTTCATATGGCTCGACAGCGCATATCGCATCTATAGCGTCTTGCCTCATTCCCTCTATCTTTCCAAGTCCCTTGGATTTATACTGTGTGGCACTAGGGCACGGAAACTGAACGCGCTCACATTCGCCGCTATTTGTTCGACGCCAGAGAGCGCATGTAAGGTAGTCCAAACTCGCTCTGAGGTTTTGGATAGCGTCTCCGGTAACGACGAGAATTTTGGTAGGGATAGGCTGTACGTTCGAGACGCGATACGTAGGGCGTCCCTCTGCATCCATCTCGCCGACCGTTTTGTATGGCCCACTATTCAAGAATCTGGAGGTCTCGATTTCCAGATCCTTGATGTGATGGTTGGCCCGTTCGATCTTGACGCGGATTGAATCGGGAACGCGGGGCATTGGATCATTATAGCGATTTCCGCTTGCCCCGTCCTTGTCGTTTAGAAGGCTGGACTCGCGGTATTCTCCTTGCCGGTTAATTGGTCGTACGTAAGCCGCTTGCCTACAATCTTGCGAACTAGGTAGCCAAACCGATCTCCATCGGACATCGGCAAGCGATTGTTATAACGGAAGGCTTGTTCATCCAAATACCGGAACAGGTGGAAAGGTTCTACCGAAACCTAGGTCCCTTTCAGGCTGCGCTTCAGCAGGCACCAGAAGTTCTCCATTGTGTTGGTATGGATATTGCCGTTCACATATTCAACGGCGTGGTTGATGACTTCATGCTTGAACTCGGGGGCGAGTCCATCGTAAGAATCTAGCTCATCGGTGAAGATAGCCGATCCCGCTTCAACGTGCTCTTTGATGTGCTTCTGAAGTTCTGGCTTGCCGCGCCCGTCAACGTGCATAGCGCGAACCGTGCCACCGCGTTGAACCATCCCGAATACGATTTCCTTGTCAGCAGTGCCGCGCCCCGTGACCTTATCGGCCCGCTTGGACTTGCGAACATTCCGCGCCTTGCCGCCGATGAAAGTTTCGTCCGCTTCGACTTCACCACCAAGCATTCCGCCCCAATGCTCATCCTGCATCGCAAGGCGAATCCGATGCAAGAGGAACCACGCAGACTTCTGGGTGATACCAATGGCGCGGCTGAGTTCCCAGGAGCTAATCCCGTTCCGGTTGCTGGCTACCAACCACATGGCCATCAGCCACTTATCCAGGCCCAAGGGCGAATCTTCCATCACGGTTCCGGTCTTCAAGGTGAACTGGCGGCGCGGGTGCCGATTGGTGCACTGCCAGCGGTTGTGCTTGGGCTGGAAGGTCACCTTTTCACTGCCACAGGTTGGGCAAACCACCCCATTGCTCCAGCGGCGGGGCTGAACGTACTCGCGGGCCTTGTCTGGATCGGCTGACATCACCGTAACTTGTTGAAGGGTCTTGGGTTCCTGTTCCATGATTAAAGTATAGCTCAAACCACTGGAATAGTCAAGTATATTTATACCATTGTCAAGAGCTGAATTGTAAAATCGCTACTTCCACTCCAACAACTGGTGCACCTGCTCGCCCAGCGCGAACCCCAGCTTGTCTTGCGCCACCGAAATGCGGAAGGTGCCCGCCGCCATGCCCTTTGGCGTCATCCGGCCATGGAAGTGCTGTACCGCGCTCACCGCACGCACTGGCTGTTTGGTTACGGGATCGACGGCGCGCGTGAAGATGCACTCGAACCCGTCATGTACCTGCGTGAAGTAAATGCGGCTTCCGCCTGGGGACCAGCGCGGATAATCGCCTACTCCGAGGTCCACCCAACTCGCGAGCGGAACATCCTGCAAGCCGCGGAACGGCGCGGCCCACATGTGCGGCGGCCCGGCGCCCTCCTCGGACGTGAAGACCGCCCAGCGCCCGTCATTCGAGAAGCTGGCCAGGTACAGGTTCGCGCTGGGATGCGAGTAAATCGGCTTATGCTCGGAGGTTCTCGTATCCCAGGCCACAATCGTGCGGTGTCCCTCTATGCTTGTCCTGAGTAACCATTGACCGGCACGCGAGAGATCCCAGGCCACGCCGCCGCCCTGCATCGATCCCCAAGAATCGCCTGTTTTCAGATTCAGGATTCTCGAGATCTCAGGAGCCGCGCCAGCGCTCCGTGCGCTCGGTTGCACTGCAAAGAGGCCATCGGAACTGAGGGTATGTACTCCCGGAAATTCTCTGCCCTTCCCAGTCCGGTAATCGCGCAGGACACTCGCGGCGCCAGCCGCCTCCAGCAGGAACGAGCCGCCGTCCGGGGTGAATTGCGGGCGGCATCCTCCGTGCACACGTTCACTCAAAGACGCGAGCGATCCGCGCACGGCTCCGCTCTCCGCATCGATCGGCAGCGCCCAGGCGCTTGACTGGTTGTCTTCTCCATCGGCCAAGATCGTGTCCGCGGCGGATGCGGCGCAACCGGAAATCAGCAACTGTGAATGAGGCTGCGCACTGGAGTACCGGCTGGCACCGAGGGTCGGCTTGAGCAGGAATTCGCCCAGCGCCGCGGCCTTTTCCTTACCGTCCATGTGCGAGTAAAGGAACCGCTCTCCCGCTACGGCGCAGGCGCGTGCGTACAAATAAACAGCTTCTCCGAAGTCGGGTATCATCGCGGCGGGTCCGCCATCGAGTGGGGCGCTCCACAATCGGGGCGTGGCTCCCTCGTCGAGGTACAGGAAGAGCACGTTCCGGCTGTCGGCGCCCCACGCGAATCCCTGAAACGACGATGCGTTCCTGGCCAGGCGCACGCGCTCGCCTCCCTGTGACGGCACGATATATAGCACGCGCGTATCAAAAGCCTGAACGTCCCCGCCACGCTCGCTGGTGTTCAGATAAGCGATCCACTTGCCATCCGGCGAAAAGCGCGGGCTCCGGCCGCCTTCCACCAGTAAGCGCGCCGCGCCGCCGGATCCAAAGGGCAACGGCTGCAAGTAGATCCCGGCAGGCCGGCGCGCGGAATGAAACGCCAGCCATCGGCCGTCGGGAGCGAGCGATGGCTCATCGTTCGCGGCATCGCCCGCGGTCACGCGTTTGGCAGCGCCGTCCGGCATAGCTTTGACCCAGATCTCCGGATGCGTCCCATCTTTTCCAGGCGAGGCGAACGCCAGCCACTTGCCGTCGCTCGAAAGCGCCGGCTGCATGGCGTTCGGAACGCCGGCGTCAAAAGGAATGAGCTGGTGAGACGGAACGCGCAGCACCCGCCACCCCAAGATACCAG
>Ga0302326_10018895_pt1 | contig 14273 bp, 8 predicted proteins | sample Palsa_T0_3_FD_202264 | JGI IMG/M metagenome (GOLD analysis project Ga0302326, IMG submission 202264) | Peat permafrost microbial communities from Stordalen Mire near Abisko, Sweden - Palsa_T0_3 | ecosystem: Environmental > Terrestrial > Soil > Palsa > Peat permafrost | place: Sweden: Abisko... | reverse complement strand
CATCTCCCGTCCAGTTATCGAAATGCGCCAACGTCGAAGCCAAAGTTGGCGGGGGGTATTTATCGGTATCCACGGGCTGGCTGACGTTTGCCGCAGGCGGCAGTCCGCCTTTCGCCCAAATCCAATGAAACTTCCCGGCGGCCGAGGAAGCCAACTGATTTGTATCGAACCCCGAAAGCTTCATCCTGGCGTCAGCGGTAATTGTTCCAGGCCCCCAATCTTCCTGAAATATGCCGGCGACCGCGGATACCGCGGCACGATCAAGCCGCGCTTCGATTTCATACCGGGGAGTCCCATCCACTACCCTCATCTCTCCGGAAAGCTGCAAGGACCCATCGAGGGTCCGCCCAGACAGGGACTTAATCTGCACGCCCACTTCATTCACGCTCAACGAAGCTACCAGATCGCGGATCGCGACGCCGCGCATCGTCAGCATGCCGACCTGCGCCGTACCTTCAAGAGAAGGCCACGCATGGCCGCCGGGACCAATCCGATCCAGAAGCTCCTGAAGCAGCTCGCCATGCCGCGTGGCCCCCAGCAATGCACTCTGCGCGGTCGCAGAGTCGAGGGTCGCGATATGCAGCGTGAAATGCCTCTGGCACGCCAGCGGTTGCGGGCAAAAAACCGGGTAGCTCAACGCACCATCGCCATGGATCGGACCATAGTTCATCGACGTGACGCTCCAGTCGGCACGGTTTTCCGTAAACACAGCCTGCGCGATGGCAATTTGCAAAGGCTGCGCTAGAAAGTCTCCTGAAAGCTCTGCATTGCGAACCCGGAGTGATCCGTCCACCGCCAACAGAGCGGCCGGGTGCCCCGTATCGGCCACTGGCCTTATCCAGGGTCCGCGCACCGTCAAATCGACGTCGGCAATTCCCTGTGGTCTAAAGGTCACGCTACGGGGCCGCATTAAACCGAATTCCCCGACCAGCGAAAGGAAACTCCGAAGATGCGACTCGCCTCCAAGGTGGACGCTGAAACCAGACCGGCTAAAGCCACCACTTACCGTCAGAGAATCGGAGCTTGCCGCGACAACCGCCGCAGGCTGGACGATCAAGACTGGCTCAAGGTGAATGGAATAAGCGTCCGTCGCCGCTGAGCGAACTCGCCCTAAGACGCGGATCGAGCGTGCCCCGGATTTTGTCCCTGTGGTCAACCGCAGCACTGGCAGAACCAGCGGTTTCTCCAATCCCGGAGCGGCAATGGTCACTGCATTTATCGTGGCCTGACCATTCAATTCCGATTGTGATGGCTTGACCCGCTCATAGCTGAAATTGCCGTCGATCGCTCCTGTCGCCTGCACATCGGAGGCGAACCCCGGACCCATCAGGCGCAGCCCATCCAGCGCCGCCGCCACCGGCACGCTATTTATCTCGAGCGACAAGGCGGGATCGGTATCGCGGCCCACATCGTGAATGGACCCCGTAAGCAGTAAATGGCCCGTCCCCACGGGCGTCAGGCAGGTCAAACCGTCGAACGCACGCGCCGCCCGAGTAAACCTCGCCTTGCAAGTCGCATCAAGGTTCAACGGCTCGCGAGGCTCAAACTCGACGCGATGAATTCCTCGCCCTTGCGCCACTATTTTCAAATCGGCTTGATCGACGTTGCCGACCACGGTGGCGGCCAAATCCAGGTCGCCGCGCCAACCGGCATCGGTTCCAGAAAAAAATCGGCTTAACTGTCCCAATGGCGCGCTTGACCACTCGGCCTGCAAATCGGCCGGCATTTGGCGGAGCGTCGGCGCCCGCCGGAGTGAACCCTCCAGCCGCAAAGTGCCGGTGTTCGCCAGGTCCAAACTAAGATCGGTACGAGCGGGCTGGGCGGCAAACTTTACCCGCCACTCGTCCGGGTTTTCCAGCCACACCGCAAGATCGGCATTGAGAAAGGAAAATGGCATCTTCTCATCGCCATACTTGAAGTTCACCCGCGCATCGCTCGCGCTGATGTAGGGAAAGCGCGGAACGCCGCGCGTATGGCGCTCGCCGGTAGGTGCAGTCTGCACTTGGGCGGCCTGCGACAGCACCGAATCGAAATTCCATCGACCCTCGCGATTGCGGACGAGGTTTACACTCGGCTCGTCGAAGCTGATACGGGCAATCTCCAAACGGCCCCGCCACAATGGCAGCAGCCGCACATAAGCGGTGACCTGTTCGCAGCGGAGGATTGGCTCAATGCCGAAGGAGGGGTCTTCTTCGACAACAAAATCGGCAATTTCAAATCCGGGTCGAGGCAACAATCGAATTCGCGCGGAAGACATCCGCACGGGCCGGCCGATCGCTCGCCCAACGCTATCGGATATCCGCCGCTCGAAGCGGTTCAGACCAATCAGAGGCGGCAACACGATGGCCGCTACCAGCGCGACAACCACCGACGCGACGATCCAGTGCCTCGCGCGGACTGCCGCCATCACTGCACCAGATGCAGGGTACGCTTCCAGCGGGTTTCGTCGAAGAAGTGGACGATCGTATGCAGGAGGAAGCTTGCCCGGTCGGCCAGCGAGGTCTTCTCATATTGATCGCCCGACTGCTCGAACGACCAATAGACGAACAGCGGCCGGCCCACAATGTTCTCGCGGGGCACGAAACCCCAGTAGCGGCTATCGAGGCTAACCGTTCGGTTGTCGCCCATCGCAAAGTAGCGGCCCGGCGGCACAACCAGGTCCTCGCCTTGAATAAAAGTGGGCAACGCCACCGACCAGCTTGCGGTCACATCGTTCGCCACCGACGGCGCAATCGCCGGAAAATCGTCGCGGTAAGGAAAGTAATTTGCTTCGGTAGGCTTATCGGCCAGCGGCTCGTTCTGGGCCTGCCCGTTCAAATAGACAATGCCATTGCGCAGGTGGATGTGGTCGCCGGGAATCCCGACTACCCGTTTTACCAGGTAGAGGTCCGGCTCGCCCGGCTTGAAAAACACAATTATGTCGCCACGCTTCACGTTGCGATAAGGAATGAACGGCGCCCAATCGGTCTTCGGGGCCAGCGTGATTCGGTCGACCAGGACATGATCGCCAATGAGCAGCGTCTTTTCCATCGACGACGACGGTATTTCAAAATTCTGAAAGATAAATGTCAGGGCAAACAGCCCAATAACCAGCACTCCGCAAATGGATGCGAATGCTTCCAGGGGTGTTTCGTGTTCCTGCACAGTAGTCGCGACTGGGGCTTCCAGAGTTTGTTCCGTCATAATTCGATTCTTACGGTCGTTTGCTCGCTTGAGTTCGTGGCGATCCCTTGCTTCATCCCTCGCGCTTCCTATTACGATACGCGAAATCGTCACTGGACTACCTTCCAGCCCAGGCCAAGTCGTCCCAAGAGAAGTCGACGTCACATCCCAGCCGGATCGTTGCCCTCCGTATTCACACCCAACTCCACCAGCGCTGCCTGTGCCTGATCCGTATCGAACTTACCGTCCCGCGCCAGTTTCGAGAGCGTCGCGGCCACGATCGACTCGGCATTCACTTCAAAGTGCCGGCGAAGATGCTCGCGGTTGTCGCTGCGGCCGAATCCATCCGTTCCCAGCGTCACGAGACGTGCAGAAAGCCACGGAGCAAGCAGGTCCGGCACCGACTTCATATAGTCGGTGGCCGCAATAATCGGCCCTTTTGCGCCCTGCAACGCTATCACAATATGAGGCGCCTTTTCCGCCTCAGCGGGATGCAGCCGGTTCCATCGCTCAATTGCCAAAGCATCGCGCCGAAGCTCCGTATAGCTGGTTACGCTCCAAACGTCGGTGTGGACGCCATACTTCTCGGCCAGTATCTCCTGCGCCCGCAGCGTCTCGTTCAGTATCGGTCCGCTGCCGAACAACTGCGCGACAGCCTTCCCTTTCTTCGCGCTCTTGAACTTGTAAATCCCGCGCAGAATACCTTCCCGGCTCCCCTCGGGGTCATTTTCAGGCATGGGTGGCATCGCATAGTCTTCGTTGTACATCGTGATGTAGTAGAAGACGCTCTCGCCATCCTGATACATCCGCCGAATGCCGTCTTGCAATACGACCGCGAGTTCGTAAACGTAAGCTGGATCATAGCTTACGCAAGTCGGAACGGTGCTCGCCAGCACATGGCTGTGACCATCCTGATGCTGCAATCCTTCACCCAGCATTGTCGTCCGGCCTGCCGTGCCGCCCATCAGGAAACCTCTACCTCGCGAATCGGCAAAGGCCCAAATCATATCGCCAACGCGCTGGAATCCGAACATCGAGTAATACATATAGAAAGGAATCGCCGGCACGCGGTAGTTCGAATAAGCGGTGCCCGCGGCGGTGAAGGACGCCATCGACCCAGCCTCGGTAATCCCTTCTTCCAGAATCTGCCCGTCCTTCTCTTCGCGATAGAAGAGCAGCATATCCACGTCATGCGGCTTGTACTTCTGCCCCTCGGGAGCATAAATGCCGACCTGGCGAATCGCCGATTCCAAACCGAAGGTTCGACCCTCATCCGGAACAATGGGAACAATCAACTTACCGATCGCCGGATCCTTCAGCAGATGACGAAGAATGCTGACAAAACCCATCGTGGTCGAGACTTCACGGCCTTTCGATCCCCCTGTCCACTCGGCAAAGTAGTCCAGCTTCGGGGCCTTGAATTCCGACGCAACCACTTCCCGACGAGGTATATATCCCCCCAGCACTTTCCGGCGCTCCTGAAGATAAACGATCTCAGGGCTATCGGTCGCGGGTTTGTAGAACTCACCATGTTTCGCCGCTTCGTTCGAGATTGGCAATCCAAAACGCTTCGCAAACGCGAGCAGCGCCCCATCGGTCAATTTTTTTTCCTGATGTGAAGCGTTCCTCGCCTGCGTACTCGCCAGACCAAAGCCCTTTACCGTCTTCGCTAGAATGACCGTCGGTCGCCCGGTATGCTCAACCGCCCGCTTGTACGCGTTATAGACCTTGACCGGGTCGTGGCCGCCGCGGTGTAGGTCCGCCAACTGATTGTCGGTCATATCGCTGACCATTTCCAGAAGTTCAGGATACTTGCCAAAAAATTCTTGTCGGAGATAGGCCCCGCCCTTGGCCTTGAACGCCTGGTATTCTCCGTCGACGCATTCCTCCATGCGTTTTAGCAGCAACCCTTTGTGGTCACGCTCAAAAAGCTTGTCCCAGCCCGACCCCCAAATCACCTTGACAACATTCCAGCCCGCGCCCAGAAAAACCTCTTCCAACTCATCGATGATCCGCTTATTTCCCCGTACCGGCCCATCCAATCGCTGCAGGTTGCAATTGATCACAAAAATCAGATTGTCGAGCTTTTCTCGCGAAGCCACTCCCAACGCGCCGAGTGTATCGACTTCATCGGTCTCGCCATCGCCAACAAATGCCCAAACTTTGCGCGGTGTTTTCTCAATCAGCCCACGATTCTCCAAATAGCGCATGAACCGCGCCTGGTAAATCGCGTTCAAAGGACCAATACCCATCGAAACCGTCGGAAAACGCCAAAAGTCCGGCATCAGCCACGGGTGAGGATATGACGATAGCCCCGGCTTGTCCCGCAATTCATGGCGAAAGTGGTGAAGACGCTCTTCATCGAAACGCCCCTCCAGAAACGCCCGCGCATAGACCCCGGGAGAAGCATGCCCCTGAAAGTAAATGAAATCGCCTGGCTGATCTACGCCCTTATCCCCGGGATAGGTTGCATGAAAAAAGTGGTTGAAACCGACCTCCAAGAGCGTCGCCAGCGAAGAATAAGTTGCGATGTGGCCGCCAATCCCTGCGTCCTTCTTGTTCTGACTATGCACCATCGCCATCGCGTTCCAGCGGATCAAGCTCTCTACCCGGCCCTCAAGTTCCCGGTCGCCCGGGTAGGGCAGTTCTTCATGCTTAGGAATGCTGTTGGTATATGGCGTCGTCAGTTCGCCCCTGGTCGCGATTCCCGCGCTCCGGGCGCGATGCCGCAGCGCTGCCAGGAGTTCCCCGCCGTGCTCTGGCCCTTCTGCGACGATCACATCGTCGAACGCTTCAATCCACTCGGCGATCTCATTCTTCAGGTCACTCGGATTGGTTACATCAATTTGCGTCGTCATATTTGTAAATCAGCCTTCATCGTCGGTAATCTTAGTGGCAGCATGTCCGCCAGTCTTCCCGCTCCCGTATCGTGAAAAAAGTCAGGCGATACGGCAAGATATCGTGTTGTCTCTAGTGGATTGTAAATCCCTCGGCGTTCCGACTGCGCCACGGTACGATATGCGAGTGCACTAAACCTGACGGTCGCGCCTGAAAATAAACAGATCCGGGCCATCAACGCCAAAATGTAAGTAGGAACGTCGTCCCTTCGCGTTATCATGCACGGAGGGCGTTCGCCCCTGGAGGGCAAAGACCCGTCCCCGCGACCTCACCATATCCCTTAGGAGTAAAGGCCACCGGCTTATGAAATTGTCAGCCACAACCACGATGTCCAGCTACCGGCGCATTCCGTCTGCGACCCTGCTGCTTCTGCTCATTTCCTTCGCGGCAGTCCCGATGTTCGCCGCCGATCCGCCGTCTACGGACGTGCTCATCTTCACAAACGGCGATCAGTTGACCGGGAAGTTGCTCAGTTCCGCCGGGGCCAACGTCACCTTCAAAAGCGACATGGCAGGCAACATTACCGTTCCATGGGAGAAGATCAAGGAAATTCGTACCCCGCAGAAGTTCGCCATTCTCGAAAAAGGCGTGAAACCCAGCCGCAAAACACCTGAAGCTCTAGTGCCCCAAGGGACTCTCAGCATCGCCGACCAGAGCGTTCAGGTCCACACCGAATCCGGCGGTACGACTCCGACCATTCCGGTGAAGGACATCGACTTCCTGGTGGACGATGCAACTTTCCAGAGCAAATTGCACACCGAACCGGGCTTCTTCCACGGATGGAACGGGGCGGCGACTGGCGGCGTCACGATCGTCAACGCTACCCAGGACACTTACACTTTCAATGGCGCAGTCACTCTCGCGCGCGTTATCCCTAACGTCCCGTGGCTCGAGCCGCGTAATCGTACAACTGCCGACTACAGCACGTCTTACGGCAAGATCAGCACTCCTGGGTACCTGCAGCCCGCCGAGCCTGCGAATCCGGTCACGGGCGCTCCCGCCACGCCCGCAACGTATATCCCGGCGGATATCGTAAAGACGTATATCTATCATGGCGACTTCGAGCGGGATGAGTACATCAGCGACCGTGTTTACTATCTTGGCGCGCTAGCGTACGACCACAACTACTCTCAGAGCCTCGACTTGCAGCAGATTTACGGCGGTGGTATCGGCTGGACGGTCGTCAAAGAGGCAAAACAGACGCTCGACCTCAAGGCACTGATTCAATATGAGCGCCAGACTTTCATTGACGCCACGCCCGGAGAAAATCAGAACCTGATCGCGTCCACTTTCGCCGCCAATTACCTGCGTAAGCTGCCAAAAGGGATGCTGTTCAATCAGCAGGTCGCTTACATCCCTGCGTGGAACAATCTGCACGCCTACTCGTTCAACGAACTCAACGCATTCACCATTCCCGCCTATAAGCGCCTCAGTTTGACGCTGGGAACGCTCGATTCCTACCTCAACAATCCGGCAACTGCGCTGCCGCCGACTAAGCGCAATTCGTTCCAATTCACCGCAGGGTTTACTTACGCCTTCAAGTAGTCTTAGAGACGATTTGAGATCGACTGGGCGCGAGCTGTTCTCGCGCCCAGTCGGTCAACTCAATCGTGTCTTTTCGCTATGCCGCATGAGATAGGTGACGGTGGTGGAGAATTACCTGGCGCTATCTGGAGTTGGAACAGACGAGGCCCCAACGCTCGGCGGCGTCGGCTCAACATATAAGGGCTGCTGCAGTAGATAGATCACATCCGCGGGTAGAGGCTTGTCTGCATTCGCCAGCAATAGCGATACCTGCCACTCCTGGGTCTGATTCAGCACCTTGCTGAAAGCCGGCATCCCAGACAACCGGATCCCGTTATCCACTTTCCAGAAAGTCTCCCCGGGCGGATCGTCGCTTACCCCGACCACCCCATGCTCATGGGGTCGCCACAACTGCGGAGCCTCCGGATACATAGTCGCGGCGAACGTAGAAGCTACAGGATATAGGCCGTGGCACGCAGCGCATTGCTGGCGGTATATCGTTGCTCCTGCCAGCAGATTTACCGCACTGGGTTCGATTGGAGCGCTCTTTGGCGATTCCGCGTCAATCCGCGCATGCAGCGGGACCTGCACAATCTGCTCTTCAAGCGGGAAAGCAGCGTCGGCAACCGCGACGGGCATGCGCCCAAAGCGAAAGTACAGCAGGCCGCCGATCGGAATCAACAGAACCCCGATGAACAAGCCAATCAAGAATCCCTTCATCTTTCTGACCTCATTCCTTTCCTGTCTTATCCCGGCGAACCCAAATCTGGGCGAAGCCGCGTTTCCACTATAGACGAACATAATTCCTGAGCGACGCAGCCTTTCGCCAGCGAATCCCAGCCGCGGAAGCGACGGCTTGGCAGCGCAAATGGTTTAATACTAGGTGTCGCTCTAAATTTCAGTCTTTTCATAGTTCCGAGAGGTATTCGAGTAGTGGAAGCTTCAAAGTTCGTTCGTTCTAACATGCACCTCGGCCGCGAGGCGCGGTTTTTCACTCTTTCTCTTTTTCTGGTTCTGCAGTGCTTTGTGGCTTCTAAGTCCGCACCAGCTCAATCCAGTTCAACGCCTGCTGCCACACCGCAGGCCCAGACCGCACCGCCGGCTCCCGCTCAGACTCCCGAGGAGCGTGCCCGGGTCATTCGCGAGGCCCAGGCCCGCGTTAACGCCCGTCGTCAGGCCCGTATCGCGCAGGTCATTCGCGAAACCTACGGCTACAAGTTCGAAGGCTATTTCGGCGGGGGATATCTTCGTTTTCGCCCCGGCGACAGTCTGCAGAAAAACAACGAGGCGGGCTGGAACATCGGCGTCACCGACTATATCAAGCCCAACCTCGGCGTCACCATCGACGTACGCGGCTATTACGGCGAAGCTTACATCGGCAACAATCCATATGGCATCTTCCTGCCCAGCATCAGCCAGTACTCGTTCCTCTTCGGCCCACAGTACAGGGTTTATGCCAAACCCAAGCTCGCTGTCAGCCTTCAGGGGCTCGCTGGCTTCGGCCATGGCAATTTCGACACCGGAACCGGCGGCCTGCCTGCCTCCTATCTCGGCCTCTACAACAACGGGACGGCCTTTAGCTTCAGCCTTGCGGCTCCCGTTGACTATAACCTCAGCCCCAATCTCGCAGCACGAATAACGCCTACTTATCTCTTTAGTAATTACGGCAGCAGCATCCAGAACAACCTCGGTTTCAATGCCGGGGTGGTTTATCGCTGGGGGAAGAAATAAGCCAATTACCTGGCAAGCGCAGGCTATTGAGCGGCCCTCCACTCCCTGGAGGGCCGCAGCCATCTCAGCTTCCAATCTAGTAATTTTGTCTTTCGGCGATATCTTGCGGCTGTATATTGGTCCGTGCAACAGCGAATTGAGGGCCATAGCGCGTCCCTTACGTCGCTTCAAGCTGAATTCGATAAGAATTGTTCCCGAAAACTCAAGTTTTTGGCTTAAACTTCCTACCTAAGAAGTTCTGAGGCAGAATGACCCACCTGTAAGACCTACGATGCAAGTCGACCATAGGATGCCCGGCACTCTGACCTCCAATTCACCTCTGAGGGAAGATCGTCCTGACTACTGCTGCCATGTGGCTTAAATGCAATCACTCCGGGACCAAAACATACCCCTCTTTTGAAGGAGCAGCCACTATGCTTAACGTCTTGCGGCCATTTCTTTCAGCGTCTGTCGCCACAGTCGGTATTACTGCCATTTCAGTGAGTACGGCATTCGCCTCCAGCGGAGTCGTCGCAGCCATTGAGAAGAAATACGCAGTCACGGAGATGTCCGCCAATTACGACCAAGTCACCAAAGACGGGACGACGATGGCGCTCAAATGCGCTGGGATTTATAGCCTGCCTACCAACGAGATGATGTCGACTCCCCCTGACAATCAGGTTATCGACGGGAAAATCAAGCCGCTCAACATAATGGCAAAATACGCGCTGGAAAAGTTCGGGGCGCATGTGCTGCAGACCGGCGACAAGGTTTATATCACGAAGATCGACACGAAGGGCGACTCGAAGAACGACGTACTCAAGTTTTCCATCCTCACTGTTGACTCACTAGACGTCACGGGTCAGGATGCAAAGAAGAAATTCAGCGCCACAGTGTCTTTTAAGTTCAAGAAAGGGTATCTAGATGACACCCCGCCAGACGAAGTAGAGTCGGCGATCGAGGCGATCCTCGCCCCGGATACGGGTACCGATGAAGCGAAAGGCGGAGGCGACTCGGGCGGAAGCCAGGCCCAAGCCCAGCAAACGCAACCTCAGCAACCGGCCCGCCCTGCGCAACAGCAAGCCGCCACTGCGCCCCCCCCAGCACAACCCGCGGCACCGCCTCCAACAATCTCTGTAGGTGAGTCCTCGACCCAGGTGCTACAGGCGGTCGGTATGCCTCAGCAGATGATCGATTTGGGTAAGAAAAAGATATACATCTACAAAAACCTAAACATGAAGATCACTTTCGTTGACGACAAAGTTAGTGACGTACAGTAAGTGACGGCCCTGCGATCGCTCGCGCAAGCTTCGGGCCGTCAAAGCAGATTCGAGGAGATGATATGACTTACCGAAAAATTAGTTCGTTCACGTCAGCCAGCTTGCGCCTTGCGATCATTACCCTGTTGTTCGGGGCCTCGTTCCTGTGTATAACCGCCCGCGCCACCGACACCAAGAAACCGCCACCGGCTAAGCCGGCAGCGCCCGCTGCGAAACCAGCAGCCAAACCATCGACGGCCGCTTCAACTGGACATACATCCTCAACCAACACTACCCACCCAGGTTCACACGAAGGAACCGCTTCGCACGAATCAACCGCGCCAAAGGCCACGTCGATGAAGGCCCCTCCCGGCGGCCACCTCCAACAGACGAAAAGTGGCACGGTTGCCAAAGACTCGAGCGGCCACGTCACCGCTTTCAAGGGCAATAACGGCCACGAGGCCACGTTCGGCAAGAATGGCCAAGTGAAAGAGGTCAAAGCCAACGGCGTCACCGTCCGCCGCGGACCCAATGGCGAACGCCGCACCGAAGTCGAGCGCGCCGACCATTCCCGCGTGGTCGCCTACGGCCACGGACGAGGCTACGTCGAGCATCGCTACGAGTACGGCGGCCACTCCTACTACGCGCGCGGATACTACTACCACGGAGGCTATTACCGGGGCTACTATAGCGGCTACTACTATAACGGCGCATACCTGTACGGCTACAGGCCCGCCTATTACTATCCCGGCGTCTACTACGGCTGGGCCTACAACCCCTGGCCCGCGCCGGTGGCGTACGGTTGGGGATGGGGGGGCGCTCCCTGGTACGGCTACTACGGCGCCTACTTCGCGCCATACCCCGTATATCCCAGTGCCGCCTTCTGGATTGTCGACTACATGGTAGCCGCCAGCCTCGCGGAGGCGTACGCGGCCGCAGCAGCCAACGCCGGACTCCAAATCACCAACCAGCCCCAGCTCATTTACGCCTCGTATGATCCCCTTACCGGAACCACGTCTCCAACCATGACCAAAGAGGTCAAGGACGCGGTCGCCGACGAGATCAAACTCGAACTTGCGGCGGCCCAGAAGACCGCCGACCCTGCTGCGGGCAACTCCGGTAGCCTCGAAGTGCTGTTCGCCGACGGCAAACCCCACGTCTTCGTCGCCTCCGCCGGTCTGGCCGTCACTTCTTCAGGCCAGGACTGTGGCCTGACCGAGGGAGATGTGCTTGCCTTAAACACGCCTCCAGTCAAGGACGCTAGCGCTGCCGACCTTCGAGTGCTCGCGAGCAAGCAAAACGACTGCGCCAAAGGCAATGTTGTCAGCGTCGAACTGACCGACCTTCAGGAGATGCACAACCACCTCCTGTCCAACATCGACAAAGGCATGGCTGAAATGAAGGACCACCCGGGACAGGGCGGTTTGCCAGCGCCGCCGGCCGAAGCCATCTCGGGGACCAAGCAGGCTCCTTATGCCGCTGCGGCCCCTCCGGCTGACCCGAAAGACGCCGCCGATGTCGATCAGGCTGCTCAGCAGGGAGCCCAGACGGAACAGCAGGTCGTGGCAGAAGCTACCGCTCCTGACGGATCTGATGCCACCGCCCAGAGCGGCCAGTCCCCAATAGGTGCGGTTGCGCCTCCAACCCAGGCCGCTCCTGCACAGCCCAGCGGTCCCGTCACCATCGCCCTCGGGCAGACGCCGGAGCAGGTTATTGCGGCTAAGGGCCAGCCAGTGAGCAAGGTGAATCTGGCCACGAAGACCATTTTCAACTATCCCGACATGAAGATCATCTTTGTGAAGGGTAAGGTCAGCGATGTGCAATGACCGCGAAAAAAGAAGCGGGCCGGTTGTTTCGGCCCGCTTTCTTGCGACACATCATACGAGGATAGGAATTCCTGCTATTCTTCCATGCCACTCTTTTGGGCCGGTTTGATGGACGGAAATGCCTTTGGAATCAACAGCTACGGTTACGGGCATGTCCTTTACGTCGAACTCGTAGATAGCTTCCATGCCGAGGTCTTCGAAGGCCACTAGGCGCGAACTTTTGATCGCTTTTGACACCAAATAGGCTGCTCCGCCGACTGCCATGAGGTAGACAGCGCCGTACTCGCGGATCGCGTCGATGGCGGCCTGGCCGCGCTCGGCTTTGCCTATCATGCCTTGTAATCCGGTTTCGGCGAGCATTTGGCGGGTGAACTTGTCCATTCTTGTGGCGGTGGTTGGTCCGGCGGGGCCAACTACCTCATTCCGCACGGGATCGACGGGACCGACGTAGTAGATGAAGCGACCGGTGAAATCGACCGGCAGCTTCTCGCCTCTGGAGAGCATGTCGGTCATTCTTTTGTGGGCGGCGTCGCGTCCGGTGAGTAGTTTTCCGCTGAGGAGGAGGACTTCTCCGGTTTTCCATTCGTCGGCTTGTTCGCGGGTAACTGTATTCAAATCAACGCGACGGGCGGTGGATACGTCGTATACAAGCTTGGGCCAGAGATCGAGCGAGGGTGGATCGAGGGCTACTGGGCCCGATCCGTCGAGGACGAAATGGGCGTGACGGGTGGCGGCGCAGTTGGGAATTATGGCTACGGGGAGGTTGGCGGCGTGGGTGGGGGCTTCGCGGATTTTTATGTCTAAAACGGTGGTTAGGCCGCCTAAGCCCTGGGCTCCGATGCCTAGTTGGTTGATTCGGTGGTAGAGTTCGACGCGCATCTTTTCGATGTTGGATTGGGGGCCACGGTCAATCAAATCAACGATATCGATATCCTCCATGAGGGCTTCCTTGGCCATGAGCATGGCCTTTTCGGCGGTCCCGCCGATGCCGATGCCTAACATTCCGGGGGGGCACCAGCCGGCTCCCATGGTTGGGACGGTTTGCAAAACCCAGTCAACTACTGAATCTGAAGGGTTTAGCATGACAAATTTGGATTTGGCTTCGGAGCCTCCGCCTTTGGCGGCTACGTTTACGTCGATTGTTCCGCCCTTGACGATTTGAATGTTGACGGTGGCTGGGGTGTTGTCTCCAGTGTTCTTTCGCTTGCCGGCGGGGTCTGCGAGGATGGAGGCGCGGAGCTTGTTGTCGGGGTCGAGGTAGGCTTTGCGGACTCCGGCATTGACCATTTCTTCGGGGGTCATGGTCGCGTCTTCCCAGCGGACGTCCATCCCTATCTTTAGGAAAACATTGACGATACCAGTGTCCTGACAGATGGGGCGGTGGCCTTCGGCGCACATTCTGGAGTTGATCAGAATCTGGGCGATGGCGTCTTTGGCGGCGTGGGATTGCTCGCGTTCGTAGGCTTTGGCGAGGTTGGTGATGTAGTCGACGGGGTGGTAATAGGAGATGAATTGGAGCGCGTCCGCCACGCTTTGGATGAAATCGTCTTGTCGAATCGCCGTCATGATGCTCTCAGTATAGCGATTCGGCGGATTCAATTTCGGTTCGGTTTGGCGCTCAAAACAGGGTGCAAAACGTGGCAGAAAGACGCACTTTTTGGCACGCTGGAGCGACTTAGAGCGAGTTAGAGCGACTTACAGACCATGTAATAATTACATGGCGTTTTCATTCTAAAGGGGTTACGGGGAATTTTCGGACGAAATGTCCGGAATCGTGCACTTTTTGGTTTTTTTGGTGGTTTTGGGTGAGGTTTGGGGGCTTGACGGGAGGGGCTGTGAGGACACCCTCTGTCCGGATTTCCGGACAGAGGGTGTCGGGGTTTTTGGAGCGCGA
>Ga0302326_10018894_pt1 | contig 14274 bp, 10 predicted proteins | sample Palsa_T0_3_FD_202264 | JGI IMG/M metagenome (GOLD analysis project Ga0302326, IMG submission 202264) | Peat permafrost microbial communities from Stordalen Mire near Abisko, Sweden - Palsa_T0_3 | ecosystem: Environmental > Terrestrial > Soil > Palsa > Peat permafrost | place: Sweden: Abisko... | reverse complement strand
GGACGGGCGCACAGACGCGCTCGGATCCCGCCTGGGGCAGCTCGTCGAGGCGGATGCAGGCCGCCTCGCGCCCGGGGCCTGCGGGCACGAGGGGCGGCACTCCCTCCCTGCAGCGGTCGACCGCATACGGGCAGCGGGGATGGAAGGCGCAGCCCGGCGGCGGGTTGATCGGGGACGGCGGGTCGCCGGCGAGGACGATCCGCTTGCGCGTCCTCTCGACCCCGGGATCGGCGACGGGGATCGCGCTCACGAGGGCGCGCGTGTACGGGTGCCTGGGCCTGTCGATCACGTCGGCCGCCGGCCCGAGCTCGACGATCTTGCCCAGGTACATGACGGCGACGCGGTCGGAGACGTGGCGCACGACGGAGAGGTCGTGGGCGATGAAGATGAGGGCCAGGTTCATATCCCGGCAGAGCTTGGCGAGGAGGTTCAGGATCTGAGCCTGGATCGAGACGTCGAGCGCCGACACGGGCTCGTCGGCGACGATGATCCTCGGCCGCAGCGCGAGGGCGCGGGCGATGGCGATCCGCTGGCGCTGGCCGCCCGAGAATTCATGGGGGTACTTCTGGGCGAACCGCGGGGCGAGGCCCACGACCCGCATGAGCTCGTCGACGTGGGCTTGGACCTCACCCGCTCCGCAGATCCCGTGGACAAGGAGCGGCTCCGCGAGGGTCGCGTGGACGGTCATCCTCGGGTTAAGGGACGCGTAGGGGTCCTGGAAGATCATCTGCAGCTCGCGCCGGGAGGCGAGCATCTCGGCTCGCGTCGAGCCGCCGAGCGTGCGGCCGTTCAGGATGATGGAGCCCCCCGTCGCGGGCACCAGCTGCAGGATAGTGCGGGCGAGCGTGGACTTCCCGCACCCCGATTCCCCGACCAGGCCGAGCACCTCCCCCTGGCGGACCGAGAGCGTGACGCCGTCGACCGCGCGCACGGAGCCGGACTGACGCTTGACGAGGAAGCCCCGGTGGATCGGGAAGTACGTCCTCACGTCCCTGAGCTCGAGTATGTTGTCGGGCATCGTTGGGCGCTCCTCAGGCGTCGGCCCTGATCTCGCCCCTGAGGACGCGGACGCAGGCGTGCGAGTGGCCGGGCGAGACCTCGGTCAGGACGGGGACGGCGGAGCTGCAGACCTCGGCCGCGTGCTCGCAGCGCGCCGCGAACGCGCATCCCGGCATGGGCTTCGAGACGTCCGGCGGCAGGCCCTGGATCGTGAAGAGCTCCCGGCCCTTGGGCTGGAGGGCAGGGATCGAGCGCTGGAGGGCCCGGCTGTAGGGGTGGAGCGGCCTCTTGAAGAGGTCCTCGGCGTTCGCCGTCTCCATGATCCGGCCGCCGTACATGACCTGCACCTGGTCGCAGAGCCCGGCGACGACCCCCAGGTCGTGCGTCACGAAGATGACCGCCATCCCGAGCTCGCTCTGGAGGCCGCGGATGAGGTCGAGGATCTGGGCCTGCACGGTCACGTCGAGCGCGGTCGTGGGCTCGTCGGCGATCAGGAGCTCGGGGCGGGTGATGAGGGCCATCGCGATCATGACCCTCTGGCGCATCCCCCCGGAAAATTCATGGGGGTAATAGTGGATCCGCTGGGCGGCGTCGTTGATCCCCACGGCCTCCATCATCTCGAGCGCCCGCCCGAGCGCCTCCTTCCTCGTGATGTCCTCATGGATCAGGAGCGGCTCGATCACCTGCTCCGAGATCCTCATGTACGGGTTGAGCGAGGTCATGGGGTCCTGGAAGATCATCGAAACGCGCTTTCCGCGGATGGAGCGGGCCTCCTTCGCGCTGCAGTGCAGGAGGTCCACACCGTCGAACATGGCTGTGCCGCTCTCGATCCTTCCGGGCGGCATCGGGATCAGGCCCATGATGGAGTAGCAGGTGACCGACTTTCCGGAGCCGGACTCCCCCACGATCCCCAGGGTCTCCCCGCGCTCCACCGAGAAGCTCACCCCGTCGACCGCCCGGTAGACGCCATTCCTCGTGTGGAAATGCGTGCGCAGGTCGGTTACGGAAAGGAGCGGCATCGGGCTGCGGCAAGCGTTGCCCCGTCAGGCCCGCGATGGCAAGTTTCCCACCGCCCGTGCGACGGTTCCGGGCAGGAGCCCGGAGAGCGCGCCGCCGCCCGTCGGGGGGCAGCCCGGCGGCTGCAGGATCAGGAACGGCGCGTCGAAAACCGGGCCCGTGCGGATGGGGTTGGTCGGCCCGAAAAGGCCGACCAGGGGAACCCCGAGGGCGTTTGCCAGGTGCATGCCGCCGGTGTCGTTCGAGACGAGGAGGCGGCACCGCGCGACCTCGGCCGCGAACTCGACGAGGCTCGTCTGGCCCGCGCGGTTCGCGACGCGCCCGGGATCGAACCCTGCGCACACCTGCGCAGCGATCGCGGCGTCCCCGGGCGTCCCGAAGACCACGAACCGCTCGGAGGGCAGCTCCCCGATGAGCCCGCGCCAGTGGGCGACCGGCCAGCGCTTGGCCGGATCGTTCTCGGAGCCGGCGATGAGCCCGACCGGGCCGCGGCCCTCGGGCCTCGGCGCGGGAAGGGCGGAGCGGTCCGGCTGGCCCGCCATCCCGAAATGCCGGAGGCAATCCTCCCAGAGGCGGGTCTGGTGGCCTTGGGATTCGTCAAAGGCGGCGGACGGCCGGAAGGCGTCGGTGAGAAGGGGGCGGAAAGCCCCCGGCCTAAGGATCCCAAAGCGCTGCGGGCAGCCCGCCACCGCCGCCGCAAGGTCGCCGCGGGTCGAGTTCGTCAGGAGGATCCAGACGTCGGCGTACTGGGCGCGGAGGGAGGAGAAGTGCGCGAAGTACCCCGGGCCGCGACCGGGCAGGGCGCGCACCCTGTCGGCGATCCCGAAGGACTCGAGCAGGGCCACGTGGGCCGGCCTCGCGAGAAGCGTGACCTCAGCGTCCGGACGCGACAAACGGAGCGCCCGAAGGAGCGGCACGGCCATGACGACGTCCCCGAGCCAGTTTGGCATGCGGATCCAGACGCGCGTGTTCCTCGGGACGGCCGCCAGGCCCCGGGCGCGCACGTCGGCCGCAAGCAGGTCGCGCCTCGACTCGAGCCGGAGGCGGCGGGCCGGATTGTCCTGGCACTTCCACCGGTCGTGGGCCCAGAGCCAGGAGGCGCAGAGGTCCTCGTCCTGCATGGCGGCCTCGAACCATCGGTTGAGCGCCAGGGTCACTCCCGCCGCCGTCCCGTCGCTTTTGACGGGATCGGACTCGAACGTCACCCTCCAGAAGGCGGTGCGGCGCGGGTAGTAGGTGCGCAGCTCGGCCGAGAACTTCTCCGCGAGGACGCCCGGGAGCTCGGTCGACGAGCACACGCGGCCGAGGAGGAGCGAAAGCGCCCCCTGGTCGCCCGCATTCTGGTCGAAGAGCACCCCGACGCATCCCTTGGCGCGCAGGATGGAGAGCGCCTCGGCGAATCCCGCCCGGCGCGACAGGAGCCTCATCCCGTGCCGTTCCCGGGTCCTCCTGACGAACGCGTCAAGCGAGGGGCTTCCCAGGGGACGGAAGATGATGCCGAACTCGGGGAGCGGCACGGGGCTGAGCATCTTCAGCCACGTCTGGCTCTCCCAGAGCGCGAGATGCAGCGTCGCCAGGACGACCGGCCTGGGGTTGGCCCCGAGTTCCCTCGCCCAGGCCTCCACGGAGGGCCCGAGGGTGGCCATCCTGCGTATCCGCCCCTCGGAGAGGAAGGGTGCCGCGAGGGAGAGCATCGCCGTCTCGACCACCCGGCGCGAACTCTCGCGGGCCATCCGCCGGCGCCAGCCGCGCGGGCGGCCGGGGAACGCGTGGTGCAGGTTTGAGCGCAGGACGCGCCGGCGGCGCGGGGCCAGCCAGAGGATCACCTCGCCGCCCGCCGCGGCGACCGCGCGAAGGACGGGCTCGGGCGCAAGCGCGAGCAGCCGGCCTAGGACGTTCAGGGCGAGGGCGATCAAGCGGTCGGGGTCGGAGCGATGGGATTTGGCATTTGATTTCCGCTGACAAAAGCCATGAAACCTTACGCTCCCGCGTCAATGACCGAACTCCTTATCATCAAACCCTCTTCGCTTGGGGACATCGTGCAGGCCCTGCGCGTGGCGACCTCGCTGAAGGCGCAGCGGCCGGGCCTGCGCATCTCGTGGATCGTGCGCGAGATCTTCGCCCCGATCGTGCGCGCGTGCGAGGCGGTGGACCACGTGTATGTCTTCGACAGGGACGGGGGGGCGAAGAGCTTCCTCAAGCTCATGCGCGAGGTGCGCGCCACGAAGTTCGACTACGTCTTCGACATGCAGGGGCTCCTTCGGACGGGCCTGATGACCAAGCGCGTGCGGGCGAAGCACAAGGTGGGGCGCAGCGACGCGCGCGAGTGGGCCGGCATCTTCTACAACGAGAGGGTCCAGCTCCCGCCGGCCGGCCGCCGGAGCCATTCGCTGGACATCCTCCTGCAGTTCTGCCGGGTGCTCGGCGAGAAGCCCGAGGTCCGGGGGCACCTCAAGTTCCGGGAAGTCGACAGCCTCAACCTCAAGTTCGCCGACGGCAGGGGAGGGGCGCGGCCCTTCGTCCTCTTCCCCGACAGCAGGCGGGCCGACAAGAAATGGGGCGGCTTCAAGCAGCTGACGGAGATGATCCTCAAGGAGGACAAGTCGCGCAAGGTCGTCTGGGCGGGCAGCAATTTCCTGCCGGACAAGGGTGCGTTTCCCGCGTCCCAGTTCCTGAACCTGACGGGCAACACGAGCCTCGTCTCGCTCCCGGCGCTAGTGAAGCGCGCCGACTGGGTCGTCACGAACGACAGCGGGCCGATGCACCTGGCGGCGGCGCTTGGCGTCAAGGTATTCGCCGTCTTCGGCCCCACCGACCCGCAGCTCTACGGCCCGTACCCGGTCGGCGGCCCCCTGAACCAATTCATCCAGGCCCCCGTCGGCGACCTGAAGCTCCTGCCGGCGCGGGACGTCTACGCGCGCTTCCAGAAGATACGGGGCCGTTGACGATCCGGGAGCGCGGCCCTAAGAGACCCTTCAAGAGGCATCCCTCCATGCTCGACCCCAAACTGATCCGCGAATCCCCCGAGCTCGTCCGCTCGGCGATCGCGCGCAAGCACCTCAAGGTGGACCTCGACGCCGTTCTCGCCGCCGACGCGGGGTGGCGCGCCCAGCTCCAGGCGGTCGAGCAGCTCCGGGCAGTCCAGAAGGCCGCGAACGCCGCGATGGCCGCGCTCGCGAAGGGCTCCCCGGAATTTGCGGCGAAGCTGGCCGAGATGAGGGCCGTCTCGGCGCAGGTCAAGGAGAGGGAGGCCGGGCTCAAGGCCTCCGAGGAGACGTGGCGCGAGGCCATCCTCAGCCTGCCGAACATCCCGCACGCGAGCGTCCCCGAGGGCCGCACGCCGCAGGAGAACGTGGTGTATTCGAGTCATGGTGACACGGCTTCCGTGGGCGCGAACGCCGTGGCGCACTGGGAGGTCCCCGGCTTCGCCGCCCTCTTCGACTTCGAGCGGGGCGCAAAGGTGACCGGGGCCGGCTTCCCGTTCTTCGTCGGGGACGGGGCGCGGCTCGCCAGGGCGCTCGTCAACTTCTTCCTGGAGGAGGGCGCCCGGGCGGGTTACGTCGAGGTTTCGCCCCCGATCCTCGTCAACGCGGCCAGCGCCACCGCGACCGGCCAGCTTCCCGACAAGGAGGGCCAGATGTACGAGACGACCCAGGACCGGCTGTTCGCGATTCCGACGTCCGAGGTGCCGCTCACCAATTTCTACAGGGACGAGATCCTGGAGGAGTCGGCGCTCCCGATCAACCGGTGCGCGTACACGCCCTGCTTCCGCCGCGAGGCGGGGAGCTACGGCAAGGATGTGCGGGGCCTCAACCGCGTCCACCAGTTCGACAAGGTGGAGCTCGTCAAGTGGGTTCATCCCGACGGGAGCTACGACGAGCTCGAGAGGCTGCGCACCGACGTCGAGGCGCTCCTCCGGAAGCTGGAGATCCCCTACCGGGTCCTCCTCATGTGCGGGGGCGACCTCGGGTTCACGCAAGCCAAGAAATACGACCTCGAGGTCTGGGCGGCTGGGCAGAAGAGGTGGCTCGAGGTGTCCAGCTGCTCGAACTTCGAGGCCTTCCAGGCGAGGCGCGCGCAGATCCGCTTTCGCTCGCGCGAGTCGGGCAAGGCTGAGCTCGTCCACACGCTCAACGGGTCCGGGCTCGCGGTTCCAAGGGTGCTCGCGGCGATCATCGAGAACAACCTCGAGGCGGACGGCCGCGTGCGCATTCCCCCGGCCCTGGTGCCCTACTTCGGCAAGTCGCACCTGGCCTTTGCCTGACGTCGCGCGGCGGGACGACCCGGTGACAACGCGCCGCACCCACGCCTGGCCCACGGCCGCCCGTGCCCTGGCCGCCCGCCTGCCGGTCGAGCGCCTGCACCCGGCGGTTGTCGCGTGGGCCGCTAAGAGGAGCCGCTCGGAGAGGTGGGCGGTCGCCTTCTCCGGGGGCGCGGATTCCCTTGCGCTCCTCCTACTCCTCTGGGCGCACTGGCCCGCCCGGCGGGGCCGCCTCGTCGTGCTGCATTTCGACCACCGCCTCCGTGGAGCCGAGTCCACGGCCGACGCCCGTTTCTGCGGGCGCGTCTGCGCCTCCCTGGGCTTGACGCTCGTGCCCGGCAGGTGGACGTCCGGCAGGGGGCGCCGCAGCGAGGGCGAGGCCCGCGCCGGCCGCTTTGCCTTCATTGATCGCGAGATGTCCCGGCGCAGGATGCGGGTGCTCTGGCTCGGGCACCAGCAGGACGATGTTGCGGAGACGATGATGATGCGACTGGCCCGAGGGAGCGGGACCGCCGGCCTGGCGGCGCCGAGGGCGATCCACGCGTTCCCGAGGGGGAGGGCGGCCCTGGGCAGGTTTCACGCGAGGCCCCTCCTTGGCCTGAAGAAATCCGAGATCGCCCGGGCGCTCCGCGAGTGCGGTGCCTCCTGGCGGGAGGACTCGAGCAACGCGGAGGGCGCCCATTTCAGGAACCGCCTGAGGCGCGACGTGATCCCGCGCTGGGTGCGGGCATCTGAAAGGGACGCCCTCGCCGGGGCCGCCCTGTCGCGGGAGCTTCTGGAGGAGGACGACCGCGCCCTGGAGGCGTGGGTCGACTCCCTCAAACCGATTGAGGCCGGCGGGTCGCTGTCAGCCGCCCGGCTGGCCGGAAAACCGAGGGCGGTCGTCCGTCGGGCGCTCCACCGCTGGCTGCTCCGGCAGGCGCGCGCAGGCGAACTCTCCCGCAGGGGATTCGAGGCGCTCCTTCATGCCGTGGAGCGGGGAATGCCCGCAAGGCACAGCCTTGGCAGCGAGGGCTTTGCGACGCTAAAGGCGGGGCGAATGCGCTTCGAAAAAGCTCGCAGAAGTGCCGGAGCCCATTGACTTGCAGCTCAGGAACAACAACCTAGAAGACGCAGTCATACCCTTTCCCGATGCCTGACACCGACCCAAAGAAGCCGCGCAGACAGCTGAAGAACCTTCCGCCCGATCGTTTTCAGCCGAAGGTGCTCGTTTTCTGGTTTATCCTCTTCGGGGCCGTCGCCGTCCTCCTGTGGTGGTCGCCGGGGATCAACGTATCGCCCGCACAGCTGACCATTTACGAGGTTGTCACCTACGCCGAGGGGTCGGAAATCAAGGGCGGCATGATCCAGCCGGACCCGTCCGGCGGGAGCGACTGGGTGCAGATCACCGGGGACCTCAATGAGCCCACCCTGAAGAACGACCGCGGGATGAAGACAACCGCGTTCCGCGCCTCGGGAAGGCTAACGGACGCGAACATGGAGCGCCTGCAGAAGACGAACAAGTTCATCGAGCGCCCGACGACGACCCTTCTCACCCAGATCGCGGCCCAGGTCATCCCGATCCTCATCATCATGGGGGTCCTCTATTTCCTGTTCGTCCGCCAGCTCAGGCAGGCCGGTCGCGGCGCGCTCAATTTTGGAAAGAGCCGGGCGAAGCTCCTCACCCGCGACAGGGACAAGGTCACGTTCGGAGATGTCGCGGGCTGCGACGAGGCCAAGGAGGAGGTCTCCGAGGTCGTCGAATTCCTCAAGGACCCGAAGAAGTTCACGAAGATGGGCGGGCGCATCCCCAAGGGCATCCTCATGGTGGGCCCCCCGGGGACGGGCAAGACGCTGCTCGCAAAGGCCGTGGCCGGCGAGGCCGACGTGCCGTTCTTCAGCATCTCCGGCTCCGACTTCGTCGAGATGTTTGTCGGCGTCGGCGCCTCGCGCGTGCGCGACATGTTCGAGCAGGGCCGCAAGAACGCCCCGTGCCTCATCTTCATCGACGAGATCGACGCGGTGGGCCGCCAGCGCGGCGCGGGCCTCGGCGGCGGCAATGACGAGCGCGAGCAGACGCTGAACTCGCTCCTGGTGGAGATGGACGGCTTCGACACGACCGAGGGGGTCATCATCATCGCCGCCACCAACCGGCCCGACGTCCTCGACAGCGCGCTCCTTCGCCCGGGCCGCTTCGACCGGCAGATCTACGTGGACCTGCCGGACATGATCGGCCGCGAGCAGATCCTTCGCGTCCACGCGCGCAAGCTGAACCTGGGAGACAACGTCGACCTCGGGGTCATCGCGCGGGGGACCCCCGGGCTCTCCGGCGCCGAGCTCGCCAACCTTCTCAACGAGGCGGCGCTCCTGGCCGCGCGCAGGAACAGGAAGAAGATCGACGCATCGGACGTCGAGGAGGCCCGCGAAAAGGTCCAGTTTGGCAGGGAGCGCAGGCGCCTCATGAACGACGAGGAGAAGAAGCTGATAGCCTACCATGAGGCCGGCCACGCGCTGGTCCAGGGCGTCCTCGACGACGGCCACATGCCGGTGCACAAGGTGACGATCATCCCGCGCGGCCGCAGCCTCGGGAGCACGATGTTCATCCCGAAGAGGGACGTGCTGACGCAGGCGATGAAGCGGATGCTCAACCAGATCGCGATGGGCCTCGGCGGCCGCATCGCCGAGGAGCTCGTCCTCGGGGACATCTCGAGCGGCGCGGCCGGCGACATCAAGCAGATCACCGCGATCGCGCGCCACATGGTCTGCGACTGGGGAATGAGCCCCCTTGGCCCGATCGCCTACGGCGACAACACCGACACCGTCTTTCTAGGCCGCGAGATCACGCGGACGGACAACGTCTCCGAGGAGACCGCCCGCAAGATTGACGCCGAGATCCAGCGCATCATCTCGGAGCAGCTGGACCGTGCGAGGAAGATCATCGGGGACCGGAGAGCGGCGCTGGAGAAGATCGCGGAGGCGCTCCTTGAGCATGAGACGATCGAGGGCCGCCACGTGCTGGAGATCCTGGAATTTGGGGAGATCCGCTCGCCGATCGCGGCGACGTTCGTCGGAAAGCCGCCCGAAAGGCCGGAGGAGAAGAAGACGGCCGACAAGCCGGCCACCTCCGAGGGCCTGGGTGCGGGCGGGGCGACCCCGTCCCCGACGCCGGCGTAATCCCCCGTATAGGGGATTACCCGCGCATCCTTTTTTCCGGCTTGGATTTGCGTCGGGCGGCCCCAACATTGGCCCCTCACCCGAATGAAGATCTGCTGCATTGGCGCCGGCTACGTCGGCGGACCCACGATGGCGATGATCGCTCTCAAGGCCCCCGACATCGAGGTGCGGGTGGTCGACATGAACGCCAAGCGCATCGCGGCCTGGAGCTCTGACACGCTGCCCATCTACGAGCCCGGCCTGGACGAGGTGGTCAGGAAGACCCGCGGCAAGAACCTGCATTTCTCGACGGACGTGAAGGGGGCGATCGAGGCGGCCGACATCGTCTTCGTCGCCGTGAACACCCCCACGAAGACCTACGGCGTCGGGGCGGGGCGCGCGGCCGACCTCCAGTTCATCGAGTCGGTTGCGCGGACGATCGCGGAGTGCGCGAACGGACCCAAGATCATCGTCGAGAAATCCACGATCCCGGTGAAGACGGCCGAGACGATCAAGGACATCCTCGCCGCAAACGGGCGCGGGATAAAGTTCCAGGTGCTCTCGAACCCGGAATTCCTCGCGGAGGGAACCGCGGTCGCTGACCTGCTCAACCCGGACAGGGTCCTCATCGGCGGCGAGCGCACTCCCGAGGGGGCCGCGGCGGTCAAGGCGCTCTCCGAAATCTACGCGCGCTGGGTGCCGCTGGAGCGCATCATCACCACGAACCTCTGGTCGTCCGAGCTCTCGAAGCTCGTGGCCAATGCGTTCCTTGCGCAGCGGATATCCTCGATCAACTCTATCTCGGCCCTGTGCGAGGCCACGGGCGCGGACGTCGACGAGGTGGCCAACGCGATCGGGAGGGACTCGAGGATCGGGTCGAAGTTCCTCAAGGCCTCGGTCGGGTTCGGGGGATCGTGCTTCCAGAAGGACATCCTGAACCTCGTGTACCTGTGCGAGCACTTCTCTCTTCCCGAGGTCGCCGCATACTGGGAGGGCGTCGTGAAGATGAACGACTGGCAGAAGCACAGGTTCACGAAGAGGATCGTGAGGGCGCTCTATAACTCGGTCGCCGACAAGAGGGTCGCGGTGCTGGGCTTCGCCTTCAAGAAGGACACCAACGACACCCGGGAGTCCGCGGCGATCTCTGTGTGCAAGGACCTGATCGCCGAGCAGGCTCGCGTCACTGTCTACGACCCGAAGGTGCCCGCCGACGAGATCCGAAGGGACGTCTTGGGCAAGGGCGTGGACAACCCGCTCCTGAGCGTTGCGGCGAGCGCCTACGAGGCCGCCCAGGGTGCGCACGCGCTCGCGATCGCGACGGAATGGGACGAGTTCAGGACCCTGGACTTCACCCGGATCTACGAGGCCATGTCGAAGCCCGCGTTCGTCTTTGACGGGCGCAACATCCTGGACCTTGAGAAGCTCCGGGAGATAGGCTTCCGGGCCTCCGGCATCGGGAAGTAGTCAGGTACCGAGCGCCGTCCTGTAGATTCGGGGCACCCGCTTCGTCACCGAGCAGAGGGTCTCCCAGGGGATCGTGTCTGCCCAGCGGCTGAACTCCCCGACGGAGATCTCGTCGCCCCCCTGGCGCCCGACAAGGACGGCCTCGTCGCCGCATACCACGCCGTCGACCTCCGTGATGTCCACGACCGTCTGGTCCATGGTCACGCGCCCGAGCACCGGGCACCGGATTCCGCGCAGCAGGACGCTCGCGCGGTTGCTGACCGAGCGGGGGATCCCGTCGCCGTAGCCCGCGCAAAGGACGGCGATCCTGGAGTCGCGCGTCAGCTTCCGGGTCCGGCCATAGCTCACTGTCGTTCCCGCGGGCAGCCGCTTCACGATTCCCACCCTTGTCCTGAAGCTGAACACGGGCTCCGTCCTCACCTTCGCGAGGAAGGAGCCCGGATGGGGAAGGACGCCAAACTGCAGGAGCCCGATCCGGACCGCGTTGAAGGGGCTCGCTCCGGGCATGGTCTCGAGGCCGGCGCTGTTGTCCGCGTGGATGAGGAGCTTGCCCCCGGGCAGGCCGGCCAGGCCGCAGGCCTCGAGGGCGGCGAGGAAGCGGCGCCTCTGCTCCTCGGTGAACGCCGGGTCGTCGTCCGGGCTCGAGAAGTGCGTGAAGACGCCCGCGAGCCTCACGTGCTCGGATTCGCGGATCCGCCTCATGAGCGCCGGGGCCTCCTCGTGCCACACGCCGAGGCGCCCCATCCCCGTGTCGATCTTCAGGTGCACCGAGACGGGGCGGCCGGCCGCCAGCGCCGCCCCGTCGAGGCGGTTCACCTCGTTCTCCGTCGACACCGTCACGGCCACGTCGTACTCGGCCACGAACCGGTCCTCATCGGGGAGGAGCGGGCTCAGGAGAAGGATGGGCCAGCCCGGGCCCAGCTCGCGCAGCTGGGCGGCCTCGGTCAGGTTTGCGACAGCGAAGAGGTCGGCGCCCGCGTGCATCAGCCTGCCCGCGACCTGCTGGAGGCCGTGCCCGTAGGCATCGGCCTTGACGACCGCGACATACCGGATGTGGGGCGGCAGCGACGCGCGGATGAGCCGCAGGTTGCGCTCAAGGGCCGCGAGGTCGATCTCGGCCCAGCACCGGAGCGGAAGGGAGGAGTTGGCGGACATCACGGCGCCCGGTGGATCTGCGGGACCCACTTCGCGTAGGATCGCTCCTCGTGCAGGAACGCGTCGGGGGCCCCAGTCGGGCGGAAGAGGTCCGCGTCCGCCACGGGCCGAAGCGCGAACAGCGCCGCCAGGTCGTAGGAGGCCCGCGTGGCCTGCGCGGGCAGCGGCTCCCAGTGCCGAAAGCCCTCGGGCGTGGCAAGCTCGCCGGAGAGCTCGGAGCCGGGGACCCGCTCAAGGGCGCCGCCCAGGGTTAGCCGGTGCCACTGGCCCCGGCGGGCGTCGGCTATCACCGCCGTCCCCGGCCGGCCGAGCGCGCGGGCCACCACCGCGAGCCCTATGTAGCCAAAGGTGGGCCGCTGCCTGAGGACGTTCCAGACGCGGATCGCCATCGCCGACGACCGGATCCCGAGGATCGATCCAGGACCCTCGCAATAGGCGAAAGAGCGAATGGAATCGATCTCGTCTCCGAGCTCGTCGAGGCATTCGAATATCCCCGTTCCGGCCTCCTCGTTCCTCGTGGACCAGCGCGCCGGAGCGCCGGCGTCGAGGAGGCCGACCTGGATCCTCGCCGATGCGGCGTCGACAAGGAGCAGGGGCGAGTGCTCCGCGAGAATCTGGCTGAGGCTTGGCATCTTCCGGGGTTCACGAAACGGGGCTGCGGGCGCCCCCGCAAGCCCGCTTAACAGGGGGCACTCCTGCATTGACCGCCCTTTGGCGGAACTTACGATGGACCCTCACTTCATCACCCAAGCCTCCGCCGCCCCCACGCTGTGAACGTCCAACTGAGCACCGTTTCCGACACCCGCAAGAGCCTCGTCGTCACCCTGGAAAAGGCCGAGGTCGACACCGAGCACCAGGCCGTCCTCGGGGAATACGTCAGGCTGGCCCGCCTGCCGGGGTTCCGTCCGGGGAAGGCGCCCGCGGCCATGGTGGTCAAGCGGTTCGCAAAGGAGATCGCCGAGGAGTTCAAGCAGAAGGTCGTGACCAAGGCGTACCAGGGCGCGCTGGAGAAGGAGAAGCTCGACGTGCTCAACGTCGTGAAGGTGGAGGAGGGGACGATCGAGCCGGGAGCCTCGGCCGCGATCACGGTGACGGTGGATGTCAGGCCCGACTTCGCGCTTCCCGACTACGTCGGGCTTCCGACGACGGTGCCTCCGGCCGACCCGACCGAGGCGGAGATTGACAGCGTCATCGAAACCCTTCGCTCCGAGGGGGCCGATTTCCGGCCGGCTGACCGGCCCGCCCTGAAGGGTGACTACGTCAAGCTCGCCTATGAGGGCTCGGTCGAGGGCAAGCCGATCGCGGAGATGGCCGGCGACAAGCAGCTTTACGCCAAGGTCCCGCAGACCTGGGAGGAGGTCGAGGGGGCCAACGAGGGGATCATTCCCGGCCTCGGCAGGCAGCTCGCCGGCGTGGAGAAGGGCGGGAAAAAGACGGTGGCAATCACGTTCCCGGCGGATTTTCAGGCGGTGCCGGTCCTTGCCGGAAAGACCGCCGACTACGCGCTCGACATCCAGGAGATCCGGGAGCGCGTGCTGCCCGCTCTCGACGCCGCGTTTTTCAAGGCCCACCAGGTGGACGACCTCGAGGGACTCAGGAGCCAGGTGCGCACGAACCTTAGGCTCCGGAATGAGCACAAGAACCGCGCGGCCCAGCGGGGCCAGGTGACCCAGGCGCTGGCGGACAAGGTGAACTTCGAGCCGCCGCACAGCCTGGTCGAGGCCGAGACTCAGGGCGTCCTGCGCCAGTTCATCGAGGAGAACATGCGCCGCGGAATCCCGGCCGAGCAGTTCGAGAAGGACAAGAAGGGACTGATCGAGGGCGCCCGCAAGGCCGCCGCCAACCGGGTCAAGATCGAGCTCATCCTCGCAAAGATCGCCGAGGCCGAGAAGATCGAGGTGACGGAGCGCGACATCGACCTCTACATCCGCAGGGAGGCCGCCCGCTCCAACCAGAGGCCTGACAAGCTCGCAAAGGACCTTTCGAGGGACCGAAACGCCCTGCGCTCCGCGCACCAGGCGATTATATTCGACAAGTCGGTTGATTTTTTGGTGTCCAAGGCTACGTTAACGGTCTCCCAACCGTGAGTTACTACGTACCCATAGTCCTCGAGAATACAGGCCGCGGAGAGCGGTCGATGGACATCTATTCGAGGCTCCTGAAGGACCGGATCATCTTCATAGGCACGCCCATAGACGACATGGTGGCCAACCTTGTCATCGCCCAGCTCCTGTACCTCCAGATGG
>Ga0302326_10018893_pt1 | contig 14274 bp, 11 predicted proteins | sample Palsa_T0_3_FD_202264 | JGI IMG/M metagenome (GOLD analysis project Ga0302326, IMG submission 202264) | Peat permafrost microbial communities from Stordalen Mire near Abisko, Sweden - Palsa_T0_3 | ecosystem: Environmental > Terrestrial > Soil > Palsa > Peat permafrost | place: Sweden: Abisko... | reverse complement strand
TCACCCGGTGCCTGCGCCGTCCAAGTGCCGTGTGGCGTGGTGCGCAGCACTCCGGCAAGCACCCCAACGCCACCCGGGGTCTGGGCAGTTCGTTACCCGCTATAGATCGGGGGTTGGCGGCTCCGGCGCTGTCGGGGGTGACTGAGAGGCGGTGACGGTCCGCCCGGAAGTGGTTGCCGCGATGGCCGCCAGAGCGAATACGCCACGCTCGGCGCCTTCGATGGACGCCCACAGTCGGCGAGAGTTGTCCAGTGCCGCGAGCATCGGCGCCAGGTAGTGCCGGTCCCGGGCGGTCATCTGCTGGCCGATTCGGTCGGATCCCCGGGCCATCGCCGCCAGCGTGGCGAAGTCCGTGAGGTGACGTTCCTTGGCCGGGTCGCCTGGGACGGAGAACGCGGCAGCCTTGGCGACCAGTGCGCCGAGCATGTTCGGGCGCCGAATGGTGCCGACCGCCTCGTCAACTTGAACGGTCACCGGCTCGGCTCGTTTGATCGCTTGTTGCGCTCCGGGCGTGGCCAAGGTGGTTCCGCCGGTGATGCCCGTCCTCGTATCGGCAGCGCGTCCAAGGCCTTGGGGGATCAGCAAGTCGATCGACGCTCGGTCCCGCACCCACCGGTGCTGATGGCCCTCCGGGCTGACGCCAGCGGAGCTGAAGCCAACGGCGGCCAGTGCCCTGGTGAAGTCGCGTAGCACGTTGGGCTGCGCTCGAACGTCCAGGACGACGTCGCCGTCGTTGGTGGGCCGGGAGGGTGATAACCCGCGTTCCTGGCAGTGGAGCTGGACCATTTGACCGCCCACCAGGCACCACCCATTGGGGAAGTCGGCGGCGACGTCGAGCAAGCCGAGCCAGCTCTGCCGTTGGCGTTCGGTCAGTCCGGTGAGCACCACCATCATTGCCCGGCAATCCCCAGTAGCTCTGCGACCCGGGCATCCTCACGGGCTCGGTCGTGGTCGGCGAGGTCGGCGATCACCAATCCGAGCGGGGCCGGCCGCGGTAGCAGGCGGTCGACCACGTGCAGCCACACGTTGGCGGGATTGACCGCCGCCATCAGGTGATCCGCCATGACCTGCTCAACGTCGCCAGGTCGCACGTAAGCCTCCGCCTCTCGCCCGGCCGACATCTCCGACCGGGCATCACTGATCCCTGAGGGGACAAGCCTGGGGTCCTCTAACAGGCCGTCCACCTCCGACGGGGAGACCGCTCGGCGGAGCAGCTGTGCCCGGCTTCGGAGCCAGGAACGCAGCAAGACCGCAGGCCAAGGCGACGCGAGCAACGTCCGGTATTTCGTCTCCAACCGGGCAAGCTCGCGATCCGAGATATCCCGAACGGGTTCATTGGAGAGCAGGGCGATGAACGCCCACGCGATCCGAGGAGACATCGGGCGAGCCACCGGCCGCGACCTCGGGATACCGGCCTCCTCGACGAGCAGACGTCCCGCCACCCGGCGCGCCGGAAGGGAACCGGCGTCGATGAGCTGGCGAACCCGCCGCTCGGTCACCCCAAGTTGGGCGGCAACCTCCTTGACGCCGATCTCCATGACACAACTCTACCGTAGCCGGAAGACTTGTGGTTGGCCCCACTGTTCGGAGAATGCGAGGCGAGTCAACGGCTCCCCGCGGGGGCCGAGGTTGGTCTGGGGTGCCTAAGTGGGTGCCTAACGCAGAGGGATTCGGTGGCACCAGCCGGCACCTACCAACACGTCGCAGGGCCCTGACCTGCACTTATTCGCACGAAGAGGGACGAGGCGTGACGGGCTGGTATGTACGAAAGTGCATGGCATGCAAGAGGTTCGTGGGTTCGATTCCCATCGCCTCCACTCGCGAGGTCTTCACGTTTGACCTCTTTTCATTTTCACATTTGGGTGTGACGGCTTCTCTGGTTGGAGGCCGCTGCTTGTCGTGTTGTGTGGATGTGCGTGGAGGCCGTCTGGGTTCGGGTGGTGTTGGTGGTCAGGGGGCCTGGGTGGGTTGGGGTGGGGTGTTGGCGGCGGTGTGGTTGGCCAGGGTTTTGCGTCGCCTTCGCCGGGTGCGCGGTGGCAGCCCGCGTGCTGCTCGTTGTTGGTCGGCGGCGGCTTTTTCCTCGAAGGCGTCGGCGACTCGGAGGTTGCGGGCGGCGACGGTGACAGATAGGAAGATCAGGATGGGGGTCAGCCCGGTGAGCCGGCACCAGCCCCGGTCGATGTCGTTGGTGGCGGGGTCTTTGAGGGTGGAGTAGGCGCGCTCCACCGCCGTGCGCCGACGGTAGGAGTCCCGCCACGCCTTGGACGGATAGTCGTGCTTTTGGGCGGTTTTGAGGTTGACGGTGGCGGGGACGGTGACGGTTTTTTGGGTGCAGCAGAGGGGGGCGGGGTCGGGCGGGTCGGTGATGGTGGGCCGCTGGTAGTCGAGGGTCATGGAGTCGGGATGTCGAGGACAGCGGACTTTTCCGGTGGCGGCGGGGCAGGCGACGCGGTGGTAGCCGTCGGGGTCGCGGGCGGTGATCGGCCCGAGTTTGTAGCGGGCGGTCTCGCCCGTTTTCTGGTCGTGTTCGGTGGTCTGGTCGCTGCTGGCAGCCCTCGCTAGGGGTCCGATGTGGAGCAGGGGGGCGGGGGTGGCGGGGCAGTAGAGGTTGCCGTTGGCGGCGGTGGCCCCGGCGAAGGTGCCGTGCGGGCCGCGGTCGGAGGGGTGTAGATCGGTGATCAGGTTGGCGCCGAGGGCTCGTAGTGGGGCGGCCCGGTGGGCGGCAACGCGGTGGGCGTAGCCGGAGTCGGCCAGGACGTCGCCGAGGGTGACGCCGGAGGCGGCGAGTCGGGCCAGGACGGGGACGAGGGCGGGGACCGGGTCGGCGCTGCAGGTGGTGAGGGTGATACGCCGGATTAGTTCCGGGACGACCGGGCCGCCCTCGTCGGCGACGGTGACCGCGGCGGAGAGGTAGTAGCCGTAGAAGACCTCGTTCTTCTCGCCGACGGCATGGCTTTTGCGCCGTCCCCATGAGGCTTCGGGATCGGCGGTGACCCCGTCGGAGTGCGGTCCTAAAGCCCAGGATTCGTGGTCGGTCCAGTCCACCGCCAAAGAGGTGGAGGCGGTCTTGTAGGTGCCGGTGATGCTGGCCTCGACCAGGTCGTCGACGATCCCGGCGAGCAGTTCGCTGGGCTGTCTGTCGGGGTCGGGTTTGGAGACAGCCGCGACGACCAGCCCGAAGGTGTATTCGACTTGGCGGTAGGTCAAGGGGTGAGGCCGGCGGTTCCATTCGACGATCACGCCTAGTCGTGCCCGGTCGGTGTCGGACAGGCCGAGCAGCGCTTGGTGGACGCGGCGTAGGTGGGCGGGGCGGCCGTCGGTTTGGCAAGCCAGCATGCCGACCAGCAGGGTGCGCACCGATAGTTGGCGGGGACGGGGCCCGACGGGCAGGAGGACCTCGATGCGGTCGGCCACCCCGGAGCCGTCAACGATCGCTTCGAGGCGGCCCACCGCGGCGGTATCTATGCCTGTCCTCCCAACAAGGCCACCATGTCGGCCTCGCTTGGTGGTGACAGCTCGGCGATGATGTCGCCCAGACGCTGGGAGCAGACGATCCCCGCCGCGTCCATGAACGCCCGCAACCCGATCGCATCGGCCACCGCCGCCAGCCAGGTGGAGCGCAGCCGGCCGGTCTCGAGGCGGGGCAGATCGCTCCCGCCCGACAAGGAGGTGATCAACGGTGTGGTCACGTTGCGCCGGGTCGGCTCAACACCGCCGACTATGAACCCGTCAGCGAAGAACTCTGCGGCCGATCGAAGCCGGCCTTGATAGGCGCCAAGCACCGGCACCACCCGACGGTGCCGGGCGGTCACCTCCACCACCAGCCCGCCCGAGCGGGACAGCACGTGACCGCCGGTCACCGCCCGCAGGTCCACCCCGATCAGCCCTGCTCCCGCCCCCAAACAGATCAGACCGTTGGCTCTCATCCGCCGCGACACAGTGGGCTGGGCGTCAGCCAGAGCCAGGAAAGCGGCGATCTCCCCGGCGGTGTAGGGCCGCTTGGCCCGATCGCGTGACAACCCCGCCGGCGGCGGCCCGGGATCGAGTCTGGTGGCCAAGGTTTTGAGCGAGGAGCGGACCGTCCGGCGAGTCGAAAGCGGCGTGTGGGGCCCCATGGCCCCAACGAACCGTTCGATCACCGCCACCGATAGCACCACCGGCGCCTCCAGCTCCAAGCCCACCCCGGCGGCGAACGCCCCGATCCGGCCCGCCGCGAACAGCCACGTCTTGGCCCTCGCCGTGTTGTGAGGGACGGCCCGGGCGGTCACCTGGCGGGCGAATACCGCAGCGGCGGGTGGGATCCCCACCGGGCTGTAGCGGGCGATCACCTCGGCCACCGAGTTCTCCACAGTAACTACACTGTGGCAGATGACCCTCGGTGACAGGTGGACCCAAGCCAAGCTGGAACCATGAAGCCGACCGCCGCCCAGGCCACCGAGCTACGCCGCATCCGCAAAGAACTCGCCAACCTCGGCCTCTGCCTGCCCGGAAGCATCAACATCCGCACCGGACGCTGCGGCAAAACCAACTGCACCTGCCACGCCCAGCCGCCCCGCCTGCATGGACCGTTCCGCTCCTGGACCCGCAAACTCGCCGGCAAAACCATCACCCGGCTGCTCAGCCAAGAACAACTAGACGACTACCAGCCCTACTTCGACAACCACCGTCGACTCAAAGATCTCGTCCACCAGATCGAACAACTCAGCCTCGACATCGTCGAAGCCGACGAGCGCTGGAACAGCACCTGACCCTGTGCACAACCCGTGGCCGACCCGCCAATAACCCGCGACCCCACCCAAAATCAAGCCACAAACCCGCAGGTCAACCCCAATCGTGAACACCTCACTCGACTCGACTCGCTGACCAGGACTTATCTGGTCAGGTGGAACCCTCCGAGGAGGCTCCGAAAGGGCTCAGGTAGCCATCCGGGTAGCCATCGGTCTCAAAGAAGGTTTCGGGTAGCCATCCGGATGGCTACCCGAGATGCCGTCGGGTGCACCGGCGCCAAAGGGGGTCGCGCCTCGTCCCCGTCCCCCGATAGGCATTGCGATTCACGCGTCGAGCCGGCCCGAGGTATTCGCGCTCCCGTGGGTTGCTCTCCAAACCTACGAGCGAACGAACCGAGGCTCACCGCTATCGCGAGCTCGCATCGCCAACAGCGGGACGAAGTGGTTTGCGCCTGCAATTCCCGCCCCTGCCGAGCAGACTGCTGGTGTGCGTATTTCTCGACTGCGGCTAGTAAATTATCGAGGCTGGCAAAGCCTTGACCTTCGCCCACGTGGTCATGTTCTCCTCGCCGGTGTACCCCGGGCTGGCCGCAGCGACATCATCGTCGCACTGACCCGCTGCCTGGACCCGGCAAGCACTCGGGCGCAACCGCTCTTCACCGACATCCACCAGCGCGTCAGCCTTGCGCCGACGGAAGCAACCCCCGCTGAACAGGGCGAACCTCTTGCGGCCGGGACGAAACGGGACGGACCGGACCCGTCGGAGGAGGAAGCTGCCAAAGCCGAGGAGGCTCTAGAGGGGGGAAGCGGCGCCACGTTCGCCGAGGTTGTCGTGACACTCGTCGATCTAGAGCCGGAGGTCGAGCAGTTGTGTGATGGGTACCTTGAACCTCTGGACGCCGACGGCCAGATCGATGAAGGCCCGGAGGCCGACCCGGACGCGCCTCTAGGGGTTCGTCTGGCGTACCGGGTCAGCTACGACGAGGTGGCTGACACCGTCACCTCGGTGGTCTACTTCCCAGCTCGGAGCACTCCGGAGGCAGAACAGTTCACTCGCGTCCCGGCAATGGTGCGCAAGGCGCTCCCCGTGATCGTGCTGGAGGGCGGTCGACCGCTCCAGCTGCGATCCGAAGGAACGCTTCGTCGCCTTGTTGCGGATCGAGATCCCGACGCCGCCGCCGCAGCGCTCCGCCAGGTCGCAGAGGCTGTCACAGCTGCCACAGATGCGCTTTCCGCGGATCCGGTCATCGCCGAGACCATCAGCGCTGTCCTTTCTGCCGGGGGGATTGGCCGGCGCCTTGGCGACAAGGAGGTGACGGCCGATCAGGTCAAGTTCCGCACCGAGGATGGGACCCTTTCAGCCCTCTTGCGCACAGTTCAGCCAGCCTTGGAGCTCGACGCCGGCGGGCTTCTGGCGTTGCGCAACCATGGCTCGACTGCCGCAGCAGTCCTGGGGGCGGCAGAAAGCCTTGTTCTAGCCTCTGCTCTGCCCAGTCCGATCGTGCTTGCGGACGACTTCGGTGAGGGCCTCGATGCTGCGACCGCCGAGCACCTTGCCGCCGTTCTCCGTAATCGAGCCGGTCAGCTCTGGCTCACGACAAGGCGCCCTGAGACAGCCCGAGCGTTTTGGCCCGAAGAGGTGGTGCGGCTCTCTCGCTACGGGGGTATCCGAACACATCACGCTCTGACGCCCGTGACCGACAGGAAGCAGATTGCCGTCCGTAGGTTGCTCCACACCCAGCTCCTGCCGGCCCTCACCGCACCTACGGTTGCCCTCGCCGAAGGTCCACACGATCTCGCTGGATACCTCGCAGTCGACCGCCGACGCGACCCGGAGAAGCTGCCGCTGTCAGCCTACGGGATCCGTCTCGTCTCGGCTGACAACGGCTCCGGTGGGGGCACAACCCAAATTCCCCGTGTCGCAAAGCTTGCCCGGGAACTCGGCTTCCGCGTGATTGGAGTAATCGACAACGATCCCGACAGTGACCCAATAGCGATCTTGGCCGCTTGTGACGCGGTCGTGCAACTACCTAAGGGGATGGCCATAGAGCGTGCGATCGTCGCCGGCGTGCCGGTCAAGAAACTCAGAGCGGCTGCAGCCGCTTTCCTGGCTTACGGGGTACCCGATCCGACAGATGGGAAAGAGGATGAAGAAGTCGCCGAGGCTTTGGTGAAGCCGCTCCACAGCCACGGCCTTCACGAGCAGTTCGTCGAGGCGCTGGCAAGCGACAATCAGATCCCACCAGTTGTATCAGCAACGCTGGACGCCATCGCCGATGCTGCCTCAGCAGACAACCCGGTGATCGTTACCATCGCGCCGCCCGATCCTCCGGACGAGGATGAAGAGGACGCGCCCGCCGACGGGACCCGGCCAGCGTGACCTATTCGCCACAGGGCACGCAACGGGATGTCATCAATAGCCATGCTTCTGTCCTCGTTGTTCTCGGCGGCGCTGGGACAGGAAAGACCGTCACAGCCGCGGCCGCCGCCGCAGCGCATCTTGCCGAGGCCGACCAGGAGCGAGACCAGCTTCGTCGAGAGCAGATTCGTTCGGGGAAGCCCGTCAGCACGCCGCCTCGGGCCCGTGTCCTCTTCCTGTCCTTCTCCCGTACCGCCGTCTCGCAGGTCATCGATCGGGCTGGCGGCGTTGTCGGCCGACTACTGGATCGGATCAACGTCGCGACATTCCACGGGTTCGCTTGGAGAATCATCACCGACTTCGGACCCAGGTACGGGCTCCCGCCGCCCTTGACCATCCTTTCCGTAGCGGAGACCCGAGTCGCGGGAGGCCAGCCGGGAATGGTCTACGACAACCTGATACCCGCTGCGAGCGACATCCTGACGCGACCAACCGTGTCTAGCTTCTATGCCCGGCGGTACTCACTGGTGATCTGCGACGAGTTCCAAGACACCGACGACGAAGAGTGGCAGTTCTTGCAGTCGATCGCCCCCGGCTCCCGCCGCATCCTCCTGGGCGATGCCCACCAGTGCATCTACGCCGAGATGAAGGGCATCGATCCCGACACGCGGATCAATGGAGCGCTGGCGTTGCCTGGTGCTGAGCGGATAGACCTACCGCCTGCCAGCCACCGTGACCCGTCTGGAGTCTTGCCGGCGGCAGCGGAGGCGGCTCGAGAGCGACGCTTTGACGACCCCGCAATCGCAACCGCCGTCGAGCAAGGCCGCCTCGTCGTCACTCGGACCAAGGAGGAGGATATGCACGCGACAATCATCGACATCGTGCGTACTGAACAGGCCGAGCGACGATCCGTGAGCGTCTTCACCCACACGAATGCGGCCACCGCAGCCGTGTCCGACGCTCTTACAGACGCTGGCCTACAACATGAACAGGTGGGCATGGGCGAGGCCTATGCCGAAGCGTTGAGCGCGCAGCTCGCACTCATCCGATTCGCAATCGAAGGAGTGTCGCCCCGTCGCCCGCTCGCGGTATATGTGGCAGCTAACTACCGGGCAAGGGTCGCCATCGTGAGCCAAATCATGGAGGGCTCGAACGCTGCCTTCGAGAGAGCGTTCGAAAGGGTGCTGCATGACCTTGAAACGACGAGAGATCCTGCGCTTGACTTGGACACTCTTGGCAAGTTGGTCACAGGCGCCTACGGACGCCTTGGAACCCAACGTGGCCAGCAGACCTGGCTCGAGGCTGCTCGCCGGACCCGCATGGCGCTGAGCCGGATCAAGGCTGGCACTCCATTCGCCTCCGTAGCAGCAGATATTGAGCGAGCGCGTCACAACTCGCTTGTTGGTGACGGCGGACTTCGGCCACGCCGTCTTCAGGTCATGAACCTTCACCAGACGAAAGGGCGCGAGGCGGACGCAACCATCCTCTTGCTCCAGCCTGACGAGTTTCACGGTCGGGAACGAACGCCGTTCCCGAAGCTGTCCCGCTTGATGTACGTGGTCCTCACGAGAGCCCGCAAGAGAGCGCACCTCGTGGTGCCCCCCGAGGTGCACGCGCTGTGGGAACCGCTGATCGAGATCTGCGAGGCTCACAGTCGGTAGTTGGTTCGCCGGAGGTGACAACGTCTCAGATGTACGTATCGTTTTACTGACAGCTGACATCGGTCCGGGTCGCGCTGGGGCAGAGTGCGCAATCCGTAATCCGGCAGGCTACGGAGTCGTGGGACCGCACCTCTCGCGTGACACACAAGCTGGAGGCCTCGGCCTGCCTACGGTTCCGTCCGCCACCACGGGAGATCGCGAACTCGGCTCCATTCTTCGTAGCGTCGAAGCATCGCAACCACTTGTGCATGGTGCTCCTCCTCGCTCGTCGGTTCATGCCCGCCGGTTGCCATGTAGGTGGTGCGCCATCCGAGGGGATTACTCCCAACTGTGTTTATCGGCGCGAGATCGAATAGGTGCTCGGCTGTTAAGGAGAAGTGTGGAATCCGCCCCCCTGAGGGGCTGACGCGCCACTGCGGCCCGCACGCCGAAGATCGGTCAAGAGTGGCGGTAAAGGTCCAGGATGCCTCCACGACGTCCGCGAGTCGGCCCAACTTCTCTGTCTCTTCACTGGTAAGGCCGGCGGCCCGCGTCTTACATTCGCCTACGCCCAGCCCTCCATCGATCATCACGAAGAGGTCGTCGGCTTCACCCAACGGGTCTCGTTGATCGGGACGGTTCACCGTTATACCGGGGTAGCCGCCAAAGATAGGTCCAACTTCATTGAAGTTAGGGCGGAGGAGCTCAGTGAGGAAGCGATATGCGAGGGCGTGGACGATGGCGTCGCTCTTGACTAGTCGGAGGAGCAACTCACTTCCCCTGTAACGAAACTTGACGGTGTTGTAACCGAAGGGTCGGTCGATCATTGTTCCGCATCCCCGACAGGTGATCGGCGGAGACATCTCTGCTAGTGGTCGCCAGAATCGGGCTGTGCAATGGTGGCAGCGAATCTGTGTTCCACGCAGGACCAAGCCCATTTCGTCCGCCCATGCGAGCCAGGCTTCCGCAGCCGTAGTGTTGGCGAACACTCGGCGAACGTCTTCAAAGCTGATGTCGCCTTGCTCTTCCTCGCTTGGCGCACTGGCGCGTTGTTCTACGTTCGCTTCGATCTGTCCTAGCCTTTCCTCGATGCTCGCGTCGACGTCGTCGCGGATGTTCAGCACAGTGCGGAGTTGTCGCTTGAACCAGTTCATGCCATGACGCTCACCGAGGCGAGCAAGCAGTTCCTGCGAGCCGGGGTCCAAGAGCGGCCCTAATCCACCCAGGCGATCCGCCCTAGAGAGGAGGGTCTCGGCGAGCCGTCCTGGTTCGCTGGGACTGCAACGCAATCCTCGATCTCGCATGACGCCGTCGAGGACCGTAAACCCTGTGGGCCAGCGGAGAGTCGTGGTTTCGCGGGTTCCACCTATCTGCAGCACAGTACCGCCGCGGTATCGAGCCGATATATCTGCCGTAGCAAGTGTCCTCGATGGAGGCAGCCTCCCGCCTACGGGTGTGACGACTAGCTCCAGCGATCTGTGGGACTGCTCCACGGTCTCATTACCCAGGGCTGCGACTTCGCTGGGATGCACGCCCAACAGCTCGGCTCGGCCATTCTCGAACACTGCTACCTCGGACGAGCCGATGCCACAACCCCATGATGGTTGAAGTACCTGTGGCCAGCTGATAGCTGACCATTGGTTACCGGCGGACGAGGCCAGATCTCTAAGAGTGTCCATACTGACGCTCGCACTGACCAGGTAGCCCTTCGTCGGGCGGAGGCCCCAGCTGTGCATAGCGAACTCGCTCCACCAGCGGGACAGCGCGGCGGCGACGTCAGCCGTCACAGGAACGCCGAGGGGTAGCCCAGGGCGTAGACCGTGGACGGCTCGCAAGTGCCACAGGAGGCAGAGATCTTCGACGTTGCCGGGCTCGTACACGACGACCACGTTTGGGCCGCACTCGCGTGCGTCGTGAAATCGCAGAGGAAAGGTCGGTGGTTCGCCCTCGAACTGCGATCCCGTTGGCGCCGAGGCCCGTCCCAGGCGCACACAGCTGAGGCTCGCCGCCGTCATAGTCGTCATGTCCCGGAGGCTGGCGAGAAGATCGACAGCTCCGGGTTCTGCCGGCATCGAGGAGTCAATCGGAATGATGTCGGTGTAGGTGACGCCTTGGCGCAGCCCGGAAAGGCGAAGGTGCTGAGGGTCGAGTTCAGTCGGCAGCCGGCCCCATGCTGCGAGATAAGCGATGGCCCACGGGTGGCTTAGCTCGAAGTCGTTAGCAGTCCGAACCGTCCGGAATCCCTGTTCGGGCCGATCCATTCGCGCCAGTACGGCCAGGGGCATGTCACCCCAACCCGCACCTGCGACCCAGAATCCGCCGACATTTGGCTTCTGGGGGCTCTGAGGTACCGGCAGCCGGCCTCGCACGACGGTTCGAGCGACGTCTGTGGCCGCGACGATCGTGCGCCACGGCTCCGGGATGTCCACCGCTTCGTCGGGTACGGGTATGAGCAGGTGGTAAGCGCCCCCCCAAATGTTGCAAACGCTTTCGAGTGCTTTAACAGCATCGGGAATCGATGTCGGGTCAACCAAGTGTGCATCCCGAACAGTTGTCAGCCAACGCTGCATGCCGACAGTCCCTGTACGGGGGGCGTCACGCAAAAGCAGTGGGTCCAATCGGATACTCCTTCTAAATTGATCCCGACGGCGCGCGTGGTCGGAAGCGTAGAGAGGCTCTAGCGACCCTGACTCCAGGCTGGATCGTTTGATACCCCAGCCAGTTCCAGATCCTGTCGGTCGGCCAGCGAATAGGTGAAGACAGCGCTCTCATCTGACCGTCGCTTGCCGTTAGGCGTTATCTTTCCGATGGTCTTGGTGTCCCGGATTAACACGCCGTCAGGGTGAGGCACTATCGCTTGGATGGGAGCCTGGAGGACGGCAACGGCTCCCGGTAGCTGCCCTCCGGTGGCTGTCTGCCACATGTCTATCTGCCAGGGCACCCGGTCATTGACGGCGAAGTCATAGTCGCCGGAGGTCACACGGCTTGTTTCTCGGTGCATATCTGATGCTCTGGCGCGCTGACTGATCAGCTTCAGTGGCACGCCATCGGTGAGGGCCTCGCCCATCGGCACCGCTTTCAGGTCGTACTCGATGGCGTAACCAAACTCGGCAACGATCTGCTCGATCCGGTTGATCGGAATCCGGACACCGCCAGCCTCCCATCGGGCCACGGCCGGCTGCTGTACCTCAAGCCGATCGGCCAGCTCCTGCTGGGTCAGCCCAGCCCGCTCGCGCAGGAGCTTGAGGGCGACACCTACCTCTTCCGACTCCTTCATAACACGGCATGTTATCATTGTTCCGCCGCCAAGGAGGTTAGGTGCAACTCTTCATCAGCCATAGCAGTCGAGACCGAGAGTGGGAACTCGTCCAGAAGAGGGTCGAGGCCGCTGGCTTCAAGGCCTACCTCGCCGAGCACGACCTTCAACCAGGCAGACCCCTCAACGACAAGATTCAGGAAGAGATCGAGAGCAGCGACGCCGTGGTGGTCGTTCTCACGAGCAACGCCGCAGCGTCCGCGATCGTTCGCGATGAGATCGGCTATGCGCTCGGCAAAGGAAAACTGGTCGTCGCTTTGGTTACGCCTGACGTTGCTCGTGATCCAACCAAACTCGGGATGCTTAACGGCTTGGAATACATCCCCTTCGATATCGACAATCCGCAGGACGGACTACTGGCTCTCACGGATTGGGCGAACGATTTGTCTCGACAGAAGCAGCAAGCGCTGCAACAAGCACAGTTCCTTATGTTCGAGGCACAACAGACACAGCTGCAGTCTCAACAGGCTCGCCTGCAGGCGACGACAGTTGATCTGGCTAGAGCGCAGGCCCAAGCTGATGCAGCCACAATGGTGTTGGTGCTTGTCGGGGCGTTGCTGGTCGTGGTCGTGCTGTCCTCGGGCTCGAAGTAGCTCCGAGCAACCGCAGCGGCCACGATGAAGTCCCTTGCATCGGCCTCGAGTAGGCAGTAGTTACCCGCCGATCAGCTTTTGCATTCGCTGTGCCGCTACGTCGACCACAGGCCGGACCCGGTGGCGGTAGTGGCGGTAGAGGGTGCGCGGGTCGTCACCGATCAGATCAGCGACCTCCTCAATCCCCGCCCCGGCGTCCAGCAGCAAGCTGACCGCGCTGTGACGAAGCAAGTAGGGAAAGCTGTCCTCGATCCCGGCCTTGGCTGCGATCTTCGCGAACATCTTCCGCACGTTCGACGGATCGAGAGGCGTGCCGGTCTCGGTGGTGAACACCAGCCCGCGGTCGACCCACAGGTCACCGGCAGCGAGACGCTCACTCGCTTGACGCGCCTTGTGCGCCCTAAGGGCGGCCGCAGCCAGTCCAGGCAGAGCGATGGTCCGCTCCCCCGCGCTGGAGCGTTTCACGTCGCCCCGGTACAGGCTGCCATCGGGGCGGCGCTTCATCGATCCACTGACACTCAGTGTCGGCGGATGAGCGTCCAGGTCCAGGTCTGACCACAGCAACCCGGTCAGCTCACCAGGTCGCGGCCCGATCATGAGACCGACGAATCGACAGGAAGGTGGTCGAAGCGGCGATAGACGAGGTAGGGCTCGACGGCGACCAGGCCAACGCGGCACGCTCTGTGTTGGGCTCGGGGCGGCGCCTGGAAGCCTTGGTGGGCCCGGCTGGGACGGGGAAAACCACCACTATGGGGGCGGTGGCCCGAGCCTGGGCCGCCAGCGGCGGGCAGGTGCTAGGGGTGTCGATCGCCGAGAACGCCTCCCGGATTCTGGCCGCCACCGCCGAGGTCCGGGCCGTAAACGCGGCCAAACTGATCTTCGAACACACCGCCCGCAGCCCCCAAGAGAAGGCCAGCCAGCGGTGGCGCAAGTACGCCATCGCGCCCGAGTCGCTGGTCATCTTGGACGAGGCCGGCATGGCCTCCCGAGAAGTCGTCGACCAGCTAGAAGCCCTATGCGCAGCCGCGAATGCCAAATTGTTGCTAGTCGGTGACCCCGAACAGCTCGACAGCCCCCACGCGGCGGGAGCGTTCGAGCTGATCGCCCGCCGGGTCGGCGCCGTCGAGTTGGGCCAGGTCCGACGCTTCGACCAGGCCTGGGAGCGCGCCGCCGGGGTGCGTCTTCGGGCCGGGGATGCCACCGTGCTCCGCGAGTATGACCGGCGGGGACGGATCGTCGGCGGTATCGGTACGGAGATGGAAGACGCCGCGTTCGCGGCTGCGGTGGCGGACCGGGCCCGCGGCCGGCAGGTCTACCTGCTGGCCGACACCAACGAGGTGGCCGCCCGCCTGGCCGGCCGGATCCGCGACCACCTGGTCGCCGCCGGAGGAGTGGACGACACCCGGACCGTGACTCTGGACGACGGGAACCGGGTCGGCCTCGGCGACGAAGTGGTGACCCGGGACAACGACCGTTTCAACCGCACCGGCGATGGCCGCTTCGTGGCCAACCGCGACACCTGGACCGTCACAGCGCTCACCGATACGGGCGGTGTGCGAGTCGCCCGGCCCGAGACCGGCGAGGGTGTCGACCTCGACCCCGGCTATGTGGCCGAGCAGGTCCAACTGGCCTACGCCGG
>Ga0302326_10018892_pt1 | contig 14274 bp, 8 predicted proteins | sample Palsa_T0_3_FD_202264 | JGI IMG/M metagenome (GOLD analysis project Ga0302326, IMG submission 202264) | Peat permafrost microbial communities from Stordalen Mire near Abisko, Sweden - Palsa_T0_3 | ecosystem: Environmental > Terrestrial > Soil > Palsa > Peat permafrost | place: Sweden: Abisko... | reverse complement strand
ACCGATCCTGGGCGCCTGGCGGTGACGGCCGGCGTGCTCGGCGGCGACCCGGCGCTGTCTCTTGCGGGCGGCCGGGCCAGGATCCCGGTGACCGCCGTGGCCGGGCTGGACGAGGCGCTGCGCGGCGCCGACGTGATCTTCTGCGCGCTGCGGCCGGGCGGGCTCGACGGCCGGGTCGGCGACGAGCGGGCCGCGCTCGCCCTGGGCGTGCTCGGGCAGGAGACGGTCGGGGCCGGCGGCCTGGCCAGCGCCGCCCGCACGGTACCGGTGGCCGACGCGATCGCCCGCCGGATCGCCGAGCTGGCACCGGATGCGTGGGTCATCTCGATGACCAACCCGGCCGGCATCGTCACCGAGGTGATGGCCGAGGCGCTCGGACCTCGGGTGATCGGCGTCTGCGACTCCCCGGTGGGCCTGATCCGGCGGGCCTGCGTCGCGGCCGGCATCGACCCGGGACCATCCCTCGGCGCCGTGACCGACCGGGTTGAGGCCGACTACCTCGGCATCAACCACCTGGGCTGGCTGCGGGGGCTGCGGGCCGACGGCGTCGACCGGCTGCCCGGGCTGCTGGGCGACGCCGAACGGCTGCGGCGGACGGAGGAGGGGCGGCTGTTCGGCCCGGATGTGCTGCGCTCGCTCGGAGCCATTCCGAACGAGTACCTGTACTGGTATTACGGAGGGCGCGAGGCGCTGCGGGATGTGCAGGCGGCCGTCCGGACCCGCGGCGAGCACGTGCGGGCACGGCAGCAGGCGTTCTACGCCGCGGCCGCCGCGGCGCTGGCCGGGGGTGGCGGGCCGGCTGGCGCGGCCGAGCTGTGGCAGGCGGCCAACGACGAGCGCAATCGGAGCTACTTCGCCGAGCTGCGGACCGGCGGGAACGCCGGGCGACGGGACGAGGCCGACGTGGCCGCGGGCGGGTACGAGTCGGTCGCGATCGCGCTGGCGTCCGCGCTGTGCGGGGGCCCGGCCGCCCGGCTGATCCTCAACGTGCGCAACGGCGGAACGGTCCCGGCGCTGCGGCCTGACCTGGTGATCGAGGTGCCGTGCGCGGTGCACGGCGAGGGCCCGGTCCCGCTGCCGGCCCCGGCGCCGACGGCCCATCAGCTCGGCCTCATGTCGGCGGTGCGGGCCAGCGAGCGGGACATCGCCGATGCGGCGCTGCTCGCCTCGGGCCGCCTGGCTGGGCTGGGTGGCGCCGGCACGGCTGGGGACGCGGCTGCGGACGCGCGGGAGCGCGCCGACGAGCTGGCGCTGCGCGCGTTCGTGTCGCATCCCCTGGTCGGCTCGCTTGACGCCGCGCGGGCGCTCGCCGCCGCCGCCCTGCCCACGCCGTCTCGTCCCACAGCCTCACACTATACCGAGTTATCCTACCGATATAGTAGTTTTCTTTGTCGCGCGGCGCAAGATCGTGGCGGGGCTGACGCTCGGCGCGGTCAGGTCATGGACCGCGTCGAGGAAATCGGCCAGCGGCTCCGGATCGAAGGCTGCCTGGCCTCCGGCGACCAGTGGGGAGAACCCAGGGACCGTTCGGAGGAAAGATGGCCCGTTCCGCCCGATCGCCATCCGGGTCGTCTACGACGACGGCGAGCAGGGCACGGTGGTCGTCGTGTGGATGGCCGTCATGGGGTGAGGGGGACGCCCTGGCGGACGGCTTCGCGGACGATCTCCACTCGGCTCTTGGCGTCTAGCTTGGTGAGGATGCGGGAGATGTAAGTCTGGACCGTGCGCCTGGACAGGAACATCTCCTGGGCGATGTCCGTGGTCGAGGCGCCCCGGGCGACCAGGACGGCGACCTTTGCTTCGGTCGGGGTGAGGGCCGCCCAGCCGGAGGTGGCGCGGGCGGGGCGGCGGGGGCGGCCGCCGCGGCTGACGCCGTGCGCGCGGAGGCGGCCCTCGGCTCGCCGGATGTCCCAGCGGGCCTGCATGGCCTCGTAGAGAGCGATCGCCTCGTTCATGGCCCCCCTGGCGTCGGCGACGCGGCCGCCAGCGGCCAGCACCACCGCCAGGTCCTCGAGCGCGGCGGGCAGCTCGCCGGCCGGGCCGACCGCGCGGTAGTGCGCCACCGCCTCGGCCAGCGGGCCCGGGTCGGACTCGAGCAGCCCCTGGCAGCGCAGGCTGGCGGCGGCGGCGCGGGCAGGACGGGTCTCGGCCGCGGCCTCGGCCTGGCACACCTGCGCCGCCCAGCGGGCCATCTCCTGGTCCCCGGCCGCGAGCGCCAGCCTGACCAGGTCGGGCAGCCACTGGTGGACCAGCGTCATCTCGCCCTCGCCCCTCGTCAGCAGCGTCGCCAGCCTGGTCATGGCCAGTCCGGCCTCGCCCCGCTGCTCGAGTGCGAGCGCGTGCGCGGCGACCAGGAAGTCCTGATTCTCGCGGTCGGTGAGGTTCTCGATCGGCAGCGCCAGGCCCGCCTTGAGCTCCGCCTCGGCCGTGGCCCGCTGTTCCCGGTGCCCGGCGATGAGCGCGGTCACGCCGTGGATGAGCAACGACGGCCAGCGTTCGCGCAGATAGCCGTGCGCGCCGGCGTCATCGACGCCGAGCTCCGCGAGCGCGTCGTCCCACTGGCCGAGCCAGTACCGCAGCACCGCCGCATTAGCCCAGGTGGACTGGTCGGGAATGCCGGTCCGGGCGGCGAACTCGCGGGCCTGCCTGAGGCCGAGCTCGGCCTGCGCCCACTGGTCGAGGTTCTGCAGCGCGAAGATTCGGACGGTCAGGATGTACAGGCGCATGTCCTGGTGGACGGGATCGTCGCCGAGCACCGACAGCGCCCGGTCAAGGTAGCCGATCGCGTCGGCGTGGTCGCGCCGGGCCGCGCGTATCAGCCACAGATCCGCCAGCGCGTGGGCCGCCGCGGACGCGTCGCCGGCCTGCTCGGAGACGGTCAGTGCCTGCCGGGCGGTCGCCTCGCTCGCGTCCAGGTCGCCGGTGACGACGCGCTGCAGCATCGGCAGCAGGGCGAGGATCCTGGCCCGCCACGGGCCGGGCAGATCCGTTACCGCCAGCGCGCGCCCGATCGTGGCGACCGCGTCGTCGCTGCCTCCCATGCTCACCTGGGCCCGCGCCAGTATCCAGGACGTCTCGGCCCGGTCGCCCGCGTCGGTCAGCACGGTCATCGCCACCGCCGCGCGCCGGGCCGCCTGCTGGTAGGACCCGGCCGCCAGCAGCGCCCAGACCAGGCTGACCGCGAGCCGGTCCCTGACCGGGCCGTCGCCCGCCGCCTCATCCAGCTCCCGGGTGAGCAGCTCCACCGCCAGTTGCGGCGCCCGGGCGGCCAGCGCGGGCGCCGCCGCGATGAGCCACTCCCTGGCCCAGGCGCCGCCCGCCCGGCCGGCCGACGACAGCTGCTGGCCGACCGTCAGCACGTCCGCGCCGGCCGTCGCCAGCGCGCGCGCCGCCTCGGCGTGCAGGGCCGTCCGCAGCGCCAGCGGGATGCCCTCGTACAACGCCTGCTTGATCAGCGGATGGCGGAAGACCAGCTCGGCGCCCGAGCCGGCCAGGATGCCGGCCGCCAGCGCCTCCTGCAGCCCCGCCGCCAGCGCCGAGACCGGCTGACTGAGCACCACCGCCAGGTCGCCGACCGCGAACTGGCCGCCGAGGAGGGTGGCCCCGCGCAGCATCCGCGCGATCTCCGGCTCGACCGAGCTCAGCCGTTCCGTTAGCACCCCGGTCAGCGAGCCCGGTAGCTGCTCCCCCGCCAGCGAGATCTCGGCGCTGGTGCGCAGCCGGACCGCCTGCTCGCGGACGAGCGCGTCGATCAGCTCGCGGACGTAGAGCGGGTTGCCCGCCGCCTGATCGGTCAGACGGCGCAGCGACTCACCCGGCGTCGCGCCGACAATCCCCGCCACCAGGGCGGTCACGTCCGTTTCTGTGAGCGGCCCGAGCGTGACGAGCGCGCCGCCCCGCCGCCTGACGGCCGTGCGGACCTGGTCGACCTCCGGCCGACGGGGCGTCGGGCGGCAGGTGGCGACCAGCAGCAGCGGCAGCTGGTTGATGGAGGCGGCGAGCTGGTGCCAGATGATCAGCGAGGCCTCGTCCGCCCACTGAACGTCATCGAGTACCAGCACCGTGGGGGCGGCCGCGCAGAGCTCGTCCACCAGCGCGACCAGCACCTCCACCCCGGTGGCGGAGGCGTCGCCGCCGGCCGGCAGGGTCGGCTGGCGCTTGCGCAGCAGGTCGGCCGCGTGCGAGCGGCGCGGGTCGGGCGATCCCGGCCGTACCTGCAGGCAGTCGAGCATCACCCGCAGCGGCAGCCGCCCGGCCAGCTGGTCGGCCATCCCCCAGCCGGCGTTCCAGCTCCGGTCGCAGTCCGCCATTGCCTCGGCGACCAGGGCGGATTTACCGATCCCGGGCTCGCCCTCGACCCATACCACCCGTCCAAGGCCGCCCCGCAGATCCGCCACCGCGCGGCGAAGGACGGCGAGCTCGGACGCGCGGCCGACCCAGTGCGGAGGCCTGCCCGTCGCCCACATCACGTCTCCCTGTTCACTCTGCTCGGCATCGGCCGAGCCGGCGTCGTTAGCTGTGCGCGTTGGCATGGCGGCTCACGCTCTCGGCGTAGCGGGGGGTCTCGCGCCGGCCGTGCTCGGCCAGCGCCGCCTGCGCGATGGCGGCCGCGTCGTCGAAACGCTGGCCCGCGGCGGCGATGAACCGCATCAGCCCCGCGGTCGGATGGCAGGTCACCGCGCTGGTGCAGCGGCTGGTCCGCGCGTCGACCGGGTCGGCGGTCAGCTCCCAGACGACCTGGCAGGTCGTCCAGCCGGCCGGGGTGAGCAGGTCGGAGAGCGACACCAGGCGGCAGTGGCTCCGGCCCGCGACCGGGTACTGGTAGTGCTGCACGAACAGGTTCGCCCCGATCGTCTCCACCATGACCGACAGCGGCTCGCCGTCGTCGGTCACCGTGTAGCCGACCGCCTTGTGGTCGGGCGGCGCGCAGCGCTGGAACTCCCGGTCCGGCAGCGTCCGCAGCCACTCGAACAGGTCGACCTTGGCCGCCGGGGCGTCGATCACGGCCGTGCAGACGACGTGCGCCAGGACCTGCCCGGCTAGCACCTGCCTGCCGTCCTGCGCGGGCCCCTCGGTCACTGCGGTCTCCTCGGTCGGCGAATGATCGACGAGTAACAGGATCCGGCCCCGGCCCGCTCGAAATCATCGGACACCTGACTCAAAAGGCCGGTTCCATCGCGTGCGAGCGGCTCGGCCGCCGTGCGATCATTGCCGCATATGGAGGACGAGGCCAGGGGCATCCGCGGGCCTGATCGGCGGCAGCTGCGCCGGCTGATCCAGCCGAGCCCGGGTACCCGGGTCCTGACCGTCCGCGGCGATGCCGGCCTCGGGAAAACCACCCTGCTGGCCGGCCTGGCCGAGAATGCCGCCGCGGCCGGCTGGCGGGTGCTGCGGGCGAACGGCAGCACCTCGGAGGCCGCGCTCAGCCTGGCCGGGTTGCATCAGCTGCTGCGGCCGCTGCTCGGCGGGGCCGACGACCTGCCGCCCGCCCAGCGCTCGGCCCTGAGCGCCGCCTTCGGGCTGGCCGAGACGGTCCCGCGGTCGCCCGACTCGCTCCAGCTCTACCTGGCCTGCCTGACCCTGCTCTCACAGCAGGCCGGGCCGGCCCCGCTGCTGCTGCTGGTGGACGACGCGCAGTGGATCGACCAGGCCACCCTCGACGTCCTGGCGTTCGCCGCCCGGCGGCTGGCCGACGACCCGATCGCGATCGCCCTGAGCTCGCGCGAGGCGGTCGAGGCCGACCTCGGCCCGGACAGCAGGACGCTGGACCTGGCCCCGCTGACCCCGCAGGACTCGAACCGGCTGCTCGACCTGCAGCCGAACCCGCCCGACGGCAGCGTCCGGGCGATGGTCCTCGAGCAGGCCGCCGGGAATCCGCTGGCGCTGGTCGAGCTGGCTCGCGCCGCCGCCGCCGACCCGTCCGCGACCGCGGCCTGGCACGGCCAGGGCCTGCCGCTGACCGAGCGGCTCCGGCGGTCGTTCACGGCCTCGGCGCGGGGGCTGCCGGAGCAGACCCAGCGCGCGCTGCTGCTGGCCGCGGCGGACGACAGCCAGCAGCTGGACTTGTCCTTTCTGAGCAGGTCACAGGGTCTGCCCTACGATGTCTGGGAACCCGCGAGGGCGGCTGGGCTCGTCGTCATCACCGACGGCCTGGTGACCTTCCCGCATCCGCTCGTCCGGAGCGCGATCTACCAGTCGAGTTCCCTGGCCGATCGGGCGGCCGCGCACCGCGCGCTGGCGACGGCGCTCGAGCACCACCCCCATCGACAGGCTTGGCAGCTGGCGGCGGCCGCCACCGGGCCGGACGAGGCACTGGCGGAGCGGCTGCAGTCGATCGGCCGGGAGGCCCTTGAGGGTGACCGGGTCGAGACGGCGGCCGCCGCCTGGCAGCGGGCGGCCGAGTTGAGCGCGAATCCTCGTAAGGCGGCCGCCCTGATGATCGAGGCGGCCCGCGTCACCCTGATGACCGGGCAGGTCGAGCGGGTGAATTCCCTGGCCGGCCGGGCGCTCGAACTGAGCGATGAGCCGACCGTGCGCGCGCACGCCCGCGGCCTTCAGGGCTGGTCGCTCAGCCTGACCTTCCAGTTCGACAAGACCGTCGCGATGATGTGCGATCTGGCGGTGGAGTGCGCCGACAGCGATAACGATCTGGCGTGGGCTTCAGCCACGCCCGCGTGCAGCGCCGCTTATTACGCCGGCGAGGACGCGCTCTACCAGCGGGCCCTGGAGATGCTGCGCGCGCTCAACGGCGGACTGCGTCCGTGGCAGGCGCCGGCCGGGTCGCCCCCGGCCCCCCACGTCCACGCGATGTGGTGCGGGTCCGCGGTGCAGCCGCTGACCGACCGGGCGGCCAAGCTTGCCCTCATCCGCGACATGGCCGGCCGGGTTGACGTGCCCGGGGCGCAGATCGGGCTCGCGGCCGCGGCGATCATGGTCGACGACCCGCGGCAGGCGGTCAGGCTGCGGGATCACGCGCGGGCTGCCCCAGACCTGCTGAACAGCGGGGCGGCGCTGATGGTGATCACCTGGTCGCTGCTCGACACCGGCCAGTGGGACGACGCGCTCGAGTACGCGGGCCGCGCCCGCACGCTGGCCGCGATCCACCCCGAGCCGGTCGTGCGCGCCTCGGTGGCCAGCGCGGCGGCCTACATCGCCGCCTGCCGGGGGCACGACGCGGTCGCGGTCGAGGACGCCATGTCGGTGCTCGGGATCCCCGAGCTGACCGCGCGCTCGGGGCTGACCGCCCGGGCCGTCCACGCGATGGGGATGGCCTCGCTGGTGGCCAACCGGCCCGAGGAGGCCTACGACTGGCTGCGCAGGCTGGTGGCCGACGACGGCCGCGCGTCGCACCAGCGCGAGGCCCTGTTCGGGCTCATCGACCTGGCCGAGGCGGCCAGGCGGACCGGCCGCCAGGACGAGGCCGGCCCGCTGATTGAGGGCGTCTTCGACGCCGTCGACGGCGAGCCGTCGCCCCGGCTGCTGCAGGCGCGCTCGCTCACCCGGGCGCTGCTGACGGCCGGCCAGGCGGCGGAGCGGCATTTCCTGGCCGCGCTTGCGGTCGCCGACGGCGACGACCTGCCGTTCGAGCGAGGTCGGGTGCAGCTCGGCTACGGCCAGTGGCTGCACCGGGAGCGGCGCGACAAGGACGCCCGCCCGTACCTGAACGCCGCCGCCCAGGTCTTCCGGCGGCTCGCGGCGACGCCGTGGCTGGAGGCGGCGGCTCGCGAACAGCGCGCGGCCGGGGTCCGGTCCGACCTCGCGCCGGGCGATGCGCTGTCCGGCCTGTCCCCCTCCGAGCGCCAGGTCATCCTGCTCGCCGCCGAGGGCCTCACCAATCCGGAGATCGCGGCCCGGCTGTTCGTCTCGCCGCGCACCGTCGGTTCTCATCTGTACCGGTCCTTCACCAAGCTCGGCGTGTCCAACCGCAACCAGCTCGCCGCCGTTGTCCGGCCGTCCCGCGGCTAGCTAGGCCGCGGCCCGGTGGCTGAGCGCGTCGCGCAGCGCCGCCCGCGATGAGATGCCCAGCTTGGGGAAGATCCGGTACAGGTGCGCGCCGACCGTCCGGTGCGACAGGTACAGTCGGGCGGCGATCTGCTTGTTGCTCAGGCCGGCCGCCGCCAGCTCCGCGACCTGCAGCTCCTGCGCGGTCAGCGGCTCGGCCGGGCCGAGCCCGGCCGGGGGCCTGGTCGGCCCGGTGGCGGCGAGCTCGGCGGCGGCGCGTTCGGCCCAGGCGGTCGCGCCCAGCCACTCGAAGGCGGCCAGCGCGGTCCGCAGGTGATCGCGGGCCCGGGTGATCTCCCGGGCCCGGCGGAGCCACTCCCCGTACAGCAGGTGCACCCGGGCGAGGTCGAACGGCCACAGCCGCGCCCCCGCGTCCGCCAGCGCGGCCTCGAACAGCCCGGCCGCCAGCCGATCGGGGGCGTTCAGCGCCGCGACGGCGCCGGCCAGCAGCGCCTTGCGCGCCTCCAGCGCCCGCACCGCCGTGGCCATGTCGGCGCCGTCCCGCCCGAGGGTGTCCCGCCCGACGGCGTCCCTGACGACGGTCTCCCGTCTGGTGCCGTCCCATCCGACGGCGGGAGCAGGCCTGGCCGCCTGGGGGGCCGCCCGGTCCGGCATCGTGAGCTGGGTCATCGCGGTCTCCTCGTCCTGGGGCGGCCCCGGGCGGAGCGCCCGGACTTCCTTAAGGAAACCGGACGAGATTATCCGGGCGCAGTGGTCATATGACGACACCTTCCGGCGTCGAGATGACGACTGCTGCCTTCATCGCGACGGAGACGATCACCTAGTCATCTGGCCGATGCGACGAGGTGACGGGTCTGGTCATGATCGGAGCCGAGTAGCCGGGTGACCGGGCCATCAGGAGAGTCTGCACTTCATGAAAGCAAGATAGAATCTTGGTAAGATCAGATCTAACTAAGATTGGATCTACCTACGGAGCGCGATGAGGTTCAGGGGAAGGGTGGGCGATCTAGCGCTGCTCGACGGCCGCCTGCGGCTGGTCGTGGAAGGCCGTGGATCGAGCAGGGGCACCGCAGTGGTAGTGACTGGCCGACGCCGCGTAGGGAAATCACGCTTGGTTCAGGAGTTCTGTGACCGCTCCGGGCTGCCTTACGTGATCTTTCAGGCGACCCGAGGCCGCACCGCGGCGGCCGAGCGGGCGGATTTCGCCAGCGCGATAGCGCAATCGTCGCTCCCTGACGGCCGGCTTGTCGCCGGCACGCGGCCGGAGGATTGGAACCACGCGCTCCGCACCCTGGTCGCGGCGCTCCCCAACGATGCCCCGTCTATCGCCGTCATCGATGAGGTGCCCTGGATCGTTGGGCAGGACGCCGAGTTCGAGGGTGCTCTCCAGACGGTATGGGACCGCGAACTGTCCGCCCGGCCGGTCATGCTGATCCTGGTTGGCTGCGACCTGTCGGTCATGGAGGCGCTCACCACCTACGGCCGTCCCTTCTTCGGTCGCGCGCCGAAGATGACGGTGAGGCCGCTTCATCTCGGTGACGTTGCGGCAATGACCGGGCTTCACGCGGCCGATGCGGTGGACGCGCTACTGCTGACCGGGGGCTTCCCGGAAATCGTTCAGTCCTGGGCTCGGGGGGCCAGTCCGGCGGAATTCCTGCGTGAATCGGTCGGCAACCCGCTGTCGCCCCTGCTCGCGTCCGGAGAGCTGACCGTGCTCGGTGAGTTCCCCGGCACGACGTTGACTCGCACGGTACTCGAGGCGATCGGATCCGACGAGCGCACCTTCTCGGCCATTGCGGCGAACGCCGGCGGCAGCGGACCACTCGCAGCAGGCACGCTGGTTCCGATTATCCGGACCCTTGCCGCCAAGGGCGTCGTGGCGGTAGACCTGCCGCTGTCCTTGAAGGCCGATACGAAGAACAAGCGCTACCGGATCGGCGACACCTACCTTCGCTGCTGGCTGGCCCTGCTCGAGGACGCCATCCCGCTGATCGAGCGCGGTCGTCCCGACATAGCGCTCGCTCGCATCGAACGCGCCCTGCCATCCTGGCGCGGCCGCGCAGTCGAACCACTCATCCGCGAATCGCTGCTCCGGCTTCTCCCGGAGGTCGGCTGGCCGCAGACCGGAGCGGTGGGCGGCTGGTGGAACCGTCGGAACAACCCGGAAATAGACCTCGTCGGCGCCGACCGGCGCCCGGTGGCGACCCAGGTGAACTTCGTCGGGTCCATCAAGTGGTACGACAACAAGCCTTTCACTTCCCGCGACTACGACAGGCTGGCCGAGGACGCGACCGCGGTTCCCGGAGCCACCCGCGACACCCCGCTCGTCGCGGTATCCAGGACCGGCTTCGCCGATGGTCTCCCCCTGGCGGCCCGCTGGGGTCCCGACGACCTTCTCCGCGCCTGGCAGTAACCTGACTGATGAACCGGTTGCGCTTGACCGGGGCGAGCCCGGCAGGATTTGCGCACTAGCCCTTTCCGGGTGCGCGTGCGGATCCACTACGGGGCATCGTTCAGGACTCTCGCACGGTCAGCAGGCTGTGGCCGTAGACAGAGCTGGGCCCCGCCCGGCCCGCTTCGCGGAACCCGAGCTTGTCCAGGACCCGTCGTGACGCGACATTCCAGTCCCAGACCCCTGCCCGCAACCGCCGGTAGCCCGCCTCGCTCGCCCAGGTGACCACAGCCTTGCCTGCCTCAGTTGCGTAACCGCAGCCGTGAGCCGCGCGCAGGAGCTCGTAGGCCAGCTCAGGCTCGTCAGGCGAGCCGTTCCCGTGAATGATCAGCCCGCAGTACCCGATGACGTCGGCCGTGCCCTTCCTCTCCACCGCCAGAAGACCTGGCCCTGACTCCTCCCGCTCTGCGCGTATCTGCGCGGCGATGTCCTCCACGGTCGGCCGGCCCTCGGAGTCTGTCCGCCGTTGCGGCGGCACCCGCGGATCCCGCTCGGTCCACAACTGGCGATAGATGGCGGCGTCGCCCGCTCTGCTGCGCCGGAGGATGAGGCGATCGGTCTCCAGGGTGTCCAGAACGCGCACTGGCGGCATGCTGGCATTGTGTCACCTGGCTTTTATCACCGGAGCGGGCGCGGGTCGGCCGAACCCTGCGGCTTGCCGGCTTGCCGGCTGCGGAGCAGATCTGCGCTAGCCGGGCTGTTGCTCCTAGTCTCGTCGGGTGGCGTACGTGCGCACTGTGAAGACCTCGTCGGGGGTACCCCCAATGTTCCCGTCGCCGTCCTGCCCACGCTGCCTCGTCCCCGGCCAAACGGGTGCTGTTCTACCTGGTGATGAGCGGGCTGATGATCCCGTTCACGGTGGTGATCGTGCCGGTCGCGCAGGGTCGCTGATCGCCGTCATCCCGGTGCTGATCGTCGCCTGTCAGGCGGTTGCGAGGGCCGGGGCCACCTTCTCCGTGAAGAGGGTGAGGGTGGAGCGGTCGTAGGCCACTTCGAGCAGGTTGATGATCGCGTAGGTCATCCCCAGCTGGTTGAGCTGGCTGAGCTTCTCCGTGATCTGCTCGGGCGTGCCCACGAGGGGGCCGCTGGCGAAATCGCGGACCCGGCTCTCTGCCACCTCGGCCGGCACGTACTTCGCGAGGTGCGCTTGCATCCAGGCGATGCGATCCTGCACGTCCTTCTCGGTCTCGCCGATGATCATGTTGTAGTTGGCCGACCGGACAATCGAGCCGTAGTCCGTGCCGACCTCCCGGCAGTGCGCTTCCAAGACCTCCGACTTGTGCGCGAAGGCGTCCGGGCTGCCGTCGAAGTTGGTGTACTGGGCGTACTGGGCGGCGATGCGCAGGGTCTTCTTCTCGCCGCCGCCGGCGATCCAGAGCGGGATGCCGCCCTCTTGCAGCGGCAGCGGCCGGCCGATGGCACCGTCGACCTGGTAGTGCTTGCCGTCGAGGGTGGCGGTGCCGGTCGTCCAGAGCTGGCGCATGATCTGGACGCCCTCGTCGAGCATGGCGATCCGTTCGCCCGCGCTCGGGAAGCCGTAGCCGTAGGCGCGCCACTCGTGCTGGTACCAGCCGGCTCCGATGCCCATCTGGGCCCGGCCGCCGGAGATGACGTCGACCGTCGCCGCGACCTTCGCTAGGTAGGCGGGATTCCGGTAGGCCATGCAGGTGCACATCTGCCCGAGCTTCACCCGGCTGGTCGCGGCCGCGAACGCCGCCATCAGCGTCCAGGCCTCGTGCGTGGCCTCCTGGGTGGGCACCGGCACGGTGTGGAAGTGGTCGAACACCCAGATCGAGTCGAAGGGGCCGTCCTCGGCCGCCTTGGCCACGCCGAGCATGGTCTCCCAGTGCTCCTTGGGGTCGATTCCCGCCAGGTCCAGCCGCCACCCCTGGGGCACAAATAGTCCAAATTTCATATTTCCACCCTAGATGGTGGGGATGCGGGACGAGGTTCAGGGGGTCTGTCCTTGGCGGCCCGCTGGGGGCGGCGGGGTGAGGCGGGGGCGGCGGGGTTAGGTGAAGAGTTTGTGGTGGCGGCGGACGGACTGGACGAGGCCGATGGCGATCATGTCGGCGAAGATGGCGGAGCCGCCGTAGGAGATGAACGGGAGCGGGAGGCCGGTGATCGGCATGATGCCGATGGTCATGCCGACGTTGACGAAGGTCTGGAAGATGAACCAGATCGCCACCCCGGACGCGACCAGCATGCCGAACATGTCGTCGGCGATCTGGGCGGCGCGGATCGCGCGGAACACGACGATGCCGAGCAGGGCGACGATGGCGGCCGCCCCGACGAAGCCGAGTTCCTCGCCCGCGACGGTGAAGATGAAGTCGGTCTGGACCGAGGGGACGAAGTTGCCGCCGGTGAACGTGCCGTGGAACAGCCCCTCGCCGTGCAGGCCGCCGGAGCCGACCGCGATCTTGGCCTGGAGGCCGTTGTAGCCGGAGCCGGCCACGTCCTGCGCGGGGTGCAGGAACGAGGTTAGCCGGGTCAGCTGATAGCCCTTGAGCAGGTGCAGCTTGGCGATCGCGAAGATGGCGCCGGCCACCGCCGCGACTAGGCCGAGCACCCAGTACAGCCGGATGCCGGAGACGACGACTATGCCCGCCAGCGTGAACACCAGCACCAGCATGACGCCGAGGGCGGGCTCGCGCTCGACCAGGGCGATCAGCGGGGCGGCGGCGAGGGCGGCGAAGGCGGCGTCGCGCAGCCGGGGGCGGCCGGACGAGTCATGCCCCGGGGTTCCGGGGGGTCCCGTGGGTCGCCCGCCCGCGAGGCGAGGCTGTCGGGACAGCAGCCAGGCCGCGGACAGGATCAGGCCGAGCTTGGCGAACTCCGACGGCTCGACCTGGAACCCGCCCGGCAGCGAGATCCAGGCCTTGGCCCCGTTGACCGACTGGCCGACCGCGAGCACGGCCAGCAGCAACAGCAGCGAGAAGCCGTAGATGTAGGGCGTCCAGCGGCGGATCCGCCGGTAGTCCATGCACGCGGTGACCAGCATCAGCACGAAGCCGAGCACCGCCCACAGGATCGCCTTCTTCAGGTACGTGTGCGGGTCAAGCCCGGCCTGCCGCAGCGCGGGCTCGGTCGCCGCCCACACCAGCACCGTTCCCAGCACCGCGAGCGCGCAGGTGACGGCGAACAGCAGCCAGTCCCAGGACCGGGCCACCCCGCCCTTGGCGAAAGCCCGGCCCAGCCGGGTCTGATGCCGGGGGGCGAACGTCCCGGCCCGGGGGCCGGCCCAGCCGCGCGACGGCAGCCCGACGCTCATCGCTTCACCGTCGCCTTCCCGGTCCCGGGGACGGGCGGCAGCTTGCCGCCGGGCAGGGCCGCCTTGTGGCCCTCGAGGCCGTAGATGCCATCCCAGATCGCGCGCACGGCCGGGGCGGCGGCAGAGGCGCCGTAGCCGGAGTTGGGCAGCATCACGATGACCACGAACTGCGGGTTGTTACAGGGCGCGAACGAGGCGAAGACCGACGTCGATTTCCCGCCCTCCACCTGGGCGGTACCGGTCTTGCCGGCCACGCAGACCTGGTTGAGCGGGAACCCGCCGAACGCCCCGGCCGCGGTGCCCTGGGTGACCACCCCGGCCAGGGCCGAGCGTATGTAGGCGAGCGTCTGCGATGACGCGTCCACCTTCCGTATCACCGGGGGGTTAATCTCCTGCACCAACTTGCCCGAGGCGGAGACGAGCGCCTCGCCGATCCGCGGGCTGTACAGCTTGCCGCCGTCGGCCAGCGCGGTATAGGCGTTCGTGAGCTGCAGCGGGGTCGAGGTCACGTAGCCCTGGCCGATCGCGGCAATGACGGCCTGGCCGGGTCCCCAGACGTAGCCGCTCTGGCAGTCGTCGTACTCGATCT
>Ga0302326_10018891_pt1 | contig 14275 bp, 11 predicted proteins | sample Palsa_T0_3_FD_202264 | JGI IMG/M metagenome (GOLD analysis project Ga0302326, IMG submission 202264) | Peat permafrost microbial communities from Stordalen Mire near Abisko, Sweden - Palsa_T0_3 | ecosystem: Environmental > Terrestrial > Soil > Palsa > Peat permafrost | place: Sweden: Abisko... | reverse complement strand
CTGCTCGTAGCGTCCCGAGATCACGGAGCGGAAGCCGAGAACCATCCTGCTCAATTGGAACGAGCTGGACAACAAGAGAACTCCGGCCACAGGTGAAGTGTCTTCTCTTGACTCCCTTTATAGAACTTCTCAAGAGTTAGCCACAGCCTTGAAAAGAGACGGCGGATTTCCAAGTCAATTCCTCACTGCCTTTCCGTTTCGATTTTGCGCGCTGGCCCGGTGTATGATGCGGGCCGGCGGCCACACTCGCGATTCCTGGGGGTGGCGCTCACGGGCGAGTACACTCTGCGTTCTGGGCAAGTCTTGAACCGGCACACACTTTTGATGGACGGAGGAGATGATCGTGAAACTCAGAAAATTATCGGCGGCACTATTCGTCTGCGCGTTGATTGTGGCAGGAGTCTGGGCCGTAATATCCCCCAACCGGGCTTTGGCAACTGGCGCTCAGGCACAAAGCGACGTGACGAAAGAAATCGAACAGATGGAGGCCAAGCTTGCGGCTGCCAATCGCAGTCGCGATGCGGCTGCCATCGATCAACTCTACTGGGACGATTTCATCGACATTCACGCGAGCGGCTGGATTTACACCAAGAAACAGAACCGCGAGCTGTCCGACAATCTCGCTGCGCTTTTTTCCGCAGCCAACAAGGCGATCAAGACGAGCGAAATTGGACGCAAAGTAGTGGTCTTCAATAAGGATGCCGCCGAGGTTGTCTGGGAAAATGAAACATACTACGAAGTTCCGGATCCCGAACAGGTCGCTCTTCAAGCCGGGCTTCTTACGGAAGATCCGAAGGCGCTGAAAGAAGCCGCCAGCAAGGGTTCGACAATAGGCCCGGGAGATGGCCCCGCTCCCAATCCCTACCGCGTAAGGAATACGCGTTTATGGGTGCGCTTCGATGGCCAGTGGAAGATTGCGAGTTCGACTTCCACCAGGGTTTCAGAAAGAGTGGTTCCCGGCCGTTTCTGACCGGGTCATGCGGAAAGCGCTCTGAACAATTGGCTGCGGAGAAACGCCGCGAAACCGGAGGAGCGTGGCGCCGGTCTTCATGGATTCGTCCGCGGATTCTCGGCGCCCGCGTGAGGCTCCGGCCGGAAACCGATCCGCTACCGATTATTGAACGCGCTCGCGAATTCTTCAATTCCGGGTAGAATGTGTGGCCATGCCAAAACTACTTGAAGGCAAGACCGCCATCGTGCTCGGAGTCTGGAATCGATGGAGCATCGCTTATGCCATTGCTCAGGCATTTGCGCGCGAAGGCGCCACGCTGCTGCTGACCTATCAAAACGACCGCGCGAAACCAACGGTCGAGGAACTCGGGCGCGAACTTGGCGCTGCGGGATTCTTCCCATGCGACGTGCAGCAACCGTCTGATATCGAAAATCTGGGCGCCGCGCTCAAATCACAGGCTCCCAAGCTGGACGTGGTGGTGCACAGCCTGGCGGCGGCGAAACACGAGGAGCTGAACCAACCGTTCCTGAACACCTCGCGCGAGGGATTCCAAATGGCGCTGGAAGTAAGCGCGTATTCGCTGGTGGCCATTTCTAAGGCGCTTTCTCCCTTGATGACCGAGGGCGGCGCGATCATGACGCTGACCTACCTGGGCTCAACGCGCGTGGTGACCAACTACAACGTGATGGGAGTGGCCAAGGCGGCGCTGGAGGCGGAGGTGCGCTATCTGGCGAGCGAGCTGGGGCCAAGCAAAATTCGTGTGAATGCTATTTCCGCCGGAGCGATCAAGACAATTTCCGCGCGTGGCGTAAAGGATCTTTCAAAGATGCTGGAGTTTAGCGCGCAGCACGCCCCGCTGCGGCGAACCACGGACATCGCCGAGGTGGCCGACACAGCTGTTTTTCTGGGCAGCGATTTGGGACGCGGCGTTACGGGGAATATAATCTACGTGGACGCCGGATTCCACATCATGGGTATGTAGCCGCCAGTACGTAAACTGACATCTACGGCGCCGCGACTTCCTGCTTGGTCATTTCTTCCATCGTAATTTTCCGCGTGTCGTCGCCTACGTGCTCCAAAAGAATGCGCACCACCGGCCAGTCCGTGCGCAGGCGAAGGCGGTCAGGCCATTCGACGATAATCACTGCGTCCTCGTCGAAGATGTCTTCCAGGCCCAGGGTGTCGAGATCGTGAACGTCGCCGATGCGATAGAGGTCCACGTGATAGACCTGGCGCGCTCCGCTGTACTTGTGAACCAGGGTGAAGGTGGGGCTGGTGACTTCATCCTCCGTGGCCGCGCCGATGCCGCTGGCGAGGCCTTTGGTGAAGGTAGTCTTCCCTGCCCCGAGCTCGCCGGAAAGCAGCACCAGAACGGGAGGCTTGAGGCGCGCTCCGATTTCGCGGCCGCGTGCGATGGTTTCTTCCGCCGAGCGGGTGATAATCTCCTGCTTAGACACGCCCGCACTCGGTATAGAACTGCTTGTAGGCGGCGGGAATGGATTGGATGAGGTCGGAGGCTATGAGCGGGGCCTCGCGGCCGGCTGCATAGGCAATGTCTCCCGCTAGCCCGTGCAGAAAGACTCCGAACGCCAGAAGCGCGTGCCAGGAATCCGCGCCGAATTGCGCGGTCAATCCTGCCAGCATTCCCGTGAGGACGTCGCCGGTACCGGCCGTGCCCATACCGGGATTCCCAGTCGAATTGATGTAGGCCGTCCCGTCCGGCGCCGCGATAACCGTCTGCTGGCCCTTTAATACTACGATGGCGTTCCAATCGGAGGCGGCCGCCAGGGCCAGCTCGATGCGGCAAGACTGAACTTCGCCGGTCGAGCGCCGGACGAGACGCGACATCTCGCCTGGATGAGGTGTGACGCATAGAGCTTGGCCGGAGTGATGGAGTTCATGGGCGTGATCGTCAAAGGCGTTCAGCCCGTCGGCATCGAGCACTATGGGCAGGCTGCGATGCTTGTGGAGCACGCCGCGGACGAAGGCCTGCGTTTCCGCTTGAGTCGAGAGGCCCGGACCCATCGCTAGCACGCCTTTGCCTTCGAGCAACTTGACGAAGAGATTCCCTTCGAGCGAACGCTCGGAAACGCTTCCGGTGAGAGTGGCGGCGAGCGCGGTGGTCATAACTTCCGGCGTGTGCACGGCGACGAGCGGCAGAGCAGGCTCCGGCGTCGCTACGGTTACCAGCCCTGCGCCGGCGCGCAAGGCAGCCCAGGAAGACAGCACTGCAGCGCCGGTCTTGCCGACCGAACCAGCGACTACCAGCGCGTGTCCGTAATCACCCTTGTGGCCGGCGGGCTTCCGCCGACCCGAAAAACTGCGAAACTCCGCCGACTCACTCCACCTGTACGCTCCATGCCCGATTTCCTCGATCAATTCGGCCGGCGAGCCGATGTCCTGAACGTGAATATCCCCTGCATGAGCGGGCCCTGCGGCCAGAAGCAGCCCAGGCTTCGGAGCGGTAAAAGTGATTGTATAGTCGGCTACGACCACCGGGCCCTGCGCGGCTCCGGAGTCCGTGTTGAGCCCGGAGGGAATGTCCACAGCGACAACAGCTCTGCCATGGGCGCGGCCATTGAGTTCCGACACAACGGCGGCGAGCAGACCCTCGATGGAACCTCGGACGCCCGTGCCCAGCATTGCGTCGACAATTATCTCGGCCGCATCGAGCGACCCGCGGGAGGATTCCCATGCGGGCGCATCGGTCACGATGCGCAGCTCCGCACCGGTATTTTGCAATCGCGCGAGATTTGCGGCGGCGTCTCCCTTGAGGTCCTGTGGCGGGGCAAAGAGCAAAACGATGGGGCGTGCGCCCATGTCCAGCAAGTGCCTGGCGGTAACGAGTCCATCGCCGCCGTTGTTGCCCTTTCCGCAGAGAACCAATATGCGGCGGCGGTGGAGATCGCCAAAACGCAGCCGAATGAATTCGGCCACGCCCTTACCGGCATTTTCCATGAGAGTAAGGCTGGAAATATGAAAGCGATCGGTGCTTAGGCGATCTACCTCTCTCATTTCCGCGGCGGTCAATATTTTCATAAGCGTGAGGTCTGCCGGTATGGCTCGAAAAAGAAGTCTAACCCATGCGGGCGACAAATACGGTGATATCGTCGGCCTGTTCCGGGCCGCTAGACCAGTGCGCGGCCATGTCGATAAACGCTTCCGCGAGGCGCTGCGCCGGTTCCAAACTCCGCTTCCGGATCAGCTCCGCTTTCACTCGCTCGACGCCCATTTCTTCGCCGTAGGCATTGGTGCATTCCGTAAGTCCGTCGCTGAAGCCGAGCAGCACGCTGCCGGGAGGCATCTGCACAGTAGACTGCCTGTATTCGGCAGATTCGAAAAGGCCGACTACCGTGCCACCATCCTCGAGCTCTCTCGCGCCGTCATCGCTGACCAGCAGAGGCGCGGGATGGCCGGCGTTGGTATAGCTCAGCGTTCTCGTCGCCGTGTCGTAAACCCCGTAGAACAGGGTGGCGTAGCGATCCTCGGAAGTGCTGTTAAAAAGATGGCGGTTTAAGAGGGAAACAACGTGAGCGGTATCGCCTTGGCCATCCAGCAGCGCCATGCTGTGCAATGCCGCTTGCATGCTGGCCATGAGCAGGGCGGCATAGATGCCCTTGCCGCTAATGTCGGAAAGAACTAGGGCCACGCGCGTGGGGCCGAGCGGAATGAAGTCGTAGTAATCGCCGCTGACGACACGAGCCGGGCGGCAAATGGCGCCGAGATCCAGGCCAGGGAGGGAGGGAAACTTCGCTGGAAAGAGTTGCCGCTGTACTTCACGGGCTATGGAAACTTCGTGCTCCAAACGGCGCTTCTGGTGCTGCTCCTCCATCAATTCGGTAATGGACGAGGTCATCTCGTTGAACGACTCGCCCAGCGCGCCGAGCTGATCTCGCTGCGCAACGCGCACGCTTTGGCTGAAATCTCCTCGGCGGACGTACAGGGTACCGTCGTATAGGTCGGCAACCGAGCGGGTAATCGTGCGAGTCATCACTATCCCAGTGATGAGCGCCGCGATTTCGAGCAGCAGAAAAACCGCGGCGATCACGATCAGAATCTCCGTCAGCACTGGACCAATATCTCCCACCGACGTGAGCAGATCGTGATTGACAGCTGAAAGCCGCAGGGAGAATCGCGCCACTACAGGCCACCGGCCCCCAAAGACGCTTCCTGTTTCCACCACTGTGGCGTCCAGGGTAGCCACGCCATTGACTCGCACATCGAGCCAATTCGTTGGCTGCGCGATCATTCGCGTGCTACTGGCCACCTGCGCGCGTTGAACATATGGCACGCCTGCTAGATTGATTACAGAGGCACGGGTTGCGCCCGGAGGGGCGGGATCGAGTAACGTGAGCTGAATCGGACCCAACTTCGACGGAAGCCGATCGAGAAGCTCCGGAGTGAGTGGAGCGATTACGAACACCGTCGCTTTGCCACCAGGGACCGCCAAAGTCTCCAGCGAGGACAGGAAGAGCTGACCGTTATACTCGGTCAATCCCGAAAACTGGGAATCGGATCCGCCTGGTACCAGGTTCTGCCCGCGATTCAAGCGCACTCGAATGTCCGGCCATTCGGTCTGCGCGGCAGCGATTACGTTGGCGACCTCCGGGCGAGACAAGGCTGGATCGTTGCCGGGGGTGACACCCACCGCAATGCTACCCGGTGAGCCGAGATCCGGCTCGCGGTTAAGCGCCGCGGCAATCGCATTGGTATCCGCCGAGAGGATGCTGGTGCGATCGTCGAGATCGTCGCGAAGAAGGTGCGCGCCGATCTGCAGCTCAACCAAGTAGCCTGCGACGGCGACCATACTCAACAAGAGCACAACCGGAACCACGGCCATGAAGATATAGGCGACGATGAGCCGGTTACGCAGACGCCAGAGGGCGCGGCGGCGAAACAGCAGAATCAGGCGAATTACGAGATAGGTCAACCCAAGGGAAACAAGAAATCCCAAAAAGGATGCGTAGCGCACGCCCCACCGGCTGAGCCCGGCAACACGCAACACGAAGTAGGCTATGAGGACGAAAACGGAGATGCGATCGAGCGGCGAAGCTCGCCGCAGGAAGAGCCAGAGCCGGCGTGGAGAAAGTCGGGCCATGAGAAACGCCTTCACCTCGCCGATGATTACGGGGTCGAGCGGCCCGCCTGTCCGACGCGGCTATGGTGGCGGCTATAGCTGAAGTAGATCACCAACCCTATGATCAGCCAGATGATCAACCGCGCCCAGTTCCAAATTCCCAGCTTAAACATCATATAACCGTTGAACAAGATGCCCAGCACGGGAACCAGGGGAACCCAAGGCGTGCGGAATGGGCGGGGCTGATTGGGATTGGTTTTTCGCAGCGACAACACAGCGGCGCACACAATCACGAAAGCAAAGAGCGTCCCGATGTTCACCATCTCGCCGATCTTGTCGATGGGGCTGACGCTACCCACAACGGCCGCGAGCAAGCCGACGAGTATCGTGTTCTTGTACGGCGTGCGGAACTTCGGGTGCACGGCGGCAAAGAATTTGCGGGGCAACAACCCGTCGCAGGCCATGGAGTACAGAACCCGCGTTTGGCCCAGCAACATCACCAGCATCACGCTGGTGAGTCCAGCCAGAGCACCCGCCGTTATCAGGTACGAAGCTTTGGTCAGCCCACGATCGAGGAAAGCAACGGATAGGGGCGCTTCGATATTCACCGCGGTCCACGGCACCATGCCGGTCAGAACCGCCGCCACCAGAATATAGAGAACGGTGCAGAGCACGAGCGAAGCGATGATTCCGATCGGAAGGTCGCGTTGCGGATTCTTGGCCTCCTGCGCGGTGGTGGATACGGCGTCAAATCCTATATACGCGAAGAAAATATACGCAGCGCCCCTGCCGATGCCAGAAAAACCCATTGGTGCAAAGCTCTGCCAGTCGTGTCCCCAGTTCCCGGGATGCACGTAGCGCATGCCGAGCAGGATCACGAACAGCACCACGGCGACCTTAACAATCACGATACCGGAATTGAAGGTCGCGCTCTCCTGGATCCCTATGACTAGAATTGCAGTGATTACCAGCGCTATCAGGAACGCCGGGAGATTGAAACCGATTTCGATTCCAAACACGTGAGGGGCGTTGACAAGGGCATGGGCGCGGGCAATCAGCTCGGGCGACTGAGCACTGACAATCTCGCTTACCTTGCCTAGAAATGCCTGGGTGCCAGTCGCCAGGCTGGGGTCGCTAGCCCGGGCCATCTGCCGGGCGATGGTGTTTTCGGCGCTTCGAAGGGCAGTCCAATGATCGTAAGCAAGCCACAGCGGAAGCCGGACGTGAAAGATTGCCAGAAACTCGACAAAGTGATTGGACCAGCCGGAAGATACCGTGCTCGCGCCCATGGCGTACTCGAGCGTAAGGTCCCAGCCAATAATCCACGCCAGCAGTTCGCCCAATGCCGCGTATGCGTAGGTATAGGCGCTGCCCGCTAGCGGGATCAAGGCGGCGAATTCCGCGTAGCATAATCCGGCGAACGCGCAACCAAGCCCGGAAATCACAAACGACAGCATCAAACCGGGCCCCGCGTAGTGCGCCCCCAGGCCCGAGAGGACGAAAATTCCCGCGCCAATAATGGCGCCGACACCTAGCGCGGTGAGCGACAACGGCCCCAGCGTGCGCTTTAGGGTGTGTTCGCCGACATCACTAGCCTCGTGCAAAAGCCAGTCCATCGGCTTCTTCGCGAGCAGTGGATTGCCCATTCGGTAGTGCCTCCGAGCCACAAGTTCGGCCGAGCGCCAGGCTACTGCTTCCGGGATGCTCCTCCCGCCAATTTCCAGCACCCGTACACCGGCAGGCCGAGCAAAACGATCACGAGCCCCGGCCAAGTGTACTGCGGTTTATAGCGCAATAATTGAATTTCAAGAAACCCGGCCATCAACAAATACAGCGCCGGGAGAACCGGGTATCCGAACGCCCGATAAGGCCGCGGCATTTCAGGGCGCTTCCACCGCAGCATGAAAAGCCCGACGAGCGTAAGAAGATAGAAAATCAGCTCGGCGAAGATCAAAAAGTCTAATAGCTGGCTATACGTCCCCGAGAGACATAAGACGGAAGCCCATACGCACTGCACCACTAGAGCCACGGCAGGCGCGTGGCGGCGATTCACGGTGCCGACCGAGCGAAAGAAGAGACCGTCCTTTGCCATGGCGTAGTAAATGCGCGCGCCAGCGAGGATCAAGCCGTTGTTGCATCCGAACGTGGACACCAGGATGGCAAGCGCCATCAGGATTGCGCCTACCGGCCCGAACGCCACCTGCGTGACCGCAGTAGCCACACGGCTGTCGGTTGCGAATTCGATTCCCCGTGCGAGCGGCGTAGCTCCGCTCGGGTCGCCCGTGATCGGCAGGACGCGAAGGTAAGCCACGTTTGTCAGCGTGTAGAGCAGCACCACGATGCCGGTGCCCAATGCGAGAGAAAGCGGCAGGTTGCGTCCAGGGTTCCTGACTTCGGCGGCCGTGAACGTGACGTTGTTCCAGGCATCCATGGCGAAAAGAGAGCCGACCATGGCAACGCCCACGAGTGTGATGGTGCCGACCATCCAGGTAGGATCGTCCGGGGGATACGGATGCATCACAGCCCATCCCGCATTGCGGAAGAAATCCGTGAAGTTCACGGTGCGCGCGATCGCGGTCGAATACACGAACCCGAGCAGCACTAAGCCGGCCAGTGCCGCCGTCTTGGCCACTGTGAACACATTCTGGACGATCTTTCCCAGACCCAATCCGCGCGTGTTGATCCAGGTAAGCAGGACGATGGAGAGAATGGCGAGCAGGTTCTGCCGGTTCAAGCCGACGCTATACGGCCCGAGCGAACCGAACCACAGCCGCCACGGACCAAACGTGCCGATCTTCCATATCCATTGCGAGGCGGAGAACCACGGTGCGACCACCGCCGCAAATTTAGCGAAGGCGATGGCGACCGCGGCAATGGTGGCGGCCTGGATCACCAGAAGCATGGTCCAGCCATAGAGAAAGCCCCAGGCCGGCCCGATGGCCTCGCGCAGGTAAACGTACTGCCCTCCGGCATGCGGCATCGCCGCGGCCATTTCGCCGAAGCTCAGGGCGCCAATCAGAGTCATCACACCGGAAAGCAGCCAGACCAGGAGAAGCAGCCCGGGGCTGCGCACTTGATGTGCAATATCCGCGGAGACGATGAAGATCCCCGAACCCACCATGGACCCGACCACGATCATGGTGGAATCGAACAGGCCGAGCCCCTTTACGAGCTCACCTGAGGATTTGCCCGTCTGAGATGAAGCCGCCGGTTCCGCCAAGTCAGTTCCTTTTGCTGCGCCCCGTTTGCACTAATGTTTTCGCCGAACCTGCGCTGCAATATCTAGGAACGCGCGCGCCCGGTCGACTGGATCTTTCGCCGACATCAGGTCGCTTATAACAGCGACGGAATCCGCGCCCGCCCTGTAAACCTCCGCGGCATGTTCCAGAGTGATCCCGCCGATGGCAACCAGCGGCTTATCCGTCACTTGCCGGGCCGCACGGAGCAACTCGAGACCGACAACCGGATCGGGATTGCGCTTCGTTGATGTTGGGAAAATTGGCCCCACGGCAATATAGTCCGCCGAAGTGCGGCTCGCCTGCCGCAATTGCTCGAGGTTATGTGTCGAAACACCTACCCAGCAGGGCGCTGGGCAAATCCGCCGCGCGTCTTCCACGGGTAAGTCGTGCTGGCCGATGTGTACTCCGCCCGCGTCGGCGATCGCCGCGATGTCCGGACGGTCGTTGAGGATGAACCGAACGCGGCGTGGGCCGAGAAGAGCCGCCCATTCTTTCGCTTGTGCGAGAACGCGGCCGGCAGGCGCGGCCTTGTCGCGAAGTTGGATAATCTCGACGCCCGCTTCCGAAAGCCGGTCGGCAAGTTCAAACGTCGAGGGCGCAAGCGCCGGATCGAGGATGGCATAGAGCGGCGGGAACAGGATTCCCTCCCGGCTACTTCGCTTCGACTGCGGTCATGCGGTCGAGAAAACCTGTGTCAAACTTCCCGGCAACAAATTCAGGGTCGGCCAGAATGCGCTTGTGCAGGGGGATGGAAGTTTTGATGCCTTCGACCACAAATCCGTCGAGCGCGCCCTTCATGCGGGCAATCGCTTCAGAGCGGTCCTGGCCGTGAGCAATCAGCTTGGCGATCAATGAGTCATAGTAGGGTGACACCACGCCGCCCGCATATGCGCCAGTGTCGACGCGCACGCCGGGTCCGCCGGGCACGCGAAACGCGGTAATGCGTCCGGGCGACGGCGCGAACGTAACAGGGTCTTCGGCATTGATGCGGCACTCTATCGCGTGTCCCTGGTGCGCGACGGCGCCGACGACCTTATCCAAACGCTCGCCCGCGGCAATGCGAATTTGGGATTTCACTAAATCGACGCCGGTCACCATTTCCGTAACCGGATGCTCGACCTGTATGCGCGCGTTCATCTCGATAAAGTAGAGTTTTCCGGAGCCATCGCGAAGGAACTCGACCGTGCCGGCGCTCGAATATCCGACTTCCTGCAACGCCGCCACGATCTGCGCACCCAGACGCGCCCGCGTTTCCCCATCGACGGCGACGGAGGGGGACTCCTCGAGCACCTTCTGGTGCCTGCGCTGCAAGGAGCACTCCCGCTCGCCCAGATGAATCACATGCCCGTGGCGATCGCCAAGCACCTGAAATTCGATATGCCGCGGATTCTCGATCAGCTTTTCCATGTAGACGTTCGGGCTGCCGAACGCCTGCTCGGCTTCCGTTCGCGCCATTTGAAACGAGGGTATCAGTTCCTTCTTCGAGCGTACCATGCGCATACCGCGTCCGCCGCCGCCCTCTGAAGCCTTGATCATCAGCGGCAGCCCGATTTCCGCCGCCACTTTTTTGGCCGCGGATTCGTCAGCCACCACGCCATCGCTTCCCGGAATTACCGGCAAACCCAGAGCGGCCATCTCCGCACGGGCGCGATCCTTTTCTCCCATCATCCGGATCACCGCGGGCGAAGGACCGATAAACGTGATGTGAGAGGCTTCGCAGACCTCCGCGAAATTGGCGTTTTCAGAGAGAAACCCGTAACCGGGGTGAATGGCGTCCACATTGGCGATTTCCGCGGCGCTGATCACGTGCGGGATGTTCAGGTAGCTGTCGGAGCTGCGCGGAGGGCCAATGCAGATGGCTTCATCGGCAAAACGGACGTGCAAGGAATCGCGATCGGCCTCCGAGTAAATGGTCACGGTGCGAACGCCCAGCTCCTTGCAGGCAGCCAGGATACGCAGCGCGATTTCGCCTCGATTGGCGATAAGAATCTTTTTGAACATTTCAGTGGGAGGAAAAGCTCTTCCGCGGCAGCCGTTCGTCGCGCTGGCGGACGGCGCTACTTCTTTCCATTGGGCCGGATGCCGAACAATGGCTCGCCGTACTCAACCGGCTGGCCCGTTTGCACGAAAATACTTACGACCTCGCCGGCCACGTCCGATTCAATTTCATTCATCAGCTTCATCGCTTCGATAATGCAAAGCACTTGCCCGGGCGCAACACGCGCGCCGGCGGCCACAAAGGGATCTGCACCGGGTGACGGCGATGAATAGAATGTTCCTACGATCGGCGACCGGATCACATGCAGGTCGGCGGACTCGGCCGCCTCCGGATGCTTGCCCGTCACGTTCTCTGGCGCCGCGTGCGCGGGAGCAGCCGTCCCCTTGCCAGCGGGCGGGGCCACTGGGCGGGAAGCGGCGTGTACGTTGGCCTTTTTCAGCCGAAAGTGCACGTTGCCGCGCTGGTATTCGAATTCCTCGAGCCCATGGCGATCCATGAACGCGAGCAAGCGCTCGACCTCGGCGAGATCGACACCGCGAATTTCCACACCCGCACTTGACTGCGATTTTGACTTCTTGGCCATTTATAACTCTAGAAGGTCTCGTGGAGCAGTTGTCAGTTCCTGGGCGCCGCGGGCCGTTACCACGACATCGTCCTCAATGCGGATGCCCCCGAACCCCTCAATGTATACACCAGGCTCGACTGTGAGAATCATGCCTTCCTGCAAAACCGTTCCGTCGCCTTTGCCCAGCCGGGGCATCTCGTGAACTTCGAGCCCCAGTCCGTGTCCGGTGCTATGTGTAAAGTAACGGGCCAGACCGGCCTGCCGCAAGACTTCTCTGGCAGCCTGATCTACTTCGCCAGCCGTGGCGCCCGGCCTTATCGCCGCCTTGGCCGCCTGCTGCGCGTCCAAGACCGCCTGGTACAGCTTGCGAACACGGCCCGAAGCCCTGCCTACGAACACCGTACGGGTCATGTCGCTGCAGTAGCCGCGCAGTATAGCACCCTGGTCGAGGACGACCAACTCATTCCGCTTTAACAGCTTGGACGAGGGTCTCGCGTGTGCCCAGGCAGCGCGCGGGCCGGCGGCCACAATGGTCTCAAAGGACGCCCCGGAGGCGCCGCGCCGCTTCATGCGGTACTCAATCTCGGCAGCCAGATCGAGCTCGGATACGCCGACTCGGATCATCTTAAGCACGTCCCGGAAGACCCGGCTAATTAGCTCCGCTGCCTCTCTGATGACGGCGAGTTCGCTGGGATCCTTCACAGAGCGCAGCTTCTCGACTGTATTTTGATCGCTTACCCAGCGAACGCTCTTCCTCGCCAGGGTTTCCAGAGCCCGCTTTTGTACAACCGTCAAATGCCCTTCGGAGCAGGCTACCCGCGTCCGGCCCCGGCGAGCCTTGAGGGCATCCCCCACCGCCGAGAGCAAACCATTCTTGGCTATGTGAACCCGCACCCCGCTCGTCTCTTGCTTCGCCTGAAAGGTGTAACGGCTATCGGTAAAAAGAGTGGCTCTTGCGGCTTCCACAAGGAGCAGCGCAGAGCTGCCCGAGAACCCGCACAGGTAACGGATATTGGGCAAGTGAGAAACCAGAAACGCGTCGACGCCGAGGGTGGAAAGATGCGGAGCGAGCCGTCGCGTGCGGTTCAAAAGAAATGGCTGGCTCGCAGTCGCCTGCGGCCAGCCATCCTTAACCGGTACCAGAGATCCCCGTTCGCGCGCCACCACCTTAGCCCGGCAGGATTCGGGGCGTAAGGAAGAAGAGCAGTTCCTGCGAAGTCGAACTGACCGTGGTGTGCTTGAACAGGTTGCCAAGCAACGGAATGCTTCCCACCAACGGCACTTGCTGAATGTCGGTTCGCTGTTGCGTGACGATGATTCCGCCGATAACCACGGTGACGCCGTCGTTCACGGTGACCTTGGTTTCCGCCGACTGCGTGTCGATGGCCGGGATGCCCTGCACTCTCGGGATCGAAGCGTCGATCTGATCGTTTTCAACGGTCACGTCCATATAGACGGTGCCTTCGGCGGTTATCTGCGGCGTGACGTCGAGTTCGAGCACAGCGTCAACGAATTGCACGGAGACGGTGTTGTTGACGATGGTCTGAACGGGAATCTTAGTTCCCTGCTTGACGGTCGCCTTCTGGTTATTCTGCGTAATGATCTTGGGCTTGGAGAGTAGCCTACCCACGCCGCGGTCTTCGGCAGCAGTGATGATCAAGTCCAGCGCGAAGTTCTTGGCCGAGAAGGAGTACGCCACTCCACTGGTCGGCGCTCCAGCAGGAAGGTTCGACAGCAGCGGGATGGAGCCTGATGTGGTGCTGGCCCCTCCACCGCCCACGACGATTGGGGGCGCCGGAAGCGGAGGAAAGTTACGAATAATGGGGCTTGTTCCCGTTTCTGACGTACCACCAATGACGCTTAGGGGATTCCCTCCGGCGGCGGCGATACCGAACTGGGTGCCAATCTCGCGCGAGAAGCTGCGGTTCGCGGCAACGACGCGAGCTTCGATTTCCACTTGTTGCGATTTGCGGTCGAGCTGGCGAATCAAATTGTCGAGTACCGGCAGCGTCGCGGGTATGTCGCGAATGATCAGAGTATTCGAACGATCGTCCGCCAGAATGTCGCCGCGCGATGACAGGAACTTCTTAAGAGTAGCGGCCAGCACGGTAGACTTCGCGTAGCTAAGGACGCGGGTGGTCGTAACTACGTCCGCAGCCTCGGCCTGAGCCTTCGCCAGGTCCCGATTCTCGTCCGCTTCTCTGCGAAGAGTTTCCTTGGTGGCGATGCGCAGGACGTTTCCATCCAGCTGCTTGTCCAAATCGTTATTCTTCATGACAATTTCGAGAGCCTGATCCCACGGCACATCGTCGAGAACGATCGTGAGATTACCTTTAACGGCCGGATCAACGACGACGTTCAGATCGCTGATTTCATGAATCAGCCGGAAGAAGTCGCGCAGATCGACGTCCTTAAGATTCACTGAGATCGGTTCACCCGTGAA
>Ga0302326_10018886_pt1 | contig 14277 bp, 11 predicted proteins | sample Palsa_T0_3_FD_202264 | JGI IMG/M metagenome (GOLD analysis project Ga0302326, IMG submission 202264) | Peat permafrost microbial communities from Stordalen Mire near Abisko, Sweden - Palsa_T0_3 | ecosystem: Environmental > Terrestrial > Soil > Palsa > Peat permafrost | place: Sweden: Abisko... | reverse complement strand
CGAGGGGCCCGCATCTTTTTTTCAACTGCCGGGATCGACCATGACCGAAATACGCTCGCGCCCAACGCTTGTCTTCCAGGCCAAGCGGCTGATCCCCTCGGCGTTTATCGACGCGATGATCATCACCATCGTTTCGATGGTGATTTCGCTGCTGATCTTCGGGCTGTTCGTCACGTTCAGCAAAGGGATCAGCATGTGGAGCGTGTATGAGTACCTGTTCCGCGGCGCCGTTGGCAAGTCCTCGGCGTGGCGAAACACGATGATCCACGCCTCCCCGCTCTTGCTCACCGCGCTGGCCGTCGCACTGCCGGCGCGCGTGGGGATGGTGATCATCGGCGGTGAGGGATGCGTGCTGCTGGGAGCGCTCATGGCGGCCCTGGTCGCGCATTTGATGCCCAGCGCTCCGCCGCTGGTGGTGCAGATCAGCATGATCATCAGCGGGATGTTCATCGGCGGCGTTTGGGTGACCATCGCCGGCGCGCTCAAACAATACCGCGGCGTCAACGAAACCATTAGCAGCCTTCTCCTCAATTACATTGCCCGGGCGATTCTGAATCATTGCGTGGAAGGCCCGATGCGCGATTGGAACAATCTGAACGTCCCGTCGTCCTGGCCGCTTGATCCCACCGTGATGTTCGGAAAAATTCCCGGCACCGAAGTGCACGTGGGGCTGATTTTCGGAATCGTCGCCTGCATCATGGCCTGGATTCTCATGGACCACACTACCACCGGCTTTGCCACACGTGTAGTCGGCGGGAACGTTCGGGCGGCACGGGTCGCGGGGTTGTCCGTGGCGAAATATTCATTGCTCGCCTGCTTTTTGGGCGGGGCGGCGGCGGGGCTGGCGGGCGTCATCGAAGTCGCCGCCCGCGACGGCGCGGCCAGCGACAATCTCTCCCAGGCCGGTTACGGCTATGCGGGAATTCTCGTGGCATTCGTCGCGCGGCAGAATCCGCTGGCGATCATCCCCGTCGCGCTGCTCATGGGCGGAGTCAATAACGACTACCTCAAATTCAAGCTCGACAGCGACTCCTGCGTCCAGGTCTTCCAGGGGATTCTCTTCCTGGTCATTCTCGGACTCGATACCTGGGCGGGCCGGCTCAGCGAACTGAGGCACGCCTGGTTCTCGCGGCTCATCTCCCGGGTAATTTACAACGTGAGGCCCAAGCGCGCCGCGGCAGGAGACGCCAATGCCTAACCAGGGACTCGGATATTGGGGCGTTCCCCTGGCGCTCTTCGCCGGCGCGATCAGCAACAGCACCCCCTTCCTGTTCGTCAGCCTCGGAGAGACGCTCACCGAACGCAGTGGACGAATCAATCTCGGGCAGGAAGGAACGCTGGTCATGGGCGCCATGGCGGGATTCGGCGTCTCCTACCTCACCGCCCAGCACATGCCCGCCATCGGCGACTCGCTGGGCCCGTGGTTTGGTGTATTGGGAGCAGGTGTTGCGGGTGCTCTATTGGGGATGTTGCACGCCTGGCTATGCTCCCAACCGCGCGTCAACGACATCGCCGTCGGCATTGGCATCATGATTTTCGGTACCGGTCTGGCGTTTTATCTCGGCAAGCCGCTCATCGAGCCGACCGCCCCGCAGCTTCCGGCGGTGAATCTTGGGTGGTGGAGCCAGTCGGAGCAGGTGCGGGCTGCATTGCGAATCAACTGGCTCTTCTTCATCGGCGTTGCATTGGCTCCGCTGATCAGTTGGTGGCTGAAAAACACCCGTTGGGGCCTGATTCTCCGAACCGCCGGCGAGAGCGTGGACGCCACTCGGGCGATGGGCTATTCGGTCAACACCATCCGCTTCTTCGCGACCACGGCCGGGGCGTTTCTGGCGGGAATCGGCGGGTCATTCCTCTCTCTGTACTATCCGGGAAGTTGGAACGAGGGCCTCAGCAGCGGTCAGGGTCTGATGGCCGTCGCGCTGGTGATCTTTGCACGATGGAACCCGATTACCTGTCTCTTCGCGGCCCTGCTGTTTGGCGGCGCCAAGGCCTTGGGGCCGGCGCTGCAGTCGATCCAGGTGACTCGCGGGCATTATCTCTTTGATGCCGCGCCCTACTTTCTCACTCTGTTGATTATGATCGCGACATGCTCGGGCAGTAAGAATCTTGCCGGGGCACCTGAAGAACTTGGCCGGTCAATGGGATAAACTATCGCACCTGCGCCGCGCATCTGAAACCATGAGCGAAACGTTCATCAAATCCGAGCCGTATCCTTGGCCGTACAACGGCGCGCTGAGTCCCGAAAACACTGCGTTGATCGTCATCGACATGCAGACAGATTTCTGCGGCAAGGGGGGCTATATCGATCTGCTTGGCTACGATGTCGGCATCACCCGCGCCTGCATCGAACCGATCCAGCGGGTGCTCGGCGAGATGCGCAAACTCGGATTTCATATCCTCCATACCCGCGAAGGCCATCGGCCGGATCTGGCAGATCTCCCGGCCAACAAGCGCTGGCGTTCGCGCAAATTCAGCACGATCGCCGGCATCGGCGATCCCGGCCCCTGCGGGCGCGTGCTGGTGCGCGGCGAGCCGGGCTGGGACATCATCCCCGAGCTGTACCCAGAAAAGGGCGAAACCATCATCGACAAGCCCGGCAAAGGCTCATTCTGCGCCACCGACCTCGACTTGATCCTGCGGCAAAAGGGAATCGCCAACATCGTCCTGACCGGCATCACCACGGACGTTTGCGTTCACACGACCATGCGTGAAGCCAACGACCGCGGGTATGAATGCCTGCTCCTGGAAGACTGCTGCGCCGCCACCGATCCGGGCAATCACGCCGCGGCGGTGAAGATGGTCAAGATGCAGAACGGGGTCTTCGGCGCCGTCTCCAACTCCACGGATTTCATCAAAGGCATCGCATGACACCCGACGCAAACGCCCCCGCGACCTATCAGGGCCACGAGGTCATCATCTCCGAGGGCTTGCCGTCTCCCGGCGGCGGCAAGGCGCCGGGGCTGTCGGCGATCGACGTCACCAAGCGATTTGGAACAGTTCTGGCGCTGGATAATGTTTCCATGACGGTACGCCCCGGCACCCTGCACGCTTTGCTCGGTGGCAATGGCGCGGGCAAGAGCACCCTGGTCAAGTGCATCATGGGCTACTATCTGCCCGATGCTGGCCAGATCAGCCTCGACAACAAGCCCGTGACCATCCGCAACCCCCGCGAGGCCCTGAAGCTGGGCATCGGGATGGTTTACCAGCACTTCACGCTTGTGCCGCAGATGACCGTCGCCGAGAACCTGGTTCTCTCCCGCGGCCAGGTGCCGGCGATCATCAACTGGAAAAAGGAATACGAGGATCTTCGCACGTTCATGCGGACCACGCCCTTCTTCATTCCGATCGGCGAGAAAGTTTCATCGCTTGCCGCGGGGCAGAAGCAGAAGCTGGAGATCTGCAAGCAGCTGTATCTCAAGAACAAAGTTCTCTTTCTCGACGAGCCGACCAGCGTGCTCACCCCCGCCGAAGCTGATGAACTGCTGTCCATGCTCAAGGCGCGCACCAGCAGCGGCGAGTTGACGGTGGTCATGATCACCCACAAGTTCCGCGAGGTGATGAAATTCGCGGATGAAGTGACGGTGTTGCGCACGGGCAAATTCGCCGGCAAGGGACTGGTCAAAGACCTCACGCCGACCGACATGTCAGCGATGATGATCGGCTCGGAGACGACGCGCACGGCCACCCGTGACACCAAAACCCGCGGCGAGCCGTTGCTGCACATCGAGAAGCTGGCGGCGCTGGACGATATCGGCCTGGCCGCGCTGGAGGATTTGAATCTGGCGGTGCATGCCGGAGAGATCGTCGGAATCGCCGGCGTGTCGGGTAATGGCCAGAGCAAGCTGGTGGAGGTGTTGGCCGGGCAGCGCCGCATCGCTTCCGGAGAAATTCGCCTTCACGGCGAGCACTACACCGCGACGCGCGCCGAAATCCGCCGCCACAAGGTCAACTGCCTACCGGAAGAACCGCTGAAGAACACCTGTGTCGGTGGAATGAGCGTGGCGCAAAACATGGTGCTGCGAAACTTCGACGCCCATCCGCATTCGATGCTCGGGTTCCTGAACAAGCCTTCGATCCGTCGCGCGGCTCAGCGCTTGATCGACGTGTACCGCGTTAAGACCCCGTCGCCCGAGGAGCCGATTCGCAACCTTTCCGGCGGCAACGTGCAACGGGCGGTGCTGGCGCGGGAACTGTCGGACAGCGTGGAAGTGCTGATTGCCGCCAATCCCTGCTTCGGGCTTGATTTCGCGGCGGCGGCGGAGATCCGCGCGCAGATCGTCGAGGCCCGCAACCGTGGGGCCGCGGTGCTGCTGGTCAGCGAAGACCTCGACGAGATTTTTGAGCTTTCCGACCGGATCGTCGTGATGTTCCACGGCAAATTCGTTTACGAAACTCCCGCCGCCGAAGCGGATATCGCCATCATCGGTCGTCACATGGCAGGTCACGGCCAGACTGACGCCCCGGCCGAGCAGCCTGCGTAGCCGCTCATTACCGAAAAGCCGCCGCCGACTTCCGCCCTGAGTTTTTCCAGAGAGCTGGAAGCGAGCGGGACAGTTTGCCGATAGAGTATTTAAATCCTGGCGAGATGGAGTTTTCGTGGAGCATTCGAGTCGGCCAATCATCATCGAGAATCTCTTCGGGCCCAATTGCGACTACAGTGCGCTCGATTGGAAGCCGTTTCGCACGGGCATTGAGATCGTTCGGCTTTATGGGACTCCGCACCAGGGTGCATCGGCCGCCCTGCTCCGGTACGCACCCGGCGCCGAGTTGCCGCACCACAGCCACACCGGCTACGAGCACATCATCGTGTTGTCCGGATCGCAAACGGATGAGAACGGCCGTCATGGCGAGGGCGCGGTCATCATCAATCGCCCTGGCAGCGGACACAGCGTTTCCAACGAAAACGGCTGCGTGGTGCTGGCGATCTGGGAACGTCCCGTGGTCTTCTCGGAAATTACGCCCGCGCCGCCGGCCAAGAGCGTCGGCATGCGCATCGCAAAGGGCTGAGCGCGCCAAGCCGGGGCAGCCCTGCTTCATCTGATACACTTGCAGCGCATCGTCTCCCGCCCACTCGGCCCCAATCCCCCCTAACGGCCCCGACTCGGCACTTCCTCGATGGCACGCGATTTGTGAAGCCGTTCGCTGCCTCTGCCACAAATTGGAAAGGCGTGGCGCGGGACCGACATGGAACTGTTGCTTCAAGAGCGAACCCCGGGCCGGACGGTGTGACGAATCCATCGCCCGACTCGTGCCAATCAGTGCCGGTTTACCTTTCCTCCGGCACTGATTGGCTATTGCGCAATTCACGAATCGTGTTGCATCACACGGGAGAAGGTCTCATGCGAAAATTGATCAGCAGCTTCTGTTTGGTTGTTCTCGGGGTGTTCCTCGCCTCTCCGATGGCGGCCCGCGCCGACGACAACACCGTCAAAATCGGGATCCTACATTCGCTCTCGGGAACCATGGCGATTTCCGAAACGTCGCTGCACGACGTCGTCCTCATGGCCGTCGACGAAATCAACGCCAGCGGCGGCGTGCTGGGCAAACAGATCGTGCCGGTCGTCGTCGATCCGGCATCCAACTGGCCTCTCTTCGCGGAGAAAGCCAAGCAATTGATCGTGCAGGACAAGGTGGCCGTGACGTTCGGCTGCTGGACGTCGGTGAGCCGCAAGTCGGCCCTTCCCGTCTTTGAGGCCAAGTACACGGCCGAAGAGAATCCCTACGGCGGCGGTTTGCTGTTCTATCCCGTGCAGTATGAGGGCGAGGAGCAGAGCCACAACGTCTTCTATACCGGCGCCTCCCCCAACGAGCAGTTGATTCCCGCCGCTCAATACATGATGTCCAAGGACGGCGGCTCCAAGACCAAGTTCTATCTGCTCGGAACCGACTACATCTTCCCCCGCACCGCCAACAAGGTGCTCAAGGCCTTTCTTCTGACCAAGGGAATCCCCGAATCGAGCATCAAGGAAAATTACACCCCCTTCGGCCATAGCGACTACCAGACCATCGTGGCAGAGATCAAGGACTTCTCCAAGGATGGCAACGCCTGCGTGCTCTCGACCATCAACGGCGACAGCAACGTCCCGTTCTACAAGGAATTCGCCAACCAGGGCCTGACCGCCGACAAGTGCCCGATCATGGCCTTCTCGGTGGCCGAGGACGAACTCCGCTCGATGGAGACCGAAAAGCTGGTCGGCCACCTCGCCGCCTGGAACTATTTCCAGTCGATCGACACCCCGGAGAACAAGAAATTCGTCGCCGCCTTCAAGGCCTACTGCAAGAGCCACAACCTCCCGGGAGGTGAGAACCGCGTGACCGACGACCCGATCGAAGCCGCCTACTTCGGCGTCTATGTCTGGAAGAAGGCCGTCGAAAAGGCCGGCAGCTTTGACATCGAGAAGGTCATCCCCGCCGTTCTGGGCATGAAGTTCGATGCGCCGGGCGGCCCGAAGATGATGGACCCGCTCAACCACCACACGTGGAAGCCGGTGCTGATTGGATCGATCCGTGCCGACGGGCAGTTCGACATCATCTCGCAAACCCCGCTGATTCACCCGGATTCGTTCAGCACGTATCTGCACACTCCCGACGAGATCAAGAAGCTGACCGGGGCCCCGTAACAGCAGGGCGGGAAGAATTCGCTCGGCCGGCCGGCGCAACCTTGCGCCGGCCGGTCTGCGCGAATACCACCCATCGCTCTGAAGAGGCATTGATTGATCCGATTTAACCTGCCAGTCGTGATGTGTTCGCTGCTCCTGTCACTGTGCGGGCAGATGGTGCGCGCCGACGCGCCGACCACCGCCCCCGCCAACGAAATCGAGCAGGCGCTCAAGGATTTAAAGACCGCTGACGCCGACGGGCGTGCCAAAATCTATGCCCTCCTGGCCGACAAGGGAGACGCCAGCCTGATCCCGGCGCTCAACGCCTACAAGAACGGGTCGCTGCAACTGACCGACAAGGGAGAGCTGGCGATCTACGGCGACCGCGTGACCATCCCCGATCAGGGATCGGTCCTACCCCTGGTCGATGCGTTGACCGGAAAGCCGGTATTGGGAGATGACGGCAAGCCGATCTACGCCGCCCGGCCGGACCTCTCCAACGCGATGCGGGCCCCGCCGCGGCGCGAGCGCAGCGCCATCATCGACCTGGTCACGTCGCTGTCGCTGCTCGATCCAGATCCCGCCGCCCGGCTCGAGAGCATTCGTGATGTCGGCGAGCTGGCGAACCGCGCGTTTGTGGAGGAAGACGATCAGCAGCGCTTCTCCGACACTCTGGCCAAGTGCTCGACCGCCCTGAAGGCCGCACTGCCCTCGGCGACCGGCGATCTGGCCGACGCCGAACGCAGCACGATTACCGCCCTGGACGCCGCCGTCGCCGAAAAACAAACCGATCTGCTCTCCACCGCCCCCAGCGAAAGCACCACGACCACCGCAAAGATTGCGCTGGTGCAACTGGCTGACAAGCTGACGAACGCGAATGCTTCGCCCGACCTGACTGCCATCGTCACGAACACGGCGAATGCCGCCTCCACCTATTCCGATCTGCTCGATAAGCAGGACACCACGCTGGATCAATTGAAGAAATATGCCACCGCATTGCAACATCAACTGGACAAGGATCCCAACGGCCGTTTCGTCAAGCCGATCACCGAGGCTCTTGCCTGCATCAATGTCGCCACCGGCGATCAGAATGCGCGCCTCGCCGCCGCCAAGACGCTCGGCGATTTGGACACCAGTCGGGCCGCCAACGTTCTTGAGAAAGTCGTCTCCTCGGCGCAGCGCTGCGGCGACAGCGAACTGGAAGCCGTCGCGCAAAAAGCCCTTGACGCCGCCCAGTCGTATCAGAGCCGGGTGAGGTTCGTCGAGAACACCTTCGCCGGTTTGTCGCTGTCGAGCATTCTCATCTTGCTCGCCCTGGGTCTGTCGATCATTTTCGGATTGATGGGTGTGATCAACATGGCCCACGGTGAGTTCATGATGGTCGGCGCGTTCACCACCTATCTCGTGAGTGAAGGCTTCAAACGCTGGCTTCCGGCCGGCGCGTATGACTACTACCTGATCGCCGCTGTTCCCGCGGCGTTTGCCATGGCAGGATTGATCGGGTTCATTGTCGAAGCGCTGGTCATCCGCCATCTCTACGGCCGGCCGCTCGATTCTTTGCTGGCGACGTGGGGCGTGAGCCTGGTCCTGATCTGGTACGCCCGCTACAAATTCGGCGACACGCTCACCGTCACGCCGCCGCACTGGATGGAAGGGGGTGTTGAAGTTGCCCCCGACATGACGTTCCCGCTGAATCGCGTTTACATCATCTGCTTCTGCGTGATCTGCATCGCCACGGTTTATCTGCTGGTGAATCGCACGAAGCTCGGGCTTCTGCTGAGGGCCACGACACAAAACCGCGACATGGCCGCGGCCCTGGGCATTCCCACTCGCCGCGTCGACGGCCTCACGTTCGCCTTCGGAACCGGGCTTGCCGGATTGGCCGGCGTCGTGGTGCCGCTCTACAACAAGATCAACCCCAATATCGGGCAGGAATACATCGTCGATAGCTTCATGGTCGTCGTCACCGGCGGCGTCGGAAAGCTGGCGGGGGTCATCTGGGCGGGACTCGGCCTCGGATTCCTCAACAAATATCTCGAAGCGCTGCTGAACTATGTGCCCGCCGTCGCCTCGGGCGCTTCGGTGGTCGGCAAGGTGATCGTGCTGATCTGCGTCGTGATTTTCCTCCAGTGGCGGCCCTCCGGTTTGTTCCCGCCGAAGGGACGGATGGCCGATGCCTGATACGGTCGAACCCGCCACGGCTTCGCAGAAGGCGTTCGCCTCGTCAAAGACCTTCCTGGCACGCGCGCCCGATCCGAATGTCTTTCGGCTCCGCGCGATCATCGTGATCGTCGTTCTGGCGTTCTTCTTCATCGGCGTCCCGATCCTCAACGTCGCCGGCGTCGTACAGGATTACAAAGTCAACATCCTCGGCAAGTATCTCTCCTATGCGATCCTCGCCCTCGGGATCGACCTGATCTGGGGCTACACCGGCCTCCTCTCCCTCTGCCAGGCCCTGTTCTTCTGCATCGGCGGCTACATCATGGCCATGCACCTGAGCGTCGCCCAGGGCGGCGGCGACGTCCGCCCGGAATACAACTACATTCCCCAGTTCATGTTCTTCAACAACGTGAAAGTCCTCCCGTTGTTCTGGACTCCGTTCACATCCATGACCCTGACGCTGATCGCCGGGTTCACGCTCCCGGCCCTGGCGGGAGCGACCTTCGGATTCTTCATCCTCCGCAGCCGCGTGCGCGGCGTCTATTTTTCCATCGTCACCCAGGCCCTCGCCTGGGCGGCGTTTCTGCTCATCAGCCGAAATGAAATGCTGCTGGGCGGCACCAACGGACTGACCAATTTCTACAAGCCGATGATACAGGCCCGGTCGTGGATCATCGGGCTGTATCTGCTCACGCTGGTCATGCTCGTGCTGGCATATCTGCTCTGCTTCTGGATCGTCCGCTCGCGGCTGGGGCGCGTGCTGGTCGCCATCCGCGACAAGGAAACCCGCCTCTATTTCGCCGGATACAAGCCGTACGTCTTCAAGGTCTTCGCCTTCGCCGTCGCCGCGATGCTGGGTGGGGTCGGCGGCATGCTCTATTCGCCGCAGGTCGGGATCATCACCCCCCAGAACATGAGCGTCGAGGAATCCATCTTCATGGTCGTCTGGGTGGCTCTTGGCGGGCGGGGCAAACTCTGGGGTGCGGTCTTCGGCGCCATGCTCGTGCTCGTCGCGCGCAGCTCGCTGACCTCCGACCTCTCCTCCGCCTGGATGGTGGTGCTCGGCGCCACGGCCATCTGTGCCGTGCTCCTCTTCCCCGAAGGTTTTGTCGGGCTCTGGGCCAAGCTCGAGCGGCAGATCACAATCGGAGAGCCCATCGGCCGGATTCTGACGACAGCGATACCGATCATCGCTGTCTCCACATTCGTTCTCAGCGAGGTGTTGGGGCTCACACCCCAGTCTCTGGCTTCGCCCCTGCCAACCAGCGTCTCGATGGGTGCGTTGCGGTTTGCGCTTCTTGTCGCCGCGGCCGTGCTGCTCTATCCGATGAGACATCAGCGCCTCAAGATCAGGATCGCGTGTTCGCTGGCTGCGATCTGCTTTCTGATACTGAGCTTCGTGGCGGGGCCGGTTTCGCGATTTCTGCTGTCACTTGTCACTGTCAGCCTGCCTATCAAATATTGGCTGATGATTGCGGTGCTGGTGGTGGCGGGAGTGCTCAATTACACCCAGAGTCGCACTGACAAATTCGCCGCCAAAGCCCGCGGATTTGCGGTCGGTCCCGCCGAATCCGCGGCCGAGGTCGGAACCGTCAAGGCATAATCATGGCAATCGCTCCCGACAGTTCCGCAACCGACGATACGCCAATGGTCGCGCTGACGGATGTCGTCGTCTCATTTGACGGGTTCAAGGCGCTGAACATCAATTCCTTCGTCGTCCCCCGCAATCAACTCCGCGTGGTGATCGGCCCCAACGGCGCCGGCAAAACGACGATGTGCGACGTCATCAGCGGCAAAACGCGATCGGCATCGGGCAAAGTCGAGGTCAACGGTGTTGACGTGACCCGCATGGCCGATGTGGAAATCGCCCGACTTGGCGTCGGCCGAAAGTTTCAAACGCCGACGATCTTCGACAGCCTCACCGTCTATGAAAACATGGAGCTGGCGCTGCCGGGCCGCCGCGGCATCTGGAAAAATCTTTTCGGCCAGGAGTCCGCCGAGCAGCGCGAGGCGATTCTCGCCATCCTCGATCGCGTGCATCTGATCTCCGATCTCTACACGCCGGCCAAGTATCTCAGCCACGGCCAGCGCCAGTGGCTGGAAATCAGCATGCTGATCATCGCCGATCCCAAGTTGCTGCTGGTGGACGAACCCGCCGCGGGATTGACCGACAAGGAGACCGAGTTGACCGCCGAACTGCTCAACGAGCTCAAGGGCCATCACACTTTGATCGTGATCGAGCACGACATGGACTTCGTGCGCCGCCTCAACACCCGCGTCACAGTGCTGGATAACGGCCAGGTGCTGGCCGACGGCACGCTCGCCGAAGTGCAGGCCAACGCTGCGGTGATCGAAGCTTATCTGGGACGCTGATCATGATGCTCGCCATCGACCATCTCTCTTTCTCCTACGGCATGGTTCAGGCCCTGCACGATCTGACCATGGAAATGCCCGAGGGAAAAGTCACCTGCGTGATGGGCCGCAACGGCGTGGGCAAAACCACTCTGATGAAAAACATCATGGGGCTTCTGCGGCAATCGTCAGGAAGCGTGAAACTGGGCGAAAAAGTCGTCAGTGGATTGGCGGCGCACCAGCGGGCCAAGGCCGGCATCGCGCTGGTTCCGCAGGGCCGGCAGATCTTTCCGAAGCTGACCGTCGCCGAGAACCTGAAAGTCGGCCTCGAAGCGCGCACCGACGGCCTGAAAAAGCCGCCGGAGGAATTGTTCGAGTTGTTTCCGGTTCTTAAGACCATGTCCAAACGGATGGGCGGCGATCTCTCCGGTGGCCAGCAGCAGCAGCTTGCCATCGCCCGCGCGCTGGCGGGCAACCCGAAGGTCTTGCTGCTCGACGAGCCGACCGAGGGAATTCAACCGAACATCATTCAGCAGATCGGCCACGTGTTGCGAAAACTGGTCACGGAGAAGAACATGACGATCGTTCTCGTCGAGCAGTACCTGGATTTCGTGCGCGAGTTTGGCAACCGCTTTTACGTGATGAACCGCGGCCGCGTCGTCGCACAGGGAAACACCGAAGACCTGAGCCCAGAAATCGTCCACCAGCATTTGAGCGTCTGATCCGCGAGTGTTCGATCTGGCCGGGGCCGTGGAAACATTGCCCGCACTGGCGGCGGAACTCTCTGTGGGAGCCGTGGCAACAGGAACCGATGGCCGATCTGGGCGCAGTGAATGCGTCAGTAGTCCCTCGCCCGTGATAGGGTATTGTTCGGCAGTAATCGGCAACGATGGCCGAAAGGCTGAAACGTCGCTAACTGTTGGCGGTGGCGGTGATAGGCAACCAAACAACCCGTCCGGCAAGGACGGGCAAAAAGAGCGGGTGAAGGGAGTCGAACCCTCAACGTCAGGCTTGGAAAGCCTGCACTCTGCCATTGAGTTACACCCGCATGAACGCAAATTCTAGCTGCCGGTCCGCGCGGGTCAATTCCGCGATTTACTTGGCACAACCCAGCTCTTTTCCATCTGCTTTGAACACAAATTTCACCACAGAGGCACAGAGAGCACGGAGAATTCATTCAATAAACCGCAACTCAACTTCTTCAAATTTGTCGGAAGATCGGCTTTCACACTGAAATTGGCTATTCAAGCATTTTCTCTGTGTTCTCCGTGTCTCCGTGGTGAAGTGTCTCCCCGGTTGGCGTCGGAGCGGCGGCCCAGAGGGTCTTGATGTTGACGAACTCGCGGATGCCGGCGGCGGACAATTCGCGGCCGTAGCCGCTCTGCTTGATCCCGCCGAAGGGAAGACGCGGGTCGGATTTCACCGGGCCGTTGATGAACACGGCGCCGGCTTCAATGCGCGGGACCGTGCGGCTCTCGGCAGCGGGTACGTCGTGGGTCCAGATGCTGGCGCCCAGGCCGAAACGCGTGGCGTTGGCCAGATCAATGGCGTGGTCGGTGTCGTCGGCGTGAATCAGCGCGGCGACCGGGCCGAAGGTTTCATCATCAAACGCCGGCATGCCGGGACGGACATCCGTCAGCAGCGTGGGGGCGTAGAAATAGCCCGGTCGTGGCAGGCGATGTCCGCCGATGATCAGCGTGGCCCCAAGGGCGAGCGAGTCTTGGACTTGCTGATGCAGGTTTTGCAGCAGATCGAGCCGGGCGAGGGGGCCCATCTCGGTCTGGCGATCCAGCGGGTCGCCGATCTTGATCGCCGACAACGCCGCGGCGAATGCTTCCTCGAACGCCAGGTTTTTGCCGACGACGATGAACCGCTTGGCGGCGATGCAGCTCTGGCCGGCGTTGATAGTGCGGGCGGCGACGGCGGCTTTGGCGGCGGCGAGCGGATCGGCGTCGGCCAGCACGATGAACGGATCGGAGCCGCCGAGCTCGAGAACCGTTTTCTTCAGTGCCGAGCCGGCGATGGCCGCGACCGATCGGCCCGCGCGCTCGCTACCGGTGAGCGTCACGGCACGGATGATCGGATCGCGAATGATCGCCTCGATCGCCTGCGTATCAATCAACAGCGACGTGAAGACGCCGGCGGGAAAGCCGGCTTCCCGAAAGATCGATTCGATCGCCAATGCGCAGCCGGGCACGTTCGGGGCGTGCTTGAGCAGCCCGACGTTGCCGGCCATCAGGGCCGGGGCCGCGAAGCGAAAGACCTGCCAGAAGGGAAAATTCCACGGCATGATCGCCAGCACCGCCCCCAGCGGCTCGTAGCGCACGCCGCTGCGCAGTGCATCAGTGGCGATTGTTTCCGGTGCGAGATATTCCTCGGTGTGCCGCGCAAAGTGCTCGCAGCAGGCGGCGCACTTTTCAATCTCCCCCTCGGCGGCGACGATCGGTTTGCCCATCTCGCTGGTCATCAGCGTCGCATGATCCGCCAGATGACGGCGCAGCACCGCGGCGGTGCTGCGCATCAGATCGGCCCGATCGGCCATCGACACTTCGCGCCAAGTCCGGGCCGCGTTTTGGGCGGCTTGCAGCTTGGCGCGCACCTCTGATGGACTGTGCTTTCGATACTCCCGCAACGGACGTTCATTGAATGGATTGATCGCGCGCAAAACCATGAATCATCGTATGCAGCGCCTGAGGGAAGAAAAAACCCAGGGACCAAGGTCCCTGGGCGTCTGGTGTCATCGCGGTCAGCCGGACGATCGAAGATTCCGCGCCGGCTGCATCACTGGAGGCCAGGCCATCGCGGTGTCCAATCAAGGCTCCATGCCGGGGCGCCTGAAGGTTAGGCTCCATCGCCGCCATCGTCTCCGCCACCGCGCTGCGGCCGACCGTTAGAACCCTGACCCCCACCGCGCTGAAGGCCATCGCGACCATCGCCGCCATCATCCCCGCCGCCGCGCTGGAGCCGACCGCCCCGCCCCGGGCCACCGCCGCCTTGTGTTCCATCGCTGTTTTCGCGCCCATCGCTCCGCACCCGGCCGTTCAACCCCTGGCCGCGACCGCGTTGTATGCCATCGCCAGCATCGCCCCCTCCGCCACGTTGCGGGCGGCCACGTAAGCCCTGCTGACCCCCGCCAAATCCACCTTGCGGGCCGCCACGGGAG
>Ga0302326_10018885_pt1 | contig 14277 bp, 13 predicted proteins | sample Palsa_T0_3_FD_202264 | JGI IMG/M metagenome (GOLD analysis project Ga0302326, IMG submission 202264) | Peat permafrost microbial communities from Stordalen Mire near Abisko, Sweden - Palsa_T0_3 | ecosystem: Environmental > Terrestrial > Soil > Palsa > Peat permafrost | place: Sweden: Abisko... | reverse complement strand
GAGAACCTCTGGAGGTTTTGATCCTAAAGCCGGCTATCATGGAAAGACCTTCATGCAATGGGCTGGACCTATCAAAGAAATTGCAGGTGTTCCTCTCACTGTACTTCATGACATGTCAACTATTGAAGTTGAAGAAGCTGAGCATGAAGAAGTAAAGAAAGCGAGTATGTATGTCATTCTATCTAAGGTTTCAGGTAGCTCTAAGGACTGGTACTTTGCAGGAAAAAATGACAAGCTGGAAAATGTGGATGCTGCTAAGAAAGCTCTTAGGTCTGAATTTGGAATAATGGCTAAATACTATACTCGTACAGTTTCTAATGCAGCCCTTTTAAATTTGATTACGAATGTAAAGAACGCTAGAGGTATGCAGGTAAAGAAGGTAGCAGGATATTGTTTCTCCCCTCTACCTGAGTCCGTATTTGACTCTATCATGAAGATAGCTAAGCCTTTAGAAGAATAGAAAGGGCTTGATATGCTTAAAGATAAAATAGATTGGCTCGTCGAGTCATGGAGAAGTAGTGATTACGTTGAACATACAGATGGGCACAAACCTAGTGAACCTTCAGAAGGTCTCACAGATTGGCACCACAGAATTATAAAAGCGCCAATGCACGGGACTATTATGAATGATGCTATAGAGCGTCAACATAAACTAGAACCTGAGCATTCTGATGCAGTTGCAGACTATCAGATGGATAGTAGCAGGCTGAATACTCCTATCAGGGAAGGTCAGAAGTTAGACGAAAGAAATCAAAGCCGACGTGATAATTTAGATCATGTCACACATAACCCTCTTAAACACGATACAGTTGTGTATAGAGGTATGAGTACAGCCTTTAAGCATCTTCCTGTAGGATCAACATTTAAAGATAAAGCTTACACGGGAACTTCTACAGATCCTAAGATTGCTAGATACTTTGGTAACAAGGACGAACACGATCATAAAGTAGTAGCCCGTATCTTTCTAAAGAAAGGTCAGAAGGGCGCGTATTTACCTCATTCTAAACCTAATGCGTGCAAAAGACTACGAGATCAATCCGAAGATATGGATGATGAACAAGAGTTCTTGATGCCTAGAAATACAAAGTTCAAAATTATCGGGCACTCTAAAGAACTCTCCAAACCTTACAACACGCACTATGTGAACATGGAGGCGCATCATGAAGATGAGGACAAGTAGTAATGGCCTATGAAGAATTCAAACTAGGTCATGCTAAAGCTTCTATCTATCATGCAGATAACGGTAGCATGGAACTACATTCTTTAAGAGTACCCAACAAATATAGAAAGACTGGTGAAGCTCATAAAATGATGCAACACCTTACTTCCATTGCCGATGAAAAAGGCAAGAAGATGAAATTGATATCCTCTCCACTAGACAAGAAGACACATGCTACGAAACTCTACAATTTTTATCGCAAGCATGGGTTTGAACATACTGGAGCACTAATTGGAGGTATGCCTGTGATGGAACGTAAGCCTAAGAGTACCGTAACTAGCAGTGATCTAGCACACATTCCTCTCTTTGCTTACTTGTATGAAGATGCAAATGAAGACACTACTAATCCACGTTATAGTTTGATGCAGACACCTGGAATGACTAGCAAAGGTGCTTTTGTTGACCGTAACCCCAACAATCAAATGCAGGATCATGATGACGATCTAACAAAGATAAATTTTGAAGAAGACAAACAGTATTTAAGGGATCACAATGCACCTCTTAATGATTTCGAGCCTGCTGAAATGCCTTATGATAATAGTATGCCTTCTAATATTAAGGAAGGCGATTATTCTCCAGGATTCAACTTCAAGTCACCTTCAAAGTGGCACGCTGAGACTAATACTCCAGTGTCTGCTTCTAATAAAAAGAAAGTGAAAGTAAAAGCGACTCTTACACCTACAGATATAAAGTATATGCTAGATAGCGAATCAAAATATCTAAGAGAGATTGCTAAGTACTATGTAGATCATCCTGAAAAGAATAAAGTAGAGTCTAAATATAAAGTAACTAAAAAAGATTTAGATCAAATGCTAAAGAGTGATGATAAAGATATTAGAGAAGTAGCTAAGGCTTACATAAAGAATCTAAAAGCGAAAGGATAGAGACATGGCACTGAGTCCACAAAACATGACACCAAAGCAGTTACGTGATCTTATTTAAACACAGAGGAATAAATGGTTAAGAGAGTGTGGAAAGCTATACCTATAGAAGAGTATAAGAGTATCTACCAAGTATCGTCAGATGGCCTAGTTAGATCCTTAGAAAGAACTGTAGTATATAGAACAGGAAAAGCTCAGAGATACTCACAAAAGATTCTTACACCTATAAAACAAAGTACAGGTTATTATTCTGTAAACTTGATTAATTCAGGCAAACGCAAGACGTGTTATATTCATACTTTGGTAGCTCTAGCTTTTCTAGGGGCTAGACCTGAAGGTAAAAATGGAGAACACATCCGGCACAGAGACAACGATACTTCAAACAATAACTACAGGAACTTAAAGTACAGTAGCGCAAAAAGAAACTTTAAAGATCAGTTAAAAGGTGATACTCATCTATATGGTGAATATCATCCAGCGGCTACACTAACCTCTAAACAAATAGGAGAGATAAGGACTATTAAGGCTACAAAAAAGATTAACCTAACTGATCTAGGTGAACAATATAAAGTTTCAAGACATAGTATAAGAAAAATAGTAGAAGGTAAAACTTGGGATCCTGACAAGTTTATAATTATGGCCGAAGAATTAGAGAAGAATAACAAACTAAAAGAAGCAAAAAGAGTAAGAAAAGAGATACAAGATATATCACCCAAAGTGTGGCAGAAATGGTTAAAAGATAGGAGATTAGAAAGATGAGTATTTCACCACAGAATATGACTCCACAGCAACTTAGAAATTTGATTCTCTATCATGCGGCTAACTCTCGATTCCAGAATGTTCAGAGTACACTTGTTAAGAGGCACTTTTTAAACACAGGCGGTTATGCCGGCGAACCTGATCCTGATATTCAGAGGATGGTAGATCATCATAACAAGTTAGCTGCTAAACATGAACATGCAGCCAAGGAACTTCAAAAACACTTGAAGAAACCGCTATGAACTTGGAAGGCAGAGTTGCAGTAGTCACAGGAGCTGCTAGAGGTATCGGCAGAGCTTGTGCAATAGCCCTAGCTAAAGCAGGTGCAGATATTGCAGGTATTGATATTTGTGATGTTGTAGATCCAAGATCCGGGGTTACGCCTTCAACGGTAGAAGACCTAGACGAAACCGGAAGACTAGTTCATGAAGCAGGCTCTAGATGGTCATCTTATGTTTTAGATACAAGAAACATATCAGCTTTAAGAACCGCGGCTTCTTCAATAGTAGCTGAGTTTGGCAAGGTAGATATTCTATTCGTTAATGCTGGTACTCAAAGCGTAAAACCTCTATTAGACATGACTGACGAGGACTGGCACATAACTATTGACGTTAATATCAATGGAAGTGCAAACACGATTAGAGCTTTTGCTCCCCACATGGTTTCAAACAACTATGGAAGAATCATTGTAACTTCGTCTACTCAAGGTATGCACGGAGCAAAGAATATATCTAATTACTCCACAAGTAAATGGGGTTTGATTGGCCTAGTAAAGTCTCTTGCATTAGAGTTTGGGCAGTACAACATAAACGTTAACGCTCTTATACCTGGATTGATAGATACACCTCTCACTAGACATGAAGGTAGATACGCTCAAGTTTTACAAGAGGTAAACGTTACTCCTAAAGGCTCACCTCAAGATGAAGCTACTGCAAAGAGAATTCTAGTTAATACAACTCCTCTAGGTGTGCCTTGGTTAGAGCCTAATGACCTAGCACCTATGGTTGTGTTTCTAGCTTCACAAGATTCTAGTATGGCTTCAGGAGCTTCCTTTTCTGTTACTGGCGGAGTCAACGGTAATTTTATGTCTTAAGGTATTTAAAGGCTACGTATTATGAAAACAGTATTATCAGATCTAAATCCAGAGCAAAAGAAAAAGGTCAGAGCATGGCCTAAAAAGAATGCCTACGTAAACGTTGTTAAGCCTCTTTCTGATAAAGTCTTTGGAACCAAAACTAGAACCAACATCCCATTTGAAGGTGGTACTAGACAAGGTGATCCTGATAAAGACGTTTCAGAGCATCTAGAAGACAAAGGCTTCCAAGTAGACAAGGACGACTATCACAAAGGTATAACTCATTCTTATGGGGATACGTCTAAAAGACGTCCTCTCAAGATAGGCAAGGTTTTAGAGCAAACCAAAGCACCCGAAGACATAAAGAAAGCCTACATGAAAGATCCTTATAGAGGTGCAGCAAAGGCTTCACACTTGGTTGCTACTGCTTCACGTCATCCTTTCGACGTTGCAGGTATGTCTACTGATAGAGGTTGGACTTCGTGTATGAACCTAACTGATCCTAGACCTCATAAGAACAAGTTGAAAGAAGACTTGGATAGAGGCACGCACGTTGCATACCTTCATCATAAGAGTGATACTACTATCTCTCATCCAGTTTCTAGAGTAGCAATGAAGCCTTATCATTCTTCCAAAGGCGATCATACTATCCTAAGACCCGAAGGTAAGACCTACGGTATGGAGAATCCAGAGTTTCACAAGTCAGTAGCTAACTGGGCAAAGACAAACTTTCCAGCAGAAGATAATGTGATCTATAACAAAGATAAGCATGTATACGATGATGACGAAGGTGGAGTTTCCACTACAGTTCTTCATCATACAGGTGCAGATGTTTTCAAAAAGAATAAAGTGGATGATATAGCTAGAGCTGCTATAGATCGCAAGCTTAAGAATCATCCTATTAGCTTCACTGAAGCTAAAGATACTCTTTCGCATCTTGAAGATAAAAGAAACTCTCATCTAGAGTTAGCAGACCATATATCCGAAAACATGAAGCATGAAGATCTACATAAACTAGCAGATCACAAGAACTCTATAGTCAGAAAAGCTGTAGCACATAGATATGATGAACTGCCAGCAGATTCAAAAAAGAAGCTATTGAATGATACCTTAGGCGTGAGATCTAATATCGCAAAGAGCTCTCATGATGAAGATGCATTGCATCAACTTTCCCAGGATAAAAACAGCATCGTATCGGGTAATGCTAAAAAGAGACTAGGTATAATCCATAAGGTAAGAGAAGCTGCTGCCGATAAGCAAAGAGAAAAGAATAATTTAGAGTAGCTACATTATAGGGAGACCCTATATGTTAAAGCAATTGAAGAAGAATATTTTATGTTCTAGGTGCTGGAATTACAGTACTACCCTTGCTGATAGCGCCTACACTTATAGCTTGAGAGCTATTCTACTAGCGGAGTACAAGATGATATTGATGGATCAGTTACGTAGAAAGAAAAAGAAATGACTTATTATGATAAACAATTTACCCGAGTTTTATCTAGCTATGTAATTCAAAATAGAAAGTTAATAGCAGTAGAAAGTGCATCTCAAAGTTTGTGGGATGCATCTTTCGCTATAAGGCTAGGTAAGCTGATTAAACTAGCACAAGAATGCGGGCTGCTAGAAACTATACTAGATACAAGCAGATTCCAATTAGAGGCAAGCTATTCAGTTATGGCTATGACAACAGACGAATTTATTAATGCACTAAAGTATTTCTCAGTTCTATCTTATGCTTTAGAAAAAGGTGAACTGCCTAATATACCCATGACCTCTATTCAGGCATGGCAACAAGCAGCCGTTAATGTGTTCGCACCTTTCAAGATTAACCTTTCAAGACCCTTCACAAAGCTATCGACTATTCTTTCAAAGCCTAATGTCAAATTGCTAAAGTCTAATGGTGATCCTACTCCCGCGTATGAAGTTTTGTACGATCAAACAAAAGTGATCCGAGACGCAATTAACCCTAAGAAGACAAAGATCTTGGCGGACCCCGCTGCCACTGCTAACCTTCGTACGTTCTTTACTAACGTTATGTCTTTCTTAAACTCTAAAAAGGAAACAGGGTTTAAGAACGTTATGCAAAACGTAAGGTTCTTGAAGGATCCTAAGCTATCTGGCGTTATGTACGTACCCGAAGAAGAAGTAAGTAACGCACCCATTAATAATTATCTGGATTGGATCAAGACGAAAACTAAAAGAAAAGGTGCAGGAGGTCTTACTCCTGAAGAAGTCAAAGGTCTATCAGATAACGATAAAGAGACGCATAAGCAGCTACTAAAAGGCTACCGCACGGCTCATGCTGATAAGATGCGAGATCTAATTCGTAGTACAGGTGAACAAACTGCCCCAGCCCAAATGGTTAAAAAGGCTCTAAAAGACGCTGGGTTTCCACAGCATCAAAACATACCCACTGGCTTTACAGGTAATGTAAACGAAAAGGGTGAATTACACACTCATACAGGTGTTCCATTAGCCACAGGCCAAACTGGCGGTACTATGGAAATGAACCCTGCTTGGAATCCTAAGACGGATGATGTTTATTATGCCAAAGGACAGAGTGCAAAGTCTACGACCGGAAAAGATACCCACTTTTATACAACAAGGTACAAAAAGACTCACACTCACGCTAAGAAAGCAGAGAAAGTTGCTGAGCTAGAAGAGAAGATGCCGGATCTACAAGAAGCCTGGCGTAAAGATCTTAGAGATAAAAACAGCCCTAATCAAATGGTCGCTGCAATGTTAGAAGCCATGTATCAGACCCAAGCTCGTATTGGCAGTGGTGAAGGTGAAACTGCCGGCGAAAGAACTTACGGTTTAAGTACCTGGCTTGGCAAGCACGTAAAGCTAAATGGTACAGGTCAAATTACCATTACCTATCCAGGTAAGAAAGGTATGATAAACAAGCATACTCTTAGAGGTGAAACTCCTGAACAAGTAGCTTTGATAAAGTACATTAGTAGATTAAAGGAAGGTACATTACCTAACGATCCAATTTGGGTTGACGCTGACAGAAAGAGAGTTGGCGCAGGTCAAGTTAACAAGTACATTAAAGAACTTGGATTCAGTGGAACTGCTCACAAGTTTCGTACCTATAAAGGTACGGTTATGTTCAAGCAGCTACTAGCACAAAAGCCTCTTAGGAATCCTAACCCTACTCCGAAAGAAGTGGACATTCACCATAGAGCCTTAACTGAACGAATCGGCGCTATATTGGGGCATCAAAGAACATTACCTGATGGCACTACGGAGAACGTTGGGACTACAGCTGCCAAAGCGTATATAGACCCCGGAGTACAAATTAAATTCTTTAGAGACAAAAAGGTTCCAGTACCTAAATGGCTTGAAGATAGTGCTGCGGAAGAAGGTGTTAGCGTAGGTGGAGACACTGACGACGAGGACTACGAGGCACCGGTAACTCAAAGAGTTCAGCGTGAACCTGCAAAGGTACAGCGTCAACCCCGTATTGTTGTTCATGAAGACACAGACGACGACGATGAAGACTTCCATGTGCCTCCTGAACATCTACTAGTTAAGCCTAAGCCTACTGCAACTCCTAAAGTTCAGCCTAAGCCTACTATACAGAAAAGTGCTCCTAAATCGGAACCGCAAAAAGGTCAACGCCAATCACGTAACGTTATGCCTGAAGATGACGAAGACGAGGTTCCATTCAAACCTCAGGTTGTTAAGCTTCAACCCGCTCCACAAGTAGTACAACCTCAGCCTATTACGCATGGACCCCGACCTGCATTCCAAAGACCTAAGAGACAGTCTCGTAATATAGTTCCAGAAGATGACGACGAAGAATATTAAACTAAACTAGATTAAACAAGCCTGATCGGGAAACTGGTCAGGCTTTTTCTTTGTCGAGATTCTAGACTTTTCAATGGGTTTTCCAAACAAAGGCATAAATTCTATAATTTAGGTTGATAGGGTAGCATTGCTTCCTATCTATCCTCCCGGTTAACTTGGGGCTGTTGCAATCAGTTATTTGCAACAGCCCTATTTTTTGACCAAAATTTGAAAATTTGTAGTATTTTCAATAATTTAGTTTTAGGAGGATATGTACTCCAAGTAAGATCGCACTTTACGAGTGGATGATCTACTTGAATAAGAATTGCGTTCCCCTTGCTTTTATAGGAGTAAACCTAAAAATGTCACAACTAGTTTTCTTATCGGTGCCACCTAAGAGCAAGGTGCCAGTTCGTGCTTCCGTTTATAAATGCCCGACTACACATGCTCAGATTGTGGCTAACGAATGTATGGTACCCATGTCCCCCTATGCGGGCAAGGTAATGCAGCGCGTTACTGCAAAGCGTATCGAAGTGGGAGCTTCTGATATTAAAGACGGCAAACTTAAAGTCGTAGGAAGCTGCACTAACTGTCAGCATACTTTGATTGCCAGCGCAAAGGCTCTTGAAAGTTTGGCTAATACTAAACCGCATTGCATTATTTGCGGTACAGCTGTTCAGGCAGCAGACGTGGCTTCCCCGCGTCAGAAGCAGCTTATTCCTCAAGCTCTTCCTACCGCAGAAGAGACTGAAGAGCTAGACTATGGCTCTAATCTTCATGACGACCCTGAAATTCTTCATGGCGATCCAAAGTATAAAGACGTTGGTCTTAATAAAGAGCTGCTACAACCTGGCAGCGATCAAAAAATGGCACAGGAAATTCTATCTGCTATGGATGATGAAGATGATGAAGGCCTCGACACAGACTCCGAAGACGGCGAGGACGAAGGCGATGGTGATGACTACGAAGAAGGTGATGGCGATGATGATGGTGGGGACCTAGGTTCCAACGATTATTATGATGAAGATGAAGATGGCGACGATGAGGACGGCGACGACGAAGATGGAGATGACGATTCCGTTAATGAAGATGAAGACGACGGTGAAGAGACTACAGAGGCCGGCCCTTCAGAAGACGACGACGAGAGCATGGATGCTGTAGCAGCGTTTGACGACGAAGATACAGAGGATGCTGATTATGACCACAGCGATGCACCACACGTTGTTGGGGAAAGGGATATGACTACTATGGACCCGGATCTAATTACACAGGACACTGCATTGCGACAGGTTGGAATCAGCGCATCGGATGCACTACATTCAGTTCTTTCTTCTGAATCCGCTACAATGGCTGTTCTTCCGATTGATACCAGCTCTGCTATGATTCTTGCACTGGTTCAGGACGTCGGGTATATGCCTTACATTGCACTTGAAGCATCTAAAGCTACAGATACTCTCAAGCCATTGTTTGCAAACCCGGGTAAGCTAGTTGATGCAGTTAACACTGTACTTTCAAATAGCACTGGCGACATTGCAAAAGACCTCGCAGGCTTCGGCGTTCGGCAGATCAATTATAACGTTCGAGCTTCTTCTCTCATTGAAAAGCGCATTAACGATGGCATCACAGCTGCTACTAGTGCTCTTGAAGACGAGAAAGCACATCTAATTGAAGACCTAAAACAGTGCCTAGCTATTTCGGCTACGCAGGTTCTAAAGAATCTATCTGATGATGCGACCAACGTTGTTTCGGCTTCCCTCGCAGAGAGTCTAAAGAAAGTCGGCGTTCGCTCTGCCAACGCTATGATTGACGATGCCTTTACTCAGCACGGGCCAGAGCTGATGAAGACAATCATTGCTAAAGCGCTTGACCTTATGAACAAGCCTTACGATGTACGCAATGAGATTGCAAAATATGTTACGGCTGCCACAGGTCGTAATGTACTTGCTGCTCCCTCCACTGGAGATAGAGTAGCAAAATCACTGGCTGATGGAAGCTTGCCTTTGTCGTCAGTTCAGGCCTCGGCTGGAAATACTGTCGAGTCGGCCGCTATTCGTAACCCTGTTACGGCTAGTGCAAATGGAGTTGACTATTCCTCAATCGTGAAACAAGCGGCCGGTCGCCGTTATACTCGATAAGATTTTCACATATTTTTCAGGAGAATATTTAAATGCTAGAACTAAGTTTGACCAAAATTCTTCTTTCTCAAGAGTTGCCGTTGCTTCTGAACAGCCCAGCTTTTGACGAAGGCACAGGTCTTGAATTCGTTATGGGTACAACTCAGGCTAATACTGGCTCACCGATGGGTGCAGGCAACGTTGTTCAGCCGGGTTCGGGTAATGCAGGCGCATTCTATGCTGGTGCTGCTCTAAACGTTTATACCCGTCCTTCCACTGGCGTCTGGGTTGATACCCTGGTTGTAAGCTCCACAACCTACAGTGTCACCCTCACACAGATCCCGACGATGGCTTCGGCTATTTCGGTTGTGGCTAACGGCGTACAGTTTGCCCAGACTGCGGCTAACCCCACTGCTTTTCAGTACACTGTAGGCGGCACTAATGGTCAGACTCTAACCTTCAATGCTTCGGCTGCTGGGGTTATGCTAACCATTACCTATCGTTATAGCCTTTCCATTCAGCAGGCCGAGATCTTCGTTGGTGACGGCATCGCTGGTGGGTATTCGCCTTCCGCCGTAACAGGCACCGTAGGTGTTATTGAACGCGGTATCTTCTTCACTTCTGACTTTACTACTGGAACCTATTGGGGTGCAGGTAACGTAACGGACGTCACTTTGGCTGCTGGTGGTCTATATAGTGCAGGTGGTGCAGGCGCTTCAGTTCCAGGTACGGTTTATCAGATTCCAACAACTGATATCCCCTTCCTTGGTCTATATGTGCGCTAATTAATTAAACACTGGAGAATTTTAAACATGAACGCTATTACCCCTGTCAAATTGCGTAGAAGTAAGCTACACGCCACAGAACTAAATCGCTCAGATTCGCGCGAGAAGCTAATCGGTCGTGGTGGCCACATTAACGCATCCGATAATATGGACCTGCTTAAAGGCATTGGTCAGCTTCTAAATCAGATGGGTGAGGGCAAAGTTATGTCTCTCACTGAGGCTGCTGAGGCTCAGCCGGAGCGCGTGCTTACAACTGCACAGGCTCACGAGGCTATTGTTGCAGCCTACAATCAGGCCAAGAGCGGTGATTCACGCGCTTGGATGGAGCTTGGTCAGTCTATCGGCACTGAGCTTTACGAGACTGCAAACCGTGAAGGCCTAATGCGTCGCGCTCTAATGCGTGCAGACGTAGTACAGGGCAGCATTCCTCGTATTCCTTTCGCATTCAAGACTTCGTTTGCATGGGAAGCATCGTCTGCTGCATCTATTCAGCCTACCCTAGTTCGTAACAAGTACTTGCTCCCACCGGAGTTCTACATTGAAGCGCATCTCTGGGTTGAAGAGCGCGAAATCTATCAGTCTCCCGGCGATATCCTCGAAGAGAAATTGATGGAAGGCCAGGAAGCCATTATGACGCGTGAAGACGCAGTAATGGTTTCACTCTTCAATGCACAGGTCGGTGGGTCTAACGCCCCTCTAACTATCGTTGGCGGGTTCACTCCGCAGAACCTTGGTTTGATGCGTTCTGAGCTGCTCCAGTGGAACCTTCCGGCTACACTGTTGTTCTTTGCGTCTAACGTTCTGAACGACATTACAACCAATACTACCTTTGGTACTTTCTATGATCCAGTGTCGCAGTACGAAGTTGTACAGACCGGCTTCATCGGGCGTATCCTTGGTATCTCTCTTATCACTGATGCTTATCGCGTTCCTCAACAGAAGGTGCTTAACGCTGGTGATATTTGGTTGCTTACCAGCCCAGAGTTCCTTGGCGCATATACGGATCGTGGTCCGGTTGTCGCTAACGAAGTTAACGCTTCTGCTTCTGGTCACGGCGTTCCTGCTCGTGGTTGGCACTTGTTTGAGACCATGTCGATGACTGTTGCTAACTCTCGCGGCCTTGTTTACGCTAGCGCTTCAAGCTAAGGTTGAGAATATGGTGGGGCGGGAAACTGCTCCACCATTCTTTTAGTTAAGAACAATAATCAGATTAAGTGTTTTGATTGCAGGAGATAACTTTGGCACAGCTTCAAACAGCTATTATTCAGGCGGCACGATTGATTGTTTCTGCAATTGAAGCCACAGCTCCTGAAACAGATTGCCGTTTAATACCGAGAAAATTACATGAGCTTGTTTCTAGTGCAATTTCTGCACAGAGTTCAGCTCTAGTTACCATTACAGCTAGTGATGTTGCACCCAAGATTAACGTTGCAGCTGATACACTAGCTTGCGCACACAGCATGTATACTAAGGGCGATAAGACCAATTCACTTCGGCTTGTCCTTCATGCTTTTGAATCTCCTGATTGCGCTCCACTCATGATTAGCTTGAGTGAATTGAATGAAGAAGTTGATCCTTCAGACCTCAATACAGTTATTTCACGTATCAATAAAGGTGAAGCTCACGACAGAGATATTGTAGATCAAAATCCAGATGAGATTCTTTATGGTGATGATATTCCACCGCAGCATGTAGATCCTGAAGACGCTCATGAAGATGCTCTAGTCGGTAATCCTGCTGCAGGTGTCAATGCTATTCAAGATCAAGATCTAACTTGGTCTGATTCAGGCGCACCATATGCAGACTATTCTAACTATGACTTTATGAACCAAGGTGTTCCACCAGATTCAGTTCAGGTTCTTCGTGATGTACTCTCAGAAGACTATGATGAAGACTCCGATAGCTGGGAAGAAGTTTTATCTTCTGATGATCTTGGAGCTTGCAAGTATAAGCAAGGTGATAGTGTAAAACTGCATCCGGACTATGTAAGAGACGGTAACCCTAATCATCCTCAAGCTATTGTTCATGCGGGGCACAAGAATGCTCAAGGCAAGAACATGTACGGTCTAGTAGATGACGAAGGTAAAACTAGTTTCGCTCTTGAGCACCAGCTAGTTAAAGCAGTTGGCCTTGGTATGGGTGCTGGTGGTTACTTGATGGATCACGAACAGAACCTAGGTACAGATGACTACGGTGGGTTCTCTAATACTACGGATTCAGGCTATACTGATAATTGGAAGTTTGATGAAGACGATGGCAGAGATATTACTGCCGCTGTACCTAATCAGCAGATTGCAGATATTACGCCGGGTTATGGCGACAACCATAGAACAAACGTAAGTACAGACCCCGCAACAGATGCTTATTGGAACCCCGCAAACTGGAACCTAGATGCAGATTTACCATATCGTTCAGATCCTACTATTATGGACTTCGATGATATGGCGGCTGTTAATCCTGGTATGACGGATCTAAACGGTATTGATAACACAGCTAAAGGTGAACCAAGAAACGAAAGTGATACTGGATTCCTTCAGCAACAGTTTGGTCTCTCCCCGACGTTGAATCCTTCTCAGGAAATAATTGCTAAGATTCGTGACCCCAAAGTTCTAGCCGCTATCAATGTAATGTCTAGCAACCCTTCACCTGAGTCTAAAGCTAAATTAGCTGCATTTCTAAATATCTATTCTTCCAGAGCCGGCCTTTAGGCTAAACTTTTGCCCTGAACATATTTTTAAAGCTGTCACACTGTATAAGTGACTTTACAATTTGATCTTAAGGGCAAGAAAAGCCGATAGGCGGTACGTTGCGTATCTTCTATCGGCTTTTTCTTTTTTCAGGGTGATTTTTATGGTTGCAGCGCCTATATTTAGTCCAACTAATGCACGAGTATCAGAGCTTAAGGTATTCAATCACTGTATTGCAGCTCTAAAGAAACTCTTAGGTGAAACTGCAGCTGACTATGGGAAAGCTCCTTGGCCTGTAGTGCATGTTGCGGGTCAACAAGCATTTAGAGAGTTAGCTAGAGAGAAAAAGAATGTAGAGTTTCCATTCCTTGCAATGATTGTCTCCATTATTCGCCCTAGTGAAGAAGGGTATAACGATCAAGCCTTGTACAACGGCGTATATATGGGTCAGATGGGTTCTGATACGGCTCAACCTATGAACATTATATTGCACCTTAAACCTATCGCAGTAGAAGTGCAGTTAATGATTTATGCACAAACATTTTCAGACATATCTGATTTTGCGCAACGTTGGATGTTTAGAGAAAGAAGCACTCAGTTCTCTTTGAATACTGCAAACTACGATCTACCCATGAAAGTAAAGTTTAATCAGGATTTATCTATACCTGAAGAAGACTTCTCAGAGATGGGCAATCTATTTATTATGCAGACCACACTTACATTCTACGCCTATTCAGGTGTAACAGAGTTGCAACCAGCCGTTACTAAGATTCAAGTAAACATGGGTGCTGCTAACCTAGCAACAGATACAACTATTCCAATTTTCAATACTGTTCTTGGAAAGACTAAGGGGTCTTAATGTAATGGCAATTCCAACTCCTCCTGTAACTAATCCTAATATCAATACGACCTTTACAGTAGCCTTGCAGTTTATATCTACAGGCTTAAATTTTAGAAACGTTAAA
>Ga0302326_10018884_pt1 | contig 14277 bp, 10 predicted proteins | sample Palsa_T0_3_FD_202264 | JGI IMG/M metagenome (GOLD analysis project Ga0302326, IMG submission 202264) | Peat permafrost microbial communities from Stordalen Mire near Abisko, Sweden - Palsa_T0_3 | ecosystem: Environmental > Terrestrial > Soil > Palsa > Peat permafrost | place: Sweden: Abisko... | reverse complement strand
CCGATTGGCGCCTCGAGAGTTGATCGCCAGGCGCCGCGCGACCCCTCGGCTTCGCCGACACCTTCTCCCGGTAGGGGATACGGGAGTCTGCTTGACGGCAATAGAACAAAAAGCGAACTTACCGCCATGGGCGCGTCGATCCTCCATGCGGACCTGGACGCGTTCTACGCGTCGGTCGAGCAGTTGCTGCAGCCGGCCTTGCGGGGCAGGCCGGTCGCGGTTGGCGGCGGGGTCGTGCTCGCGGCCTCCTACGAAGCGCGTGCGTTCGGGGTGAGGAGCGGCATGCCGGGATTCAGGGCCCGCGAGCTCTGTCCTGACCTGGTCTTCACCGGCGGCCACTTCAGCGAATACCAGCGCCTGGGCGACGCGGCGATCGCCGTTCTCGCCGCCTATACGCCGGATATCGAACGCATTTCGATCGACGAGGCGTTCGCCGACGTCTCAGGGTCGCGGCGGCTGTTCGGCGCGCCGGCGGCCATCGCCGAGCGCGTGCGCGCGCGGGTGCGCGCGGAGCTTGGCCTTCCGATCTCCATCGGCGTCGCCCGCACCAAGCATCTGGCGAAGATCGCCTCCCAGGTCGCCAAGCCCGATGGCCTCGTTGTCGTCGATCCCGCCGCGGAGCTTGCCTTCCTCCATGACCTGCCGGTCGAACTGATGTGGGGCGTCGGCCCGGCGACGAGATCCCGGCTGGCCGACGCCGGCATCGCAACGATCGGCCAACTTGCGCAAAGCTCACCCAGGTCGATGGAGCGTCTGCTGGGCCACGCGGCCGGTCGCAAGCTGAGCGCGCTCGCCTGGAATCAGGACCCGCGGGAGATTCAACGAGAGCGGCGCGCCCACTCGGCCGGCGCCCAGTCGGCGCTGGGACGCCAGCCCGCCACGGAGCGGGTCTGCCGCCCCGTCCTGCAGCATCTTGCCGACCGCGTCGCGACGCGTCTGCGCGCCAAGGACCGCCCTTGCCGAACCGTCACCGTGCGCGTGCGCTTCGCCGACCATCGATCGGTCACGCGCGCGCTGACACTACCCGCGCCGATCAGCGCGACCACGGCCTTGCTGGAGGTGGCGGTCGACCTGGTCCACGGCGTCCTGGCCGACCATCCAAGCGAACGGACGATTTCGCTGCTGGCGATCTCGGGGTCCAACCTCGGTGAAGATGCGTTTCCGCAACTCGAACTGCCGTTTTGCCTGGCCGACGACGGGCGCCGGCCTGGCACGCGCAAAGGCATGGCGCGGCTGCGTGCCGATCGCGCCGTGGACGCCATCCGCGATCGCTTCGGCTGGGAGGCGGTCAACTACGCTTCAGCGGCGATGGGTGGCGCGCGCTCCGTACCGGACGCGTTTCGCCGCCTGGCCGAGAAGGAACTTTGAACCATCAGCGGTCCAGCGCGCCGATGTGGCGCCTGCACTGTCGAGGTCCCTTGTGGCTCAGGGGACGGTTTCGAGATCGGTCCGCCGGAACTCGTCGTCCGTCGCCAAGATTGGCACGCCGTAAAATCTGGCGCAGGCATAGTGCAGGCAGTCGCCGAGATTCAGGCCATGACGGCCGCCGCGATAGCGATGGGCGGCCGATAGCGCCAGATGGGTCGTCTCCATCGCTGGCGGCAGATCCCGAATCTCGATTCCCCGCGCGTCCAGAAATTCGAGAATGAGCGGCTCGACCGCCTCGACGGAAAGGCCGAACTTGTCCGGCCGCGCCAAGCCAAGGGCCGCCTCCAGCACCGCGACCGGTGAAGTCATGCGATGCTCGGCCGAAATCAGCGCGTCGGACACCCTGTCGGCTTCAGGTTCGTCCGACAACAGCGCGATGATCGCGCTGGCGTCGACGAACATCAGGACTTGTCCCACATCTCGTCGAACGCTCCCTTCAGCAGAGGCGCCCTCGCCGCCTCGCCCAAGGTGACGCCGTGCTTCGCCCTCAGCCGCGCCGCCGTCTGTCGGGGCGTCTCGGCGCCCCGCCGGCGCTCAATCGCCTCGCGCATGGCGATGACGATCGCCTCGGTGATCCCCACCCCTTCCAATTGGGCGAACTTGCGGGTCAGCGCATCGGCCTCCGAATTGTTCACATTGATCGGCACCGGAGCCTCGTGTAGATACCCGCACCTACAATATGGATGATGGTGTCTACACTCGCAAGGTCAAGGAATTCGAACCCGAAGTGGCGCCGGCCGCTTCGCGCCAGGCGATCGTCCGACGGCGTCAAGGGGCCGGATCGTCAGCCCAGCGAGACGGACCTGCCAGGAGCGAGCAGGGTGCGGCCTGCAATGTCGTTGGTGGCGGCTTCATGTGGCAAAGAGGCGGCCCGCGCGCCGACCGTGGCGATTGCGGCGATGAGCACGTCCGCCGAGGCGGGAAGCTGGCCCGTCGCCGGCGATCTGCTGGGGTCGACGACCTTGGTCCCGCCGTGGCCGTCGCTGGAGACGGTGAAAGTGGAACTGACGTAGTTGCCCTCCAGGGTGATGTGGGCGGTGTGGGTTCCGTCGGTGACGGTGAGAACGCCCGACGTGGTCGTGCCGCTGTAGCTGGCCTTGGTGGCGCCCTTGGTGAAGTCGATGTCGCCCAGGTCAAGCGCTGTGGCCCCTGTAAGGGAGAAGCCGGTGACCTCGCCGGTGTAGGCCTGCGATTCGGCCAGTTCCAGAACCCCGGTTGCTCCCGTGAAAGTCACGTTCTCGCTGAACGCGCTGCCGAAATCGAGAGTCCCGCCGTCGATGATCGCCGCGCCGGCGCCCGACACCGCGCCCTCGGCGATCAGCGTGCCGCCGTTCGCCGCCAATGTGCCGGTATTGGCGATGGCGGCGATGATCTGCGCTTCGCCTCCGCCGCTCGCCTCGATCAGGCCCGCGTTGGCGATGGCGCTGGCCGTGTTGAGGACGAGGGCGTAATTCGGGTTGTTGGCGTCGATCACCCCCTGGCTCGCGTTGACGAGGCTCAGCACGCCGTCGCCCAGCTGGCCGGCGCCGGAGATGGTGTTGCTGGCGTTGGTGAGAACGGCGCCGGCCACCGCGCTTTCGATGAAGTCGTAGCTCCCATGCTTCGACTGCGGGTCCATGACGACGGTCCCGCCGCCGCTCAAAGTGGCGCCCTGCGCCCCGATGTCCAGGAACGCCCCGGGCGTATTGTAGTTGTCCGCGCGGCCGTAGAGAGCGATCGTGCCGGCGTTCATCACCGTCCCGCTCACGGTCAGCGTGCTGGACCCCGGCGAGTACAAGCCTGCCAGCAGCAACCCGGCGTCGAGCGTCAATGATGAACCTTTGCCGATCGAGAGCTGGCTTCCCGCCTCCATGTCCACAGAGGCGCAGCGAAGGGTGATCCCGCCGCTGCCGGTGGCCGCCAGCGTGCCGGTGTTCATCACCGTCGTGCCGATGATGGCGAGGTCTCCGGAACCCGCCGACAGGATCAGACCGGAATTGGTGACGCTCTTCATCGCGAAGTCAGGATCGTAAAACGCCCCATTGCCGATATACATGACGCCGGAGCCTTTGTCGTCGATCTGACCGCTGTTACTGATAACGGCGCCATAATCGCCGAACAACCACGCGCGACCCGCGCCTGTTGCTTCGATCAAGCCGTTGTTCATCAGCGAATTAAATTTCATGGAAAGATAATAGTTAGCGTTCGTCGCGTCAATTAGGCCGGCGGCGTCGTTGACAAGAGTGAACGAACCCAAGCCAACAGTCCCTTCTCCCGAGATCGTATTGTTGACATTGGTCAGCACGACGGTCGAACCGGGCGCAACGTCCAGGGCATAGATCAGCGGGCCCGGACCATCGGTCGAGATGATGTCGCCCGCGCCCGTCAACGTTACGCCCTTCGCGCCCACCTGGATTTCACCATACTTGTGCGTTTCGGCGCTGACCGCGATCGTTCCGCTGTTGTCGACCAGGCCGGCGAGCCCGAGGGTTCCGGCGGCGACATTGATCAACCCCGCGTTGGTGACCTTGTCTGCCCGCAAGTACAATGCGTTTGCGTATCCGGCGACGGCGACCGTGCCATAGTTGGAGAAGGTCGCGTTGGCGATGACGGAGCCTCTGTCTGCGGAAAGCTCGCCCCCGGCGGCGATGCTCACCAGTCCACCGGTGACCTCATACACGCCCAAGCCGACGCTCCCGCCCTTGGCGCTCAGGATCTTGCCCCTCGCCGTCTGGGTCACCGCCCCGAGGAAGAGGGAGGCCCCGCTCGAGGCCTCCACCGTGCCGCTGTTGGTCAGCTCGGCCACGAGATCGGAGATACCGGCCCCGCTGGCGGCGACGACGCCGGTGTTGTTCATCACGGCGGCGATGCCCATCCCACCGGCGCCGGTGGTCTCGATCAGTCCGGCGTTGGTGAGTGACTTTGCCGTGATGTCGAGGGCGTTATCGGCCTGCGAGGCGTCGATCACGCCGCCGGCGTCATTGACGAGGGTGACATAGTTGCTGCCGAGCTGTCCGGCCCCGGTGATGGTGTTGTTGACATTGGTCAGTCTCGCCGCCACCGCCGAGTAGAACAGGTGATTGTTCTGGCTGTCGCTCGTCGCAATGTCGCCGGCGCCGGTCAGGGTCGTCGCGCCCGCGGCGAGGTCGAGCGAAGCGGGGGCGCCGGAACCGCCTTGGGAGCCCAGAGAGACGCCGCTGGAATTGTCGATGATCCCGCCCAAGGTCAGAGCGCCGTTGGTGACCGCGATCGCGCCGGTGTTGGTGATTCTGCCCGACAGAAGCAGTGAGCCGTAGTCTCCGACATCCACCGCGCCGGCATTGGAGAAGGTCACGCCGGTGATGGCGCCGGCGGCTCCGGATCCATCGTCATTCTGCGAGAGTTCGCCGCCCGCGGCGATGCTTACAGCCCCCCCGGTGATCGTCGCACCGGCCTCGAGGGTCAAGCTCGCGCCCTTCGCCGCGAGAATATCGCCCGCCGAAGAGTCGGTCACCAGGGCGCCGTAGAGCGTGAGGGCGCCGACCCCGCCGGCCAGCAAGGTGGCCGAGTTGCTGACCGCTCCCTCGATCTTCAGGCCGCCTGACCCGGTGGTTTCGATAAGGCCGGCGTTTGTCAGGGAGGTCATGGCGATGGTGAGGTAGCTGGCGCCCGTGGCGTCGATTACGCCTTTGGCCTGGTTGGTCAGGGTAAGGGCGCCCGTGGCCGTGCGCGGGTCCTGCCCTCCCAGTTGTCCGGCCCCGGAAATGACGTCGTTGACATTGGTCAGCGCCGACGACGCTGAGTTTCCGGTTACCAAGGCGTAGGCGCCGAGTGTGACCGTCCCGCCGCCGGTCAGGGTGGAGACGCCCGCGCCCAGCAAAAGGGCGGTCAGAATTTGGGAATTCACGCCGGCGTTCAGTACGATCTTGCCGGAATTGGTGATCACCCCGTCCAGGGCGACAGCGGCGCCGCTCTCTACGGTGATCGTTGTTACGTTCGTCACCTTCCCCTGCACCGACAAATAGTCGGCGACGGTGACCGTCCCCCGATTGCCGAAGGTCGGCACGTCGAGGGCGTCGACGCCCTCGCTGGCGAGCGTCCCGCCCGTCGCCACCGACAGGTTCCCGCCACTGATCGTCCCGTTGCCGAGAAGGATTCTCGCGCCCTTGACCGTGAGCGCCTGGAGCACCCCGGCGCCGGTGTTGGTCAATGAAGCGTCCTGCAGCGTGAGTGTCCCGGCGCCGGTCTGCGCCACCGTGCCGGTGTTGGTGACGACGGTGTCGTAGAACGTCAGCCCGCTGGTTCCGACGTCTTCCAGCCGACCCGAGTTGGCGACGTCGACGCCATTGAGTGTCAGGCCGCCAGCCCCGGTGGCCTCGATCAGGCCGGCGTTGGTGAGAGAGGTTGCGTCGATAGTGAGGGCGTTGGTCGCGGAACTGGCATCGATCACGCCGGCGGCCTGGTTGGTCAGAATAAGCGATCCGGTAGACTGGTCCGTCTCACCCACCCGCCCCGCGCCGGAGATTGTGTTGTCGAGATTGGTCAGGCTCGATGTCACCGAACTGCCGGTGATGACGCCGTAGCCACCGGCAAGGATCACCGCGCCGCCGCCGCTCAAGGTGCTGGCTCCTGCACCGAGGAACAGACCGGTCTGGTTGTAACGGCTTTCGAGCGAGATCGTGCCGGAGTTGGCTATCGGTCCGTCGAGGGCGAGGCGACCTGTGGTGTCCACATCGACAACGCCGCCGTTGGCCACCGCGCCCTGGATCGACAACGTGGCGTAGAGGTCCACCGTCACGGTCCCGAGATTGGCGAAGGTCGACAGGGCAAGCGCATCCGCGCCCTCGCTGGTAAGCATCCCCTCGGAGGAGAGCGAGAGGCCGCCACCGGTAATCGTGGAATCCTTGAGGGTGAGTGTCCCGGCCCCGGTGTCCGCCACTGTTCCAGTATTGGTTATCACGGTGTGGTAGAGCGACATCCCGCCGGCGCCGGCGACATCGATCAACCCGGCGTTCGCGACATTCACACCGTTGAACGCCAGGGCGCCGGCCCCGGTGGCTTCGATCAGGCCGGCGTTGGTGACGGACGTAGCGTCGATGGTCAGGGCGTAGGTGGGGCCGTTCGCGTCGATCACCCCACCAGCCTGGTTGGTCAGCATCAGGGCGCCGGTTCCCCACGCCGCCCAGTCGCCCCTCGCCGGAGATGGTGTTGCCGACATTGGTCAGACTCGAGGACGCCGAACTTCCGGTGAGCGTTGCGTAGGAACCACCGCCCAGGACCACCGCGCCGCCACCGCTCAGCGTGGAGTGTCCGGCGCCGAGGATCATGGCCGCAGAGCCGCCGGTCACCGTGATCGCGCCGGTGTTGGCGATCGATCCATCGACGGCGAGGCGGCCTCCGATGGCCACGGCAATCGTACCGGCGTTGCTCACCGCGCCCTGGATCGACAAGGCGTCATAGCCGTCCACCGTCACAGTTCCCTGGTTGGCGAAGGATTTGACACTGACGGAATCGGCGCCTTCGCTGTTCAGGGACGCGCCGGAGGCGATGGTCACGCCTCGCCCGCTGATCGTCCCGGTCTGGAGATCGAAGGCGCCGGCTTCGAGGCTGAAGACACCACCGAGCGTCAATGTCCCGGAATCGGCGATGGTGGCGTTCGCGTCGTCCATGGTGAGGTAGTCTGCCGCGTCGGCGGTGGAGATGGTGACCGTGAAGTCACCCGAGCCGCCGATCTGCGCGTTGTTGGCGGCGTCCGGCGCGACACCGCCGCTCCAGTCGGAGGCGTCTGTCCAGTCTCCGTCAACGCCCAACCAATAGATCGTCGCCATCGCCAACCCCCTCGCGCTCGCCGCTCGGCGTCGCCGGTCTCACTCTTGATGTGGGGACGCACCGCCGTCCCCCTCTGAACGGGAGCAGACCATCTCAGCGTGCGCCCCGCAAGCGCCAAGCTTGCACACAGACCGTACGCAGCGCGATGGCGGCGAGGTCGGTCGCAGACAGTCGTGTCCCTTCTCGGCAAGGACGCTCGCGCGCGTTCTCGGAATTCTGAGCGGCGCGCGTATCAGGCTTTAGAACTTGACGTTCACGTCGAGGCCGGCCGTCAGCGGCTGGTTGGTCGCCACCCGGTTGTAGGCGGCGTTCGGCAAGCCGAGCTGCGCCACATTTTCCAGATAGGCGTGCTTGTCGGTCACGTTGTTGACGAACAGGGCCGCGCTCCAGCCCGTGTCGGCCGCCAGCGTGAGGCGCAGATTGACCAGGTTGTAGGCCGGCAGCGGCGCCTGGGTGGCGTTGACCACGCCCTCATAGGTGCCGAGCCCGACCCGGTTGCCGACATAGGTGTCATCGATCCGGGCTGTGAGATCGAAGCGGCTGTCAAGGTGGATCAGGTAGCTGGCGAAGGCGCTGCCGGATACTTTGGGCACGTCCGGCAGGCGCTCGCCGGCGATGAAGCCGTGGCTGGTCTCGGCCAGGGTGGCGTGGGTGTAGCCGGCGGCCGCGCCGACGGTGAGGCTGTCGGTCGGCTTCGCCTGGATCTCGGCCTCCGCCCCATAGATGTGCGCGTCGTCGACGTTGTCGAACAGCGGATAGCCGAAGGGCAGTTCCTCGAGCTGAATGTTCTGCCAGTCCTCATAGTAGAAGCCGGTGTTGATCCTCAGGCGATTGTCCAGGAACCGGGCTTTTTCCCCGACCTCGTAGCTCCACAGATGGTCCGGTTGGTAGCTGCTGGGAGCCACGCCATTGGCGTAACCCAGCGCCACCAGAGCCTCATACATCGGGATCGCGATCGGACTGGGGCCGCTGGAGGGCAGCGGCTGGTTGCCGCCGCCGGGACGGAAACCGCGCGCCACCGAGGCGTAGACCATGGCGTTCGGCGCCAGGTCGTAGGAGATGTCGAGCTTCGGATTGACCCCGGTATTGGTCTGCACGACGTGCTGGGTGATGGCGGCGTTGTCGCCCGTCGGAGAGCCGAACCCGGAGAACACCATGTCGAGCTGGCTGTCGTAGTGATAGAGGCGCAGGCCGCCGGTGATGTGCAGGGACGAGATCGGCGAATAGGTGCTCTCGCCGAACAGGGCCTCCTGGGTGATTTTGACCGGTTGGCTCAGCAGGAAGATGTCGTTGGTCGGCGAGCCGAAGGCAGCGGCCGACCCGGCCGTGGGCAGGCTCTCGCTGAGTTGCCAGTCGGAGTAGAAGTCGGCGAAGTAGCCGCCGACCAGCCATTTCAGCCGTCCAGAGCCCGTGGAGGCGGCGCGCAGCTCCTCGCTGAACTGGTGCGAGGGGTCGTTCTCATCGGCGTAGATCGGACCGGTGCCGTTGGGGCCATAATAGGACGCCGAGTCGGTGGTGATGCAGAAGCCGCCGGTGCAGGAGGGCAGGTTCTCGCTGTTGTCCTGGATCATCGACGAGCGGCGGTCCCAGTACGACGTCGCCGAGGTGACATCGACGCCGTCGAAACGGTAGTCGACATTGACCGCCGCGATGAAGATCTGGTCGGAATAGGGCTCGGCGATATCGAACGGCTGATAGTGCGCCAAGGTCCCCGGCACGCTGTCGTAGTCACTCGGGCCATCTTGATGCGTGTACTCGTACATGAAGAGCGGCGTGATGGTCAGCCGGTCGGTCGGCGTCCACAGCAGCGTGGCGCGAGCCGAGTATTGTTGCTCCTGGTTGCTTCCCTTGTGGTCGGCCAGAACCGGAGCGGCCAGCACATTGCCGCGCGTGTCGCCGGGTAGCACGGTGGTGGTCGATGGCGGGAAGTCGCCCACGACGATGCGATCGATCCAGCCGCTGGTCTCGGCCTCGGAGCCCACCACGCGCAAGGCCAGCTTGTCCTCGACCAGCGGGAGGTTCTCCATGACGTTGAAGGCGTGATTGAAACCGCCGCCGTCGGTTCCCGACAGGATGGCCTCGCCGGACCCTTCCTGGCGCTCGAGGTTGGGCGCGGCCGTTACCAGCTTCACCGTGCCGCCCATGGACGATGAACCGTAGAGCGTTCCCTGCGGCCCACGCAGAATTTCAACGTGATCCAGGTCGTAAAGGGTCGGATCGATGACCACCTTGCCGTTCTGGGCCGAAGCCGGCGAGGTCAGCGGTATGTCATCGAGATAGAAACCCACGGTGGGCGAGTTGCCCCCAGAAGAGGTCATCCCGCGCATCTCGAATTCCGTCTGGCCAGGGCCGTTGGTCTTCATCGACACGCCCGGCGTGCCGGCGGCGAGCGTGCTGAAGTTGGTTATTCCCCGGCTCACCAGCTCCTTACCGCTCACCGCAGTAATGGAGATGGCAATCTTGTCGACGGTCGCCGATCGCTTTTCCGCGGTGACCACGATCTCCTGGAGCTGCACCGGAGACGCATCCTTCGCGGGCTGAGCTTGTTGCGCGTTCGCCATGCCGCCAGCCGCCAATACGACGCCCATGGCCGCACCGGCCAAGATCTCATGTCTTGAAAGCATTAGACCCCCCACGCCCCATCGCTGCTCCAGGCCGTTCCGGACTGGCTTAGTCTCGTCTAGTCGACCGGCGGCCCTAGGGCGTAAGGCGCGCGGGGTCGGCCTTGCTTGGCGACTCTACAACACGCTTTCGTCAGCACCGGATACGCGACGGTAAGGCCGGCGCCCTCGCAACGCAGCGCTGACCGATTCGAGGGCGCCGCTGCCCCCCGATTGGTCACCGCAGCCCCGGACCCAGGAGGTAGGATCTGACCAGGTCGGCCATGGCCGTGCTGCGGCCCTCCTTTTCAAGGCCGTCGATCACGCCCCGTCGGTTCGTCTCCGGCTGGTTCTGGCTCACCTTCCACTTGCCTTGAAGGGAGGTCAGAACGATCTCCAGACCGACGATCGCCCGGATCATGGTGTCAAGGAAATCCTCCGGCGCATCGCCGACCGCCCAGGGCTGGGGCCGGCCGCCTTCCTGGCGTCGCGTGAGGTCCTCGATCTGGGAGCGCACCCAGACGGGATCGTCGATGATCCTCGGCTCGCCGCGCGCCTCGGCGGCGGCATAGTTCCAGGTCGGCACCACACGCCCGGTCTCGGCCTTGGAGGGGTAGTAGGAAGGGCTGATATAGGCCGCAGGTCCCAGGAACATCACCACCGCCTCTCCTCCGCGTCCCAGATCGGCGGTCTGTTCATTGGCCCTGGCGAGATGGGCCTGCAACACGAGGCGCTCGCCGTCCTCGACCAGGAAGAACGGCAGAAGATTGACGTTCACGCTCCCGGCGCCGCCCGTGATCAGAACGCCGAGCGGGTGATCGCGAATCAGATCCCGGATCCGTTCGAGGTGGTCCTCCCGGAATGCGGCCGGTCTGTACATATTCGCCTCTCAGCTCAGCGCCATCACGTTCAGTTGGAGATTGGGATGCCCGTCGATCCCGCCACACGGGGCTGTTTAGGCCTGCCAGGTTGAAGTCGCTACGTCGGCGGAACCCCAATCCCCGCTGTAATCCAGGCGCTCGTCGCCTGCGCCCAGGCCTCGAAGGCTTCCACACTGCGCCGACCGCGCGAAGGTCCGCTTTCCCGAGTGGCGCCGACGGCAGCGAACCATGGGCGACCTCGGCGACGAGCCGCCGGACTTGGACATGCCGCTGCGCTAGCGAGCCGCAGGCCACGGCGGGATCTTCTCTGACGACCCCTAGCACTCGGCGCCCGGGAGGCGGGACTTCAGATCACCTCCGGCGGAGGACAGGTCCCGTAGCTCAGTGAATGCGCGGGTGAGATGGGCGTCGAAGCCAGGCTCGGGTTCGGAGAACCACGCTCGCGTGGCGTAGGCGAACGCCGCCATGCCCACCTGGGCGGCCAGCATGGCGATTCCCCGTTCGACGCCGCGGCGGGACAGCGCCTCCGAGAGAGCGTCGGTCAGACCCGCGGTCTTGGTCAGCACCCGCTCCCGCAACGCCGGCGTCTGCGCGATCACTGCCTGCCGGGGCTGGGTGATCGGACGATTGTTCTCGATTGTCTGCTCGACCAAACGAAACGCCGAGAGCATCGCGTCCATTGGCGTCGCGCCTTCGGGCGCGGCCAGCACCCCGTCGGCGAGCGCTGCCCGGAAGGCGTCCTCACCGTCGAACAGCGCCTCGCGCTTGTCCGGAAAGTGCCGAAAGAACGTCCGCTCGGTGACGCCGGCCCTGGCGGCGATCTCGGCCGTGGTCGTCGCTTCGTAGCCGCGTTCTCGGAAGAGCTCCAAAGCCGCCTGCTGAAGGCGGCGGCGGGCATCGGCTCCACTCCGTGGCATGTGGCCACCCTTACATCTATTGTCAGTGACTGTCTCTTCGTCTATGTGTCAGTTACTGACACATAGAGGCCCGAGATATGCGAACGCTCCGCTTCCGCGACTACGGCGGGCCGGCGGACGAGCTGCGGCTGGAGAACGCCGACGCCCCGGAACCGCGCGCCGGCCACATCCGGGTGCGAGTGCATGCGTGCGGGCTGAACCCGGCCGATTGGGCGCTGTGCCGCGGCCTCTTCGCCGGCGACCTGCCGCGCGGCGTCGGGCTCGACGTGGCCGGAATTGTGGACGCTGTGGGCGACGGCGTAACGAACATCGGCGTCGGGGATCGAGCGCTCGGCTCCGCCAGCTTCTCGAGCTACCACAGCGCAGGCGCCTCGGACTTCGCCGTTCTCGAACGCTGGGGCCACGCCCCGGACGGCCTGGACCTTATCAAGGCGGCTGCGTTGCCGATGGCGGTCGAGACCGCGTCGCTCCATCTTGACGCGCTCGGCCCTTCGTCGGGCCAGACGGTGCTCATCCATGCCGCCGGGACCATGATGGGTTTCGCCGCCGTGCAGATGGCGTTGATGCGCGGCGCACGGGTTATCGCGACCGCGGGCGACACCTTCGCAGGACAACTCCGCGCGCTCGGCGCCTGCGTCACCCGCTACGGGGACGGCATGGTCGAGCGGGTCCGTGAGATCACGGGCGGCGCGCCGGACCTGATCTTGGATACGGCTTCGCCCAACGGCGTGCTGCCGGACCTGATCAAGATCGCCGGCGGCGATCCGCGCCGGGTGCTCACGATGACGGATTTCGCCGCGGCCGCGGAACTCGGCGCGCGCCACAGCTTCGGCGAAACCATGACGCGGCGCGAGGGTGTGCTCGCCGAGTTCGCCAGACTCGCCGCGGAAGGCCGGTTTACCGTGCCGATCGCTCGCACCTTCCCGCTCGACGACTGGGGTGCTGCGCTGACCGCCAGCCTGAGCGGCCACGCGCACGGCAAACTCGTGCTGCTGCCGGCCGACGCTGTGTGACCCCAAGGCGCCGTCAGCCGCGCAAGGGACTATAGGATACGCGCGACGAGCGTCCAATCCGCCGATCAGCTGTAACGCCGTTTTCCCTGTCCTGACCGACTCCCTTGATCTGCCTTATTGCCTAAAAGCAGAGAGCTTCGCGTTGGCATAGGCGCTGTCCATGTATACCTGCATGGAGGTGACCTTATCGTGCGCGAGCTTAATGATGACCAGGTAGTAGTTCTGATACTCTTCTCCGCGCCTGGTGGTGCCGGAGATGGTGACCTGATTGATGGCCGTGTCGCCGTCGACATATTGCGCCGTGTATTCGCGGGCCGGCGGCCTATCGTAGATCGCGGACATTGCGGCCGCCAACATGCGGAAGCCGTCCGCCACCTCGTTGTTGAATTTGAACAGCTTCGGGCGCTCCACCGCCCGGGCGAGCGCGCCGTCGGCGTCGCCTGAATAGAGCAGCTCGAGAAACTCGCGAACCAGTTGCTTCTTGTCTGCCATCACAGCCTTCCGCCTCCCAGCCCGGCTCGCCTGGGGTGTCCACCGCCGTTGACCGATCCTAGCCCGTCCTCGTGAAGTCGCTGACCCAGTTGGTCTCCCAAGTCTTCCCGCCGTCGGCCGAGTAGGCCTGTTCCCAGTGAGCCGAGTTGCGGGTGATCTTCGACCAGATGAACCGCACCTTGATCGGTTGCCCGCGCAGGCTGTCATCGTTGTAGAAGGTCCCCACGCCGTTGGCGAAACGGCCGAGCATCGGCGGGTCGAGCTTGGACGCCGGCGTGCGGCCATCGAGCCACCAGATCGCCCACTGCCCGGTCTTAGGATCATAGGCGCGCAAGGTGGCGCCGCTGTAGGCGCCGCCCGGCTTGTTCAGGAATGTGTCGTCGACATTGCCCCAGCCGTTCAGGATCGACCACCAGGTCTGGGCGCCGTCGTATTCGAGCCAGTCATGGCTGCCCGCCAACCGCGCCTTCAGAACCCGGTTGTGGATCTTCCATTTGCCGACCCGCAGGTCGAAGGCGTGCAGCCCGCTGAGGTCGGGTGTCTGTGCGGCCTGGGCCGGCGGTCCGGGCGTCGCCAAACCCAGTGCGACGAGGACGGCGACGGCGGTGGCAAAAGGGCGGCGACGAGTCATTGGAATATCCCTCGGGTCATGCGCGGCAGATGCGAATGCGGGAGCTACTGTAAAGCTCATAGCTGTCACCCAGCGTCAGCTATGCCCTCGCGATCGACAAAAAACGCTCGCGCCAGCGGCGGACCTTGCCATTGGCGTCATGCAGGGAGGCCGACTTCTGAAGACCAATTTGCCTACGATGATGGCGTCGCACACGCGGTCGTGGGCGCTATTCGATGGATAGGTCTGATCGCAGCGATAGCCCTACTCGGCGGGTGCAATGTCGATTGGGGGTTCAACTGCCGTTCGGTCGCCGGCATTTATTGTCTGGACCAATGGAAGGACGGTAGCACGTACTACTTTTGTGATAAGCGTCAGTACAACTTGCTGGACGAACGAGCGTGGAATAACCGCGGTGGCGACAGCTGCAACCATCTCATCGAAGGTACTGTTCGCCGCATTGCCTGGACGAGGTCCGTCATTCTAGTTGATCGCAAAGCGATGTCTGGGGGTGACCCTGACGGGTGGATGGTGGTCAATGTGAGTAAA
>Ga0302326_10018882_pt1 | contig 14278 bp, 20 predicted proteins | sample Palsa_T0_3_FD_202264 | JGI IMG/M metagenome (GOLD analysis project Ga0302326, IMG submission 202264) | Peat permafrost microbial communities from Stordalen Mire near Abisko, Sweden - Palsa_T0_3 | ecosystem: Environmental > Terrestrial > Soil > Palsa > Peat permafrost | place: Sweden: Abisko... | reverse complement strand
CGCCAACGACTCGCGCGTAGCTTCCGTATCGAGTAAAGTGCCGCCCAGTTTGACGAGCAGTTTCACAGCAATCCCTCCGTCTCGGGATAGCCGAGCAACAGATTCATGTTCTGGACGGCTTGGCCGGCCGCTCCTTTTACCAGGTTATCGATGGCGCTGACCACTACAGCGCGGCCGCTCGAAGCGTCGACGGTGACTCCTATATCGCAGTAATTAGTGCGGGCGACGGCGTGCAAGTCCGGGAGATTGCCGGCCTCATACAAACGGACGAAGGGCTCCCCGGCGTAGCGTTTCTCATAGATTTCGAGGAGACGCGCGGCGTTGTTCCCGTTCAGCAGGCGGAGATAGATAGTCTCCAGGATGCCTCGGGCGATGGGTAGCAGCTGCGCGGTAAAGCTGAACTCGCGCTCCTCGAGGCCGGAAGTCATCAGCACTTCGGGAACGTGCCGGTGGTAGAACACCGAGTACGCCGCGAAGTTCTCGGTGACTTCACAGAAGCTGGTGGTTAAGCTGGGCTTGCGTCCAGCGCCGCTCACACCGGACTTGGCGTCGCAGATCACGCCCGCGGACCGGTCCACTACGCCTGCATCGAGGAGCGGGCGAATCGCCAGGTTGGCGGCAGTCGGGTAGCAGCCGGGGTTGGCGATCAGGCGGGCGGAGGCGATGCGCTCGCGGCAGAACTCCGGCAGACCATAGGCGGCTTCGGCGAGCAACTCGGGCTGCGTGTGCGGCGCTTTGTACCAGGTGGTGTAGGCGGCAGGCGTACGCAGGCGGAACGCGCCGCTCAGATCGACCACTCTGGCGCCGGCGGCGAGCATGGCGGGAGCAAGATCCATGGAGACTTCCGGCGGCGTAGCCAGAAAGACGACGGAGATGCGCTCAGCGCGGACGGCTTCGGCGGAACAGGGCGCGTGGGGTTGCAGGGCTGCGCCGCGAATCGGAGGTTGGGCAGGGGGATCGTCGCGATGGTCGAGCAGGACGGGTTGGACATGGGTATGGCGGTTGAGGATGCGGACCAGTTCGGCTCCGCTATAGCCGCGATATCCAACGATTCCGACGACATGGTCCATGAGGATATTTATTCAGTGCTATGTATAAATATAACACAGCTTGGGCAGAGCGATACCCGCGTTGGTTAAATGTTCATTCACTGATTCTGATTTGGCTAATCTGTCAGTACTCGCCCTGATAGTCGGGATCGTCGCACACCTCGAATCGTCGTCGGTCTGGGTCAAAGCGGCGGCAGAACGTCATTTGCCGGTGCGTGGGAGGGTTCAGGCTGTCAGTGTATTTGAGCGAGCCGAATACGAAGACAAACCGAGAACGATCAAGTTGGCCTATCATCTCGAGGTGTTCCTGTTCGGTAATCGCGCCGTCGTCCTTCTGAAACTGATAGCTTATCGATTCTCCTGGTCGGAGGGTTTTATTGATTTCAGTCCACAGTGCGGCAGTACCATCGTACGGTCTCATCTCCGGGAGGCGCTGGGCGAAAATCAGAGTCACGAATATCTGCGCCACGTTCGTCTCCGTGCGGCCAACATTGATGAGGGAAAATGATCCGCCTAGGGTCTTGCCAGTTTCGAAAGCCGAAAGAAAGCCGCCATGGATATGAAAACCGACGGCGGCAAGCTTCGGAGGGTGGGCCAGGGCCAAAGACTGATGCGTCAAGTCAGTGGCTTCCCTTGTGATCGTGTTCGATTCCCGCGTCAGGGTGAGCATGGCTTGACTGGCCTGGACGAATCCTTGGTAAGCCACAACAGCGTGGCCCATCTGTTCGACGGACTGTTTTTATGAGGTCGCTGTGGTGCCTGAGGACCTTTGCTTGCCAAATAAGTGCAAAGAGTTGCAGCGCGCCGATTACGATCAATCCAGCAGTGAACCAAGCCGACCGACCTGTGTAGTTAGCGAGTTGGCCGGTAAACGCCGCAAGTTGGCGGTTTATCTTCAACTCCTCACCGGTATAGGAGTCGGCCTTTTTCTGTTCATCAAGGTTGCCGACTTGGTTCTGGCGCGGAGGATGGTTCTCTTCGGTAGGGGTCTGATGACTGTTGGTGTCCTTGTTTTTCTTAGCGGCTTGGGTGCCGTCTTCTTTGGGAACTGGTTGGCCGTCTGGAGGCAGTTGGGCTTGTGAATACCTCACGAACACCAGAAGGCATAATACTGCTACTTGGGTTCGCATGGGCGCATTCTAACGCCCTTCCCTGCCAACAGTTTCAATACATGGCCTGGGACCCCACCCACCCCTGTGCTACCATTCTCAGCGAGTGCGCTCCAACACTCTCGCTCGGTCGCTGGCGGTACTGTTCGCCATCAACGTCCTGAACTTCTACGACCGCCAGGTGCTGGGTGCGCTGCTCGAGCCCATTCGCAAGGAGTTCCATCTCTCCGACACGCAACTGGGCGCGCTCGGCACTCTCCCCATCATTTTATACGCGCTGGTGGGGCTGCCCCTCGGACGCCTGGCCGATTCCTCCAGCCGCAAACGCCTGCTGGCGGGCGGCGTGCTGGTTTGGGCATCGCTGACCGGGGCGGGCGGCTTAGCGAAGAGCTACCTGATGCTGCTCTGTTCTCGCCTGGGCGTGTCCGTGGGCGAAGCCGTGTGCGCGCCGGCCGGCACCAGTTGGATCGGCGACCTGTTTCCGCCCGCGCAGCGCTCTCGTGCGCTGGCATTCTTCATGTTAGGCGTGCCGATCGGCGGCGCGCTCAGTTACGCGATCAGCGGTCCGGCGGCGCAGGCGTGGGGTTGGCGCGCCGCTCTCGTTCTGGCCGCCCTGCCTGCCGCACTGGTCACGCCGGCGCTGCTCAGCCTGCACGAACCGGCCCGCGGAGCCAGCGAAAGTACTCAAACCGGCATGATGGTCTCGCCAGCGGCCGCGCCGGTATGGTCCATCCTGCGCATTCCTACGATGTGGTGGATCATCGCTTCGGGCGCCCTGGTGAATTTCAATCTCTACGCGCTGGCCATGTTTTTCCCGGCGTTCCTGACACGGTATCACCACCTCTCGGTCAGCCAGGCGGGATTGTGGGCGGGCTTTGGGTACGCGGCCGCGGGCGTTGCCGGCGGCGTTACGGCGGGCGCCTGGGGTGACCGCGTCATCCGCCGGCGCCGGGACGGGCGAATGCTTTCCGCCGCCGCCGCCGCGCTGCTGGCCGCGCCCGTGGCCCTCGCTGGAATCATGCAACCGTCCGGCGCCGCGCCAGCTTCCATCGCCCTCATCATGGCAGCCTATGGCTTGCTGAATATGTATTACGGGCTGGTTTATGCCGCCATTCAGGACATCGTACCGCCGCCGCTGCGCGCCACCACCATGGCCGTCTACTTCCTGGCCATGTATCTTTGCGGCGCGTCTTTCGGCCCGCTGATCACGGGCCGCCTCAGCGATTACCTGGCACGCAACGCCGCGCATGCCGCCGGTTCGATGGCTGCCGGCGAGGCTTTCCGCGCCATCGGGCTGCATCAGGCCATGTATGTCATCCCGGTGATGTCGGCGGCCCTGGCGCTGGCATTGTATGCCGGATCGCGCACCATCGCGGCGGATATGGTCCGCCGGGATAACGCCGGGCAGCGCCCTATAGTACAATCCGCCCAATGAAGCTGTTGATCTTTTCCGATATCCACGGAGATCTACGCGCGCTCGAACGCCTGCTCGAATTCGAGGCTGATTACTACGTGGCCGCCGGAGATCTGGTCAACTTCGGGCGCGGGCTCGACCGCTGCGGAGAGATCCTGCGCCGGCGCGCCGGCCGCGTATACGTGCTGCCGGGCAACCACGAATCGGCCGCCCAGATCGCGGGCCTGTGCAAAGACTTCGGCCTGCGCGATTTTCACGAGCAGCACGAACAGTGGGGCCGCTATCAAGTCGCCGGGCTGGGCTATTCCAATCCCACTCCGTTTCACACGCCCGGAGAGTACACCGAGGAGGAGTTGGCCCGCAAGCTGGATTGCTTTACCGGCCTGGCCCCGCTGCTGCTGATCTGCCACTGCCCTCCCTACGACACGGCGCTCGACCGGATACGCGACGGACTGCATGGCGGCTCCACCGCCGTGCGCGATTTCCTGCTGCGCGAACAGCCTGAATATTTCTTCTGCGGCCATATCCATGAGGCCGCCGGAGTAAGCGTCGAGATCGGCAAAACCCACGCCATGAACGTCGGCAAGCACGGCTATTTATTAGAGCTGGACTGATTCTTCCACCATGCAATAGCGTCTTTGCGGATTACCAGGATGTCCGGACGGCCATCGCCGTTCAGATCCACCACGCGCGCGAATTGAATGGGCCGCCCTTGCGCGATTACCACGGGCGTGAACCGGCCGCCGCCTTCGTTGTGGAGCACCATCAGGCGCGCCGCGCCGGCCTGCTCCGCCACCAGGATGTCCGGCCGGCCGTCGCCGTCGAAATCGGCCACCTCCAAGCTGTTCGGCTGGGCCAGGTCCGGAACGCCGTCGATACGATGTTCGGTCCACAGCTGCCGCGGGTCGGCGGGCTTCTCGAAACGCGCAAGGCGCGCAGGCTGCATCTCGCGCTGGGCGATCAGCAACTCGGGCACGGCGCCGAAGAGCGGCGCATAGATGATCCGCAGCATGGCCGACTGGAGCATTTCGTTCCAGGGTTCGATGGCGTAGAGGCGCCACGGCAATTCAAAGCTCTCGGGCGATCGGATCCAATAATTGCCTGCCAGGATGTCCGGCCGCCCATCACCGTCGATATCCGCCATACGCAAGCCACCTTGGTGCGATGGTGAGTAGAACGAATAAAGATCCTGGGGCAGCCAGCGCGCTGTAGGGTCGGTGGGGATCTCGTAGAAGCGCACCTGGATGCGCTTGTGGATCAACAGAATGCCGCGGTGGCCGAACATTGTTGCGGGCAGAATATCCGGCGCGTCAATGCCGGTGTCGATCACGTGGCGGACCCAAAGGGTACCCTGGCCCGGGGCGCGAAACCAGACCAGTGCCGCCTCGGGTCCGCTTTCGTTGACGACTATGTCGACCCGGCCATCGCCATCTATGTCGAGCAGGCAGCCGCCTTCGGTAAATGCACGCCCGCGACCGCCGACGACTCGATAAATGCCTTTCGGCAAACTCCTCCACAGAAGCCGGTCGCCCCACGTCACGAGCGTGCGCCCATCTAAGACGTAACCAGTTATGCTTTCGTTACTCAAATTTTGCAGTATGTACTCGACGAAACGTGGAATTGGAGCGGCCACCAGAGCGCAGCCTAGTACGGCTAGAGTAAGTAGGCGAGAAAGCACGGTATTAGTGCTATTCTACGGCACAAGGTGGAAGCACTCCTGAATCTTCTTGCTGGGCGCGGTGACGACCTGGAACTGGATCGGGCGGCGCTGGCGCTCGCTCGCATCGAGTATCCAGGGTTGGATGCCGAGCCGTTTATCGCCATTCTGGATTCGTATGCTGTCGAGTTGGCCGGCCGGCTCGGCGACTGTAGCGACGGATCGGACTATGTCGAAGCCGCCAACCAGTATCTATTCGGCGAGTTAGGATTTATCGGTAACTTACAGAATTATTATGACCCGCGCAATAGTTGCCTCAACGAGGTACTCACCGCGCGCACGGGCATTCCGATTGCGCTGGCGGCGGTTTACCTCGAGATCGGGCGGAGGCTGGCCAAGCCCGTTTACGGCATCGGGCTGCCCGGCCATTTTCTGGTGCAATACCGGGACGTGGATTTCTCGGCGTTCATTGACGTCTTCAACGGCGGCCGGCTGCTGACCATGGCGGAGTGCTTCGAACTTGCGGGGCGCGCGACCGGCACCGAAATCTCCGCCGACCCGCGCTTGCTCGCGCCCACCGGCAAGCGGCAGATCCTGATGCGTATGCTGAATAACCTGCGGGGCGTCTATCTCGACCGGCGCGCGTACGGCAAGGCGCTGCAAACGATGAACTTGCTGCTGGCGGGAAACCGGGACGGTGCGGAAGAATATAAGCAGCGCGGCCTCCTCCATCTGCAGATGCGCAACCTGAGCGCGGGCCGCGCTGATCTCGAGACCTATCTGCGCCTGGCGCCCGAAGCTGGCGACCGGGCGGAAATCGAGAAACACTTGCGCGCTGTGCGGGATTTGCTGGCAGGGCTGAATTAACGGCACGCGAAACCCAGGACCGCTTTAGGCAGCCTTTGCCAGCTTCGGGAATTCCTGGACCTGAGGCCTCTGGGGCTCATCGAAGATTTCGAGCAGTATGGAGCGGGCTCGAAGGTATCGCCGGCATTCGGCGCAGCCGCACTGGACATGCTCCGCGGTATAGTCGATCAGGTACTCGAGTTGTTCCCGCATCACATCGTTCTCATCGGCTGGTTCAACGCGTGTGGTCATTGGTCTACCTCCGCATCCACTTTCATAGATGAACGGACCGTGTAAAGGAATGTAAAAGTAGATAAACGGCTCCAGCCGGTTTCGACATCGATGGCGCAGTCTTTCGCTCATCCCTGTTCGAAATGGCAAGGGAGAAACTCGCGAAGCTTCAATCGGAGGCTGGTACAAACCTGGAAACAGTGCTGGAAGGAGGCGATGTCTCGGCTGCGGTCCGCAAGGCCGCCGACGAAAATCGGGCCGATCTTGTCATCATCGGCCGTGGGGTGATGCAGGAAGCCTTCGGGCGCATGCGAACGAATGTCTACTCCATCATTCGTGAGTCTCCCTGTCCCGTGATCAGCATCTGAACAGCCGGGTCGAAAATCACTGAGGTGTCTGGGTGGCGGCTGCTCTAACCAAGAGAGAGCTTTCGAGTCCGAATGGACTTGGCCCGGTTTTGAGACAAATGGTTAAGACTCATTCTTCATTGAATGGAGAATTGAGTCATGGGACTGTCTCGTAGGCAGTTCGCGCGCTCGAGTTCCAGACGATGTCGCGCCTGCCGTGATTCACATGGACTATCGATTGCCGGATCTGGAAAATGCCGTGCGCAACCATGGCGTGACGCTGGGCGAGGTGGCAGCGAGAGAAACGAACGTGCCGGAATTGCAGAAAGCGTCGCTGGTTATGCGCGCCTAAAGCTACAGGCGCCGCATGTTTGCAGAGCTTGACTGATCGCTTTCAAAGCGGCGTAGATCCGTTTATTCGTGAGGTGGTTGTCCAGAAGCTCGAAGCGGCGTGTGGCTAGCTGGAATACGGGCTGCAGTGATCTCAAACGCGATTTCCTCAAAGCAGGTCGCGGAACTGCTGCGGCGTGAGACCAGCATCGCGGACGATGCCGCCCATCGTGAGCGCGTCCACAGGGTCGTGCCTTGGGATAGTCACGATCCGCCTTCCATCCGTCATCACGATATGCTTGCCTTGCCTGGCGACCCGGAACCCAACCTTTTCGAGTGCCCTGACGGCCCGAAGGTGAGGGATTCCAGATATCTTCGGCATCCGCTATGCCGGAATTTCCACTTCCCTCAAGTTCTGCTCACCGGCAAGTTCCTTGGCGACTTCGAGGTATTCCCGAATCGCGTCCTGGATGTTCGCCAAAGCTTCCTCTTCGGTGGCACCTTGCGACCAGCACCCAGGGAGGCCAGGGCAGGAAACGCTGTACCCCTCTTCGGTTGGTATCAAAGCCACTGGGTACTTCATACTTATCACTGTATCATCGCAGTGGAGAACATGGGAACGACCTCCGTGAGGCCTGCCGCGATTTCTTCCCAGCAACCTGTCGGTGGCTTGTACATGGTGGTGCCGGGCGCACGGAACGGACATGGTTGCAGAAAACCCGCCAAAGCTGGTTGTGGCTTTCAACAGGCGCTCCAATCTCAGCCCGTACCAGGACCTAATTCTCAGGACCTGAATGGCTCAGCTTTCAACCAGGGTATTCGATCCCATGTCCTATTTCCGAGGATGCGAACCTTTGTCATTTGGTTGGGCTGCTGTTCAATTTCCGCTCAAGCGCGCTGACCGGCGCCGCTGGTGGCTCAAAGCCAACCTACATCCAGCCTCTCAAGCGGTATATGGCAACGCCCAGCCACTCATGCAAGGCCGCATCGGATTTGCGCAAGTTGTCAGCGTTGGGCAGCCACCCGACCAAGACATTCGGTTCACCCCAACCGGTACGGAAGTCGGCCGGCACTGCGATCACCTCGAAGCCCGCTTTGCGAAAAGCGCCCGCCGCCCGGGGCATATGCATTGCCGATGTAACCAGAAGGATCCGGTGGATGCTGTGGGACGACAGCCTTGACGGCATTACGTGCAACGTAATACTATCTAGATAATGATCCAGTCGTTCAAGGATGCGCGAGCCGAGAAGCTAATCGGCGGCCATCGCGTCGTTGAACTGGTGAACATCGAAGAACAAGTTCGAACTCGCCTGATCCGGCTTGACTCCGCAACTTCCCTTGAAGATCTGCGGGCACTCCGCGGTAACCGGCTAGAGGCGCTGCGTGGCGGCCGCAAAGGCCAGTTCAGCATTCGGATCAATGACCAATTTCGAATCTGCTTTAAATGGAAAGCGAAAGGACCGACCGATGTCGAAATCACGGATTACCACTGAAAACAAGCTGCCGCCGATTCACCCAGGCAGAATCCTGCTGGAAGACCTAAAGGATGAACAGATCAGTATCAATGGCCTAGCGAAGGCGATCCGCGTGCCGCCAAACCGCATCAGTCTGATCGTGAATGAGAAGCGCGGCATCACGGCAGACACGGCCGCGCGGCTTGGACGCTACTTTGGCACCTCGGCGCAATACTGGCTGAACATCCAGAATCGCTTCGATCTCGACTCCCTCGATCATGCCGTAATTGAGCGGGACGTTATTCCAAAGCAGGCCGCCTGAACTTTCATTACGCGCGTCCTGAGTGACGACTGTCCGCGGGCGAGGCCCGAGGTAACGGTCGAGTCTTCGCATCTGACCGCTTTTCTTTGTATTATGAAGTACTTTGCAAACTGAACAACAACGGCACCGCGGATCTGGGATTCCAGCCAAGTTCTGCCGGAGCGGACCGTATCCAATGCCCGCCGGTTTTGGCGGACCAGGGCGAACGGGCACATACTGCGGTCCGAGTCAGCTTGGATCCACTTGGTCGTCTGCAAAATGAAAGAGTTATCCTCGACACACCCCCGGCTTCTTGACGCATTCCGCCGTGTAGGTCGTTTTCCGTGGCTATGCGCGGGCGTGAGCGTGCTTCCGGCCTGCGGGCTTGGGGTCCAGCTCGATTTCGGAAATGCCGGACAGGACCACAGGATCGCGGTCGGGGAATTCCGCTACCAGAGACAGTCTTCCGCCCATGGCCTCGACGGTCTTCCGCAGAGTCGAAAGCAGAAGGTCGCTCCGCTTTTCGAGTTTGGATATGCCGTCCTGGCTGATCCCGAGAGCTATGGCCATACGTACCTGGGTGAGCTTGCGCGCGCGCCGGAGTTCCTGCAACGTCATCTCCTCGGCGATGAGCTGTGCCGCGCGGGCCGCCACCTTCTTGCGACGGGCAGGGTTTAGTTCATTCCTGATCCGTTCGAGGTTTGTCATGATCGTTACCTCCTTTCCCTTTCCTTCTGCCGTCTGACTTTTGCCAGATGAGCGTCAAAGCGCGCATCGGCCTTATCGATCAATTGGCGGTAAAATCGCATTTCGCTGACACCCGACTTGTCTCCGGCTACCAGAAGAATGGCCTTGCGCTTTGGGTCGAAAGCGAAGGCCACACGCCAGACTCCGTCAGCGGCATTAAACGTAATTCCTTCATGTTTGCGTAACGTGAGCCGTTGAGCGTATCCGCGCGAGGCCGTCCTAGCTGTGGGCCGAACTGTTCAAGCAATTCGATTTGGGCCAGCAGCTCGTCCTGCACGTCCTGGTGCAGGTCGCGGTACTCGGGGACGAAATCATCGTGTAGATCAACTTCCCACTTCACCTATGAAGTATGCACTGCAATAACTATTCTGTCAAATGCATATAGTGCGGGCGTCGTTTGGGTAAGCCCTGAATTCGCTTTTCTTTAAATATGCAAGTACTTTGCACCTCACAAACTACGGCTCCGCGGCTCATCTTCTCGGCGAGCAGGGGTTTTCACATCTGGAGCGCCGCAGCACTGGTGCTGACGGTTCCGTCGCCGCTGGCCCGAACGGCATTGTTTCACTGTCAGCCAAGCAGTCGAAAAGGCAATATGTGGTCGTGGCTTCAAATTTCCGTACATGATGGAATGGGCACACTTTGGTTGGCCTTGGGCCAGTTGGGGCGAAACCTTCAAAAGGTTTCTCTCCCACACGCCCTCTTCCGACTTGCTCACTTCCGCCCGAGCCGCGGCGGCTTTGCGGGCGATCTCTGCAGAGCGCTTCTCTGCTTCTGGGCGCGGCGGCTCTCTTCAGCTTGGCCCCATGCGCGCGAATTCCTTCCGTTCCTCCGACCGGTCAAAGGCCGCCCTCACATCCAACCTCTCAGGCGATAGATGGCAATGCCCAGCCACTCGTGCAAGGCCGCATCGGATTTGCGCAAGTTGTCAGCGTTGGGCAGCCACCCGACCAAGACATTCGGTTCACCCCACCCGGTGCGGAAGTCGGCCGGCACCGCGATGACCTCGAAGCCCGCTTTGCGAAAAGCGCCCGCCGCCCGGGGCATGTGCATCGCCGATGTAACCAGAAGGATCCGGTGGATGCTGCGGGACGACAGCATCTGGTAAGTCCGGATGGCGTTCTCGTGGGTGTTGATGGATCCGCCTTCGATCTGGATCGCGGTCGCCGGGATGTCCCATTCCTCGAGCAATCGGGCCATCCTGGTGGCTTCCGGAATTTGGCCGGGCTGGCCGTCGAACGGATTGTTTCCACCGCTGCAGAATATGAGGGGTGCCTTTCCGGACCGATATAGCCGAAACGCGACCAACAGGCGATCGCTATGGTCGATCAGCCCGGTCAAATGGTGAATGCCAAAAGGCATGTGAATCGTTCCCCCCAAGACTACGATGGCCTGCGCTGGTGGGACATCTAAGCCGGAGTCATGATACTGGTTCTCCAGGGAACCAACCAGCGCATTCGCCATAAACCCAGAAGTGAAGATCAGGAGAAGGGAAACCGAAACGATCAGTAGTCGAAATGACAGGCGTCGACGCTTCCAGGCCAGCAGGGCGCAGGCGGCCAGCACCATCGCGAGAGTGAGAGGGTCGAACAGGGGCGCGAGAAGCTTGCTGGCTAAGTTGTACATCGGTTAGTTTGCGGTGTTCGAGAACGGCGTGAGTGCGATTTGGGAGACGCCGGGAAAGGCCAACTGATCTCCTGCTTTCTTGACTGACTCCGAGCTGGGTCTGGTCACTCCTTCTTTTCCCACCGCGCCGCTTTCCTGTCTGTCGTCGTCAATCATGGATGCAGCTCTAAGCTTCGCCAGGGCCACCGCGGCTTGGTTCTTGGGCGGCTTTCGTTGTCTTCTTTCAGCCGGCTCTCCTCAGCCCCTCCCGAATCGCGCGCTTGAGCACGGTCTGGTAGCCGACGCCCGTCTCGTCGGCGATCCGTTTGGCGCTCTCAAGATCCGCAATCGGTATGCGAATGGAAATGGCGCGAGTGGCGCTTTCCTTGGCCTGTTTCATGAGCTGTTCGAGAAGTTTCGGATCTGTCTTTGCGACCTTTAGACCGGATGACCGCCTGAAAGTCCCTGCCCGCAGTGCGCGAACGAACTCGCGCTGCGTCTGTCGGCGGCCCTTCGGGGTGGCATACCAGTTGGCCTCCTCTGCATCGGATTTGAACCGGGTAGCGTTAATCGATTTGCGAGGCATATTTCCTCCTCTCGGCAGCATTCATTTCGTAGGCGGTCACGGTGCGGAACCGCCTGCGCCGAATCGTGAAAACCACAACCGGATAGCGGTCGGATGCCGTCTTTCCGAAAAGCTTCCACCGCTCTTCGCTCTGGATGGTCTTAGCGGGAATAGTCAGGTGCGGACGGCCCACCACCTCTTCGACTTCGAAGGGAGTGACCGCGTGGTGCCGGATGTGGCCCACGTTGGCGGCGTCCCAATCGAAGCCTTCGATTTCGGACATCCCATGCTCAGTATATACGATCGTCGTATATACGTCAAGCGGACCCCGTTCACGCCTTCTTCTTTGCCTCACCGAGCTGCGGCGGCTTTGCGGGCGATCTTCCTGAGCGTTGTTCAGGTTCTATTGACGGTGCTGCATATGCAGGGTTACGTGTAGGTTTGGTGACCTCGGGCCAGTGGGAGCACTAGAGCACGGCGCGTCCGCCGAAGCCTTTTAGGGCTTTGGCGAAAGGATACTCCTCGCCACATTGGGCCGCGTTACAGAGCCTACCCCACGTGGCGCTGAACAGGTCGGGAAAGCTTTTTAAGGTCTTTCCTGGATGACCCCACCCACCGGACTGGCTTCTCTGCGCCATCCACTATATCAGTATGTGTATTTCAGTATACATGTCAAGCAGTTGTTGGCGGGTTGGGCGCAGGATCAACCGTTCCCTCAATCAAATTAGTGGAGGAGAATATCCGGGTATCGACGGCGGGGGCAAACCATCCACCCAAGCCCTCTTAAGCCGTCTTCCCCTTCTTCTTTGCCGGCACCTTCTTTTTCGCCTTCGCCCAGCGCGCCTGCACGGCCTTGCGCCCTTGTTCGGAAAGCTCCTCCGCCGACAACTTCGCGGCACGTGCTTTCCCGCCCAGGCTCGCCATCTCCGATACCGTGAGCTGCTTCATGCCTGCAAGTATAACACCTGCTAGCACGTAGACCGCCAAATTACTTTTTTCAACATTCGTGCCGGCACGTATTGACATTATACGTGCCAGCACGTATAATTAACTCATGGAACAAGCGCTTCAACAGCCGCAATTGATCGAGATCCCCAAACCTCCGCAGTGCTTCCATTGCGCCTCCACCCAGGCCACCGTGCTCCACGATCGCGAGATCATCGTTGTCCGGTTGAAATGCACGACCGACTGCGTCTGCTGCACGCCCGATAGCGACTACCACTGCCCGGTTTGCAACAGCAGCAAGCTCCAATTCGGCATGCGCTACGCTTCGGCCGACGGCGAGGAAACCGGCGAAGTCTACCGCTGCGAGACGTGCGGAGCAGCCGGCGACGTGGGGGATGCCGCGCCGCCCGTCGAGCCGTGGGCCGAACTGGAGGCGGTGGCCCAGGGAGGGTTTCGAATGGGAATCAGGTACAGCCAGTCCGGATTCAGCGGAGACGAGATGGAAGAGGAACAGGAGATAGAACCGGAAACTCCGGGAGAGGAAGAACTAGGAGAACAACAATGACGAATGGAATTCTACGATTCAACACAAACTCCCCAGTGGAAGTAGCCCTGCGCTGGGACGACGGGAAACGCGTCGAAGGACGCTATGGCGAGCAGGTGTTGTACACGCTCGATGACGATCGCGTGATGTACGTGCCGCCGGTGGTGGCGAGCCGGATTCGTGAACTGGGAATCCGGGCACGCGAGGCCTTCGAGATCTGCAAGGCCGAACTGCGCGAGGAAAATAAGCGCTGGATTGAGTGGCGCGTAAGAAGGATAGAGGAACCGCGGCATCCGGCTTCGTCGCCAAACTCACCGGAAGCCGCGGCAACGGTCCCGAGCAATACCCAGAACCAACGCAATGGTAACACACACCAAACTTCCAGGCCGCTGGATTTGCAGGCAGCTCCCGACGGAACGTTGCTTCCCGTTCCCGTAACCGGAGCTGGCATCAGCGCTATGGATCTGGCTCTGAGCGGGGCGGCTGAAATCGCTCAGCGGGTCGAGTCCAGAGCCCGCATGCGCAACTATTCGCTGCAGTTCAGCAGTGAAGACATCCGGGCCATTGGACTGACCATGTTTATCCAGGCCATGCGGGAGCGAGGTGTGACATGGGATCAGCGCTGAGACCCGACCTGATGCCTGCTCATCTCGTGCAGTTGAGTTTCCCTGCCCTGCACGATTTGCCGCTGTTGGCTCCTCTCCCGGAGAAACAATCGACTGAACTGATCGTGGCCCCGGAAGTGGCGCTCACGAAATTGCCCGCGGCCAACGGCGCCATAGCCGCCAAGGCCGATCCGGCTCCAGTGCTGTCACCTAGCCAGGTCCGATGCTTTCTCGACTGCCCGGCGCGGTGGTGGTTCAAGTACGGACTGCAATTACCCGAACGGAAAAACAGTTCGCTCGCTTTGGGCTTGGCTGTTCACCAGGCTCTCGAAGTCAATTTCCGCGAGAAGCTGGAAACCCACGAAGACCTGGACACCATCGGCGTCGTCATGGTCTTTCGGGAGGCCTGGATGGAACAGGTCCCCCAGACGGTGTTTACCTCCGACGAGAGTCAGGGGGACCTGCGCCGGCTGGGTGAAAGGCTGGTCACCAAGTACATGGACGAGGTGGCTTCAAAAGTGGAACCCGCCGC
>Ga0302326_10018879_pt1 | contig 14280 bp, 8 predicted proteins | sample Palsa_T0_3_FD_202264 | JGI IMG/M metagenome (GOLD analysis project Ga0302326, IMG submission 202264) | Peat permafrost microbial communities from Stordalen Mire near Abisko, Sweden - Palsa_T0_3 | ecosystem: Environmental > Terrestrial > Soil > Palsa > Peat permafrost | place: Sweden: Abisko... | reverse complement strand
ACTTCACCACGACGCTGCCGGAGACGGGCGAGCTGCAGCGCCCCGCGACGCAATCGCTGCCCGCACTCGTCGGGGGCAACCTCGGCACGCTCCGCGTGCGCGCCGGCGACCGGGTTCGCAGCGGCGATGTCGTCGCCACGATCGAGAACCCGGAACTCGAATCCGCGCTCGCGACGGCGGAGTCGACGTACGCGGCGGCGGCCGCACGCGCGGGCAGCGCAGCGCAGACGAACTCCGCCCTGCCCGCACAGAACCGCTCCGCCGTCGTGCAGGCGCAAGCGAACCTCGAGGCTGCGAAGGTGTCGCTCCAGCAAGCCCACCAGGACCTCGCTGCGGGGCAGCAATCGGGGCTCGGCTACGCTGGGACCACGGCGGAGGATCAGCAGGTGCAGGCCGATGCGGCGGTCGCGAAGGCCGACACCGACTTGCGCGAAGCCCAGCGCATCGCCGATGCAAACGCCTCGCTCTACACGGAGAAGGCGATTTCGAAGGATGCACTCGATCAGTCCGTCGCACGCCTCGACGAGGCGCGCGTGAGCGCCGATCAAGCCCACCGGCAACGCGACATCCTGCGCGGGCAACTCTCCCGCCAGCACTCCCTGCTCGTCGACCGCGTTCACGCCGCCGACGATGCGCTGCGCCAGGCGCAGGCGGCGCTCGATGCCGCGCGGGCAAATGCCGCCGAGTCGCACAGCGGCGACGTCGCCGCCGCGCAGGACGACGCGTCTCGCGCGGAATCCGACCTACGCTACGCTCGCGATCAGGTCGCGCGGATGACGATCCGTGCGCCGTTCGACGGAATCGTGCAGGCGATCGCGACCGAGACGGGCGACTCGCTTCGCCCGCTCCAACCCGGTGACACGATCCAGCCGGGAACGGCGCTCGTCACGATCGCGGGAGTCGGCGGCTTCGTCGTTCGCACGAAGGTGGACGAGCAGGACATCGCATCGGTGCGCATCGGCCAGCGCGCGAATGTCAGCGGCGAGGACTTCGGCGGCAAGTCGCTCGCCGGTCACGTCGCCGCGGTGTCCGCCATCGCGCAGCGCAGCGACGATCCCTCGAACACCGCTCGCCAGGTCATCACGACCGTCGCGCTCGATGGGACGCTGCCGTTCCTACGCGACGGCATGACGGTCGATGTCGACATCGTCACGCACGACGAGCCCCACGTGCTCACCGTACCGACCGACGCCATCGGGCGCGGGGACGACCGGAAGCCGTATGTCTTCGTCGTCAAGGATGGCGTCGCGCACAAGGCGTTCGTGAGGACGGGAGCCTCGAACGATGCGACGACGGTCATCACGCGAGGCATCGCTCGCGGCGACCGCATCGTCGCGGAGCACGACGCCGCAATCAAAGACGGGAGCCCCGTTCGGCCGGCACCGAGCCCCTCGCCCGGCGCGTCCGCGAGCCCTTCGCCGAACGCGGGCTCGTGACGGCGGCGCCGTGACGCGCATTCTCGCCTACGTGCAGGAAGCCGCGGAGGCGATCTGGCGCAACCGCGTGCGCTCGTTCCTCACGGTGCTCGGCATGATCATCGGGACCGCGTCCATCATCGGCGTGCTGGGTATGAGCCGCGCGGCATCCGGCGGGATCACCGCGACGCTTGGATCCTTCGGCGATCCCGGCGTCATCATCGCCGTCGACCCGAATCAGGACGACCCAACGAGCGCGCAGATCCAATACCGCGACGTCGGTTTTCTCACCCAGGCGACGCGCACCCGCGTGCAACGAATCGTCCCGAACTACAACGCGACGTACACGCTGCGCGCGAACGGTATGAACTACGAGACGACCGTCAGCTCCGAGGAGGGGACGCCGAACGACTCGCTGACCCTGCATGCCGGTCGCCGGATCGACCCGCAGGACATCTCGACTGCGGCACGCGTGACCCTCATGTCGCAGCCGCTCTATCGGCGGTTCTTCGGCACTGCTCCCGCGATCGGTGCCACGATGCGCATCGGCGGATCGCGCTTTCGGATCATCGGCGTCTACGACGAGTTCAAGGCGTCGCTCCTGAACACGATCGCCGGCAGCGACTACATCGAGATCCCGTACTCGACGTTCCACGAGCTGCGCCCGGGGCCGGTCGACTTCATCCAGGTGTATCCGCTGGCCGGGACGACGGTGCGCGAGGCGGGCGACGCCGTCATCGCCGAGCTGCGTCATTTGCACGGCAACCGCGCGGCCTACGTGACGCAGGACGCGACCGCGCAACTGGCCGGGTTCAACACGGTGCTCGGCGTCGTGGCCGGCGGCTTGACCGCGATCGGCGGCGTCGCGCTGATCGTCGCGGGCATCGGTATCATGAATATCATGCTGGTCTCCGTCACCGAGCGCACGCGCGAGATCGGGCTGCGCAAGGCGGTCGGAGCGGGCCGCGGCGACGTGTTCCTGCAGTTCCTGCTCGAGGCCACGCTGCTCTCGCTCATCGGCGGCGGGATCGGCACCGTGCTCGGCCTCGGGCTGACGCTCGCGGCATACGGAGCCATCTCGCAGTTCGTCGGCCCGGCACCGATTCCGTACCTGCTGATCGTATCGGTCGCCGTCGGCTTCTCGACGCTGGTCGGCACGGTGTTCGGGTCGTGGCCGGCACTGCGCGCCGGGAAGATGGACCCGATCGAGGCGCTGCGCAGTTGATTCAGTACTTCGCGGAGGCGCTCGACGTGCTGCTCGCCAATCGCGCGCGCTCGTTTCTCACCGCGCTTGGCCTCATCATCGGCGTGATGGCCGTGATCGCGATCCAAATTCTCGGCAGCGGCATGGCGGGCGCCGTGTCCGGTGTCCTCGGCAGCATCAACGACCGGTCGTTCACGCTGATTCCGAATCCGCGCCAAAACGACTTCACGCGCGCGCTCATCAAGCCCGCCGACATCGACCGGGCAAAGCGTACGATTCCTGGCATCGCGGAGGCGATCCCCGCCGCGGGACTCACGCGACTCGCACGGATCGGGCATCGGGACGCGCGGCTCTCGGTCGCCGGCGAGTCGGACGAGCGCTTCATCACGACGCCGATCCGCTACGGGCGCACGTTTAGCCAAGACGACGTCGCGACCTCGCAGCACGTGGCCTTGCTCGCGGACGAGGGATACGCGCGCCTCTTTCCAGCCGGCGGCGACCCGACGGGCGAGAGCCTGCGCATCGGCGACCGGCGCTACGTCATCGTCGGCGTGCTCGAGAAGCCGAAGACCGGGATCATCCCCAACATCGTGCGCGCCGACGTGCTCCTGCCGTATACCACCTACCGCGAAGACTTTCTGCAGGGGAAGACCGTCTTCGGCGCACGCTTCCTCGTGAAGGACGGTGTCGATCTCCCCCAGACGGAGGCCGCGACGATTGCGTTCTTCCGCGACATCAAGAAGGGCCGCGTGGAGTACCAGACGTTCGACCGGAAGTCGTTCTCCAGCGCCGTCGACGGCATCTTCGGAGGTTTGACGCTCGTCGTCGCGCTGATCGGCGCCGTCTCGCTCCTCGTCGCGGGCATCGGCATCCTCAACATCATGCTGGTCTCGGTCGCGGAGCGCACGCGCGAGATCGGCGTGCGCAAGGCAATCGGTGCGACGCGCTTCCAAGTGCTCGCTCAGTTCTTCATCGAGGCGCTCCTGCTCTCGGCGCTCGGCTGCGCCATCGGGCTCGCCTTGGGCCTCGCCATCGGCTATGCGATCGACCGCTTTGGGCTCGTCGCGATTTCCGGCGTCGTCCCGCCGATTCCATGGCTGCGTTCCGTGCTGATCGCGACCGGTTTCGCGACGATCGTGACGCTCGCGTTCGGGACGTACCCCGCGTATCGCGCCGCATCGCTCGACCCGATCGAGGCGCTGCGCTATGAGTAGCGGCGACCCGATCGCGCGCGGCGGCCCGATCATCGACGTGCGGGACGTGACCAAGATCTACCGCATGGGGGACGTCGAGGTCGCCGCGCTGCGGGGCGTGACGTTTTCGATCGAGCGCGCCGAGTACGTCGCGATCATGGGACCCTCGGGCTCCGGGAAATCCACCTTGATGAATTTGCTCGGTTGCCTGGATCGTCCGACCGCCGGCTCCTACCGCCTCGAGGGTGTGGACGTGGGCTCGCTCGATGACGCGGCGCTCGCGCACCTGCGCCTGACCAAGCTTGGCTTCGTGTTCCAGGGGTTCAACCTGCTGGCCCGGGCCAGCGCCCTCAAGAACGTCGCCCTGCCGCTCTTCTACGCCGGCGTTCCCGGGCGCGCTCGCGCCGCGCGCGCCCTCGAGACCTTACGCGTGGTCGGGCTCGAGGACCGGGCCTCGCACCGGCCAACCGAGCTGTCCGGCGGCCAGCAGCAGCGGGTCGCGATCGCGCGGGCCCTGGTCAACGACCCGGCGGTCGTGCTGGCGGACGAGCCCACCGGCAACTTGGACTCGGCGACCAGCGGCGAGATCATGGCGCTCTTTCGCCAGCTGAACGAGGCCGGGCGAACGATCATCATGGTCACCCACGACCCCGACGTGGCTCGGCATGCCCGCAGGGTTATCCGGGTACGAGACGGCCTGGTGGTCGCCGACGAACGCGCCGCCGCCGTGCCCACCTGACGCCCGAGCGCCCTCCCCACAATCGAACGCGCCGCCCGAACCCCGAATCGAACGCGCGCCGCCTTCGCCTCGTTATGATAGGTGGGCGCGACTCCCCCGGGCCCGCGACGGCCCGGACGTGACACTTTTCACGCGGACGGTGGTAGTAAGGTCGCGAAAACGAACTGTACGTAAGGAGCGAAGATCCTCATGAACTCACGCCTGCTCGGGACCGCTATGGTCGGCCTCGTCGGCGCCATTCTCGGCAGCTTTTCCATGATGCTGTACGCCAGCACGCATTTCGCCGGTGTCTCCGGTCCCAACAATCAACCGCCGTCGCTGAGTGCGGCACCGTTGTCGTCCGGCGGCAGCGATCAGGACCGCATCATCAGCGCGGTCAAGCGCGTCGAGCCGTCCGTCGTCGCGCTCAACGTGACCGTCAACGGCCAGCAAGTCGTCCCGGTCGATCCGTTCTCCCAGTTTTTCGGCGGCCAGCAAGGACCCCAGCGGATCCAGCGCTTTCGGGCGCAGGCGTCGGGCTCGGGCTTCGTGTACTCGCGCAGCGGCTCGTCCGGTCTCATCGTGACCAACGCGCACGTCGTGAGCCCGCCCAAGAGCGAAGGCACCGTCTCGAAGATCGAAGTGCTGTTCGCGAACGGCGACCGCGTGCCGGCACATCTGTACTCGGCAAACGTCGGCGCCGACCTCGCACTCGTGAAGGTCGACGACTATGCGAAACTGCCGCCGCCGGTCGAAATCGCGGACTCCAATAAGCTGCAGCAGGGCCAGTGGGCCATCGCGATCGGCGAGCCGTTCGAGCTCAAGCAGACCGTAACGGTCGGCGTCGTGTCCGGCTTCAACCGCGACGAGACGATCGGCAACGGCGAGGGCGGCGGCATGGAGTTCAAGGGCCTGCTGCAGACCTCGGCTCCGATCAATCCCGGGAACTCCGGCGGCCCGCTCATCGACCTCGAGGGACGCCTGATCGGCGTGAACCAGTCGACGGCGAACCCGCAGGCCGGCGCGCAAGGCATCGGCTTCGCGATCCCGGCGAACACCGTCCGGACCCAGGTGGCCATGCTCGAGAAGAGCCCAGGCACGCATCAGGGCACGAATATGGGCTTCATCGGCGCCGGCCTCGTGACGGTCACGCCCGACATCGCAACCCAGCTCTCGTACACCGGGAAGGGCGTCGCCGTCCAGCAGGTCATCAGCGGATCGGCCGCCGACCAGGCCGGCCTCCAGCCGGGCGACGTGATCCAGCGGGCCGACGGCCAGGACGTCTCGACGGGCGATCAGCTGCGCAAGATCATCCAGGACAAAAAGCCCGGATCGACCCTCAACCTCAACGTCTGGAGCGCAGGCGTGAAGCGGCTCGTCAACATCAAGGTGCAGGAGCGCCCGGCGGACGTCGGCGACCTGCAGCCCCAGCAGCCGCAGATCCAGCAGCAACCACAGATCCAGCAGCAGCCGTAGGCTGCAGCGCAGCGGAGATCGAGCGAAGGGCGCCTGCAAGGGCGCCCTTCTTGCCGGCCGTCGACTTCGGTCTGGGTGGATGACGGCTCGCGTTCGAGATCGGCCCTCAGACCAACGTGTGCGTCTGAAGGCGTAACGAATTGCGGTGAGGCGACGACCGCGACCGGCGGGAAATCGCCGCTCTGGTGGCAACCTTTTCGGCTCCCGGGCGTATCTTACGTAGTTGGATAACAAGCGAGCGCCGCGCTAGAACGGCGCAATCCTCGACTTCCCGTAAGCGGCAAGGCCAGAGAAGCCTCGAGGCACCGGGCAGGGGGTGCGAGCCCACTGTAGCGATGCCCGGGGTCCCACGAACGCTCCGCGTTCGAGGGTGCAGATGGTCCGGGGTGGTCGGATTATGAGAGGTTCACAAACTGCATGGCTAAAGTGGTCGGCATCGACCTCGGCACGACGAACTCCGTCGTTGCCGTGATGGAGGGCCAAACGCCCACCGTCATCGCGAACTCCGAAGGTAGCCGGACGACCCCGTCCGTCGTCGCCTTCACGAAAACTGGTGAGCGCCTCGTGGGACAACTCGCGAAGCGCCAAGCGGTGACCAACCCCGACCGCACGATCTCGTCGATCAAGCGGCAGATGGGGACGGACTTCACCGTCAAGATCGACGGCAAGGATTACACGCCGCAAGAGATCTCGGCGATGATCCTGCAAAAGCTCGTCAACGACGCGTCGTCGTACCTCGGCGAGCGCGTCACGAAGGCGGTCGTTACCGTACCCGCCTACTTCAACGACGCGCAGCGGCAGGCCACGAAGGATGCCGGGCGCATCGCGGGGCTCGAGGTCCTGCGCATCATCAACGAGCCGACCGCGGCCGCGCTGGCCTACGGCCTCGACAAGAAGGGCAACGAGACGATCCTCGTTTGGGACCTCGGCGGCGGCACGTTCGACGTGTCGATACTCGAAGTCGGCGACGGCGTCTTCGAGGTCAAGGCGACCAACGGTGACACGCACCTCGGCGGCGACGACTACGACCATCGCATCGTCGATTGGCTCGTCGCAGAGTTCCGCAAGGACCAGGGCATCGATCTCTCCGGCGATCGCCAGGCAATGCAACGCCTGACGGAGGCCGCCGAAAAGGCGAAGATCGAGCTGTCGTCGGTCGTTCAGACGAACATCAACCTGCCGTTCATCACGGCGGACCAGAATGGGCCGAAGCACCTCGACGTGACGCTCACGCGCGCTGACTTCGAGCGCATGACGGCCGACCTCACCGATCGCTGCATCCAGCCGTTCAAGAGCGCCCTGGCCGACGCCAAGCTCGACGTCTCGAAGATCGAAGAAGTCGTCATGGTCGGCGGGTCGACCCGCATGCCGGTAATCCAGGATCTCGTCCGCAAGCTGACGGGCAAGGAACTCAACCAGTCGGTGAACCCCGACGAAGTCGTGGCCATCGGGGCCGCGATCCAAGCGGGCGTGCTCGCGGGTGAGGTTCGCGACGTCGTGCTCCTCGACGTGACGCCGCTCTCGCTCGGCATCGAGACGCTCGGCGGCGTGAACACGCGCCTGATCGAGCGCAACACGACGATCCCCACGAAGAAGACCAACGTCTTCACGACCGCGGACGACGGGCAAACGTCGGTCGACATTCGCGTGCTCCAAGGCGAGCGCGAGATGGCGAACGACAACAAGGAACTCGGGCGCTTCCGGCTCGAGGGTATTCCCGCCGCACCGCGCGGAGTGCCGCAGATCGAAGTGGCCTTCAACATCGACGCCAACGGCATCGTGAACGTCGAAGCGAAGGACCTCGGCACCGGCAAGACTCAGGCGATCACGCTGACTGCGTCGACGAACCTCTCGAAGGAGGAAGTCGAGCGGATGGTGCGCGACGCCGAGGCGTCCGCGGCGGAGGACCAGCGCAAGAAGGACGAGGCGGAGACGCGCAACGCGGCGTCGAGCCTCATCTACTCGACGGAGAAGTCGCTCAAGGAAGTTGGCGACAAGCTCGACGGCACTGCGAAGGCAGACGTCGAGGCCGCGCTCGCCGACCTCAAGCGGGTCAGTGAGAACGGGACCGCGTCCGAGGTGAAGGCCGCGACCGAGAAGCTCCAGCAGTCGTCGTACAAGATGGCCGAAGCGCTGTACCAGAAAACGGGCGGCACCGCAGGCGCATCGACCAACGGCGCGGACGGCGCAACGGCGGGGGCCGAGCCACCGCCGCACGGCGACGACGTCATCGACGCGGAGTTCAAGGAAGCGAAGTGAGGTCGTTCTTCGCGCGCGTCGCGCCATGGCGCGGCGCGCGCGAGAACGCGCTCGACACACGAGGATCGATGGATACTGAAGCGACTCCCACCGCCGGCGTGGAGCAGCCGGATGGTGCCACGGAACCACAAGCGGACGACGCGTCCGCGCTCTCGGCACGGCTCGCCGAAGAGACGGCACGCGCCGACGACAACCACGCGAAGCTCCTCTATGCGCTCGCCGATTTCGAAAACTACAAGAAGCGTACCGAGCGGCAACTCCACGAGCGGCTGATCGCCGGCAAGCGCAGCACGCTCGCGAAGTTTCTGACGGTGCTCGACAACTTGGAGCGCGCGCTCACCTACAACCTCGACTCCGAAGGCCTCCGGGGCGGCCTGAACGCCACGCAGCGCGGCTTCGAGTCGCTGCTGGCCAGCGAGAACGTCAAGGCGATCGAGGTGCTCGGCACGCCGTTCGACCCGCGCATCGCCGAAGCGATCGGGACCCGCGAAACGGACGACGTCGACGACGACACGGTGGTCGACGAAGTGCAGCGTGGCTATACCATCGGCGACGAGCTCCTTCGCCCGGCGCGCGTCATCGTGTCGAAGAGGCCGAGCAGCGACGGGTGAACTACAAGGACTATTACGAGGTCCTCGGCGTTCCGAAGGACGCAGCCGAAAAGGACATCAAGTCGGCGTATCGCAAGCTGGCGCGCAAGTGGCACCCTGACGCGAACCCGAACGACGTCAAGGCGGCCGAGGAGCGGTTCAAGGAGATCCAAGAGGCCTACGAGGTCCTCGGTGATCCCGAGAAGCGCAAGAAGTACGACGTCCTCGGCAGCGACTGGCAGCGCGCGGCGCAGCAGGCGGAACAGCAACGCCGCTATCGCAACGCGCAGGCCGAGGCTCCGTTCGGATTCGAGCAGTTCGGCGGCGCGAGCGAACCGAGCGGGTTTTCCGACTTCTTCGACATGTTCTTCTCGGGCGTCGGGCGCAGGCAGACCGCGTCGCGCCCGTTCGCGCAGCGCGGCGGCGACCTCGAGACGTCGCTGGAGCTCACGTTGCGCGAGGCGTTCGAGGGCGGCTCGAAGTCCATCTCGCTCCAGATCGAGGATGCCTGCCCGCGGTGCGGCGGGTCCGGGGTGATCGGCGGCGACATCTGCCCCGTCTGCCACGGAACGGGCCGCGTGATCGCGACGAAGAAATTCGACGTGACGATCCCGCGCGGCGTGCGGACCGGGCAGCGGATCCGGCTCGCGGGACAGGGCGGCAGCGGAGCAGGCGGTGGGCCACGCGGCGATCTCTTCCTCGTCGTCGAGGTCGAGGACGATTCGCGCTTCACTCGCAAAGGCGACGACCTGTATTTCGACCTGCCCGTCAGCATCTACGACCTGGTGCTCGGCGGAGACGTTCGCGTGCCAACGATGACCGGCGACGTGACGATGACGATCCCGCCTGGCACGCAGAGCAACAAGCTGTTGCGGCTCGGCGGCAAAGGTATGCCCAAACCGCGAGGCGGTGGCGCAGGCGACGAGTACGTGCGCCTCATCGGTACGCTCCCGACCGACCTCAGCGATCGCGAACGCAAGCTGTTCCGCGAACTCGCCGCGTTACGGCATAAACCCGAAACGGCCTCCGGCACAGCCTGACGATCCCGCTGCGCCGGCGCGCAACGTCAATCGCAGGCGGCCCCGCAGCGCTCCGCGAAGGGCCCGCCGACTGGCGATGCTCTGCATCGCCCCGCACTCTGCTTCTCGGCGGATCCTGCTATGAGCACTGCACGCGTCCCCTTTGGCGCCGCGCTCGCTGCGGCAACGCTCTGGATCCTGGTTCTCGCGCTTGCACGCACGGGCGCCCTAGCGGGCACCACCGGCAACGTCACGGGCACGGTGCTCGATGCACAGGGCAAAGCGCCGCTCGCGGGCGTCCAAATCGACATCGTCGCGCCGTCGGGTCGCTACCGCGCGACCACCAGCGCGAAGGGATTCTTCGCGATCACGGGAGTCTCGCCCGACACGTACACGCTGTCGTTCACGCTCGCGGGCTACGAGCCGGCATCGGTCTCCGGCATCACGGTGTTCGCGGACCAGACGCAGACGCTGACCCAGCTCCTCACGAAGGAGTTGAAGACCGTCGGACGCGTGACCGCGCGTTCGCCCGGCGGCGCGTTTCAGCCGTCGCAGGCGACGAATGCCTATACCGTTACTGCAAACCAAATCCAGACGATCCTGGGCAAAGACTTCAACCAGAGTGAGACGAGCCTGATCGTCGCACTCCCGGGCGCGAGCCTCGATTCGAGCGGATACCCCGTGCTGCGGGGCGGGCGCGAGAACGAGGAGGGCTTCCAGTTCGAGGGCATCGACTACACCGACGCCTTCACGAGCCAGTTCATCAACAGCCTGGCGATCAACGGGGCAGCCCAGCTGCAGCTGATCCCGGGCTCCGGCGACGCATCGAACGGGAACACAGGCACCGGCATCATCAACATCATCGCGAAGCGCGGCAGCTATCCGGGGTTCGGCGACTTCGACCTCGAGGCCCAGGCGTATCCGTACCTGCACCAGCTGGGCATCGACTTCGGCATCGCGGCGCCGAGCGGACGGATCTCCGAGTTCATCTCGTTCATCGGCCAGCGTAGCGACTCGATCTACGGAGCGCCGAACACGGATGCGGCCCGCAACGTCGTCTTCTTCGCAGGGAACGGCCAGCAGTCGAACGACCTCGTGAACAATCTCGTCTACAAGTTCGGCCCCGGGTTGAACCAGTCGCTCCAGTTCTTCTATCAGAACCAGCAGTTCAACTTTCCCTCGAACTACGGCGGGATCGGAACGCTCACGTTCAAGACCGCGAGCCCCGAGGTCACGGGCCTCGCCAACGCGCTGGGCTTCACGACCCACGACTTTCAGAGCATCGTGGGCCTCGACCCGTATCAGCAATCCCCGACGCAGATGCTCACCCGCTACGACACGTATTACCAGCCGAACGACACGTTTAAGCTGCAATACGCGGACAACCTGGATTCGTCGACGTTCCTGACGACGAAGTACTACCAGGCCAACTCCGTCGTCACGTTCGACTTCCCGTACGACGGCGACGGGAACTTCGGCTTCCCGGACTACGTCACGCAGCAGGGCGGACAGCGCGTCGGCTTCGCGCTCGACGGCACGAAGCAGCTCGGCTCGAAGCACCTGCTCCAACTCGGCGGAAAGTACGAGTTCCTGCACCCCGTCTTCAACGAACTCGACCCGATCGACAACTTCTATATCAACGCCGGCTTCGGGAACGGGGAGTCGGCGTACGACTTCCTCCCGCTCAGCGCCGCCTCGTGCTCGCCGAGTTCGTCCTTCTCCAGCTTCACCCCGAACTGCGGCTATCTCTACCGCTACTTTCCGAACGGGCCGCCGCGCATTCCGCCGCTGCTAGAAACGACCGCGACGAACCGCAACGACTCGGCGCTGTACGTCCAAGACACCTTCACCCCAAACGACCGCCTCAAGCTGAACGTGGGCCTGCGCGCCGACCAGGCCGACTATCGCATCGCGGCCGCGAACTCGGGCCTCTACCTGCCGAACGCGACGGGGCCGGGCGGCCAGCCCATCGTGAACATCGACCCGCAAGCGAAGGACCCGATCGTGTTCGAGCCCCACCTCAACGCGGCGTACGAACTCGGACGCAACGATGCCCTGCGATTCTCATACGGTCGTACGGTCGAGTTCGCACCCCTCGGCGACATCGACTACTACGGGCCTCCCAGCATCTACAACGCGTTCGCAAACATCCCGTCGTACGACAACACGCTCGGGGAGTTCAACCCCGCGAACCCCAAGGCGACGGCCGCGCAGTGGTGCGGCGTGCTCGGGAACCTGCGATGCTCGAGCTATGCACAGCAGCTCTACTGGAACATGCAGAACAACTTCCTCGGCGTCCCGCTGCAGCCGGCTCGCCCGGAGACGTTCAACAACTTCGACTTCTCGTACTCGCACCAGTTCGCGCACGGCATCTCGGCGAAGGTCACGCCGTTCTACCGCCGCGGATACGATGCGCTCGCCCTGGCCGCCTCGATCAAGACCAACGCTGCGGGCCAGCCGATTCTCAACCCGAACGGCACGCCCGTCACGAACCCGCCGGTCACCACCAACCTCGGCATCAACCGAACGACCGGCGCCGAGTTCCTCCTCACGAAGGACGCCGAGTTCGGCTTGTCGGGCTCGCTCTCGGCCACGTACATCAACGAGTTCTCGAACGTGATCCCGCTCTCGTCGAGCGAAGACTTCTTCCCGTTCATTCCGCCGCAGTCGCTCGCGCTCGGCAACGTGTATCGCGTCGGCTTCATCTCGCCGTTCCAAGCCACGCTCGCGCTCCAGTACAAGACGCACGGCGGCTGGCGCATCAACCCCGTTATCAGCTTCAACAAGGGGTATCCGATCAGCGCCGGACTCACCACGCCCGTGTACGTCAACGGCGTGGCGATCAACGTTCCGAACACGAACCTGACGTCGCCGAACGGCTCCCCTGGTGCGCCCGGATACGTCGATCCGCTGGACCCGGGGAGCTACCTGCACCCGAACATCGTCGCGACCCGCGGCACTCCGGAGACGTCGAGCGCGGGCGGCATTCTCTCGAATGCGCGTGCCTTCACGAACCTCACGATCGAGTACACGCCGCCACGCACGAAATCGACGTTCGGCGTTGCGATCACCAACCTGTTCGATCAGCTCTACTCGACGCCGACGTACAACGGGCAGTACGAGCCGGTCGCAACCGGCATCGCGGGCCCGTTCAGCGGGTACTCGGCGAACACGCTGCTGTATCCGAGGATCGGGTATGCCAACTTCCCGGCCTCGGCGTTCGGCGGGCTACCCTACAACATCTTCCCGAACAACACGCCGATCGCCGTGCTGTTCTACTACCAGCAGAAACTCTGATGCGCGTTTCACTCCTCCGCTTCATGCCCTCGCTCGCACCCATGTGCGCGCTCGCGCTCTCGGGGTGCACGTCCGGCAACTCCGCGATCGAGCCCCCGTTTCACTCCACGTCGCTCGCCGATCTCAAGCTACAGTTCGCGGTCGGCACGGCCAACATCGGCATCGCCGGCCCGTCCGGCAGCGGCCAAGCGCAGTTCGTCGGCCTGAACACCGTCGTCACGTTCCGTCAGCCCGACGGCTCGTCGGGTACGCTGCTGAATACGCCGGCGATTTCAGGCCCACCGAGCCTGCGGATTCCGGCAACGGCCGACGCGGGGACGGACGCCGGCTCGAACCACATCTCGGGCTCACCCCAGACGGAGCCAGGTGCCTCGCCACCGCCCGGCGGCACGTTCGGACAAACGGGAGGGGCATTCGGCTTCGGCTTTGCGCCCGACAACACGGACACGTTCGGAAGCACGAATTGCGGGCTGTATACGCTGCCGTTCTATCCCACGAATCCGGCAGCGGGGAATGCCTTCCCATCGTTGCCCCCGAGTTCCAGCAGCGGCGGCGTGCCCTCGATCAACCAATACATCGGCGGCCCGCCGGCGTTCCCGACTACGCAGAACGGGACGATTCCGCCGTGCACGAACCAGGCGTTCCTCGGCTATAGCGAAGGGTTTGTCGACTTCCTGGTGACGCCCGTGTCAGGAACTTACCAGCTCGCCGTCACCGTACCGACCTTGCCCGGATCGAGCGTGCCGACCACGACGTTCAAGGCGAGCGCGACGCTGCGGGCGGCACGCACGCTTCCTGCGCTGCCGCAGCCGGCATTCACCGAGGACGGAAAGGGTGGTGGCATCGCGTCTGTCGTCGTCCCGGCCGGCGTGACGGAGACGTTCGTCGAGATCTACGACCTATTCGGGAGCTGTCATTCCCCAAGCGGTCCGCAGTACTACACGCTCTTCACGAAAGCGACTGGCCTCGTGCACCTAACGCTGCCGGACTCGCTTGGCGCCGGCCCCCCGAGCGCTCCGACGCCGTCGTTGTGCTCGGGTACGTCGTCCTCGCCGAGCGCCGCCGATGTGTATCTCGTGTACGCGGCCGGCGTGGACTTTCCGGCGCTC
>Ga0302326_10018878_pt1 | contig 14281 bp, 6 predicted proteins | sample Palsa_T0_3_FD_202264 | JGI IMG/M metagenome (GOLD analysis project Ga0302326, IMG submission 202264) | Peat permafrost microbial communities from Stordalen Mire near Abisko, Sweden - Palsa_T0_3 | ecosystem: Environmental > Terrestrial > Soil > Palsa > Peat permafrost | place: Sweden: Abisko... | reverse complement strand
AATTGCGCGTTTCCGCGCCGCGCGAGCGCCGGCCCGTCGACCCTCGCCGCATCATGCGCATCGTCGGCGCGCACACTCACAACTTGAAGAATATCGACGTGGAAATTCCGCTCGGCATGATGGTCGCCGTCACCGGCGTTTCCGGATCGGGTAAGTCGACGCTCGTGCACGACGTGCTCTATAAGTCGCTCGAAGCGCTCCATAAGTCGCGCGACACCGAACCCGAAACTCCCGTGGACGCGGTCGACGCCGAAAGCATCTCGGCCCCGCGCATGGCGTGCCGGAAAATCGAGGGCGCGGAGCGCATCACCACCACCGTGATGATCGATCAATCGCCCATCGGACGGACGCCCCGCTCCAATCCGGTGACCTATATTAAGGCGTTCGACATCGTCCGCAGTCTTTTCGCCTCCACCCGGGAGGCCGAAAAGCGCGGCTACACCGCCGGACATTTCTCTTTCAACGTGCCCGGCGGCCGCTGCGAAATCTGCCAGGGCGATGGCACCGTGACCGTGGAGATGCAATTCCTCGCCGACGTGGAACTGATCTGCGAGGAGTGCAAGGGAACCCGCTATAAGAGCGGCATTCTGGAGATCAAGTACAACGGGCTGAACATCCACGAAGTGCTGCAGCTCACCGTGCGCGAGGCCATGTCGTTCTTTCACGCCGCGCCCCGGCTGGTGCACAAACTGAAGGTGCTGGACGACGTCGGCCTGGGTTATCTGCGGTTGGGCCAATCGGCCACCACGCTGTCGGGCGGGGAAGCGCAGCGCGTCAAGCTGGCGTCCCACCTGGCGCTCTCGAGCTGCGCCGGAACGCTCTTCATTTTCGATGAGCCCACCACCGGACTTCACTTCGACGATATCGCCAAGCTGCTCGCCGCCTTTCAGCGCCTCATCGAAAATGGCGGCAGCCTGATCATCATCGAACATAATCTCGACGTCGTCAAAGCAGCGGATTGGGTGATCGATCTCGGACCCGATGGAGGCTGGCGCGGCGGCCGCGTGGTGGCGGCGGGAACGCCGGAAGCGGTCGCGGCGGTCGAGGATTCGTATACCGGACGCTATCTGCGAGACGTGTTGGAGCGCTAAAATCGCCTTGGAGGTCCGATGAGGTCTATTCTGTTGTTCGCCTTCTTGCCGGTCTCGCTTGTGGCCGCGCCGGCATTGGGAGTCGTGAAGCCTGTCATCGCGCAATCGGATGGCGGCGACGCTCTGCCCGCGGCGTTTAGGCATGTGGCGGGGGAGACGCTCTTCTTCTCCTGCAATATCGCCGGATTTGCCAAATCCCCTCAGGAACAAATCAATTTGACTTACTCGGTGCAGGCGTTCGATCCGAAAGGTGTTCCCGTCTCGGAGACATACAAAGGAGAGTCCAAGGACGAAGTGAGTCCCCAGGATAAGAACTGGCTGCCGAAGATCGAAACTCAGATTCCGCTGCCCGAGATCCTCCGGCCTGGAACTTATAAGATTGTTGTGAAGGTAGACGATCTGATTGCCAAGACATCCGGCGATCTTACCGTGCCATTCGAAGTGAGCGGGCGCGACGTGCCTCCCAGTCCGACCCTGACCGTCAAGGAATTCCGCTGGTATCATAACGATGAGGATCAGCGGGCCATGAGCCAGCCGTTATATAAGCCCGGAGATAACATGTTCATGAAATTCGATATCACGGGCTATAAGTACGGCGAGAAGAATAAGGTCGATGTTAGCTACGTCGCCTCTTTAGTGCTGGAGAGCGGCAAAGTCATTTGGACGCAGCCTGACCCAGCCCTCGAACAGAGTGAAGCATTCTACCCGAAGCCATATGTCGAAGGCGAATTCGGCATCTCCCTGAATAAGGACTTCAAGCCCGGAACGTACACCATGGCGGTAGCAGTCAAGGACGCAATCGGCAACCAAACCTACGAAGGCAAGTTCCAATTCACCGTGCAGTAATCGTGGGACATGCTTTGGCTTGTCCGCTATAATCGCAAACTATGCCAGATATCCTAGAACTCGGCGCCAACCCTTTGCGGATAGCAGACGTAGTGCGAGTAGCGCGCGCCAATCAGTCTATCTCCATCTCCCCCGCGGCGCGCGATCGCATCGCCCGCGGCCGCCAGCGCCTGGAAGAATTGATCGCCCGCGGCGAGCGCATTTACGGCGTCAATACAGGAGTCGGCGGCAACATCGGAATCTCGCTCGCTCCGGAACAGATGGAGACCATGCAGCACAACCTGGTCCGCTATCTGGTTTGCGGCACCGGTGAGCCCCTGCCGCGCGACGTGGTCCGCGCGGCAACCTTACTGCGCGTGGCCACCTTCCTGACCGGCGCATCGGCGGTACGCATCGAAATCGTCGAAGCGCTGTCGGAATTGCTGAACCGCGGGATCACGCCCGTGGTGCCGCGCTACGGATCGGTGGGCGCAAGCGGCGACCTGATGCCGTCCGCGTATATCGCCCGCGTGCTCGCCGGCGAAGGCGAAGCGGACTTCGAAGGGCAGAGATTGCCGGCAAAGGACGCGCTCTCGGCTGCCGGTATGCAACCCCTGCGGTTCGCGCCCAAGGAAGCGCTGGCGCTCATCAACGGCACCACCGCGATGACGGCCGTGGCGGCATTGATGTGGGTGGATGCATTCCAGGTACTGCGCGCGCTGCTCGGGGCGGTGGCCCTCTCGATCGAAGCGCTGCAAGCGCCCATCCAGCCATTCGAAGCCTGGGTGCATGAACTCAAAGGTCATCCCGGGCAGATCGCCGTTGCCGCGCACCTGCGCGAGCTGCTGGCCGGCTCCGCTTACACGCAGGAGTCGAGCGGACAGACCTGCTATTCCCTGCGCTGTGTGCCGCAGGGGCTCGGACCTGCGTGGGAGGGGCTCGAAGACGGCCGCGCGACTGTAGAGCGCGAGATCAACTCGGCCAACGACAACCCGCTCATCGATCCCGAAACGGGCCGCATGTGCAAAGCCGGCAATTTCTACGGCGGCCACATCGCGCGCTTGCTCGACACTTGGAAACTCGACTTCGCCGCCATGGCAAATTGGGGCAACGCGTTGATGGCGGTGCTGGTGGACGATCGCTTCAACGGCGGTCTGCCCATGAATCTGACGCCTCAGCCGGGGGTGAACTGCGGCTTCAAGGGAATGCAACTGAGCGTCACCAGCCTCACGTGCGCCGTCCGCCAGATGGCCGGTCCCAGCTCGATTCACTCACTGCCCACCGAGCAGTACAACCAGGACGTGGTCAGTCTCGGCATGCACGCCGCGGTGACGGCGATGGACGCGCTGGAGTGCGTCCGCAACGAGACAGCGATGCTGCTGCTGACATCGGCGCAGGCCGTCGACCTACGTGGCGGTCCCGAGAAATTGGGCGCCGGCTCGCGGCGCATTTACGATCGGGTGCGCCAGGTAGCTCGCTTTCAGGACGTCGACCGCCCGATGGAACGCGAAGTCGCCGACGTGGCGGCGACGATTATCTGAAATCGGTCGCCGGCACAGGGTTCAAGTTAAAACGTTAGGCCGGAGGTCTGGTTCTCTACCCCGGCAATTTACGAGGTGCTCCCGGTTGTCGTGTATGCGATACACTCTATTTAATACACGACATGTCTCGATTTGCTGCTCTGCTCCTTCTCCTCGCGGCCCAAGCTCTCGCACAAGTCTCGGCCAGATCCGTTGCGGCCGAATCCCCCGTGCTGCCTGTCGGGAGGAATCAGGTGCGCAGCTATGACGAACTGCTCACGCTAAATTCCGGCCCCGCCGATTTCCGCGGCTTCCCGCCCTCCGGACGTCGAACGCAATCACGAGCTGTCCGTGCGAGAGCGCAAGGTCCGGGCGTCGCGCGAAATCGAAGCCCTCGCCAACCGCTTCTCCCCACCCGCTCCTAATGGCTGTTCACTGACAAATGTCGTGTATACTAGACCGCTCTCCGAAAAAAGGACAGTTACTATGATCTCTCGCAAGCTACCTTGGGGCCTATGCATCAGCCAAGTCGAGACGCGCGCCGGCTACGTTCCAACGGCTGCCTCGCTGCTGTTGGCCCAACCCTTCTTCCCGCTGTTGTGGCTCGCGATGGGGGCGTTCCCGGTGTGGGCCCAAACAGGAGCGAGCGTTTCCGGCGTGGTGACGGACCAAACCGGCGCAGCCCTTCCCGGTGTCGCGGTCACAATCAAGAGCGTCGGCAGAGCGGAAACGCGCACGATCGCAACCGACGGCGGGGGGCACTTTCAGGCGTCCGGACTGCCTCCGGGGCGCTTTGACATTCGAGCGGCAAAACAAGGGTTCGCCGATGAAACGCGCACGGGAATCGGCTTGGCGGTTGGCCAGGACGCCAAGGTCGACATTAAGCTGCAGCGGAGCACCCCCGATGCCTGCGCGACCGGCCACGAGTTCGCCACCACCGATTGCGCGCTGACCTGGCACGGCATCACGCTGTACGGAGCGTATGACGTCGGCGTCGGCTGGGTCAGCCACGGTTTACCGGAAAACGCCACGAACTATGAAGGCGAATCGCTGGTGAACCGAAACGGCTATCAACATCGATTCCTCATCGCACCGAACAACTTGCAGCAGACCAGTCTGGGCATCAGGGGCAGGGAAGAGTTTCTGCCTGGCTGGGCCGTTGTGTTCAACGCTTCCACTGGCATCAATCCGCAGTCCGGACAGCTGGCCAACGCGTCAGCCACCAACATTGGCAACAACGGCCTTCCCAGGAGCAGCTACTCGGAAGCTATCGACGGCGCGCGCGCGGGGCAACCCTTCAACGACGAATTCTATGCCGGTATATCGTCCACGTCTTTAGGCACGCTGACCTTCGGCCGTCAGCGCTCTCTCGGTACCGATGCGATGCTCGTTTACGATCCGGCCGGCGGCAGCTATGCCTTTTCGTACATCGGGTATAACGGCACGCTGGCCGGCGGCGGCGACACCGAGGACAGCCGTTGGGACGACGCTCTGAAGTACCGCCTCACCTATGGCCCGGTCCATTTCGGCGCGATGTATAAATTCGCCGATGGTTCCGGCGGCTGCTACTCGGCCTCCGCAACCTGGACTGCCGCCACCTGTACGGCGGAATCGGCGCATAACAACGCCTATGGATTCGACCTCGGTGGAGGGTTCGGCAAGTTCTCCGCCGACGTCGTCTACCAACGTTACAACCAGGCGATCAGCGTATTGAATCCCTTGCTGGGGCCTCAGAGTCCGGCGGCGCCATATCAGTCGACCACCGACAGTATCAATACAAACCCCATCACCGGGGCCAATCTAATAGGAACCACCAACACCGTATATGGCATCGTGACCGACAACCGCGCCATTATGGGCTCCGCCAAGTATACCTGGGATATGTTCAAGTTGTTCGCCGGCTATGAATACATTAGGCAGGCTAACCCGTCGAACCCGTTGGGCGTCGGCGCATTGGACCAGGGCGGTTATCTCATGAGCGGCGTCGAAGACAACAATCTCGATTCTCCCAAGCACGTGCAGATCTGGTGGATGGGCTTGAAATACGCCGTCGACAGCAAAACCGACATCACCTTCTCCTGGTATCATCAGCTGCAGAACGACTTCCGTGTTCCTACGGCCTGCTCACCCGAAGCCGGTTTCCGCAGTTCCTGCGCGGGCACCCTCAACGAGGAGTCGCTCTATCTGGATCACCACTTCACCAAGCGTTTCGACGTTTTCGCCGGAATTGCGTATTCCTATGTGAGCGGTGGTCTGGCCATCGCCATTCCTCATGGCCCGGGCGTCCCCTATAAGTACGACAACAACCTTGCTCCGACAGTCGGTGGTCGTTTCGCCTTCTGATCGTTTCCGCGGCTGGCTCAGTCGAGAGCCCCGTGCGCTGCCCTCCGCGGCGGCACGAACTTCGACAACACCACGCCGCACGTGCGTAGTCGGCCGGCTCCCCGGGCGCAGCCGAATGTCGCTCACCCTGACGATGGCCGCCATTCTGGTCGTAGGCGTGACAGGCAGCGTGCGGTCACCGATGCCTCAAAAATATTTTCCCTTTAGATCCTGGTGCTAGCGCGCGCAGCGCTGGTATTAGGTCAATGGTGTCCGTGCTATTTTTGTGCCGCATGATCACCGTGGTTTATGTTACGTGCCTTTCTCTGTTGCGGGATGCATATCTACCTGATCTCTGTGCGAATTCAACGTGCTCACCGATTCTCACACCGCGAAGTACTGCGAAGCCCCCCCGCCTTCCTGGCGCCGCCGAATGCTACCGGCTTTACTTGAATCCGTGGCGCGACACGTGGTGGGTCCCGACCTCGGCACTTGGAACTTTTCTATGAAGTTTCAATCTGTTGAATCGGGCTAATTTCAATAGGCCAACGCGGTGGTGTTCACGCCCTCGGGAGTGTCGCCGACGGCCGCAGTGATCACCAGCACCGCGATACCTCTCGGCAGATTCAGTTCGGACCGAAGTTACTGTAAGTTACCCGGCAGTTGGTCTTCGAACTGTTTGAGGTCCCAGTAATCGCGCCAAGCGGCGATTTTGCCGTCGCGCAATTCGAAGATTCCCATGCAAGGGACGCTTACCCTTGCGGTGCCGACCAGGAAGTGATCGACACGCTCGGTCATTACGATGTCGCCATCCGCTACGATGTGGATTACCTCCCAGGGCAACGCGGTCATTCGCTGGGCTCCGCGCCGTAGGGTCTCGCGAATGACGTCGCGGCCCTTGCACGGCTTCCAAGGCGAATTCCACCAGACGGCGTCCTCGGTAAAATAACCGGCGAACTCATCGGGATCGGCCCGCACACAGGCTTCGAGAAAGCGGTGAATCAGTGCGATATTGTCGGTTTCCGGCAATTCCTCTCCTCGTTTTATTGTTCGGCGGTAGGTTTGGGCGCAGGTGTGCCCGGCGGCAGGATGGGGCGTGGACGCTCGATGCGCCACGTCACCGCCCCGGCGGCTTCGCGCTGGGTGCGAGAGATACGTAAGTCGCCGTCGACTAGGTATTGTAAGTGCACATAGTCGAAAGCCAGACCGGCGGAAGCCATGAGCTTCATGTAATCTCCATGGGCAGTCTCGTCGGGAGCTTCGGTATAACCGGCGTCCCAGGTGACATCGGTGGAGAGTCCAGTGACACCGCCGCTGCCCGGCGTGCCTGCGCCCGCGCCTGCCGCGCCGCCTTCACCGGCAGCACCGCCGCCGCGCCCAGCCGTGCCCTTGAGCGACATATAAATACGGATGCCGTCGACGATTGGCTGGAACATATCGCGCGGCTGCCAACGCTGGCCGAAGCGCTCATAACGAGCGTTCATGCGATCTTCCAGCGGCAGAAGGCCGGGGACATTACGCTCGGCGGCCACGATCCGATCTTGCAAAGCGTAGGCGATCATCTTGCTATACGGGTGGGTGTCGTCGCGAACATAACCTAAGCTGGTGAACCAGCCGCGCGGGATCCACCAGGCGCGTCCGGTGTTGGCGCCCTGGCGGCTCTGCACCCAAGCGGTGTATTCGGAGAATGGCTGCACCCATTCGTGCGAGGGGTAGCCGTGCGGATTGAGAAAGGCGTCGGGCTGCCACGCTTCGATCAACTGGCGGCGCGTGCGCGATTCGGGATAGACAGGATCGGTCTCGCCCTGGCCGGTGGAGACATCGGCACTCAGCGCGCCGTGGTAGCCGGGATGGAGCATGTTGTCGGGCGTGATCTTGGCTAGGTCGACGGAAAGCTGCGCGCCATCGGGGTTGGTGATGGGATGGATAACTACGTTCACCTTCTTGAGCAAGTCGCGCTTAGCGGGATCGCTGACAAGTTGCTCGGCGAGCTTGTCGATGTGGCTGGTGCTGGAGACTTCGTTGGCGTGCTGGCGGCCGGAATAGACAATCGACGCCTTGAGGGTGGTCTCCTTCGGCCATGAGCGCAGCAGTGCGGGCGATGGCAGCATGATGTCGGCGGCCCAGATGTTCTCGCCCAGGTAGCTGCGGCCCATCCAGTAGACGTTCACGCCAGGGAAGGTGGCGAGGCGTGCGAGGATGGCGGCGTTTTCGGCGGGGCTGATAGGCTCGGTCCATTGCACGAAGGGCGTGCCGGAGATCGGCTTGACGTCCTTGATCAGGGGGCGCGGCGTGGCGGGTTCAGAGACGGTGAAGGTGGCGAACTCGCGCGGCGCGGGCGTCTCGGGCACGGCCGTGGGGGCGAGCGGCAGATCGAACTCGATGGCCATCTCGCGCAGGTGCGGATAGGCCACTTCATCGCGATAAATGCCCGCGACGTGCATCTGCTCGAGCCAATGCAACTGCCCGCGGGCCTGCTCCACGGAGAGAATGTTGCGGTCCACCTGGTCCTGGCCTTCGAGGCGGAGCAACTGGTCGTAATCGTCCTTGGCGAAATCGGCGGGCAGCATCCAGGTGAGGCGCTCGATGCCCTCCTCTCCCGCCTTGAGGCGCGCTTGAATGAGACGGGGCTGCATTTCGCCAGTTAGCGCGGGGAGATTGCGCTCCTGCTTGTGGTGCTTGCCCTGGGCGTCGGTCCAACTCAGGCGCACCAGCGGATTGGCCGCGGGTTTGCCGTAGAATTCGATGCGCACATGGCCATCCTGCCCGTCTTCCGAGGCGTGCACGATAGGCAGCACGCGGCCGGTGTAAGTGATTGGCCGGCCGGTGAGCAGGTCACCCATCATGCTCATGAAGACGTCGGTGGAATAGAGCGTGTCTTCCTGCAGCGCTTCGAGCGAAGAGATGCGCTCGCGGTCGAGATCGAGGCTGTAATCGGGCTCGCTTAAGTGGATGTCGAGCTTGATGGTATCGAAGGGCGGAGAGAACTCGGTGCGCAGATCGCCGTGGGATTGCGAGAGGACAAACTGATAGACCTTCGGCAGAGTTTGATTCTGATAATGGTCCCAGAGCTCTTCAATGTCGGTGCGGATGCGCTGGTTGAGCAGCACCTTGCCGCCGGCTTCCAGATGCACCCAGCCGGTCTCGACTTGCACCTGCTCGTAGCGCGGAATCACTCCGTTGTAGGGCTGCATGACGGCCGAGACGGTGAACTCGCGGGCGAGGATCTCCTTGCCGGCAGCGTCGAGCGCATGCACGCGATAGGTAGGTGAGTGGGCGGTGGGCTCTTCGATCTCGTCGAGCGTGATTTTTTCGAGCGGGATATTGAGCTTGCGGGCGAGCATCTCGTCGACGGGATAAAGCTCCTGTACCCAGCGGGCTTCCGACTGCATGGTGCGGATGTTGGTGGGGTCGATGTTCTTGGCGAACTCGATGCGCAGGCTAACGACGGGCTTGCCGGCGAGCGCGGGGGCGATCTCGTCCATCAGCCAGCTGTAACCTTGCTTGAAAGCGCAGAGCACCTCGACAGAAGCGTGCGCGCCGAGCATGGTCTGCAATTGCTCGGTGAGTTTGCGGCGCTCCTCAGGGCCTTCGCTGACGCGGGCAACGAGCTTCACGTCCTGGCCGGCGGGGATCTTCGCTGCGGCTTCTTGGACCGCATCGAGCAGGCGCTTGCCTTCCCACGGAATCACGATGTCTTCGGCGAATGTCGGCGTGGCCTGATGGAACGGGACGGATTTGTAGTGCAGATCGGTACAGCATTTGGTGCCGGCGTGGAGGGTGCCGGATTCGACGGTGGGGATGTGGAACTGGCGCTTGACGAAAGCGGCGAGACCGGGGTCGGCGACTTCAGTGTCGATCTCGGCCTTCACATCTTTGGCGGTGGTGAGGTCGAGATCTTTGGTCCAGCGATCGAGGTGATAGAGCGCTGCGGCGGCCTGGCCGGAAGATGAGCGGAGGGAGAAGAAGCGATGCAGATCGTAGCGGATTTCTTCGATGGAGAGGTACTGCTTCCCTTGCTCCCAGAGATTCGGGAAACGGTCGGAGAGCGCTTGGAGAGCCGCGGTGGCGCCGGCATCATCGCCACGGGTGAGAATGGCGGGGCGGCGCGTGAAGGCATCGTCGACGATGCGGAGTTCGCCTTCGCCGGGAGCGAGGTCAGTCTCCGATTGCACGGCGGCGGTGTCGTTCGAGCGGAGTTTGCGTTCGGCTTCCTGGGCGAGCGTCGATTGTCCGGCGAGGACGGCGGGAGCGCGGACATCGCGGGCCACGGCGGTGTCGGCGGGTGACGCGATGGGTAGCGTGATGCCGGTGGTTTCGAGTCCCATGCGGGCGGCGAGATTGGCCATGGCGACTCCCGCCGCGCCGGCGGGGACGAAGAGGTGCCCGTTGGAAGAGCCGGGCACGGGGATGCGGCCGGACGCTCCGAAGAGTCCTCGACTGCTGAAGAGAGTTGCGAGATCGAGACGAGCGGGCGCGTTGGCTGCTGCTCCTGCGGCTGGTGTGTCGGTGTTGGCGGCGGGTGCCGCTCCGGTTGCGGCGGGTTGCGTGGCTTCGGGCTTCAGGTTGGTGGCAGTCGGTCCGCCGACTAAGATCAGTTGGTGAACGGCTGCCAGCTCCGGCTTGGCGAGGGCGGCGTCGAGCGCTGCTTGGGTGGCGCTGCCGCGGAGGAAGGCGCGATGAATGCCGGCCTTTCCGTGCTGGTACGTCACGCCCATGAGTTCGACGTTGCCGCCTACCGCTTCGGCAATGGCAGACAGTTTTTCGCCGTTGGTGCGCCAGATGTACGGCGCACGCGCGGAGTAGGCTTCGGCGGCGGCGGTGAGCCCGGCGTCGTCTGCGCCGGCGACGATCAGTCCGTCCTCGTGCACGTCAAAGATGCCGCCTTCTTCTTTTTCGAATCCGCCGGGAGGGAGGCCGAGGGGCGACCGTTTGACGGCGATATTCGGGCCAGGCACAGCGGCATCGCCGGCGATCACTAGCGGCGGCGTGAGTCCCGTGGCGCCATATCCGAGGCGGGCAGCGAGATTCGCGGCGGCGGCGTTCTCCGCGGCACGTGGGGACGCGGGTACAACTACTTTGCCACTGATGAAATCAGCGATGCCGTCGGCGTTGGTGTCGACCAGCATCCAGCCGGTGACGAAGGGGTCGGCCAGATGGTTGGGGGCGGGCGCTTGGAAGGCGAGACAGACAAATATAAGGACCAGCAACGGCAAACAGGCACGCGGCATTCGCCTATTGTATAACTGGTCTCTATGAAACTCGCGGACTTGTGTTTCGGCCGACCGCTCCCTTGGGGTCTCGGCTCATTCGGAAAGTTTCGCGGCCCGGCAGGAATTGGGGGATCGGTGCGAAGCGGTTGGCACGCGGTTCGAGGCGCCATCTTGCTGTTCGCCGCGATAGCGCTGCAGGGCGCGGACGTGAACACGTTTTCCGTGGTGGGGTACGACCCGGTGAACGGCGATTGGGGCGTCGCCGTGGCGTCGCGATATTTCTCGGTGGGCGCCGTGGTGCCTTGGGCGGAAGCGGGAGTGGGCGCGATCGCCACGCAGGCGGATGTCAATGTCGGTTATGGACCGCGCGGACTGGAATTGTTGCGGCAGGGGCTCTCGGCGAAGGAAGTGCTGGCGAAGCTGCAGGCCGAAGACACATTTCCAGATAAGGGAGGCCGGCAGGTAGCGATCATCGATGGCAAGGGGAATATCGCGACTTATACCGGTCCGAACGCGCCGAAGTGGGCGGGCGACCGGCAGGGGAAAACTTGGTCGGCGCAGGGGAACATTCTGGTGGGGCCGCAGGTGCCGGAGGCGATGGGAAGGGCGTTCGAGGCGACTGATGGCGAGTTAGCGGAAAAGCTTTTCGCGGCGTTGAAGGCGGGCGACGACGCGGGCGGCGATTCGCGCGGGAAGCAATCGGCGTCGATGATCGTGGTTCGCAAGGGCGGCGGCCGGAATATCAATAACGATCGGTATCTGTATCTGAATGTGGACGACAATCCGGCGCCGATTCCGGAGCTGCGGCGACTGCTCGATATGAACTTGGGGTATCTGTACCAGGAGAAGGCCGGGCGATTGACGAGCGCGGGCAAGCCCAAGGAAGCGCGCGAGGCGGCGGCCAAGGCAACGCGGTATATGCCGACTGCGCAGGCGTATTTCAGTTTGGGAATTTTAGATTACGGCTTGGGCGACAAGACGACTGCGGTGGCGGATTTCCGAAAGGCGATTGAGCTGGATGGCACTTTGCGGCAGCGGTTGCGGACGATTCTTGACGATAGCGAGTTTGTTAGGCAGGTGGGCGATAAATAAGTTTCTCGCAGAGGCGCAGAGAGCGCAGAGAAAACGGTTCCGTGTGGTGGACAGTCAGGATGAATTCTAATGACGCGGCATCAGGAAAAAGCTATATCACGGTCGGCGTGACGGTGCTTCACTCATTGGTGCGCGCCACAAATTTCCATCCCGTGATAGGACGCTGTGCGCATTCGTGAAAGTAGTTACAAAGGGTCGACAGCATTGTCGGCAACCCGTATCTGCGCAAGGGCAAGCGCCGCGGATGCCTTTGGGGCGCTTCTATCGTTGGAGGCAAACCGGCGTTGCGGGATTCCAGGTCGTCCATATTTAGTAATGTCCCACATGGGGAAATTCTTGGTTCCTCGTGTCGTGCAGAACGTCGATCCCTTTACTCCTGCCGTAGAGCAGTCAGGGGATCGATACTGGCTGCGCGCATTGCCGGAATAGAGGCGGCGAACAAGGTCACGAGACCTAGCAAGACGGTGACGCCAATGTAGACCAGGGGATCGTTCGGCCTGACTTGGAACAACATGGCCGTAAGCAGGCGTGTGACGGCAACCGCGGCGGCCAAGCCCACGCTTAAGCCGACACCCAGCAGGGCCAGACTTTCCCCAAGGATCAACCGGAGCACGGAACCGCGGCTGGCGCCCAAGGCGATCCGCAGGCCTATCTCGTTCGAGCGTTGACCGACGGCGTAGGCCATGGCTCCATAGACTCCAGCCATGGCCAGACTCATTGCCAAGGCTGCGAATAGGCCGAATAGCAGAGTGCGAAATCGGGGCGCGGCCACGTTCCCCGAAGCATCGCTTTCCATGGTGGTGAACTTCATGGAAACACTCGGCGAGCGATCACGCACTATCCGGCGCAACGTGGACTCGAGCGCGGTTGGATCGTTTACGGTGCGTGCGACAACGCTCAGGCTTCCGCCGAAGTCGTGCTGTTGATAATCGAGGTAGCACGCGGGCATCGGGTCGCGGGCCGGGCCGTTGTCGCGCACGTCACCGGCGACGCCAACGATCGTCATGGCAACGGAGGAATCGTACGGGCAGAAAACCGGCCTGCCGAGGGGATTCTGGCCCGGCAGCGATTTGCGGACCAGCGCCTCATTGACGATCGCGACAAAGGGTTTGTCGGCGGTGTCATTATCGCTGAAGTCGCGGCCGCTCTTCAGTGGAATACCGAGCGCCCGAAATGCGCCTGGCGCCATGATGGAAATCTCCGCGATAGGGGCGGATATCCAGTCCTTTTGGGGCGGCAAATGGTCGAAGAAAAACGGTACCGTGGATTGCACGTGTCCCGGCAGTACGTTGGCCGCGCCGGCTGCCACGACGCCGGGTAGAGTGGCAATTTGCGGCAGAACCTCTCTGAAGAACTCCCTTACCGCAGGCAGGGGGGCGGATTGGGTTGCCTTCATCACAAGCACGTTCTCGGGCCGAAAGCCCAGGGCTACATTCTGCAAAGCCACAAAGCTCCTGATGAGTAGTCCGGCCGCGGAGAGAAGCACTACGGCCAAGGCGATCTCACCTGTCACCAGCACTCCGCGCATGCGGACCATTCCGCCGCCGATCACGGACCGTGTCGCTCCCTGCTTCAGCGCTTCGCTCAAGGTCACCTTCGTTGCAAAGATCGCGGGAACCAGACCGAACAGCAGGCTGGTGATCATAGAAATGCCAAGAGTGAATGCGAGTACTGATCGATCGATGCCTGTCTCGGCGAGGCGGGGCAGGTTAGCCGGCGCCAGCGCCACCAGCGCCTTCGATCCTCCATACGCCAGCAGAAGTCCCAGAGCGCCCGCGAGGAGTGCGAGCACCAGGCTCTCGGCGATTAGTTGCCTCACGATGCGCGGGCGGCTGGCCCCCATGGCAACGCGAACGGCGATTTCCCGGGTGCGTGCCGTGGCCTTGCCCAGCAGCAACGTAGCAGTGTTTGCACAGGCAATCAGAAGCACCACACTCACAGCGCCCAACAACAGGTAGAGCGTGAGGCGAACATCGCCCACCATGTCATCGCGCATGCGCCTCACCGCGACGGTCTGATTCTTGTTGGTCTCCGGATACTGTTGCGCGAGGCTCGATGCGATGGAAGTCATCTCGGCCCGCGCCCGTTCGAGGGAGACGCCCGATTTGAGCCGGCCAACAGCGAGATAGTTTTGGGCCCCGCGAAACGTCGCCGCCGGTTCGCGGGAAATCGTATTGACCGGATACCAGAGGTCCGTCTTGTCCGGGAAGTGGAATCC
>Ga0302326_10018874_pt1 | contig 14282 bp, 14 predicted proteins | sample Palsa_T0_3_FD_202264 | JGI IMG/M metagenome (GOLD analysis project Ga0302326, IMG submission 202264) | Peat permafrost microbial communities from Stordalen Mire near Abisko, Sweden - Palsa_T0_3 | ecosystem: Environmental > Terrestrial > Soil > Palsa > Peat permafrost | place: Sweden: Abisko... | reverse complement strand
GAGACCGCACCGTTGGCGGGCCGAAGACGAGACCATTTTGCAGTTTTCACAATAGACGGCCTTCTCCAAAGGAATCGATACAAGGTCGGGCTCTGTTCGAATCATGCGTACTTTGCACATAGAACCTCCAAGCGCCGGCCCGCGCTTGGCTTGCGATCAGGCGGCGGTTTGCCCAGCCAGTCCTTCGAGTTCTGAAACCAGATGCTTGAGTGCATCGAGATTCTGGATGGTCGTCATTGACCCGATTTGCAAGCGATCGAGGACGGTGACGAATTGCGTATCGCCAATCGATTCGGCGAGAGAGTGCGCCTTGCGGATTCCCCGCGCGGCACGTTCCATGGCCTCCGCGACATTCGCCTGCAACTGCGCGTTGGGGATAGCGTTCGCCTTCTGCGTTCGCGCGACGCGCCACAATATCTCGCCGTAAATTGGATCGCCGAGAATGCGCCGAAAGCCTTCGATCTTGCCCGTAATTCTCTGATCGATGGGCCCCCGTTGGACTGCCGCCGGGTGCGGGCCGGATGCTGGATGGTTCTTGACGCGCGCACCCGTTTTCGGTAGCGCCCATTGCGGGAGAGATGGGAATTCAAATGGCTGCCGATGCTCATTGAGCGGCACCCACATCTCGGCGAGGTTGTAAAGGTAACGCCCCAGGCCGTAACAACTGGCAGCCCGTTTGAACGCTTGCGCTTCCGCCGTTGTCATAGCATTTGCCTCATCTGCCCAGTCCTCACCACTGCCGGCATGGCAACCCAATCCAGTAATCGTGAGCGTGCATGTCACCAGAACTTTGCCCGTCTGGATGAGTTTGTCTTTCTTCATGCGCGTGACGGCCTTTCTCAGTTTTTGCAAGGAACGGCAAAAGTACGTCTCTGTGCTCCTCGGTCACATGGTCTGTCCCGAGAAGTTGAAGTGCGTTGGCGAAGTCGATCATCTCCGAGACCGAGGGCGGCTTTTCGAGTGAATAGTTGCGGAACGAGAGCGCGATCCCCGCCATCTCCCGGTGGAACTTCTCATCGGCCTTCGGCGTGCGGCTGGCAATGATCTCTGCCTCGCGCTCCGGGGTCGGATGCTCGACGCGAACGTAGAGGCTCCGCCTTCGAATGGGGTCGCCGAGTCTGCGCTCCTCGTTGCTGGTGAGCACGACGAAAGGGATGCTCTTGGCTGCGACAGTGCCGAACTCAGGAATTGAGAGCTGCCAGGCGGAGAGAATTTCCAAAAGCATCGCCTCGAATCCGTCGTCCACCTTGTCCAACTCGTCAATTAGCAGCACGCAGGGCCGGTCGCATTCGAGCGCGCGCATCAGCGGACCGGGCCGAAAGAAGTCCCGGCCCTTGAGGTTCGCCTGCACCGCCTGCCAGTTCTCGTGCTGGCCTTTCGAGAACTCCATGTAGAGCCGCTGCAGCCCCTCATCGAAGCGGCCGATGGCTTTGTCCTCGCTGACGCCGCGATAGCATTGGAGGCGCTCGACGTGAGTATCGCCCGCAGCAGCCACCGAGATTGCAAGTTGCGTCTTCCCGGAGCCCGCGGGTCCCTCAAGCAGGAGAGGCTTTTTGAGCTTAGCGGCCAGATAGACGACCTGTACCATCACGGGATCGATGAAATAGCCCGTCGCAGCGAGCTTGTCGGACAAACCTTCGAGCGAATCAAACATTCTGCCCCTCCCGTAGGTCACTTGGAGCCTGAGGTATCCCAGATTGCATCTCCAGGTGTTTCACTGAAGATTCCTCGCACTGAGAAGAGAATGTTTCCGATTCAAAATTCAGTCAAATCAGTGAGCTTGAGTGATCGGGTGTCAAATGCTGCATGTCCAGGCAGGAAGAGCAGCCGCTTGCTGACCTCCTAAGGTTCGCGGAAAGCTCTCAGGCGAGCCCCTGCAGGCGCCTGTGTACGCGCTGGGCAATTCCTTCAGGAATCCTGATGGAGGTATACCCTCGCTTGGCTCTGGTTTGCGGACGAGCGATCTTCACCACCCCTGGCTCTCTAGCGAAGAGGCGTCTGATTGTGTTTTCGCTGAAGAACCAGAGCCTGGAGAGCTCGGCGACTGTGTAGTGTCTTTCCATGTCAGGCACACTCAGCGTTGCCAGTCGCTCGCCGGCATTCGGCGCGATGTACGTTGGTTCCATGTGGACCTCCATTGGGCACCTCTCATGATTCTTTTTTGCGCGGGGAGGTACGAGAACGCTGGGCCGAGCACTGCAGTGGCCCGGTGAACCTCTTGATGCGCGCAAGTTACAGTTAGCGCAGGCTTATAGTTCGGTCAAATTCCCCAGTGCAGGCAACCAGCGAATGGTGCAGGCAGGGAAACGTACAATGAGAGTCGCGGGTGCGGAATGACGGACAGGAATGGCCGGCGCTTGAGAGAAAAGAGAGGACCGCAGCTTGTGCGGCGCGCAGACGATGAGATCGGGTATATGACCGGGATGCCAGACGCAGTAGCAGATTCTCTCGGCCACAAGCTGACGGATGAACTCAGGCTTCAATTTCGCAGAGCCAATGTGAGCCCCGACCTTATTAACGCATTCTCAAAGACAGGCAGAATCGTCACCGAAGAGAACCGGGTTCGTCTTTCGGCCGCGCAGCATCAGGAATGGAAACAAGCGCTGCGCGAGTACCGTCGGAGGGCAGAAGCGGATAGCCGGGCCGTCGATCTCTGTTTCACCCTGCATCATGAATCGGGCCGCTCTGACTTATCCGACAGGAGACGATTTGCGGCTTCCGAACTCGGCGTTGCTGTTCTCAATGCGATGGAAGAGGAGGTCAGCTCATTTGCAATGGAAGGCGTGTTTCTGAACGCCTGGCTGACTTTGGCTTTCAAGCGCATCCATGTTTTCGCTGAGGGTGCTGAACAGCTTCGCCAGCAGTTCGGTGCGGATATGGCTGAAATCCGGGGTCTGCTGGAGCAGATCTGCGATGATCTGCCAAGTCCCTCCTGGAGTCCTGTCATGTACAAGCGCATTGCGAGGATTGAGGCTGCGCGAGCGGCTGCGGAGACCTGGCTCGGGAAACCGCCAACGTCCTACGAAGAAGCGGAATGGGAAATGACTCCCGCACTCGAACACCTGCAAATCGCAATCCAGTTCTGCGGCGCCGCTCAAGTTCCCGAGGACGTCATGGAGGCGATGTTTTTCGGCTTCTGGCTGAGGATGCTCGTGCTCAACGACCGGTTGCCCGAGATCTTCTTCCAGACGCTCGATCGGAACTGGGATTTGGTTCATGCGCGAGTTCAGAGTCATATGGCGAGGTATTCCGGTCCTCGTCTTCAGTAGTTCGCACCCCATCGGCCTTCGGTCGATTTGTCGAGCGGATCAGTTGCCAGGCTGCTTTCGTTTGATTGGAGCTGGCAGTATTCGGCGGGGTCCTTTCCGGACCCCGATGCGGAGGCTCTCCAACCTGCCAGGCATTGCGGACGCTCTCCTGAAGCTGAATCTGCCTCGCCTTCACAAAAGGAGAATAGCTTTTCTCGGTGATCTTCACCGAAGCATGGCCAAGAAGGAGTGAGACTTGATCGATGGGAACGCCAGCTAGCAGCATCTCAACCGCGAAGGTATCCCGAAACATATGAGGATGGCATCGCTTGAGAGAACCGTCGGGCAAGGTGAGGTTGACCAGTTTGAAGAGGCGACGGTAGCTGCGCTGCCAATCGGCGACCACGCTCTTCGGTTGCCCGTTGCCGCTCCAGAAAAAATAGCGCGGGTTGGGCTTCGGACCGGAAGGCACGCTTTCAAGGGCCTTTACGACATGGGGCGGAAGCGGGACATAAACCGGTGTTCCAGTCTTGGCCTGATAGAGCATCAGGCTATCGCCGTGCAGCCTATCCCGCTCAAGAGTGACCGCGTCGCGGATACGAAGCCCGCTCCAGCGCATCAGCAGGGTCAAGGTGCGGAGCCGGCTCCGGATGGCTTGGACATCGATCACGCCGCCCCGTGGATCCCCGTAGATGTATGTCGCATCGAGAATCCTCTGGAATTCGTCGCGAGGGAAATAGTCAGTCGGAATCTGAATAACCTTGATCTTGCCCAGCCCCATGCTGGGATTCTGGGCGATGTAACCGCGGCGGACGCAAGCCCAGAAAAAGCCGATCATGCGGCTTTGCTTCTTCTGCTTGGCTAGACGGCCGTCCGCCCAGGTGCTGCGGAAGGAGAGCAGAGCATCGAGGTCAATCTGGTCCGGATAATCGAGTCCTTGAACCCTGGTCCAAGCGAGGAGCTGCTTGCGGAAGATGGTCTCGGGTTTTGAAAGGGTAGAGGACTCGATCTCCCGGCTCCGGGCATCGGCTAGGTATGCTTGAATGGCCACTTCGACCGTCACCCTCGCCTTCTCCGGCTTGACTGCGACGATTTCCACTTGCCGCTGCTCGACGAGCAGCGCTGGCCCCCCTGCGGTTGCGGACACACTCACAGGGGCCAACAAGGACTCCGGCTCCGGGCCGAAGGGTGGCAGGCCTTTCACCAGGGCGTCTTCCAGCTTGAGGCGGTACTCTTCGGCCTCATTCCACTGGCGCGTCGCAGCGCTCTTGCGGAAGTACTCGCGGTTGACCTGTCCGCCGATCCATTTGGGGCAATTGCAGCGGCGGTACGTCCGGTCGCCGGCATACTTGCAGTCGCTGGAGTGGCGGGTAAAAACGGAAAGCAGCAATGGGGCCTCCCACTTCGGCTCCAATTGTGCTGGGATCGCGGAAGTGGGTCAAAACCAAAAGCGGCAACGTACAAATCGCGTACAAAAGTCCGCTCGAATTTTGCCCATCTTTGCTAAGTTGTTCGTAGGAAAGGACTTGAATGTGGTGGAGGCGGCGGGAGTCGAACCCGCGTCCGAAATCGTGGTCAGCCGAGAGACTCCATGCTTAGTCCAGTTCAGAAAATTCGCTTTCAGCGCTCAGAACGGACAAGAAACGCTGAAAACTAGTCCGATGATCTCGTTGCTGCCACACGAACCGAGCGGCAACAACCAGCCTGCTGTGCGACGCCCGCTCTCAGCCCACAGGCAAAGATGAGGAGGACGGCTGCCTATTTAATTAAGCAGCAAGTGCCAGATTGTTGTTGGCAATTGTGTTTTTGTAAGCGATTACGGGTGCCCACCCCCCGGCATGCCTCTCTGCCGCATCCGATCCCGTCGAAACCGTGACGCCCCCACTTTGCCACCCCAGGGACCAAAACCTGTACCGGGGATACGGCGGGTGAAGCCATCAGCCGGGCCCTAAGGCTCGTGCTGCATAAGTTATTGTACGCCTATTTGGCGAACGCCGACGCTATCCGCTGCAACGGCCCTGGACAATCGCGGCGGACAGAAAATACGACCTCAAATGCTAAAGAGCGAACGAAAGAAGTAGAACACCGGGGGGAGGGGTGCTATTTTTGGTTTATCCTCAATTGAATGTGCGACTTACGACGTGTTTTAGGTGTCGTTATGGCGCGATTGGCTGGGGATTTGCGCCACTTTTGCGCACTTTTTACAGTGAGTTCATGTCAATCCGCCTGAAACAAAGAGTCCGCTGGACTCTCTACCTGACTTCAGTATGCGCCGAGAGACGGTAATTGCACGCAACGGCGGGCGCCAGATTCTACAGGCTGGCCTCACTGGTTATCGAGGGGAATGCTTTCGTACTCGTGGCGCTCGATGGCCCCGCGAATCTGCGTTGGAGTCTTGCCAAGCTTGGTCTGCTGATAGGCAAACAACCCCTCCTTGGCGCAGGTCGAGCACTCGGTTCCGTGCAGCCCTTCAAAGCAGCTACGCAGACTGGTATGACCCAGGGCGCGGTCACAGCGGCAGTTGCAGGGGAGCTGATACAGGACGTTGGAGACTTTGGCGGCATCTTGGTAGACACGAACCTGCCAGGGATAGCGGAAGTTCTCTCCGGTAAGCTTGGCTCCGCTCAAAATGGGAGGAAGGGAACTGACCTTTAAGGGAGCCGATGGGTGATACGCCGGAATGTCGTCGGCCGGATTGGTCCACTGTGCGTAGCTCATCGCGGTAGCGCCCGCAAGTACAAGCGCCAGACCCCAGCGCCCAAAGCTCCAACTTTTCATAACAGCTCCTGGTTTGATAACAGCTCTTCGCGAATCTATTTTATCCCCGGCGAGCGAACCAAAAAAGACGGCACGAACGGTTTCTGTTCGTGCCGGGAGGCCAGTGACGCAACTTACTTGCTGTCAGAGAACGGGAGACTCAGTACCGTTCCCAACTGCAATATCTACACCTTACTATAGATTTGGGAGAAAGCAAATACCAAAATCCAAATATTTTGAGGCGCTGAAGGTTAAAATTAGCCACTCCTTGAGCTGCTAAGCCGGGGTAGAATTCTCTTTAGAGCATCGAGATCGCGTGCTTCCAGGCCGGAGAGGGTTTTGGCAAACGATAGTAAAAATGAGGTTTACCCTCGGAAAGGCAGCTCAAAGGGGCGAGTCGCTCAAGTTCTTGGGCTGGGTCTGGTCACGGCAGCTTCGGCATTTGCTGGAGGTTTAGCCGTCGCGTGGTGGTATCGAAAAACTCTCACCAAACTTCAAAATCCCATAGTAATTCCAGAATTTCCAAAATTAGAATCTCCGGAAATCGATGAAGAGATTCTCTTGTCGCCAGAGCCGGAGACGCTCAGGCGCAGGTAATGGGTCAGTAGTTTCCGGTTTGCCGGTGATCCTGGAGGAACTGATAGTTGGATCTATGGATTGCTTCTCACATCGATTCTTTCTTCCTCTGCCACCTCAGAGCCATCGTGCCGTTGTGTACTCCGGGTGCTTCAATCCGCAATCTTTCGCCAGCGGAACCACCGACTCTTTCGTGCATACCAGACAGTGAGCGAGAGAATAAGCCAAACTGCTGTCGCCAGGGCTATTACTATCGGGGCGTTATGCCCGGCGAGCGTTCGCCATAGGATGACAGCAAACGCAATCAGGCCGATACACCCGATGGAAGCACCCGCAGAGTCGACGCTTGCGGCTGCGCGTCCCTGATTGGTACCGTCGAGGCCCGCTTTGGCCATCTTTCTTTTCTCATGCGTTTCGAGCAGGCTAGCGCCGGCCGGAAAGATGGCCGGGAAGGCAAGAAACAGCCCGCCAACAGCCGGACCAAATCGCTCAGCAATGAGGCCAGCCGCCACCGTACAAAGCCCCCCGAACAGGAACCGCACGCAATATTCGCGGAGCCTGATGTCTTTCAACGATGAGAGCCGCGCGCTTACCATCTTCGTTCCGCTCATGGAATTAGGTACAGCAGGCCAAAAGAAACTCCAAACCACACCGGCATGAGTGCGGCCGTCGTTGTCAGGGCGGAAGGTTTGAAACGCATGAGGATGAAGCTGGAAGCACAGGCATAGACGAAGAACGCTGTCGCTCCAAAGACCATGGACCGGGCCTCGATAGCGGCATACCCGTGCCCGTGCTTAACGATCGTGAGCCCGAACGTTGCAAGTGCGATCGAGGGCGCGGCTCCGAACAGGCCCGCGAAACTCTTTGGCCTGAAAATCTCACCGAGCAAAGCGAAACAGCTTACGACGATACCCCCGATGAAGAAGCGTGCAACAATCTCGGTCATAGCTCGTCCCCAGTCAGCGCCACGTTCATACCGCCTTCCGCGCCTTCTTGATGAGTGTCATGGCAGCGCTCTTGCCTTTGCAGCCGAGGAGCTTGTATTCCTTGCCTTCGAGACGGTGGTAGTTGACGAAGAAGTCCTGCAACTCCCGAATCGTCTTTTTCGGCAGGTCCTTCAACTTCTTGATATTGGAGTACATATGATTGGCCTCGGCGATTGCTACGAGACGGTCATTGCGAATCCGCTTCTTACCGTCAATCTGCTCGCCCTCGATCACACCGATAAGGCGCGATTTTACGGAGCAACCTGGGAAAGCCGGCTCGTCCATGAGCAACAGAACGTCGATCGCATCGCCGTCGGGCGCCAGCGTCTTGGGCAGAAAACCGAAGTCATACGGGAACGCCATTCCCGCGGGCAGCACCTTGGTCAGGGTGAAGATTTTTTGTTCGGTGTCGTAGGCGTACTTGTTTCGGCTGCTCTTGGGGGTTTCGACAATGACTTGAAGCGTGTCGTCTGTGGAGTCGAGCGGCTTCAACTGAGTCGGATCTGCGAGATGTTTCGCCTGCTTCTTTGCCATCTGGTAATGTTAACGCCAGATGAATACCGTTTGGCTGAATACGTGTTCCTTTCAGATCAATATTGATCCAACTGCTCCTGACGAACTGCATCGAAGGCCATGGGAATGTACCGAAGAAGCCAGTCGTAAGTGAGAGGGCTCCCGTTCGAAAGGGCATCGGCCTGGTCAAGGCACCGGCGAAAAGTGCCGGGAAACGGAAGTCTGCGTAGTTGCCTCCGGCCATTGCCAGGGAATGGGCGCCACGGCTGCAGGCATAGAATTGAAGTGAGGGATATGCCCATGCTTTACAAGAAAATCAATATCGACCTGATCGTGCCCGCGGATGAGGCAGAAGCAGTTGTCGAGGGTTTGAACGCCTCGCTTGATTTGCTTGAAGAGAAGCACACGCTGTTCGGCGGAGGGATCGAAGTCGTTGATGTCGAGCACCGGGGAACACGGAAAAGATCGGCGCTCGCGCATACATTGGCCGCGGGCGAAACTGTCGCCAGTGCAGTCAAAACTGCGCGTGGGCACGTTAGGTCTGCTCTTCGCGCCGTTATTTAGACGTCTCAGGAGTGACCTTGCGTCTGGACTCTCCACCGCGCGTTTGACACCGCTACCATCACCGGTTTAAGCGCAGTGAAGCTGCATGTGTGCTGACGCGATCTTTCTTCATACTTTCTCGCCCCTAAGACGCATCCAACGTTTATCAGCGAGTTCCGGAGCATCCCCCTATGACTGACCCATCCTTGAACGAGCCCGAACCAAAAGAATTCGAGCAGGAAGAACGAGAACTGGAAAAGCACGGTCTCCATTTCGAGTTGAACAGACGGACATTCATGCAAACGGCCGGCGCCTTCTCGGCAGCCATGGCGTTCGGTCTGCCTGAGACAGCCAGCGCGAAGGCCCCCGCAGCGGCGATGGTTCGTACCGTCACCCTGTCGGTCAACGGTTCTCCCCGACCGCTTTCGCTCGATAGCCGAACTTCGCTTCTGGACGCGCTTCGGGAGCACCTTGATCTAACAGGGAGCAAGAAGGGCTGCGATCACGGACAATGTGGCGCCTGCACCGTATTGGTGAATGGTCGGCGGGTCAATTCCTGCCTGACGTTGGCGTTTGCGGCTGAGGGCGCGGAGATCACAACGATCGAGGGACTGGCAAAGACGGCCGACCCGAAGGACATCGGTGAACTGCATCCGATGCAGGCGGCTTTTCTAGAGCATGATGGGTATCAATGCGGGTATTGCACGCCCGGACAAATCTGTTCCGCCGTTGCGGCGGTCGAGGAATACAAACGTGGAGCGCTTTCTATCGTCAGTCTCCATACAGGCAAGGTAGATCATCCTGAGATGACTGACGACGAGATTCGGGAACGGATGAGCGGCAATATCTGCCGTTGCGGTGCCTATCCGAATATTGTGGCCGCGGTGCGCACAGTTGCGAGAGGAGAATCGGCATGAATTCTTTCAGTTATGAAAGAGCAACGGCTCTCGAGCAAGCCGTTCGTGCCGGGTCGGCAGTTGGCGCAAAGTTCCTGGCTGGTGGAACCAACCTCGTCGACCTCATGAAGTATGGAGTCGAGAAGCCGACGACTCTAGTTGACATCAATCACCTTGAACTAGCTCAGGTCACCACGAACCCAGATGGCAGCACAAGAATCGGAGCGATGGTCCGGAACTCAGACCTCGCCGATCACACGCTGATTAAGCCGCGGTATCCACTGCTATCGCAGGCTCTGCTGAGCGGGGCTTCCCCACAATTGCGAAATATGGCAACTACCGGAGGCAACCTTCTACAACGAACCCGCTGCTACTATTTCAGCGACGTGAGTTTTTCTGCTTGCAATAAGCGCACGCCCGGCTCAGGATGCGCGGCGATCCAGGGTTATAACCGCATCCACGCGATTCTCGGCCAGACAGACAAGGGGCCGAAGAGCGGCGAGAGCTGCATCGCGACCCACCCTTCCGACATGTGCGTCGCAATGGCGGCTCTTGGCGCTAGCGTAGAGGTTGAAGGTCCCAAGGGCAAACGAACCATTGCCTTCTCCGAGTTCCACCGTTTGCCGGGCTCGACGCCTTGGGTAGAAACCGCCTTGCGGCCGGGGGAGCTGATCGTCGCCGTGACGCTGCCGCCTGCAAGGTTTAGCCGGAATGCTTACTACCTGAAAGCTCGTGACCGGAACAGCTATGCCTTTGCTCTCATTTCAGTTGCTGCGGGCCTTGAGATCGCGAGCGGCAAGATAGCTTCCGCCGGTCTCGCGTTGGGAGGAGTAGCCTTGAAACCCTGGCGGGTGACTGAAGCCGAGACGGCCCTCCAAGGAAAAGCTCCGACGCCGGAAGGCTTTCGGCAGGCAGCGGAAATCCTGCTGCACGGCGCACACGGGTACGAACATAATTCCTTCAAAATAGAACTGGCAAAACAGAGTGTCGTGCGTGCTCTAACGCTTGCATCGCGTGGCACGACCGAAGGCGGTGAGGCATGATGCAGACAACAGAGACAACTCCCAAGCCTTCGAAGCAGCTCGGTCACCGCTTCGAAGGCATCGCCAAGGTTACAGGCAAAATCAAATATGCGGCCGAGTTCTCCGGCCCGTTTTCGAAGGCTGACCTGGCATACGCCTTTATCGTGCAGTCAACAATTCCGAGCGGAAATGTCGTATCGATCAACCGCACTGCGGCAGATCGAGCTCCAGGAGTCATCGCAATTCTTACGCCTTTGAATGCACCCAGGCTGAATCCCGGACCGCCCCAGCCGCCGGCGCGAAGAAACCTGAGCCTGCTGCAGGATACGGAAGTTCATTACAACGGACAACCGATCGCGTTAGTCGTGGCGAAGACGCTGAATGATGCCAAAGCGGCCGCCGCAATGCTTCAAATCAAGTACGCAGCCAAGCCTGCGCGAGTCAATTTCAAGGAGCATCTCGATGATGCCCGCTGGCCTTCCAATCCTGGCAAAGAGCCTGCCGGAAATCATCGCGGCGATTTACAAGCCGGATTTACCAAGTCCGCTGCAATCGTCGAGGAGACCTACATCACGCCGATCCAACACCATAATCCGATGGAGCCACATGGCACGATCGCGTGGTGGGAGGGCGAAAAACTGAATGTCTACGATGCTACGCAATACATCTCCGGCGTCCGTATGTCGCTGGCCAAGACCCTCAACGTGCCCGTCGACTATGTGCATGTGATCAACCCGGTAGTGGGCGGTGGGTTCGGATCGAAAGGATCGATGTGGTCGCACGTTCCGCTGTGTGCCATGGCGGCGAAGGTGACCGGAAAGCCTGTCAAGCTGGTGCTTGAACGCGGACAGATGTTTGGGCCAGTTGGCGGCCGGCCATCCACAATCAACAAGATCAAGCTCGGTGCGAGTGCGGACGGCAAGCTCCTGGCCATGCAGCATGATGTCTTGATGAATGCGTCGGAGATGGAGGATTTTGTCGAGCACTCGGAGTCGCCAACCAAGAACCTCTACATGAGCGCTGCCAATTCCGTAAGCGCGAAAGTGGTCGCAGTCAACCTCGGCGTTTCGACGTTCATGCGAGCGCCCGGCGAGGCCCCAGGCACTGCGGTTCTTGAGATCGCGATGGATGAACTGGCCGAAAAGCTGAAGATGGACCCCGTAGAGCTGCGTCTGGCCAATTACGCAGAGAAAGATCCGAGCCACGATCGGCCCTGGACTGATAAACACCTTCGGGATTGTTATACGCAGGCTGCTCAACGCTTCGGATGGTCGAAGCGAAAAGCCGCGCCGGGCTCCGTGACGGAGGGCAATGCTCTGATCGGTTACGGCATGGCGACAGCAACCTATCCAGCCAATCGCAGTGCCGCACAAGCTGTCGTGCGCATGTTACCAGGTGGGCGGATGTTCGTAGGATCGGGGACACAGGAGCTTGGTACCGGCATGTACACCATCATGGCGCAGCAGGCAGCGGCTGGATTGGGCATCGATCCCAAGCTGGTTGACGTAAAGCTGGGTGATTCGACGCTCCCCAAAGCTCCCGTATCCGGAGGGTCTCAATCGTCGGCGTCGGTACTTCCGGCGATTCAGGACGCAACAACGCAACTTGAGTTGAAGCTTGCCGAACTTGCAATCGCCGACGCGCAGTCTCCGTTGCACGGGCTGAAAGCTCTGGATATCGAAGCCAAAGATGGAAGACTCATCAATAAGAACAATCCTTCGCAATCGGACAGCCTCGTGGACTTGATTTCGCGTAACGGTGGCAAGCCCGTGGAAGCGATGGGCTCCGCGGAGCCTTCAGAATCAAGAGATTCTATGACCTCGAACTCCTGGGGTGCGGTCTTTGCGGAGGTAGCTGTCGATAGAGATACCCGTATGGTAAAGGTGCGCCGCGTCGTTGGCGCCTACGACATTGGTACGTTGCTCAATGACAAGACTGGAATCAATCAGCTGATGGGCGGCATTGTTTGGGGCATCTCATTTGCTCTTTATGAAGAGGCACATATTGACCCTGTATATGGGAAAGTCGTAAACGGGTCTCTAGCGGAATACCATGTGCCGGTCAACGCAGACATCGGAGAGATCGAAGCAACAGTCCTCAATATTCCCGACACCAAGTTCAACCCGATCGGTTCGCGCGGAGTCGGCGAGATCGGAATCACGGGGGCAGCCGCGGCAGTAGCAAACGCAATCTACAACGCCACCGGCAAGAGAATTAGAGAATATCCAATCACACCCGACAAGATCATGAACGCTTGAATGAGCCGGCTATTGCGGGCTGCGTCTCATGCTGGAAATGTGTAGCTGATCGCAGGCGTCTTTTTTCGGGTATTTTCCCATCGCTGTCAATAATGCGGAATGGCGACGGATTTGCGATTGCGGCTATCGGTAAGAGCCATCAGGTAGAGATTCTCCTGGAGCGATTCGCCATGTTCCGACCTATTCAATGTCCGTTTGAGCCTCGGAGTACCTAGCCAGGAGGTCTTCGGCTTCGCGCCTGCTCTTCAATGACTCGGGGGGCCACGCAATCGGCGGCACCGATTGAAACACGGCGCCAGTTTGGGACAACTCCGTCTAAGGGCCAATCCATCGTCTCCATCTCTTCGATCCAATCGTATGCCGCCCTCCTGGCTTCCTCTGGACCGTACCTTCTGAGGATTGCCGTGTAGAAGGCTGATAGCTCTCTCTCGGCTGTCCTCAAGAGATCGGCGGCCAGTGCGGCAGATGCTTGCCGAGTAGCGCCAATTGGAATATTTTCTTTCTCGCACATGGGGTATGTCTCCTGGCTGGAACAGTTTCTGTCAACGCCACGTTCATCCCAAAGCGCCTGACTATAGCAAAATCACGATAGATGTACCCAAGGCTGAATCCGCAAAATATTGATTTCCTTAAGAAATCAATACCCTGAACAAAGCTTTTTGGGGTACGGTTATCGTGGTTTTGCTCTAGTGAATGGCTTCTCCTTTAGGCGCTCCCTCGCCGGGTTTGTTCTTACTGAGAATGAAGGCACACGCTATCATGCCCATTGCCATCCATGCGAGCAGACGGTAGATGTCCTGATACGCCATCGCCGTTGCTTGCTGATTGAGCGCCTGGTACATCTCAGCTCTCGCCGCGGGCCCGGGCCCTTTTCCGCTCCCACCGAAGTAGGCGGTCAATGCATTAAGTCGAGCGACGTAGGCGGGGTTGCCGGATTGCATGTATTCCTGGAGATGCGCTTGGTGAAACAGAGAGCGATTGGTAACGATCGCTCCGGTGACGGCGATGAAGATGCTCCCGCCAACGTTGCGAACGAAATTGATGATCCCCGAAACCTGGTTGCTTGCCTCTTTCGGAAGCCCCACATAGGCCGCGGTGGTAATGGCGATGAACGCGAAGGGAATCGCGAACATCTGAAGGATTCGGAGCCAGGAAGCAAAACCGAAGGTCATGTCGAGCGTAAAGTGCGTGGAGGTGTAATAGAAAGCGACGGCGAAGCAGGCGAAGCCGAATGCGGCCATGTTCCTCGCCGGGAACTTGCCGGTAGCTATACCCGCAAGAGGCATAATGACTAAGAGGGCGAATCCACCACCCATGAGTGCCTCTCCCGCAAGAGTTGCCGTGTAGCCCATCAGTTGCTGCAGAAATTGCGGCTCAAGCACAGTCGCAGCATTCAAGACACCGCCGACCAGGATCATGAGCAGGCAGCAGATAGCGAAGTTCTTGTACTTGAAGAGCCTCAAATTCATGATGGGATTCTTAG
>Ga0302326_10018872_pt1 | contig 14283 bp, 15 predicted proteins | sample Palsa_T0_3_FD_202264 | JGI IMG/M metagenome (GOLD analysis project Ga0302326, IMG submission 202264) | Peat permafrost microbial communities from Stordalen Mire near Abisko, Sweden - Palsa_T0_3 | ecosystem: Environmental > Terrestrial > Soil > Palsa > Peat permafrost | place: Sweden: Abisko... | reverse complement strand
GCAGAACGAGTCTTGGCAGGCGACGCAGCAGCTTTACGAGAGATAAAAAAAGCGCGTCCGGCTGCCAGTTCTCCCGGACTGTGCACGATTGGATACGAGGGGCGTTCGTTAGAGAGGTATCTGAATCTATTACTAATGAGCGGAGTGACGCTGTTGTGTGATGTGAGGCGAAATCCGTTGAGCCGGAAGTATGGCTTTTCAAAAGGAACATTATCCAAAAGCTGCGATGGCGTCGGCATCCGTTATGAGCATTTGCCGCAACTTGGCATTGCGACCGAAAAACGACGCGGGCTGGACACCCAAGCCGATTACGACGCATTGTTTGCGATCTACGAACGTGACAGCCTGCCAAATCAACGCGAGGCGCTGATCAAAATCCAGCAGTGGATTGATGCCGGTGAGCGGGTGGCGCTTACTTGTTACGAAAATTTGCCCGAACAATGCCACCGTCATTGCGTAGCAGAAGCCCTGGAACAGAAGATCGGGCAGAGATACACCGCGCAGCATCTGTAACCAAAGGCAGAACATGCCCAAAGAGCGCGTCTTAATCACGGTCAAAACTTACCCGACGCTCTCTCGAAAGTATGGGGAAACCGTTTGCACAGCGGGCGTGCGCGAAGACGGTTCCTGGGTGCGGATTTACCCAGTGCCGTTTCGTCGCTTGGACGAAGCGGAACAATACCGCAAGTTCGATTGGGTTGAGTGCAAGCTGGTCAACAGTCGAAACGATCCTCGCCCCGAAACGCGCCATGCGGCAGACCTCAAAGAACTCCAACCCGCTGGGCACATGGATACCGCTGAGAACTGGCGTGACCGAAGAAAGCTGCTCATCAACACATCAAAGGTTTACACCCAACTTCAAGCACTGATTGACGGAGCGAAGGCTAATACCGTCTCTCTCGCAGTGTTCAAGCCAACGAAAATTACCGATTTCGTTTGGGAAGATGAAGAGCGTGAGTGGGATGCTGCCAAAGTAGCCCAAATGCGCGATAAGACACATCAAGCCGAACTCTTTGCCGAAGAAACGTGGCGGCAAACATTCAAGGTAATTCCGAAATTGCCCTACAGTTTTTCTTACGAGTTTAAGGACGCGGATGGGAAAAAGTCGAAATTGCAAATCTTGGATTGGGAAATTGGCGCGCTCTTTTGGAACTGCTTGAAGCAATGCCGGGGAGATGAGAAGGCAGCGCTAGAAAAAGTGAGGATTAAGTATATCGATCAATTCCTACAAACCGACCTCCATTTTTTCCTCGGCACGACCCAACAGTTCCACTTTGTTGCACCGAATCCGTGGGTGATCATAGGCGTTTTTCCAATTCCCCACGAAAGACAGACCCAACTGCTTTAGCAATGAAGCTTAATCATTCGTCGGAATTGCGCGCGAGCACCTACTGCTTCTTGGCCTCACCATCCAGATAATCCGCCCACCACTGCATCATTTTTCGGCGTTCCGGCAAGTGTTGCGCGTGATTATAGGCCGCGCGCACCTTATTCCGCTCGCAGTGCGCAAGCTGGCGTTCAATCACGTCAGGTTGAAATCCATGCTCATTGAGAATTGTGCTGGCAGTGCTACGGAACCCGTGACCGGTCGTGCGCGAGTGGTAGCCCATGCGATACAAGGCATAGAGCATGGTGTTCTCACTCATGAACGAAACAAGATTGTGTTGGTTTGGAAAAAGATATTGCCGGTTGCCACTGTGCTTTTTCAATTCCCGAAGCACTGCAACGGCCTGATGCGATAGCGGCACAATATGCAACTCTTTCATTTTCATGCGTTCGGCAGGAATCCGCCACTCAGCCCTGTCGAGGTCTATTTCCGTCCATTCTGCCGCGCGTAACTCGGTAGTGCGAACGAAAGTGAGCAGCAGCATCTTGAGCGCCAACTTGGTTTCTGGCGCACCATCATACCCTTCCAGTTTTTGCAGGTATTCGGGAAGGTCACTGGCTTTAAGATGTGCATGGTGAGTTTTTACGGGCGTTTTCAATGCGCCGCGCAAATCCGGCACAGGATTGCGCACGGCACGTCCCGTTGCTATGGCATACATGAAAATCTGGCCACATGACTGCATTATCCGTTGCGCTAAATCCAAAGCACCGCTTTTCTCTACGATGCGCAGGACAGAGAGCAATTCTTGTGCTCCGATGTCAGGGACGGGGCGGCTGCCTATTTTCGGAAAAATATAGGTTTCAAGGCGGTTGAGGACGCATACCGAATAATGCGTGACCCATTTATGACGGTGTTGCTCATGCCATTCCCGCGCCAAAGCTTCAAAGGTGTTTTCGCTTTTGAGCACCGCCAGGAGTTTGGCCTCTCTCTTCGCCTCGCCGGGGTCCTTGCCTGCCGCGAGCGTCTTGCGTGCTTGAGCGCGTCGCTCGCGGGCATCGGCCAAGCTCACTTCGGGATAGACGCCCAGCGCCAACAGCTTTTCCTTGCCCGCAAAATGATATTTGAACCGCCAGTATTTACTGCCAGGAGGAGTTACCAAAAGGAACATCCCTTCGCCATCGGTAATCTTATAGGCTTTGGCCTGAGGCGTGGCGTTGCGAACCTTCGCATCCGAAAGAGCCATTGGGGTATATTCCTTTAACCGTTGGGGTATCTACTAAGAATTATACCCCAAAATGGGCTAGGATGTCAATAATCCGCGGTGGACAGCGCAATGGGCATATCGCCATCAAGTTGGCTGTCAGACTTGCTTTGGTGGACTTTGGTGGACATTACCTGCCAGAAACATGGCAGGGGCGACAGGACTCACCAACACGCGCCATGCGTCTATTTTTCAAGGATAATCTGTTTTCCTTCTCCAAGACATACCCCGGATTATACCCCTTGTTTGTCGCATGAATTCGAGCTTTTTTTGCCGCTTCAGAATGCTCTATCCTTGATGTATTTTTCAATCACCCACCACGGACTTTCTGATGGACACTCTAAAGTCCCAGCCGGGCCGCGCAAGCAGAAAACCGGCCCCCCCTGAAGGTCGCCCCCGATTTTCTGCTTGCGCGGGAGCGTTCCGCCCCGGCTTAAACGGGACTTTCTTTGTCGTGCCATCAGGCCGCGATGGGCGACCTGAAAACTTAAGAAGGAGATAGACCATGACATCCGATTCCACTTTCAAAGATGCGATCCATGCCAGCCTTAAAGCGATGCACAAATTGCTCGTCACCGCTACCGAAGAAACCAATATTGCTTGCGACAACATGGCAGACAATCAGCAGAACATGGCGATTGGTTCATTGATGCTCGTTGAAGATCATCTCGAACAGGCGGCCAATCTTTACAAGGCCATCATTGCGATGCACCGCTTGAAGCTATAGCCGAGAGTTCAAGTAAATCTCAGCTAATCCGTTCTTCATGGCACAGTGCTTCCCTTAAAAGTCGCGTGAATTTGGATCCTTTTTCTCCGCTTGCTCCGAAAGCCGCTTGATCAGAGCGTGAATCTCCTCCGCCCTCCAAGCAGTGCAGCGAGCCGACAGCTTTACCGGCTTTGGAAAACGTCCCGACTTTACCCCTGCCCACCAGGACGATTTGCCAAGCGGCATCACCGTCAAGACTTGAGCCAGGCGAACAAAGCCCGTTTCAGGAATCGTAAACTGCATAATCAACCTCCCTTAAAATTAACCCCAAAGAACCGCCCAATGCGGTTCCCTTAATGCTTCGTCTCAGGGGTGGCTGAACCGCCACCCTCGATGATTTTGATCTCGATGGACTCGATAAAAGCCGCGCCTGCATCCGCAGGCTTCTGCCACTTGTCCGGGTCGAATTCCTGTATGAAATCGGCCATGCCGTTTTCGATGGCAAAGACCACCTTTTGCAGATTCTTGCCCCGGACGAGCACGATCATGACCGTGAAAAGCAGCACGAAATTCGTGCCATACTCCCCGTCGTAAACGACGTTGAGGAGGATGTTGTAGCCGGGTGAATTCACCGGAGCCATTGCGCTCCTGATCCGCAGGCGGTTCACCTTGTCCTTCGTCCCGAAGGCCAGGTATTCACCCGTCTCCTTGGGGGGAGTCGTGCCCCCGGCGGGGGCTGGCGCCGTCTTGCGGAATTGTGCTAAAGGATCGTCAGGCACATTCCCTCCCAAAGTCGTCTTTCGTCATTTGCCGCTGCACTGAATCCGCCCCTTGGCCCATCTGGTGCATCTTGCCGATTTTGTCCGCCAGCGGGCCTTTTCCGGCCGATGGCACCCCCACTTGGGCGATTGGCTCCTTGTCGTCCACCATTCGGATATACGACTGCGTTCCCTTTGACGTGATCGCGTCCTGGGCCTGCTTCTTCACGTCGTCGGAAATAGGCCCCCGCGTAGCGGGCGCGTTTTTTTCCGAAGGGTTGAAAATGGCAGGCTGGTCGTTGTTGCAGTAGAGCCGGATCTGGGCGGTGGTGTTCTTGTTGCTGATCGCATCCATCGCCTGCCTTTTTACGTTGTCGGGAATCGCCATAATTTTTATCGCGAATGTTCCGGCCCTCCCCCCATCGGCGGGATGTCAGGCCCGCCGGGACTCCGATTCAGCAGCGACCGCCATGTATCCATGACGGTGGTGCGCACCGATTGCCCGACCTTTGACGCGAAAATCAAAGACCGTTCCCACCACGTCTTGCCCATCCCCTCTTGATGGATTTCTTTGGATTTTTCGATGGTGCGCATCCAGGGGCGAACAGCATTGAGGGATTTAACATACCGCACAAGCTGAAACCGCTCCGGGTCGGCCACAATGCCCCGGCGTTTCAGGGCGGTTGCCGCCACGCCGATTTTAGGCTCCGGGATGCGGTCAATGCCCCGGTCTTTAAGCGAGCGGTGATCCACCCGCTCCTCACGCCCGGCTTTTTCCAGCGCCGAATTGACCGCGTTTGCCCACGACTCCCGCCACCCCACGAGCAACCCCACGTTGTTCCATTCGGTTGCTTTCTTGGCGCTGAATCTGTCGCCGTCCAACCGGCGCATCGTGCAGAGGATATGCACATGGGGATTATTCCCGCCCTTGGGATGGTGGAGCGAAATCTCGGCAATCATGCCGTCGCCCACCAGCTCCTTTTGCGCCCACGCTGACGCCGTTTGAAATTGCTCTTCGGCGCTCAGTTCCGGCGGAACCGCCAGGATGAACTCGCGCGCGAGTTGCGCATCCACCCGCTTTTCGCCAAGCTCGACAGTGTTCCAAAGTGCGCCAGAATTGCCCGCCCATTCGGGCGAATTCTCGGGACGTAAAATGACCGATTCTACGACCCCTTTTTTGCGCCGGGAGTAGTCATGAACTTTGTCGCATCGTTCATCCCGAATTTTGCTGCCGGAGCGATAGGCGCTGGCAGCGACAACTGAACGTCCCCGTTTTTCCCGGCTGAAAATCTTTGCCTCTAAGCGATACAGAGCCATGACACGGACTCAGTCGCGAACCTCCTTCCACACCGAACAGTATATCAGAATTCACACGTAGTGTCCCTCGGAGATTGGCTGCCACAGCCAGTTTGCGAGTGATCGTCCATTGCCGTCCGTTGGAGTTTCCACCCCATTCACATCAAGCCGCGACGGCCCCTATGGCCAAAGCAGAAGAAAAGACCGAATGGCGAATGGCGAGGTTATACGTTGCGCCGCAACGTACCTCGCTAGGGGGCTCCGAAGCCGCCCCCTTTGAACCCCTGCTTCATGAGCGGATGCCACCGCTCAGGCAAGGGCTGTCTGCCCTTACGATCCCGACGAGAAGGGCGTGCCCCCCTTCTCGAATCCCTGCCCAAAGGCTGCCGCCCTTGGAACGGCCTTTAGGGTCGTGCCGCCCCTAAAACCCCCGCCTTGCACATCCACCGTGACCGGCGGCGCAGCGAGCTAGAGGCTCGCAACCTGCGCTGCCTCGTTTTACCTCGCCGCCACCATTTCGCCCCGCTAATAAGAAATCGCCTTATTTTCGTTTTTTGCCGTTTTCGCTAATAGCGGTTCGCGCCTGCCCCCCGCTTGTACCGCGCGGAGCCGCTCCGGCAGGGGCTTTCAGCAGGGAAATCTCAAAAAACATCAATAACAGGATTTGACTCATTCCTGTTATTCATGGTAGAATGCCAGTAACGATAAAATTGATGGAGTTTCAAATATGAATATTTCACTGACGCCGGAGTTAGCAAAATTTGTGGAAAAAGAAGTCGAGAGCGGCCTGTATCAGACTGCTAGTGAAGTTGTCCGTGCCGGTCTCCGCCGTCTCAAGGAAGACCAAGCCGCACGTCTGCCCCAAGCACCCAAGAGCCTTGAGGAACTGGAAACGCAGTTGCTGCAAAGCATTGACCGCCTTGACCGTGGCGAAGGCGTTGATGGCGAGGAAGTGTTTCGCCGACTCCGCAAACGGATGAAAGAATCCCGTTCTGATGCCTAAATATGTCCTTGATCCTTGCGTCGAGGATGAACTGTGGGGCATTTGGTATTTCATCGCCCAAGATAATCCCGATGCCGCGACGCGCGTCATCGAAGCGGCCTATGAGACGTTCAAAACGCTTGCCGCCAATCCCGGCATTGGCAGGCCGCGACGATTTCGCAGTCCCAGGCTCCGCGATGTCCGTTCCTGGCGCATTACAGGTTTTGAAAATTACCTCATCTTTTACCGTGGCGTTGCCGACGGTATTCAGGTGAATCACGTCTATCACGGCGCACGGGACATTGAAGCGTTGTTTGGTGAAAAGTGAGTTGCGACCGCGTTTGTTGCTCAAAAGGATTAAGGGAAAAGTAATGGAAACAGGAATGAAAAGCCTCAAATCCCCTGCTGAGATCGTAGCCGAGAAGCAGAAGGTCGAACGTCTCAATTCATCCTTGGGATGCTTTATTTTCGAGTTCTCACAACTTGAATTTATGATCCGATCTGCCCTCGGTGACGCATTGGGTTTGGATAATGATCGTTTCGACGTAATTATCTCACCCTACGATTTTGCAGCCCTTTGCCGAACAACTGCGGCTTTTTTTTCGCGGTTTATGAATTGTAACAAGGTGGATCAGATCAAAATACAAGATTTAATGAATCAATGTAAGGCCGCAAACGATGATCGCAATAAAATAGTGCATGGCACATGGTTCATTGATGAATCCGGACATGGTGTGCGGCATGTATCCAGACAACAACTAAATCCGGAGGTGTATTATAAAAATATTGATGAGCTAGATTACGCCACTAAGCAAATAAGGCGCCTAAAATCGGAATTGTGGGAATTTTTATCAGACCCACAACCGGCGACCAATGTATAACCCCACGCGACCATAGGCATGACTTACCGCATTGCAGTCGCAGGTGGCTTGATGTCAATATGGGCGCGATAGCTTTGCGAGTCTGGTCCCCAATTATAGAAAATTCCCGCACCCCTATCTTTCATTGCGGCACAATGTTCCGGCGAAAGCGACAGCCTAAATTTGGACAGTAATACAGGATGGCACTGATGAACCAGAGTCCCATATACGTCAATTAGATAATCACCCGGCAAAAATTGAAATGTGCTTTCATCTTTTGACGGTAAAAAATGATGGTTGTAAACTACTCCTTCTTCGCTGACGCGGATACCACTTCCGACTGAAAGGGCGCTCATTTCCCCATACGCCCAATAGTTGAAAGTTTGCGTCAGTTCACCACGATGGAGCTTGATATACATGCTCTCAACGACGTGACCACGCCGCCCGGTCGTAAACAGAAGTGCTCGGAAAAACACCTTTGGTGCTTCCCGTTCGTAAAGGAACGCAATGAACGAGGGTTTCGTCATTTCCAACTTGCCTCGTCGGAATAGCGTCAGCCATGCCGTAACAATGGAAACCATCAAAGCCATTGCTGAAATGGCAAAAGTGAGCGATGTCATAGAGCGATATTGTACCCGAGAATCGTCAGGGCTGTCTAGCGTCGCAAGATTGTGACCTTGGGTGCTCAGACTACGCGGGAAATTGCACAGCATCACGCCATTGTGCCACGTCCTCGACTTTTTCCCGTTGGTAAATTTGATGAATCAAATCGGAAGAATGATTCACCAGCCGCATAGCTGCTTCACGCGGCACACCGGCACGGCGCAACCGGTTGACGTAGGTGTGGCTCAGATTTGGCATAATCACTGTTGCTACGAGCCACAAAAGCACCGCAGCGCCGATTCGCACGCGAGACAAGACTCTCACGCAGAAAATCGCACCGCCAATACAACCCAAGATTAAGATTATGATGCAGAAATAGAACGAAGCACTCCCGACGAAATGAGCGTAGCCTCCCAAAGTCTTTTCGGCCAATGCGGATACTGCCGCCACCTTTCCTGCGGAAGTGCCAGCCACCTCCATTGAACGAAGATTGTCATTTAAGATTAGTTGAAATCTGTCCACTTCTCCGGCGCGAATCGCCAGCCTGTAGGTAAGAGAAGTTCCTAGCTGTGGAGCTTGGAGTAGGTCAGTTGCGGAAAAGCCCGTCCCGAGGCGAAACGATTCTACTCCGTCCGAAATTTCTAAACTCTCATCATCTCTGTCAGCTTTAAGACCTGAGACTGCCCTGATTTGTTCAACGAAGGCGTAGAGTTGAGGATAGCTCCATCGCATCGCTGCGACCTTGCTCTGTCTGACGTATTCTGGAGGGCTCGAAGCTGCGGACAGTTTCGCGAGTGAAAGGAAAAAAGAAAGGAATAGGAAAAGGGACCGCGGGAATTTCATTACTTCGTCTCGTTTGAACTTTTCAGTGTATCCGCGCGGAAGCCGAATTCCAAAGACTGTTCGTGAGCTTAGTCCCCTCGCCCGCAACGTCTTGGCAGATGCCCACTGCCAGCAGCAGAGCCCAAAGAATCGCAAAGACGAAAAGACGGCGCTTCACACGGTCTGCATTAGCGGTTCGCGCGCGGCCTGCCAAGTTCCATCGCCCGCCCGCCCCCCACCGCCGGCCATGCGACCATCACGCCCAAAGCGGCGTCACGGTCGCCGCCGCAATCCATTCGGGCATTGCGCCTGGCGGCGCAACGACCTCCCTACACAGGGTGTCGGCCACCACCTCAAAGAAGAACGCCGCCGGGCGCCCAGCCTGCGAGGCACCGCTCTTTTTCACTAAGCGTTGCCTCCACTGGCACATTGATTAACCTGCAATCGCACTTGAATTCACCTTGAACCACTCTTGCGCTGTTGCCGCAATGGCTGACTGTAGGCCAAACTTTCCTCCTTCACTCGACTTGCCATGAAATCAACCTTGCCCTTCATCGGTGCTCTTGCGCTGGCGCTTGCCTCCGCCGTCTCCGGGGCCGAAGCGCCGGTGCCGGCGAAAATCGAGTTCAATCGCGACGTGCGCCCGATCTTTTCGGATAAATGCTTCTTTTGCCATGGAACGGACAAGTCGCATCGCGATTCGGGACGCCGTCTGGATTTGCCGGATGGCCCGGACGGCGCTTATGCCAACAAGGATGACGTGATCGCGATCAAGCCGGGGGATTTGGCCGGGAGCGATGCGTGGGCGCGGATCACCAGCGACGACAAAGACGACGTGATGCCGCCGCCGAAGTCGCACAAAACTCTGAGCGCGGCGGAAAAGAACATCATCCAGCGCTGGATCGAGCAGGGCGCGAAATATCAAAAGCATTGGTCCTTCGAGCCGCCGCAACGAGCGCCTCTACCGGAGGTGAAGGACAAGGCGTGGGTTCGCAATCCCATTGACGCCTTTGTCCTTGCGGGACTCGAAAAGGCGGGATTGCAGCCGGCGCCGGAGGCGGATCGCCGCACCCTGGCGCGGCGGCTGGCGCTGGATCTGACCGGATTGCCGCCGACCCCGGAAGAGGTGGAGGCATTTGTCAAAGACGACGCGCCGGACGCCTACGAGAAGCTGGTCGCCATGTTCATGGCCCGGCCGCAATGGGGCGAGCATCGCGGCCGCTACTGGCTCGATGCCGCGCGCTATGGGGACACCCATGGCATCCACATCGATAATTATGTCGAAATGTGGCCCTATCGCGATTGGGTCATCGCCGCCTTCAACCGTAACTTGCCGTTCGATCAGTTCACCGTCGAACAAATCGCCGGCGACCTGCTCCCGAACCCGACGCGCGATCAACTCATTGCCACCGGCTTCCACCGCTGCAACATCACGACCTCGGAGGGCGGCACGATCGACGAGGAGAACCTCGCCATGTACGCCAATGACCGGGTGACGACGACGTCCTGGGTGTGGCTCGGCCTCACGGCAAATTGCGCCGCGTGCCACGACCACAAGTTCGATCCGATCACGCAAAAGGATTTTTATTCGATGGCCGCGTATTTCCGCAACACCACGCAGCCGGCGAAGGATGGGAACGTGCGGGACACGAAGCCGGTCATTTATCTGCCCAGTGCGGCGGACGAGAAGCGCTTCGCGGCAGTACCGGCGGATATCGCGGCGGCCCGCACGCAGCTCGGCGAGCGTCGCCCGGAGGCCGGAAAAGAGTCCGCGCAATGGCTCGCCAGCGCGAAGCCCGAGCAGGTCGAGATCAGCTCCGCGGCCGTCGAAGTGAAGCTGCCGCTCGATGAAGGCGCCGGAGTCGAGGTTCGCGGCGAGAGCAACGGCAGCGACGTGGACTTCAAATCGACCGGCCCCATCGAATGGCGCGACGGCGGCAAATTTGGCAAAGCGCCCGCGTTCACCAATGGCGCGCATTTTGATCTCGGCGACCTCGCGGGCTTCGACGCCGATCAGCCCTTCTCGGCCGGTGCGTGGGTCAATGTGCCGCCCGATTTCAAAGGCGGCGCCATCGTCGCGCGCATGGATGATCGCGCGGCGTTGCAAGGCTGGGAGCTCTTTATCGAAGGCAACAAGTTCGGTGCGCAGATCGCCGCGGCGAAGCCCGCCAACGCCCTGCGTGTCGTTTCCAAAAGTCCCACCGTCCGCCCCGGCAAGTGGCAGCATGTGCTCGTCACGTACGACGGCTCCGGATCATCTTCCGGATTTCGCCTCTTTCTCGATGGCCGCACGCAGTTGGTGGTGGCGCAGGGCACGGCGCTGAAGGGTTCGGCCCGCGCCGACGTGCCGCTGCGCATCGGCCAGCGCGAAACGAAATCGAAATTCGAGGGCGGCCAGGTCCAGGATGTGCGCGTCTATCTGCGCGAACTGAGCACCGGTGAGGCCCGTTCACTGCCGGACGAACACAATCTCCGGGCGGCGTTTGCCGTCGCGCCCGAGAAACGCACACCTGCGCAAAAGGCGTCGCTTCTGAATTTCTACGTGGACAATCTGGACGGTCCGTCCATCGAGCTCGCTTTTCGCATCGAGGCGCTGGAGAACGAAAAGACGGCCATCGAAGAGCGTTCGACCGTCTCGGGCATCCAGCAGGACAAGCCCGGCGCGCCGATGGCGAACATTCTCATGCGCGGCGCCTACGACAAGCTTGGCGACGAGGTCACGCCCGCCGGATTCAGCGCGCTGCACCCCACGCCGCCGGATGCGCCGAAGAATCGTCTCGGCCTCGCGGATTGGCTTGTCGCACCGAATAATCCCCTGACCGCGCGCGTGACCGTGAACCGCTACTGGCAGGAACTCTTCGGCACGGGCATCGTCAGGACGTCGGAAGACTTTGGCTCACAAGGCGAACTCCCCTCCAATCCGGAACTGCTCGACTGGCTCGCTGTCGAGTTCCGCGAATCCGGTTGGAATGTGAAAAAATTCTTCACCCTCCTTGTGACCTCGGCAACCTACCGGCAGGCCGCCACGAGCACGCCGGAAAAGCAGGAGAAGGATCCGCAGAACCACCTCCTCTCGCGCGGCCCGCGTTTTCGCATGGACGCGGAGATGATCCGCGACTACGCGCTCGCGGTCAGCGGCGAGCTTTCGCTGAAAATGGGTGGCCCCGGCACCAAGCCTTATCAGCCGAGCAATATTTGGGAAGTGGTCGGGCTCGGCGGCGCGCGTTACACCCAGGACACCGGCGAGAATCTCTACCGCCGCACCGTTTATGACTTCTGGAAACGGGAATCGCCGCCGCCCAATATGGAAGCCTTCAATGCGCCCTCCCGCGAGACTTGCACGGTCCGCCGCGAGCGGACGGACACGCCGATTCAGGCCCTGGTCACGCTCGATGATCCACAATTCGTCGAAGCAGCGCGCCGGCTGGCACAGTCGACCTTGAAAGAATGCGGCGATCCATCCGCAGTCATCGCGAAGATGGCCGAACGGGTGCTGCTGCGCCCGCTTTCCCCAGCGGAGACAACCGTGCTCACGCGGACCGAGACCGACATCGAGAAGCAATTCGCCGCTGATCCCGACGGCGCCAAGGCCTTCCTGTCCGTGGGCGACAGCAAGGCCGATCCAAACCTGCCCGCGCCGCGACTCGCCGCGCTCGCCATTGTCGCAAACCAGCTCCTCAACCTCGACGAAACGCTCAATAAATAGTTCCCCGCCATGAACTGCAACTCCCACCTCTTCGCCAACCTTCCCGCCGAAACCCGCCTCGCGCTCACCCGGCGCCAGCTCTTCGCCCATGGCCGCAATGTGCTTGGCGCCGCCGCGCTCGGCTCGCTGCTCGGCGGCAGTTGGTCGCGCGCCTTGGGCGATGCTGCGCCGGACCGGCCCGCCTTGCCACATTTTCCGCCGAAGGCGAAGCGCGTGATCTATCTCCACATGGTCGGCGGACCATCGCAAATGGACCTCTACGACTACAAGCCGGAGATGGTGAAGATGTACGACAAGGATTTGCCCGACAGCGTGCGCAACGGGCAACGCCTCACCGGCATGACAAGCGGCCAGGCGCGGTTCCCGATCGCGCCGTCGAAATTCACGTTCAGCCAGGCCGGCCAGTGCGGCCTCTGGATGAACACCGAGCTGCTCCCCTGGACGGCGAAGTGCGTGGACGACATGGCTTTCATCCGCTCGATGCATACCGACGCGATCAACCACGAACCCGCCATCACCGAGATGCAAACCGGCGCGATGGTCGCCGGGCGCCCGTGCATCGGCTCATGGCTGAGCTACGGCCTCGGCTCGATGAACGCCAACCTGCCGACCTTTGTCGTCCTCGTCGCCAAGCCCTCGAACAGTGAGCAAGTGCAGGCCATCTCCGGCAAGCTGTGGTCGGCCGGTTTCCTGCCCGGCGAACACGCCGGCGTGAGCTTCCGCAGTGCCGGCGACCCGATCCTTTTCATCGGCAACTCGCCCGGCGTGACGCCAGGGATGCGCCGCCGCGAGCTCGACGGCCTGAAAGAACTCAATGAAATGGCGTACCAGTCCGTGGGTGATCCCGAGACGCACACCCGCATTCAGCAATACGAAATGGCTTTCCGCATGCAGTCGAGCGTGCCGGAGTTGACCGATCTCACGCAGGAATCCGCGCGGACCTACGAACTCTACGGCGAGGAGGCGCGCAAGCCCGGCAGCTTCGCCAACAGCGTGCTCATGGCCCGGCGGTTGAGCGAGCGCGGCGTGCGCTTCGTGCAGATCTATCACAACAACTGGGACCACCACTCCAACGTCGGCGGCCGCATGCCCGACCAATGCCGGGACGTTGACCAACCCACCCATGCGCTCATCCAGGATCTCAAGGAACGCGGCATGTTCGAAGACACTCTGGTCATTTGGGGCGGCGAATTCGGCCGGACGATCTACTCCCAGGGCGGTCTGACGCACACCAACTACGGACGCGATCATCACCCGCGCTGCTTCAGCATGTGGATGGCCGGCGGCGGTGCGAAAGGCGGCGCGATCTACGGCGAAACAGACGACTTCTCCTACAACGTGGTGAAGGACCCGGTGCATGTGCATGACTTCCACGCCACCGTGCTCAACCTCCTCGGCATCGACCACGAGCGCTTCACCTACAAGGCGCAGGGCCTCGACTACAAGCTCACCGGCGTGGAACCAGCCACCGTGGTCAAGGGCCTCATCGCCTGACGAAAAGCCACTCGAGCATCCCGGGAAAGCCGAGTCCGGCAATCACGAACCCGCTCCTGAGACCTCCGGCAAATAGAGATACGAACGCGACTGACCTCTTTCCCGCATGAAACAAAGCTGGCTCTACCAACTGGATTCGATCTGGGTCGTGGCTGCCTTACTGGTGGCGATGAACCTGACGGCTGAACTGGGCAGCCGGCTCGGGCGGCGATGGTTTCCGCGGGCCGATGACCTGAGACGGGGGCATTTCGTGGCGGTCCTCAGTTCGCTGCTGGGCCTGCTGGCCCTCCTGCTGTCCTTTACTTTTGCGATGTCGGCAAATCGCTACGATACGCGCCGTCAACTGGTGGTCACCGAGGCCAATGTGCTGGGCGGACTGTACCTGCAAAGCGGGCTGCTGCCGGAGACGCCACGGCGGCAATTCAAGGGAGTATTGCGTGAATATGTGGACTTCCGGGCGCAAGCGGC
>Ga0302326_10018870_pt1 | contig 14284 bp, 13 predicted proteins | sample Palsa_T0_3_FD_202264 | JGI IMG/M metagenome (GOLD analysis project Ga0302326, IMG submission 202264) | Peat permafrost microbial communities from Stordalen Mire near Abisko, Sweden - Palsa_T0_3 | ecosystem: Environmental > Terrestrial > Soil > Palsa > Peat permafrost | place: Sweden: Abisko... | reverse complement strand
TGCTGCCGGTCGTCAAAGCGCATGGGGGCGAAATCCGTCAAAGTGATGGCGCGGCGCCCGCGAGCATACTTCAAGGCGTCGCCGTGGGAATTGGACGATGCCGAGGAAGAAGACGTAGAGATCGTCATCAACCATGCGCCGAAACGCTTCGTGATTGAGAACGGAAAACTCATCGGCATGGAGTTCGAGCGTCTGGAATGGGACGCGGCGGCGAAGAACTCGCGCGTGATCGATACCGTGTTTCTGCCGGCCGACGACGTGATTCTCGCGATCGGACAGGAAAACGCGTTTCCATGGTTCGAACGCGACCTGGGCGCAAGGTTCGATAAGTGGGATCAGCCGGTGGTCGATGAGACGACGATGATGTCGACTCTGCCCGGCGTTTTCTTCGGCGGCGATGCGGCGTTCGGCCCGAAGAATATTATCTGGGCGGTGGAGCACGGCCACCAGGCGGCGATTTCCATCGATAACTATTGCCAGGGCGAGCCGGTAACGGACCGTCCAAAAGACGGGATGAATCTCATCAGCCAGAAAATGGGGCTGAGCGAGTGGAGCTATCACAACGACTACAATCCGGCATCGCGCCAGAAGATGTCGCACGTCGATCTGGCATCTCGATTCCGGCAGCTTGATATAGAGGTTGAGCTCGGCTTCGATCCGGAACAAACGGCTCGCGAAGTGCAGCGTTGTTTGAACTGCGACGTGGAAACCGAGTTCGCGGCGGCGCGCTGCATCGAATGTGACGCCTGCATCGATATTTGTCCGCTGCAGTGCCTGACCATCACGCGCGATGGCAGCGAAGAGGATCTGCGTGCTCGCTTGTCGGCCCCCGCGACGAATCTGACGCAGGCGCTCTATGCGTCGGCGCCGCTGCCGCAAACCGGGCGGCTGATGATCAAGGATGAAGACCTCTGCGTGCATTGCGGCCTGTGCGCGGAGCGTTGTCCCACGGCCGCTTGGGATATGCAAAGATTCGAACTTGAAATTCCATATGCGGGGAGGGCGGAAGCGTGCACCAGCTCCTACGTACCCGCGTGAACGATTTCGCCGTGAAGCTCGCGAACGTCAACGGCACCGGCTCGGCGAGCGCCAACGGTCTGCTCATGCAGGCGATTTTCCGGATGGGAATTCCGGTGTCCGGGAAAAATCTTTTCCCGTCGAATATCCAGGGCCTGCCGACCTGGTATGAAATCCGCGTGAATAAGGACGGGCATACCGCGAGGGCGCTCGATTACGATTTGATCGTTGCGATGAACTCTCAGACCTACGCCCGCGATGTTCATGAGGTCCGGGAGGGCGGATTCGTTTTATACGATTCGTCGTGGCCCCTTGACAAGACCCTGATTCGCGACGATGTCACGTATCTGGGCGTGCCTTTCGCGCAGCTTTGCAACGATCATTTCAAGGATCCCCGCGAGCGCATTCTGATGAAAAACATCGCCTACGCGGGTGCGATGATCGCGGCGATTGACGTGGACATGGAGATCGTCACGCAGTTGCTGGACGAAAAATTCTCGAAGAAGAAGTCGCTGAGGGAATCCAATCTGACGGCGCTGAAGCTGGGCTACGATTATGCGAAAGAGAATTTTCAGTGCCCTCTTCCCTTCTACCTGGAGAAGATGGATACGACTGCTGACAAAATTCTAATCGACGGCAACACCGCGACGGCGCTGGGCTGCGTGTACGCCGGAGTAACGGTTGCGGCATGGTATCCGATCACGCCGTCGACTTCCGTGATGGATGCGTTCCGCGCTTTCTGCGATCAGTACCGGCGCGATCCGGAGACGGGCAAGAATAATTGCCTAATCCTTCAGGCCGAGGACGAACTGGCCGCGATCGGCATGGTCATTGGCGCCGCGTGGAATGGCGCGCGATCCTTTACTTCGACCTCGGGGCCGGGAATTTCGCTGATGGGCGAACTCTTGGGTCTGGCATATTACGCGGAAATTCCCGCAGTCATCATGGATATTCAGCGCGTCGGACCATCGACGGGTATGCCCACCAGGACCCAGCAGGGCGATATCATGGCGTGCGCCTACGCGTCTCACGGCGATACCAAACATATTTTATTGTTCCCCGCAAATCCGGCGGAGTGCTTCGAATTCGCGGTGAAATCGTTCGACCTGGCGGAGCGCTTTCAGACCCCCGTATTTATGTTGGCCGATCTGGACATCGGGATGAACGATTGGGTGGTGCCTCGCCTGACCTGGGACGACGCTTACCGGCCGGACCGCGGGCGCGTGCTGGATTTGGCCGAGATTGAAAAACTTCCGAAGTTCCTCCGTTATACCGGCGAGGATGAAAATCACGTCGCGTCCCGCACTCTGCCCGGCGTCCATTCGAAAGGCGCGTTTTTCACGCGCGGTTCAGGTCATAACAAGTTCGGGGCGTACACGGAAATGCCGGACGAGTATCAGGACGTCGTCGAGCGTCTGCTGCGCAAACACAAAGCCGCCGCGAAATTTGTTCCTGCGCCGGTGATTCAGCATCGGGAAGGCGCACGCGTCGGAATCGTCACGATTGGCGGATGCGATCCCGCGGTTCGAGAGGCGATCGACTTGCTTCCGCAGAGGGGCATCGAAACGGATTTCATGCGTATTCGCGGATTTCCGTTCGATGAGGAGGTCGAGGCTTTCTTGAATGCCCACGACGTCAATTTCATCGTCGAACAGAATCGCGACGCGCAGCTTCGATCGCTGCTGACGCTCGAAACGGGCGTCGCCAAAGAGAAACTTCGCAGCGTGCTGGCCTTCGGCGGTTTCCCGCTGAGCGCGAAGAATGTGATCGACGGAATTCTGGAACAAGTGGGAGAGCCGACGCATGCCATCCATAGCTAAGCCCGTCGCCGTTCATCCGAGCCTGCATAAGAACGAGCTGGGCCTCACGGTTCGCGACTACGAAGGCACCATGTCGACGCTGTGCGCCGGCTGCGGACACGATTCGGTTACCGCGGCGATCATTCGCGCGCTGTGGGAGCTCTCGACGCCTCCGCACATGCTTGCGAAAATGAGCGGAATTGGCTGCTCCTCCAAAACGCCGACCTATTTTGTGAGCGGCGCCCACGGCTTCAACTCCGCCCACGGGCGCATGGCGCCCATTGCCACCGGCGCCAACGCCGCGAATCGCGAATTGACTTACATCGGCATCTCCGGCGACGGGGATTCCCTGTCGATCGGCCTCGGCCACATGTGCCACGCGATCCGGCGCAACGTGAAAATGCTGTACATTATCGAAAATAACGGAGTGTACGGCTTGACCAAAGGACAGTTTTCAGCGTCCGCCGACATCGGGTCCAAGAGCAAGCGCGGCGAGCCCAACCGGATGGCTCCCATCGATTCTGTATCGCTGGGTCTCAGCCTTGGCGCGACCTTCATCGCGCGCAGCTTCTCCGGCGATAAGGAGCAGCTGGTGCCGATTCTGAAGGCCGGATTGGCGCACCGCGGCTTTGCGATCGTAGACGTGATCTCTCCCTGCGTAACGTTCAACGATCATGTCGGGTCGACGAAGAGCTATCTGTATACCCGCCAGCACGCGCGCAAACTGACCGAGAGCGATTTTGTTCCTCCTGCCACTGAAATTCTGGCGACCATCGGTCAAACCGGGACCACCACCGTGACCATGCACGACGGCAGCGTCGTTCGGTTCACAGCTGTGCCGGGAGACTATGATCCTACCAATCGGCAGCGCGTCACGTCGTATCTTCAGGAGCACCAGGGACAGGGCGAAGTGGTCACCGGGCTTCTCTACCTGGATGAAAGCGTCCCGGATTTGCACGAAATGAGCAATTCGCCGGATAGGGCTCTGTCGAAGATTCCATACGAGAAACTCTGTCCGGGCGCGGCGGAGTTGGCGAAGCTGCAGGAAGAGTACCGGTAACTTGTGCGGGTGGAAAACGTCTAGTTAAAGAAGAGGTTTAATTTCAGTTGGCACTCACTGTCGGCGTTTTGAAAGAGACTTTCCCGGAGGAGCGCCGTGTTGCCCTGACCCCGAAGGTTTTCGACGTTCTGAAAAAGCTCAACGCGGAAGTGTGGATTGAGCAAGGCGCGGGCGTAGAAGCCGGATTTCCCGACGCAGATTACGCCGCGAAAGGCGCGCATCTTGCCTCTGCGGACGAGGTGCGGGAGCACGCCGGCATACTCCTGCATGTTCGCGTGCCTCTGCCTGATGGGTTAAAAGGCCACGTCTCGATCGGCTTTTGCGATCCCCTGTCAAATCCGGATCTGGCGGCGAAATTCGCGGCTGCCGGCGCGACGCTTTTCTCGATGGAAATGATCCCCCGCATTTCTCGCGCCCAAAGCATGGACGCCCTCTCCTCGATGGCTTCGATTGCGGGATACAAGGCGGTGCTTCTTGCCGCCAACACGCTTCCGCGCCTGTTTCCGATGATGACCACCGCGGCCGGCACCATTCCTCCGGCGCGCGTTCTGATAATCGGCGCGGGCGTCGCGGGATTGCAAGCCATCGCAACGGCACGTCGCCTGGGCGCTGTCGTCAGCGGTTTCGATGTGCGCGCGGCGGTTCGTGAACAGATCGAAAGTCTCGGCGCGAAGTTCGTCAATATTAATCTTGGCGGCGCGAAAGCTGAGGGCGAAGGCGGCTATGCCAAGGCTCTGGACGAGGACGCGCTTCGCCTCCAGCGCGAACAGATGGCAACGTTTATGAGTGAGCAGGACGTCGTGATTACTACTGCCGCTGTTCCCGGCAAGCGCGCGCCGGTTCTGATCACAAAGGAGATGGTGCAGGCCATGGCGCCCGGATCGGTGATCGTCGACCTGGCGGCCGAACGCGGTGGAAATTGCGAATTAACGAAGTGCGGCGAAACCGTTATAGAGCACGGCGTGACCATCCTCGGACCTTCGAATCTGCCGGCAACGGTTCCCTACCACGCGAGCCAGATGTATGCGCGCAATCTCGTCACGTTGTTGAAGCACCTTGTCAACAAAGAGGGCCAACTGACCATCGATACCGCCGACGAGATCACCCGCGAATCTTTGATCACCCACAACGGCGAAGTCGTCAACCCGCGGATTCAGGCGCTGCTCGGAGTGAATGTATGAGTCCCGAAATTGAAATGAGCCTCTACGTGCTCATCCTGGCCGTTCCCTTGGGCTTGCAGCTTGTGCAGCGAGTTTCGCCGTTGCTGCACACGCCTTTGATGTCGCTCACCAACGCCATTTCCGCCATCTCCGTCGTCGGGGCGATCCTGGTTGCCGGCGCCGCCGGAGCGTCCAAACTCAGCCAGGTGCTGGGATGCGTGGCCGTCGTCGCGTCCACCATCAACATCGTCAGCGGATTCCTGATCACCGATCGCATGCTGAAGATGTTTCGGAAAAAAGACAAGTAATGGAACAAATTTGGCAAATCGCCTACCTCGTTGCCGCCCTTTCTATTGTTGGATCGATTAAATGGCTGAGTTCCCCCGCCACCGCGCGCCGGGGCGTGATGGCCGGACAAGTCGGGATGTTGTTCGCCGTCGTGGGTACGCTGCTGCGCCACGAGGTAGTCGATTATGAATGGATCCTGATCAGCATTTTCATTGGAGCCGCGATCGGAGCGCCGCTCGCGTATCTGATGCCGATGACCGCGGTGCCGCAATTGACCGCGCTTTCGCACGCTTTCGGTGCGCTCGCCGCGGCGCTGGTCGGAACTGCGGAATATTATAAAAACAATCCCACCGGATTCACAATGACGGCTCTGGTCATCGAAACCGTGCTCGGCTATCTTACCTTCACTGCCAGCATCATGGCGTTCGGAAAACTGCAGGAAATCGTACCGACTCGTCCTATCACCTATAAAGGACAAAACTTTGTAAACATCGTGCTCCTGATTTTTGCGGTATCGCTCGGGATATGGATGATCGCCGAGCCCGCCCCATCATGGGTCTTCCCCACGTTCACCGGATTGTCTCTTCTATTCGGTGTGTTGCTGATCATCCCGATCGGCGGAGGCGACATGCCCACCGTGATCGCGCTGCTCAACTCTTATGCCGGCGCAGCTTGCGCGGCCATGGGATTCGCGCTATCAAACCGTCTTTTGATCATCGCCGGTGCCCTCAACGCCGCCTCCGGCTTCATTCTGTCGGTCATCATGTGCAAGGCCATGAACCGTTCTTTCCTGAACGTTCTGTTCGGAGCGTTCGGCCAGGTGCAGGAAGGCGCGTCGACGAAGATGTCGACCAAGCCCGTGCATTCCGCCACTGCCGAGGACGCCGCCGCCATCATGGCCGGTGCCCGCAAAATCATCGTCGTTCCCGGATACGGAATGGCCGTCGCACAGGCGCAGCACAAGCTTCGCGAACTCACCGATGCCCTTACGAAGCGCGGGGTGGAAGTACGATTCGCCATCCATCCGGTGGCGGGCCGGATGCCCGGCCATATGAACGTGCTGCTCGCCGAGGCCGACATTCCCTACGACAAAATGCACGAAATGGAAGAGATCAATCCCGATTTCGCGGAAGCAGACGTCGCCCTGGTGATCGGCGCCAACGATGTCGTGAATCCCGCCGCGCGCCACGATACTCTGAGTCCCATCTTCGGTATGCCCATTCTAGACGTCGACAAGGCCCAAACCGTGATGGTGATCAAGCGCAGCATGAATCCGGGTTTCGCGGGCATTGATAACGAGCTCTACTATATGGATCGCACGCTGATGCTCTTCGGCGACGCGAAATCGTTTGTGGCCGATATTGTGAAGGAGCTTCCAGCACACTCATGATCTGGAGCGCAATCGGCGCCGGCCTGATGGCTTTGGGCGTAATGCTCGGAGCGTTCGGCGCACACGCGCTTAAAGAACGGCTCGACGCCTACTCCCTGGACGTCTATCAAAAAGCCGTGTTTTATCATTTCGTCCACGCGCTCGGCATCCTGATCGTCTCGACGCTTCTGCGCACTGGCGCGATTACGGCATCCGCGTGCGCCACCGTTTGCGCGCTGCTCCTCGGCGGAATTGTGCTCTTCTCCGGCAGCCTCTACCTGCTCGCGGTCACCGGATCCAGAGGACTCGGAGCCGTTACGCCGTTCGGCGGATTAGCCTTTATCGCGGCTTGGTTGCTGCTGGCTTACCATCTTCTGCGGGCGAAGTAACTTCCACAACGGCGATTCCGCGCCGCCGCAAGCCATCGTTGTAGCTTTGCCGCCGCGCCTGGTCTTCCTTCGCCAGGTGCGCCGCGATTTCGTCCTCTGTCGCCATGCGGTAGGCGTTGACGTGCAGCAGTTGCGCGGCTTGCGCGGCGCCCACCTGGGCCATGCGGCCGCCCACCATGCCCCGCTTTGCATCGCCAATGCTCATCAGCCATACGAACTCCGGCAGAGACCGCTCCAACGTGCGGACTTCCTGCCAGTACTGCCTCAGGTCTCGCATTATTCTTCTCCCCGCAATACGCGTGCGATCTCTTTCAGCGCCCGGTCCTTCTGTTCTTCCGACATGCCGGGATGGATGTGCTCCATTTGAATCGCGTTCTTCTGACGGCGCTCGCCTACCTCCGCCGCAACGGATCGCCGCAACTCGTCGAGCCCTTCGCGGTCCAGGCCCTCCACCAAATCTTTAAACTTGCTCATCGGTTCTCCTTCGACGCACGAACGGTATATGATCTTTCAATCCTGTCGGCGTTTTCAGCCTGCTGCACCGCCAGTTTCTTCAGCCCCGCGGCATGCGCCAGCAGCGCGCCGGCCACACCTTTCGACATATCCACTGGCAGCACCATCTCTTCGTTTACCGCGTCCCGAAGCTGGCCGAGTACTCGCTCCGCCCGCTCCTGCGCTATTTTTTCAATGGCGCGGGCCCGCGTCAGCAACTCATGCGAATCTTCGCGGAGATATGCGATCTGCGCCAGCGGGATCAAATGCTCTACCAGCCGCTCCAGGGCGCGTCCGGTGTAGCGGAGCCGCGATTCAAGCCTCATCAGCTCGCCTAGCTTCGTGAATTCCGGTGTGCCCTCCGCCGCTGATTCAATGATTGCTCCCAGCGTCGTTTCCGCGACTCCAGCCATCTCGCGATTCGATGCGCGGGCGTATTCGTGAAGCGAGCGCTCCGCCTTTTTCATTTGCGATAAACGGCTCTCCGCAGTTCGCGTGGCTTCCCTCGCCGCGATGACCTCCGTCTGTTCTTCCGCCTGGCACAGCGACTCTTCCAGACGCGCTTGCAGATCCCGCGAAAGCTGCTGCTCGTCTCCGGTCGCCACGAAGTGCAATGTCGGCGTCTCGATGATGTGGAAATCCGAAGGTGAATTCATGCGTTCCTCTGCTCGGAATATAGCCCGGACGCTAGCCGAGCCATTCTGAATGGAAACGCTAACTGCTTCAAAAACTTCGGTTATTTCAACTGAGAAATTTCGGCCATGATGGCCGCGAGCGCCGCGCGGAACTCCGTGGGCGTCGTGACGTCGAATATCCTCGGCGCCAGTGGCTTCAACGTGCGAGCCAACGAATCCTCCGTGGCTCCTCCTCGAACCGGAGCCGGGACATTGGGTGCCGGAGGCAGCCGGCCCCTCGGATGCATCCCTTCCAACTGAGGTTCGCTTTGAAAATTCGGACGAGGCGGATAGTAGCGAATATAGAACACTCGCGTCCCCGGCTCCGGTGCGGCTTCGATCGGCCGCAAATCCTGTCCCTTCGGAAACGCCATCGGACCGCTCAACACAATCAGCACGCGTGCCGGATCCGCCGTCAGTCCCAATGGGACGTCTCCGTTCGACTCCGTACTGTCCAGCCGCTTACGGACCTCGGATACAAAGAATTGCGCATTCTGCTCGTGATTTTCCAGCGCGTGCACGTCGATCTGATTCGGATCGTTATCCAGCAGCGCTGCGCGCAGCCGAGGCCAGTCCAGCTTGCTCACCTGTTCCTGATTAAAGCTGACCTTCCGCCGCTCCAGATCGAGCAGCGTCACGTCGATCGATCCATTCCGAATCTCCATCTGCGAAAGTGCCTTCAGTGCGGGAATCAGGTTTCCCATGTTGCGGCTGATGGTCCGGCCTACCCGCCTGGTCGCGAGTTCCGTGGGCGATTCGTTCACCACCACCTCCACGCGAACCGGCCGGGCATTTTGAACCGGAAGAGAAAGCCGCGAAGAGATTTCCGGCATAAACCAGCCGTCGGGAGGCTCGGTGATCGTCACGAATTCGACCTCCGGAAAGTTCCGCCACGAGCCTGGTAGAGGGTCGCGCGCCAATTCCGGCACATGCAGCTTCATCTTTTTCAGCACATGTTCCTTCGATTGGGCATCATAAACCGCCGCCGCCACCTGATAATCGCCTGGCAGTATGAACGTATATTGATCGAGACTCACCGCAGCCAGGGCCCCGGCGTTTTTCAATTCGTCAAAGTGCAGTGCGCGATGGGTCCGGAATACCCGATCGTCCTGATCGCGAATTTCCAGGAACACCACCACTTGGCCAGGTATGTTGCGCTTCACAAACTCCGCCCCGTCGATGCGAACCGAAAGAACCACCACCAGCCTCTGCTGCACGCCGAGCCGGCTCGCGGAAATCTCCGCCGACCATCGCAGGTGCGCCTCGCCGCCGCCCTTCAACCACTGATCGAAGGGAATCCGGTCGAAAACCGGGTCCGGCAACCCGGTTTGAGCCATTAAGCCGGCAGAATACGCGAATACTAAGTAGGAGATCCGCCGCATGTCTGATAATCGAATCATAGCGAACTCAAGCCGGGAGGCGTATCCTATTGGTAATGAGAAAGTTGCTGGGATTTTCTCGATGTCCATGACCGAAGATCGTCCCATCACGCTACTGCTTCACGCCTTTGCGAACGGCGATAAAGCCGCGTTGAACAACCTGGTTCCGCTGGTCTATGCCGAACTGCGCAAGATCGCCGACGGGCATCTCCGCAACGAGCGCCCGGGGCACACCCTGCAGCCCACCGCGCTGGTTCATGAAGCCTATGCCCGGTTGATAGAACAAAAGCAGCCCGATTACCGCAACCGCGTGCATTTCCTTGCAGTTGCAGCGCAGGTGATGCGCCAGATCCTGATCGATCACGCGCGCAGGAAATTTGCCGCCAAGCGCGGCGGTTCCCGGCCCAAGTATTCGCTCGATGAAGCCTGCGATGCCGCCATCGAAAAGCCGTCCTTGATGATCGATCTCGATGACGCCCTGAAAGCTCTCGAAGCCCACGACGCCCTGAAAGCCCGCCTCATTGAAATGCGTTTTTTCGGGGGTTTGACCGCGGAGGAATCGGCAGAAGTGCTGGCCATGCCTGTAAACGACGTCCGCCGCGGGCTCCGCATCGCCCAAGCTTGGCTTCAGCGGGAGCTGGATCGGTCCGCTGGTGAACTCGAATAATTTTTTGGCGGCGGGTGCGAAATTTGTCGTCCGTTTTCGCCTTACTAATCGGAGGGCGGCAATTCACGATGAATTTTAAAAGATTCTCGGAGGGATTGTGCATTGCCGCTATTTCCGAATGGCATCGCATTAAGGGATAATTCTTGTGCCGATGCCCTTGCATACCTGGGAGCAAGTCGAGAACATCTTTCTGGAGGCTGCCGACCTGCCCCGTCAGGAGCAAGCCGCGTTCCTCGACCATGCCTGCGGCGACAATGAAGGACTGCGCCGCGAAGTGCAATCCCTGTTGGACTCCGACCGGAAAAGCGGCGAGAGAATCACCCGCGCCGTGGAGGACGAGGCTCAATCGCTGTTCGGCCTGAGCCCGATCATCGGCTCGCGCCTGGGCGCCTATCGCGTGGTTCGCGAAATTGGACGCGGCGGAATGGGCGCCGTCTACCTCGCCGTCCGCGACGACGATCAGTATCAGAAGAATGTCGCCATCAAGCTGGTGAAGCGCGGCATGGACACGTCGGACGTGCTCAACCGTTTCCAGCATGAGCGCCGCATTCTCGCCGCCCTGGACCATGCCTATATCGCTCGTCTCATCGATGCAGGCACCTCTTCCGATAGCCGCCCCTTCTTCGTCATGGACTACGTGGAGGGCCAGCCGATCGATATCTTCTGCCGCCATCGCGCGCTCACCCTCGCCGATCGCTGCCGTCTCTTTTTAAAAGTGTGCGAAGCAGTTTCCCACGCCCACCGGAATCTGGTGGTTCATCGCGACCTGAAGCCGGGAAACATTTTCGTGGCGCCCGATGGCACTCCGAAGCTCCTCGATTTCGGCGTGGCGAAGCTGCTGGCTGCCGACGCCGATCCGCATCTCACCGTCACCGGCATGCAGGCGCGCCTCCTCACCCCGCAATATGCCAGCCCGGAGCAGGTGATGGGACGCCCCGTGAATACCACCACCGATGTCTATTCGCTCGGCGGCGTGTTCTACGAGCTGCTCACCGGATCGTGCGCCCAGGAGCTGAATTCCACCTCTCCCGAAGAAATCGAGCGCGTCATCTGCCTGCAGGAAGTTCCGCCTCCCAGCGCGACCAAACCCGGGGTGCCCGCCGACCTCGACAATATCGTCAGGATGGCGATGCGGAAGGATCCCTCGCGCCGCTATCAATCCGTCGATCAGTTCGCCGACGATATTCGCCGCTACCTTTCCGGCCGGCCCGTTCTGGCCCGCAAGGATTCGATCTTTTACCGCGCCGGAAAATTCGTTCGCCGCAACCGCTTGATGATCGCCGCTGTTGCTGTCGTCGTTGCCAGCCTGCTCGGCGGAATCGTCATCGCCACCTCGCAGAGGCGCCGCGCGGAGCGCCGTCTCACCCAGATGGTGGACCTCGCCAACCGCTCCCTCTTCGATGTCCATTCCGCGATCGAGCGCCTGCCCGGCGCGACCGACGCTCGCCGCGAGATTGTCAGGACCACTCTTGCGTTCCTCGAAAATCTCTCCGCCGATGTCGGTCGTGACGACAATCTCCGCCTTTCTTTGGCCACCGCGTACTGGCGTCTCGCCGACGTCCAGGGCTATGCGCATAAACCGAATCTCGGCGACATGAAAGGCGCGCTCGCCGGCTATAAAAAATCCGCCCAGTTCCTGGATCCCTTGCGCATCCGGCGTCCCAACGATCCCGATGTCCTGCGGCAAGTAGTCGACACCTATCAACACATGGGTTCCGTGCTGGGCGAAATGGGCGATGTGCCCGCTATGGTGCGCGCTTATGAAAACGCGCTTCCCGCCGCCAAGTTGCTCCGAAAACTCCAGCCCAACGACGTCGAATCGAGCCAGGCGGAGGGCGTCTTTTACAACGACCTGGCATTGGCTCTCCAGTTCGATGATCCCAAGCGCGCCAATGAATACGCGCGCATGCACATGGCGCTGGTCCCGGAGCAGTTGAAGAAATTTCCGGGCAATGACGATATCGCCGATGAAGCCGCCGTCGCGCACGCCACCCTGTCGGCGCTTCTCTCGCGAACCGGCGATAACGCGCAGGCTTTGAAGGAAGCCAAGGAAAGCGCCGCGATCCGCGAAGGAGTCTCCGCGCGTAACCCCAACGATGTGTTTCGGCTTCGCCTGCTCATGATTGCCTACGGTCACGTGGGGGATCATCTTGGTTCGCCGTTTATTGTGAACGCCGGCGATGCCGTGGGCGCCCGGGAATATTTCGACAAATGCGTCGTCATCGCCCGTCAGATCATAAAGGCCGACCCGCAGGATCGCACCGCCCGCTTCGATCTCGCCAACGCCCTGCTGCGCCAGGGTGCGGCTGAGGTTCCCGGTGGCGACCGCGCCGTATCGCTCGCCTCCCTCCGCGAGAGCGTCGAAATCCTGGATTCCCTTATTAAGGAGATTCCCACCGCCCTCCGCTACCAGCGCCCTTTGACGCTCGTGCATCAATATATGGGAATTTGCCTCCGCGAAATGGGCCGGCTGGATGAAGCGATCGTGGAACTGCGGCGCTCCGTTCAGATCGCGGATGCTATGCTCGCAGCTCATCCCGGCGATGCCCCGGCCCTGGCCCGCCTGGTTCGGGGTGAAAGAGAAATGGCTTCTATCCTCGCGGCTCGCGGCGATTCCGCCGCTGCATTTTCTCATGCCCAGCGCGGCCTGTCCGTGGCGCAACAGAACGCCAATGGCCCGGAGCCCGCCCTGCGTAAGAAATACCTCGCCGATTCCTACTTTGGTCTCGCCTCCGTCGATCGTACGTTCCATAAATGGCAGGAGGCTCACGCGAATGCCGAACAGGCGATCGCCTTTTGGAATGCTACCGAAGTGAAGGACCCCGACCCTTCGCATCGTGAGCAGGCAGCCGCCATCCTAGCCGAGTCCGCCGCCCACCTGGCGCGCCAGTAAAGACCGGCTCGGCTACTGTACGGCCAAGATGTTAGCGAGCGAAATCACCTGGCGCTTGTAGCGCGCGCACTCGTGCGTGCCGCGTTGACACTCGTGTCTTCGCTCAAGCGTTTACCCCCTCGTTGGGGTGAGGAGCGCTAACAAAATCGCTGGGACAGCTTCCTAGCTATCCCGCAAATGATAAAATCGCACCCATGAAGACTCTCGTCCTGCTCTTCGCAATCGCAACCCTGGCGTTCGCCGCCGATATTTCCGGCAAATGGTCCTTCGACGTCGTCCTCGACGCCGGCAGCGGCAGCCCCAGCTTCGAATTCACCCAGACCGGCGAGACCATCATCGGGATGTATCACGGCCAGTTCGGCGATGCCAAACTCAGTGGCACCGTCAAAGGCGATAAAGTCGAGTTCACTTTTGGCAGCGACGCCGGACACGTAACTTATTCCGGCACCCTCGACGGTCCCGGTAAAATGAAGGGCACCGTCGACTACGGCGAAGCCGGCAAAGGCACCTTCACCGCAACTAAAAAGTAGCTCTTAGTCTCCTGTTTCCGAGGTTCCCTGACTAAGCCAGATATTGACTAAGCCCGATGTGGGGCAGGCCCCCCGGCCTGCGGCCGACGCCCGCGTCGGCCTCCGCGCTCGTGAGGAACCCGGCGCCACCACCTTGGCGAGCTTTGCGCCTTTGCGTGAAACGCCTTTGTCTTAGGAAGACTCCACAAGGATATGCCGGCTGAAGATATTGTCACCACTTGCTGCGTAGTAGGCGGCGGCCCCGCGGGAATGATGCTCGGCTACCTTTTGGCCCGCGACGGTGTCGCCGTCACCGTGCTCGAGAAGCACAACGATTTCTTCCGCGATTTCCGCGGCGATACCGTCCATCCTTCCACGCTGGAGCTCCTGCAGGAGCTCGGCCTGCTCGAAGACTTTCTGAAAATGCCGCACCAGCAGTTAACCTCGGTAGGCGGCATCTTCGGGGACTTCCCGTTTCAAGCTGCCAATTTCAGCCGCGTGCCGGGACCATGCAAATTCGTCGCCCTCATGCCCCAGTGGGATTTTCTGAACTTTCTGTCTTCCAAAGCCGGCCGCTTCCCGTCTTTC
>Ga0302326_10018866_pt1 | contig 14286 bp, 11 predicted proteins | sample Palsa_T0_3_FD_202264 | JGI IMG/M metagenome (GOLD analysis project Ga0302326, IMG submission 202264) | Peat permafrost microbial communities from Stordalen Mire near Abisko, Sweden - Palsa_T0_3 | ecosystem: Environmental > Terrestrial > Soil > Palsa > Peat permafrost | place: Sweden: Abisko... | reverse complement strand
CTCCTCGGCCTCGTTCACGCGCAAGGCGCGGCCGTCGAGCGACGCCCCGTTCATGGTCTCGATGGCCTTCTGAGCCTCCGCCGGCGAGCCCATCGTCACGAAGCCGAAGCCCCGCGACTGGCCCGTGGCGCGATCCGTCACGATGTGGACGTCAGTCACCTCGCCGATGCGTGCAAAGGCCTCTCGCATCGTCTCGACCGTGGACGAAAACGACAAATTGCCGACGTAAAGACGCGTTCCCATGTGTCTCTTCTCTCGCGATGCGGCAAGAAACCACCCCGGAGGGAGCCTTCTACCCGAGCCTGTTGTCCAATCAGCCGCAGATCAGGAACCAGGCCGCGACGGCGAAATCCGACGCTTTCAACACGTCCGTGAGCCCCAGAAAGATAGCGGATGTCGTGGCGAGCGCAAGCGTGAGCCGGAGAGGATCGAGGCCTGGCTGTGGCTGCTAGACCCGCGATAACACCCATGTTTCACACGACTATGGCCCGAGGCTTGCTACCATCCCTGCGATGGGCATCCCGTTCCGTCGCATCCTCGTGCCGGTGGACTTCACCGACGTCTCCACGCACGCCCTCGACTGGGCCATCGAGCTGGCCGCCAGCGTCGGTGCGTCCGTCACCGTGATGCACTCCTACGTCATCCCGATGGTCGGGTTCCCCGACGGTGCGCTCATCCCGACCGCGCAGGTGGCGACCGGCCTGGGTGAGGCGGCGCAGGCCGGCCTCGAGAAGGCGGTCGAGGGACGTCGGGGCGGCGCCGTGAAGCTGGACACGGTGCTTCGCGAGGGGGAGGCGTGGGAAGAGATCGTGAACGTGGCGGACGAGATCGACGCGGACCTGATCGTCGTGGGCACCCACGGCCGTCACGGGCTGGCGCGCGCGCTCCTCGGCAGCGTCGCGGAGCACGTCGTTCGCACCTCGCACCGCCCGGTGCTCACGCTGAGCGCACCGGCGCCCGAGAAGAAGAAGTAGGCGTCATCGCGTCATCGCGTCATCGCGTCATCGCGTCATCGCGAGAGGAGCTGCCGCAGCACGTACTGGAGGATCCCTCCGTGCCGGTAGTACTCGCGCTCCTGCGGCGTATCGACGCGGACCGTCGCGACGAGCTCGCGCACCGAGCCGTCGGACCGCTTCGCGCGCACGACCACCTTGCGCTTCGCGATCGCCTCGGCGAGCCCCTCGATGGAGAACGTCTCCTCGCCGGTGAGGCCGAGCGTCGTCGCGTTCTCACCGGGCGCGTACTCCAGCGGCAGGATGCCCATCCCCACGAGGTTCGACCGGTGGATGCGCTCGTAGGTCTCCGCGATCACCGCGCGCACCCCGAGGAGCTTCGGTCCTTTCGCCGCCCAGTCGCGCGATGAGCCCGATCCGTACTCCTTGCCCGCCAGCACCACCAGCGGCACTCCCTCCTTCGCGTAGCGCACGGCCGCGTCGTACACGCTCATCGGCTCGCCGCCCGGGAGATGGCGCGTCACGCCTCCCTCCGTGCCCGGCGCCAGGAGGTTCCGCAGGCGCACGTTGGCGAAGGTGCCGCGCACCATCACCTCGTCGTTGCCGCGCCGCGACCCGTACGAGTTGAAGTCCTTCACGTCGACGCCGTGGTCCATCAGATAGAGGCCCGCCGGGCCGCTCTTCTTGATGGAGCCTGCCGGCGAGATGTGGTCCGTCGTGATGCTGTCGCCGAGGAGCAGCAGCACGCGCGCGTCGTGGATGTCGGTCACCGCGCCGGGCTCGCGCGTCATCCCCTCGAAGTACGGCGGGTGCTTCACGTACGTCGACTTGCCGTCCCACGCGTAGCGGTCGCCCGTGGGCACGGCGAGCTTGCGCCACTCGTCGTCGCCGTCGAACACCGCGCCGTACACCTTCTCGAACATCCCGCGGTCGATGCACGCGTCGATGGCCGCCTGCACCTCGGCGCGCGTCGGCCACACGTCCTTCAGGAACACCGGCTTGCCGTCCGTCCCGGTGCCGAGTGGCTCGCTGTACGGATCGAAGTCGACGGTGCCGGCGAGGGCGTACGCGACGACCAGCGGCGGCGAGGCGAGATAGTTGGCGCGCACCTCGGCGTGCACCCGGCCCTCGAAGTTGCGGTTGCCGCTGAGGACAGCCGCGGCCACCAGCGACCCGGCCTCGATGGCCCTGGACACAGGCTCGGGGAGCGGCCCGCTGTTGCCGATGCACGTCGTGCAGCCGTAGCCCACGGTCTCGAAGCCCAGCTTGTCGAGGTACGGCGTGAGCCCCGCCTTCGCGAGGTACTCGGTCACCACCTTCGAGCCGGGCGCGAGGCTCGTCTTCACCCAGGGCTTTCGCGTCAGCCCCTTCTCGGCGGCCTTCTTGGCGAGGATGCCGGCCGCCACCATCACGCTCGGGTTGGACGTGTTGGTGCAGCTCGTGATGGCCGCGATGACCACCGACCCGTGCCTCAGCTCCACATCCTTGCCGTCGAGGGTGGCCGTGGCCTTCGCGTCGGCGACGCCTGGCTTGGGCGCGTTCGCCAGCAGCTTGCCCAGCGAGGCGTGGAAGCTCGCCTTCGACTCGTCGAGCTTCACGCGGTCCTGCGGGCGCGTGGGGCCGGCGAGGCTCGGCACGACCGACCGGAGGTCGAGGTGCATCACGTCCGTGTATCGCGCCTCCGGAGCGCCGGGCGCGTGGAAGAGCCCCTGCTCCTTGAAGTACGCCTCGACGAGCTTCACCTGCGCTTCGGCGCGCCCCGTGAAACGCAGGTAGCGCAGCGTCTCGGCGTCGACCGGGAAGATGCCGCACGTCGCGCCGTACTCCGGCGCCATGTTGGCGATGGTCGCGCGGTCCGCGAGCGAGAGCTGCGGCAGCCCGTCGCCGAAGAACTCGACGAACTTCCCCACGACGCCCTTCTTCCGCAGCATCTCGGTGACCGTCAGCACCAGGTCCGTGGCCGTCGACCCCTCCGGGAGCGCGCCGGTGAGCTTCACCCCGAGGACCTGCGGGATGAGCATCGAGACCGCCTGGCCCAGCATGGCCGCCTCGGCCTCGATCCCGCCGACGCCCCAGCCGAGGACGCCGAGGCCGTTGATCATGGTCGTGTGCGAGTCGGTGCCCACGAGCGTGTCGGGGTAGAGCGTCTTGCCGTCCTCGCTCTTCATCGCGACGCGACCGAGGTACTCGAGGTTCACCTGGTGGCAGATGCCCGTGCCCGGCGGCACCACCTTGAAGTTGCGGAACGCGCTCTGTCCCCACTTGAGAAACTGGTAGCGCTCCTTGTTTCGCAGGTACTCGAGCTGCCCGTTGATGGTCATCGCGTCGTGCGACCCGAAGGCGTCGACCTGCACCGAGTGATCGATGACGAGCTCTACCGGCTGGAGCGGGTTGATCTTCTTCGGATCGCCGCCGAGGGCCTTCATCGCCTCGCGCATCGCGGCGAGGTCGACCACGGCGGGGACGCCGGTGAAGTCCTGGAGCAGGACGCGCGCCGGGGTGAAGGCAATCTCGCGCGACGGGGGCTGGGTGACGTCGACGGTGGCGAGGGCCTCGATGTCCTCGGCGCGGACGGAGAGATCGTCCTCCGTGCGCAGCAGGTTCTCGAGCAGGATCTTGAGGGAATACGGGAGCTGCGCCGCCTGGGGATGCTTCGCGTAGACCGCGGCGAGGCGGAAGTACGCGTAGCTGTCGGAGCCAACGGTGAGCGTGGACCTGGCGGCGAAGGAGTCGGTCATGTTGTCTCCTCAGGGAGTAATCCCCGGCGGAGACGGCGGCAAGCACGCGCCGCGCATAGGGGGAATGCGCATTTGCGCCTCGGTTCGTGACGTTGCTGTCGCCGCGGCCCGGTTCGATCGGGCGCCTGTCCGGCGGCTCCGCGCGGGTCCGGAACCTGCACACGGGAGGAGCACGATGACGAAGGCAAGAGGCGAAGTGCTCCTGGTCGACGATGACGCCACCTTTCGCGCCGTCGTCGGCGAAGTACTGAGAGCCGAGGGCTGCACCATCCGCGAGGCCGGCAACGGCCGTGAAGCCCTCCGGTTGCTGCGGCACCACTTGCCGGAGCTCATTCTGGTGGACCTGATGATGCCGAGCATGAACGGATGGGACTTCTACGCCGAGCTCGTGCGGGACGCGCGGCTCGCGCAGGTGCCCGTGGCCATCGTCTCGGCCATCGCAGGCATGCGGCCGCACGGCGCCCAGGCGCTCGAGAAACCCGTCCGGCTGGCTCCACTTCTCGCGCTGATCGAAGCGACGCTTCCGGCGGTGTGATCCGTGCCCTCTCGCCCGGTACAAGCGCGATCCCCCCGAAATCCGCTCGGACGTCGCGTCGATTTGTCGCACCCTGTAGTCGAGAGCCTCGGTTTCTATCCGCCGTGCGTCGTTCCAGAGCAACGTTCCACGATTCCAACGAAACGCATCGCTCTACCAGAGGAACGATCCACGTTTCCAGAGAGACGAATCACTGTCCTAACCTGACGTGTCATGTTTCCCACCGACCGACTCACTGCTCGAGACGAACGGAGCGTTGCTCCAACCGAACGAGTCACTGTTCCAACCGAACGGCTCACTGCTCGAGAGGAACGGCGCATCGTCCCGGAGGATCGCTGCGTCGCGCGAAGCGGACGTCCCGTACGCCACACGGATCGCTGCGTCGAGACAGATGATCGTCGATCTGGAGCAGTGCTTCGTTCGTCTGGAGCAGTGCTTCGTTCGTCTGGAGCAGTGCTTCGTTCCTCTGGAAACACGACACGTTGATCCGGAACCGTGGAACGTCGATCGGAGAACGTGCGTCGTTCGTCTGGAAACGCGCATCGTTCCTCGGAGAGCACGATCGGCTGCTCTGGGATCGCTCGCGGGTCGTCTGGAGCCGCGAGACGTTCTTCCCGGCCAGCCCAGCGTCGAGGACAGCAGCTTCATCGTCCTCGAAGCCCGGCGATACGGTCCTTCTCGGCCCTTCTCAGCCCCGTCGCATGACGTCGAGGGCCTGCGGCGAGACGCCCTTGAGGGTGACGAACCGATCGTCCATGAAGACGGCACGCAGGATCCGCGGCCTCTGCAGCAGGAGCTCGATCGGGATGACGACGAGGATCCCGGGGAAAAAGAGGAGCACGCCCGCCCAGACCACGAACCCCTGATCGATCGCGACGCCCACGAAGGCGAGCCCCAGTCCGACCACGATGGGGCCGATGATCGCGAGCGACCGCAGCACCCTCGCCGTCGTCCACCGCGAGTTGCAGGGGGTGCAGATCGGCAGCCACAGCGTGGCGCGCTTCGTCAGCACCATCTGCACGATGATGAGGGGCAACAGGCCGGCGAAGAGGAGAAAGTACGTCCAGGCCGGAAACCATGCGAACGCCTGCGAGCACCCGCGAAGGCCGTCCGGCGTTCCGCATTTCACGCAGAGCGGAGGCAACGCATACGTCTTCGCGATCGTGACCAGCTGCCCCTCGACGCGCGGGGGCGGCACCGCGTAGTCCGCCTGGCCCGCCGGATAGGCGCCGTACGCCGCCTGCGGCGGAGCATACGGATTCGGAGGGGGCGGCTGGGGGATCATGGAGCCTCACGCTACTCCGCGATGCGGAGGAGCTGCTTGCCCTGGTTCTCTCCGGTGAAGAGGCGGAGAAGGGCACGAGGCGCGTTCTCCAGGCCGTGCATCACGTCGACCCGGTCCTTCAGCTCCCCGGCCTGCACCCACTGCCAGAGCTGCGTCACCGCCTCCACGGCGCGCGGCAGGTAGTCGAGCACGAGGAAGCCCTCCATGCGCCCGCGTTTGATCAAGAGGTTGAGATAGTGCTTGGGGCCCGGTCGGAGCTCCGCGTCGTTGTAGGTGGCGATGGCGCCGCAGAGGACGACCCGTCCGTGCATCGCCAGCTGCGCCAGGGCGGTGTCGAGGATGTCGCCGCCGACGTTGTCGAAGTAGACGTCGATGCCGCCGGGGCAAAGCTCGCGGAGGCGGGCGGCGACGTCCTCGCTCTTGTAGTCGATGGCCCCGTCGAAGCGCGCCTCCTTCACCAGCCAGTCGCACTTGTCCTTGCCGCCCGCGATGCCGATGGCGCGGCACCCCTTTATGCGCGCGATCTGCCCGACGACGGACCCCGTCGCACCCGCGGCGCCGGAGACGACCACGGTCTGTCCCTGGAGCGGGCGACCGACCTCGAGGAGACCGAAGTACGCGGTGATGCCGGTCATGCCCAGGGTGCTCATCGCGAGCTCCAGCGGGACGCCCGGCAGGACCTTGGTGGGCGCCGACTTCGCGTCGGTCTTCACCACCGCGTAGTCCTGCCAGCCGAACATGCCCACCACGAGGTCGCCCTCGGCGTACCGGGGGCTGCGCGACTTCACGACGCGCGCCCCCGCGCCCGAGCGCATCACGTCACCGATCTTCACCGCGGGGAGGTACGTGTCCCGTGCGATCCATCCGCGCTGCGTCGGATCGAGCGAGAGCACGAGGTTCCGTACGAGGATGTCGCCGTCGGCGCCCGGCTCGGGAACGGGCTCCTCCGACAGGCGGAAGGTCCGGTCGTCGACCATGCCCGACGGTCGTTCCGCCAGGCGCCATTGGCGATTGCTGGGTGGGGTGGTCACGCCCGAAGGCGTATCACGGACACGTCTGGCCGCTGCAGTCCTGGTTGACCTCGCTCACGCAGATCTTGTCCCAGGCGACGCTGCAGCAATACGGGTCCGCCGTGCACACGTCGTCCGAGCACGTGCTGCACGTCGAGCCGAGCGCTGCGCCCGACTTGCAGACGTTGTGAGCGCAACCGGCGCCGCCGCCGCCGCCTCCGCAGGTCGTTCCCGGGCAGTCTTGCGGGACCTCGCTGACGCAGATGCTGTCCCACTGCGTCGTGCAGCAGTAGGGATCCTTCGCGCAGACATCGCCGGCGCACGTGCTGCACGCGGAGGTGAGCGGCACGCCGGAAGAGCAGACCGCGTGCGAGCAGGTACCGCCGCCGCCGCTGCTGCTCGAGCCGCTACTGGAGCCGCTGCTCGATCCGCTGGAGCTGCCGCTGCCGCTGGAGCTACCGCTGCTGGAGCTGGTGCTGCCGCTGCTGCTCCCGCTGCTCGAGCTGGTGGAGCTACCGCTGCTGCTTCCGCTGCTCGAGCTGGTGCTGCCACTGGAGCTGCTGCTCCCGCTGCTCGAGCTGGTGCTCCCACTCGAGCTGGTGCTTCCGCTGCTCGAGCTGGTGCTGCTGCTGCTCGTGCCGCCGGCGAGGGCCGCGCCGTTCGGCGTCCCCCACCCGGTGGGACCGTCGTATCCGACGCCTGCCGTGCACTCGATCGTGCCGCAGCTTCCGTTCGAGCCCGTCGTGACGTCGTAGAAGTCCGAGGTGTGCGTCCACGCGAACTGCGGTGTCTGCCCGTTCAGATCGAGCAGCGTGAAGATGCCCGCGACGAGCGGCGAAGCAACGCTGGTCCCGCCGTACACCTGCCACGCGCCGGACTGGTAGACCGCCACGCCGGTGTTCGGATCCGCGATGGCGGAGACGTCCGCCTCCATGCGGTTGCTGCAGACGGTCTGCGTCTGCCAGCTGGGCTTGGCGATGTACGCGCTGCACCCGCTGCCGCCGTCGCTCCACGCCGTCTCCGCCCAGCCGCGCGTCGAGGACGACTTTGCGAGCGAGGTGCCGCCGATGGCCATGACGTACTGCGAGGTCGCAGGAAACTCGGCGCCGTACGCCTGGTCACCCGCGCTCGCGGTCACCAGGATGCCGGGGTGGTCGTAGTACTCCGTCGACTCGCTCGCCGTGCTCGAGTCCTCTCCGCCGCCGTAGCTGTTGCTGATGGCGGAGGCGCCGAGGGTCGCGGCCTCGTTGACCGCCGCGCCGAGGTCGGCGTCGTCGGCGGAGTTGGCCTCCACGAGCAGAATCTTGCAGTCGGGGCAGGCCGCGCTGACCATGTCCACGTCGAGCGAGATCTCCCCCGACCAGCCGGAGTTGGCCGTCGGGAGCGCCGTCGTCGATCCGGTCTGGCTCACCTTCGTGAAGCAGCCATTCGCCGAGGTGCACGCCGAGAGACCGAACTGCGAGCGGTAGACGGCGAGATCGCTCTCCGCCGTGGGATCGTCGTAGGCGTCCACGAGGGCCACGATGCGACCCGCGCCGCCGCTCGCGGGGAGGTTGTAGGCGGAGCGGAGGTCGCTCGGACCGAAGCCCGAGGGCGTGGCGCTCGTCTTCGCCGTGCCGTCGGGGTTGGCGCGGGTCGTCGACAGGCAGCGCATCGCCCCGCTCCCGGGTCGTACGCGAGCGCACACCGGGATGGAGGGGTACTGCGTGATGCCGGCGATCGCCGACTGGTCGGCGCTCGGGTCCGACTGACCGGTCGAGGCGCTCCCCCATCCGGGCGCGGTGGTGGATGTGCACGCGGCGGCGAGCACGGCGGCGGGAACGATCAGGACCATGACGCACGACGGGCGCATTCGCATGGGGCCTCCTCGGGGACCTCCATGCGCTAACGACCGGCCGCGCACCGTTCAAAGGAAATGCGACGCGCTCTTCGCGAATAGAAGCACCGATGCAAAGGGCCCAGCTCGCGCGGATGAATTGGTGCCAATCGACTCACACGCGCGCCGATGTGGTGCCACACCACAGCTGGAGTTCGACACCGTGCGCCGCGTCAGTCGCGGTCGCGCCGCGGCTCAGCCGGGCGAGACCATCTTCTCCGGGCGCACGTACTTGTCGAAGTCCTCCGGCTTCACGAGCCCGAGCTCCCCGGCCGCGGCGCGCAGCGTGATGTTCTTCGCGAGCGCGAGCTTCGCCACCTTCGCGGCGTTGTCGTACCCGATCACTTCGTTGAGCGCGGTGACGAGCATCAACGTGTTCTCCACGTGCCGCGCGATGACCTCGCGGTTCGGCTCGACGCCCACCATGCAGTTGTCGGTGAAGCTGTGGCACGCATCGGTGAGCAGCTGGCAGCTCTCGAGCACGTTGTGGATGATGACCGGCTTGAACACGTTGAGCTCCAGGTGCCCGCTCGCGCCGGCGAAGCCGACCGCCACGTCGCTGCCCATCACGTGCACGCAGACCATCGTCATCGCCTCGGCCTGCGTCGGGTTCACCTTGCCCGGCATGATGCTGCTCCCCGGCTCGTTCTCGGGAAGGTGCAGCTCTCCGAGGCCGCACCGCGGGCCGCTCCCCAGCAGGCGCACGTCGCTCGCGATCTTGAAGCACGCGACCGCCAGCGTCCGCATGGCGCCGCTGGCCGCGACGAGGGCCTCGTGCCCGGCCAGGGCCGCGAACTTGTTCGGCGCGGTGCGGAACGGAGCGCCCGTCAGCTCGGCGATCTTCCGGGCCACGCCGTCGGCCCACTTCGGAGATGTGTTGAGCCCCGTGCCCACGGCCGTCCCGCCGAGGGCCAGCTCGTACAGACCGTCGAGCGAGTGCGCGAGTTCTCTCTCGCAGAAGGCGAGCTGCGACGCCCAGCCCGAGAGCTCCTGCCCGAGAGTCAGCGGCGTCGCGTCCATCAGGTGCGTGCGCCCCACCTTGACGATGTCGTGGAACTCTTCGCTCTTCTGCTCGATGACCCCGCGCAGCCTCGCGACGGCCGGGATGAGCCGCTCGTGGACCTCGAGCGCGGCGGCGACGTGCATCACGGTGGGGAAGACGTCGTTCGACGACTGCGAGCGGTTCACGTCGTCGTTCGGGTGGACGGGCTTCTTCGACCCCATGACGCCGCCGGCCAGCTCGATGGCGCGGTTCGCGATGACCTCGTTGGCGTTCATGTTCGACTGCGTGCCGCTGCCCGTCTGCCAGACGACGAGCGGGAAGTGGGCATCGAGCTTGCCTTCGATCACCTCGTCGGCGGCGCGCACGATGAGACCCGTCTTGGCCTCGTCGAGCTTGCCGAGATCCTGGTTCATCAGCGCCGACGCCTTCTTCACGATGCCGAAGGCGCGGATGACCGGTCGCCCGAAGCGGTGGCCGCCGATCTTGAAGTTCTGCAAGGAGCGCTGCGTCTGCGCCCCCCAGTACCGGTCGGCGGCGACCTCGACCTCTCCCATGCTGTCGGACTCGATGCGCACGTTGGCCATGCAGGCGGCTTAGTGTCGCGGGGCGCGCAATGCAACGGCCCTCGCCGTCTGCTAGGTTCGCGCGCCCCCATGCGCCGCTCTCCCCGCCTCTTCGTCCTCCCTGCCCTCGCGTCACTCGCCGCGTGCGGCGCCTCCCCGGCGACCCCTCCCGCGCCCCCGCCGCTCCTGGCCACCGCGCCGGCTCCGACGGCGCCCGTCCCCGGCCTGCCGCTGGTGCAGACGGGCATCGACGTGACGTGGATGGATCCGGCCGCCGATCCTTGCCAGGACTTCTTCGTCTACGCGTGCGGCGGGTTCGTGAAGAACACCGTCATCCCGGCCGACCGCGCGACCTGGGGCGTCACCGAGGGCGTCCAGAAGCAGAACGAGGACCTCCTGCGGGAGGTGCTCGAGAAGGCGGCGGCGAGCACGAGCGGCGACGCGGCCGAGAAGAAGATCGGCAACTACTACGCCGCGTGCACCGACGAAGCAGGCATCGAGAAGGCGGGCGCCGCTCCGATGAAGCCGCTGCTCGACGTCGTCGGCCGGGTGAAGGACAGGCGCACCCTCGCGGACGCGATCATCGCGCTCCACGCCGCGGACGTGTTCCCTCTCTTCGACATCGGGCCCCAGCAGGACTTCAAGGACGCGACGCTAATGATCGCCGGGCTCGACCAGGACGGCCTGGGCCTGCCCGATCGCGACTACTACCTGAAGGACGACGGCAACCTGAAGGAGGTGCGCGACTTCTACGTGGCGCACGTCGGCCGGATGCTCCGGCTGGCCGGGATGAAGCCCGCCGAGGCGAAGGCGGCGGTCGACGACGTCCTCCGCATCGAGACCAAGATCGCCAGGCTCCAGCAGGACAAGGTGGTGCGCCGCGATCCCTAAAAGGTCTACCACCGGGTGGATCGAGCCGGCCTGCCCGGGATCGCGAAGACGTTCCCGTGGGACGCGTATTTCGCCGGCCTCGGCTTCCCTGGAATACAGGCCATCTCCGTGAACGACCCGGCGTACTTCACCGGGATCGACGCGCTGATGCACGAGGAGAAGCCGGCGGCGTGGCGGCACTATCTCGCGTGGCACGTCACGCGCGCGAAGGCCAAGCTCCTCTCCAGGCCGTTCGTCGACGAGGTGTTCGCGATGCGCCAGAAGCTCACCGGGCAGAAGGAGATCGAGCCGCGGTGGAAGCGCTGCGTGCGCGGGGTGGACGGGGCGCTGGGTGAGCTCCTGGCACAGCCCTACGTGGCGGCGAAGTTCGCGGGCGACTCCAAGGCGCGCGCGAAGGACCTGGTGACGTCGATCCACGAGGCCATGCGCGGCGAGCTGAGCGCGCTGCCGTGGATGGACGAGGCGACGCGAAAGGCGGCGCTGGTGAAGCTCGAGCAGCTGCACCACGAGAAGGTGGGCTACCCCGACAAGTGGCGGACGTACGACTTCGACGTGTCCCGGACGGCGTACGCGGCCGACGCGATGGCGGCGGAGCGCTTCGAGCTGCACCGGGAGCTCGGCAAGGTGGGCAAGCCGGTCGACCGGACCGAGTGGGGGATGACGCCGCCGACGGTGAACGCCTACTACGACCCGTCGATGAACGAGATCGTGCTCCCGGCGGGCGAGCTCCAGCCGCCGTTCTTCTCGCGCGACTTCTACGCGCCAGTGAACCTGGGGGACGAGGGGGCGAGCACGGTCGGGCACGAGATCACGCACGGCTTCGACGACGAGGGGAGCCAGTTCGACGGCGAGGGCAACCTGCGCGACTGGTGGACGAAGGAGACGAAGGCCAAGTTCGACGAGGCGACCAAGTGCGTGCAGGAGCAGTACTCCGGCTACGAGGCGGTGCCGGGCGTGAAGCTCGACGGCGCGCTGACGTCGGGGGAGAACATCGCGGACATCGGCGGCGTGAAGCTCGGCTTCGCCGCGCTGGAGGCGTGGGAGAAGGCGCACCCCGAGGAGCATCGCGCGGTCGACGGGTTCACGGACCCGAAGCTCTTCTTCCTCGCGTACGCCCAGAGCTGGTGCTCCAAGGAGACCCCCCAGTTCCTCGAGATGCTCGCCCGGACCAACGCCCACTCGCCGGCGAGGTGGCGCGTCAACGGGCCCATGGCGGACGTGCCGGCTTTCGCCCAGGCCTACCAGTGCAAGGCCGGGACGCCGCTCAACAGCGGGAAGGTGTGCTCGGTCTGGTAGGAGGGCCAGCCCCCCGGCCCACAAAATGAAAACCGCCTGCACACGCCCGAAGGCGCGGCAGGCGGTCGTCCGTGACTACTTACCTAGTTGAGGCTGCAGCAGAAGTCGGTGTGGATGCCATCCGAGTCGGGCGTTCCCGAGCTGCAGTTGTCGAGCGACGTGTCGAGGGTCGAGGGATCGTCACCCGCCTCGCACTGGTAACCGTACGAGTCCGGGTCCGGACACACCGAGGTGATGTCGTCGTCCGGCTCGCAGGTGCTGGAGCTGAAGTCCCCGCTCGGCTGGCTGAAGCAGCAGAAGTCGTCGCCACCGGTGGTGGCATCCGCCTGCGGCGTGCTGCACGAGAGGGTCGGGTCCTCGTTCTCGGGGTTGTCGCCCGAGTCGCAGGAGTAGGGGTCGCCGCCGCCCGAGCAGTCGACGCTGGAGTCGGCCATGCAGCCGGTCGGGGCGCCGCCGCTGCTGCTACCACCGCTGCTGGAACTGCTGCCGCTGCCGCTGAGGTCGCAGCAGAAGTCGTCGTGAACGCCGTCCGCGTCGGGCGTGCCCATGCTGCAGTCGTCGAGCGACGTGTCGAGGGTCGACGGGTCGTCGCCGCTGACGCACTGGTAGCCGTAGGAATCGGGGTCCGGACACACCGAGGTGATGTCGTCGTCCGGCACGCAGGTGCTCGAGCTGAAGTCCCCGCTCGGCTCGCTGAAGCAGCAGAAGTCGTCGCCACCGGTGGTGGCATCCGTCTGCGGCGTGCTGCACGAGAGGGTCGGGTCCTCGTTCTCGGGGTTGTCGCCCGAATCGCAGGAGAAGGGGTCGCCGCCGCCCGAGCAGTCAACCGAGGTGTCCGCCATGCAGCCCGTCGGCGGGCTGATGCCGCTGCTGCTGCTGCCCGTGCTGCCGCTGCTGCTGCCGCCGCTCGCAGTCGTCGAGCATCCGAGCTCCGCTCCCGTGCTGCCGCCGCCAACCGCCGCGATGGCCACCGTGAACAGGAATCCGCTTACCGTTTTCCAACCATGAAGCTTCATGTGCATTACCTCTCCCCAGTCGGTAGAAAAAGTGTCGCTCCCCGGGCAGGAGAACCCGAGCGACGGACATTGGCAACCCTGAACCACGCTCCTCGCCAAAACATTTGCCTAGGGGCGGCCCCTCTCACGCGCAGCCTGTAAGCCTCCGCGCCACCACCGAGCGCGGCCTTGATCTGAAGCCCGCCCGACGGCGCCGACGATACCCCTTGGTTGACGTTTCAGGGTCCATTCCCTTCAATCCCGACGTTCGATTCCGGGGCGAGTGTGTACGAACGGCCGTTCAGGACCGGGGCACACTGCCGCGCTCGTCGTAACGCAGCGCGATGGGAACCCTGCGAAACGAATGAGTGAAATGTGGCCGCCGACGATTGCGCGCGAGCGGGGCCCGGGCATAACCATGCGTCTGGCGCCCGCCTCCCCGGACCATGAAAGCCACCACCCTCCTCGAGCAGCAGCACCGCAGCCTGCAGGAGCTGTGTGACGTCGTGGAGCTGGGCAGCGCCAGCATGCGGGAGTCGCTCCTGCCGCAGCTCGCGGGGGATCTGGCCGCGTACCTGGCCATGGAGGAGCAGGTCTTCTATCCGGCGGCGTGCGCGGCGCTCCACGAGGACGTGTGGATGCACAGCAGCAGCTCGTGGCAAGCGCAGGCCCGGCAGTCGCTCGAGCGCGCCCTCGACGCCCCCATGGACGGCGAGGAGTTCGCGCGCGCCATCCGGGAGCTCCGCGCCTCGGTGTTGCTGCACGCGGAGGAGGAGGAGACGGTCCTCTTCCCGCGGCTGGAGCGAGTGCTCGATCCGGGGGCGATGCGGCGGCTCGGCCTGACGATGATGGCCCACTACGACGCGAAGCAGGAGACCGGGTTCGCTGTGGAGGACCGCTACAGCCCGATGCCGATGCGCGCGCGGCCCGACATCCGGCCGCACTGAGACGACGTCACCGACGTCGACGTCGCATCGCCTCGGGCACGCGCGCGATGGCGCTGCCGACGGCGGCACGAAGGATGGCGCGCTCGAGAGCCGGCAAGCGGCGCGTCTCGTCCTGGCCTCGCGCGGAGCCCTCGAGGACGGCGAAGACCGTCCCGCGCTTGCGGTCGCGAAGCGTCGCGGAGACGAGGCAGGTC
>Ga0302326_10018861_pt1 | contig 14288 bp, 12 predicted proteins | sample Palsa_T0_3_FD_202264 | JGI IMG/M metagenome (GOLD analysis project Ga0302326, IMG submission 202264) | Peat permafrost microbial communities from Stordalen Mire near Abisko, Sweden - Palsa_T0_3 | ecosystem: Environmental > Terrestrial > Soil > Palsa > Peat permafrost | place: Sweden: Abisko... | reverse complement strand
GCCAGCGGGCCGATCATCTGGCCGACGATCCAGGGAATCGAGACGTCGGCGACTGCGGCGCGCGCCTGCACGCGTCCGTCACGCAGCACCGTCACTTCATCTCCGATGCGCATGATTTCGTCGAGCCGATGAGAGATGTACACGATGGCAACGCCGGCGGACTTCAATTCGGCAATGACGCGAAAGAGAATCTCGACCTCGACGCTGCTCAGTGCCGACGTCGGTTCGTCCATGATGAGGATGCGCACGTCCTCGGCCAGGGCCTTGGCGATCTCGACGACCTGCTGCTGACCGATGCGCAGATCGCCGACGAGCGTTTGCGGATCGATGCGGTGTTCGAGCCGCGCGAGCAGTTCCGCCGCGCGCTCGCGCTGGCGGCGTTCGTCGATGTCCACGCCGTAGCGCACGATCGGCCTGCCGATGAAGATATTCTCGGCGACGCTGAGATTCGGACACAGATTGAGCTCCTGATAAATGATGCCGATGCCCGACTGCGCGGCGTCGCGCACCGAGCGGAAGACCACCGGGCGGCCGTCGAGGAGCAGTTCGCCCGAGGTCGGCCCCTCGACGCCGGCGAGAATCTTCATGAGCGTCGATTTGCCGGCGCCGTTCTCGCCGACGAGCACGTTCACGGCCCCGCTGCGGACCTCGAAGTTTGCTTTGTCGAGGGCGATGGTCCCGGGAAAGACCTTGCTCACCGCGACGGCGGCCAAGACGACTCGGGCGTCACCTGGATCGCTCGGCGCACCGCTCACTGTGCGGACACCGCGGCGGCCCGAATGCGCAGCGCCGTGATCGTCGTGTCGCCAGTCAGCGACGGGTCGGTCATCGCACCGACGAACTCGATCTTGCTGCCGACCCGCGGCACTGGGCGAAGCCCCGTGTGAGCAAGCGCGGCGGCTCGGTCGTTGAGTGCGCGCGACACCTCGGCGTATTGGATTTGGTTGACGAAGTCGCCGAACGCGATAAACGGCAAGCTGTCGCGGACGGCCGTTCCAAAGATCACCGGTCCGATCTGCAGCGTCGCGGCAACCGGATGTCCCGCGGCCGCGACGTCGACGGTCAGCTCCCCGTGATGCGAGGCGGTGTCGACCGATTTCACGACGCCGACGCCGCGCACGGCAAACGTCCACGGGCTGCCGTCACCGCCGGCGCGGTGACCGAACTTCGCCCCGGCAGCATCTTTGTCGCCTGCCAGCGACGCCAGCACTTGCGTTACGGGATGAGCGCGTTGATCGAAGTATGTCACGACTTTGCGGTCCCACACGGCGTCGACGTAGACGCGTGCATCGAAATTATTCGGATCGCTCGGGTCGAGCGCGGCCTTGTCGCTGTCGTGCACGATCTTGCACGCGGTCAAGCCGAACGGCAGTCCGAAGGTAACGCCCAGGACGGCGCGCCGCGAAACGCGCCGGCCGCTACTTGAGCTGGAAATTGTCGAGCTTGCCCGCGTTGGCCGGGGTGATGAGAACGCAATCAATCGACTGCTTCTCGGGCTGGTTGGCTTTGCCGGATTTTAGATAGGCGTCCGCCTCTTCGACGGCCATCTGCGAGATGCGATAGGCCGGCTGCAGCACGGTGGCTTTGATCTTCCCGGACTTGATGGCATCGCGCACGTCGTTGCTGCCGTCGAACCCGACGACGATGACGTTGCCCTTGCCCGCCGCCTGCAACGCGGCCGACGCCCCCATCGCCATCGTGTCGTTACCGGAAATGACGCCCTTGATGTCGGGATGCGCTTGCAGAATCGACTCCATCTTCGAGTTGGCTTCGGTCTGACTCCAATTCGCGCTCTGCGCTTCGACTAATTTCAGCTCGGGAATCTGATCGAGAACGTCGTGATAGCCCTTGGAGCGGATGTGCGCGTTCGTATCGGACTCTTTGCCGACGAGCTCGACGTAGGTGCCCTTTTCGCCCATGTCTTTGAGGAACTGCTGAGCGCCCAGCGTTGCGCCCTGATAGTTGTTGGACACGATCTGCGCGACGGCGACCCCGGTTTTGTTGATCTCGCGGTCGATCAAGAACGAGGGAATGCCCGCCGCCTTGGCTTTTTCGACCGCGGCGATCGAGGCATCGGCGCCGGCGTTGTCGAGAATGATTGCCGCCGCTTTGCGCGAGATTGCGGTGTCGATGAGCTGATCTTGTTTGTTTGCGTCGTCGTCGTGGACGAGGACGAGCGTTTCGTAGCCGAGGGCTTTCGCTCGCGCTTCAGCACCCGCCGCCTCGCTGGCAAAGAACGGATTGTCGTGCGACGGCGTAATGATGGCGATGAGCTTGCCGGCAGCATGTACCTGCGGCAGCGCAAGACCGAACACGGCCAAACCCAGTGAACACAACGCAGCGTATGTCGCGAGTCTTTTCTCCAAAGCGAACTCCTCACCCCAGCGCGAAGTGGTAACAGAAACAGCACCACGCGTCGGACGGCGACGCGCGCACGCTCAATGAATGCACTCGCAGCCCGCACCGCGGGACGAGCATAGATCATGGTGACAAACGTATACTGAATAATTATTCAGTATACGAATTCTATTCGTACGGCGAAGGTAGCATCTTCCGGTAGCGCTGTCAATCAGCCTTACCGTCCCACACGAAGCCGCCCGAAATAAAATTTCAGTCCGCGCCGTCGCCGTTAGCAACCATTCGGCGCTGCGCCGGTCGACGGCCCGGATATTCCGGCCGCGATGCCCGAACTGAAGCGAGCGGCGATCAATCCTCGCCGGGCAACAAATCGACGAAAAAAAGCCGCTCGCCTCATCGGGGAGCGACTTTCCCCTCTAGTGAGTTCGACTTCGTCGAACTTTCGCGTTTGGGCTTCGCCCAATCCGCCCGTCGTCGCCTGTCGGGTAAACCCGACAGGCTCTAGGATTTGCCGAAACTGAGACGGACGCTTTCTCGCGCCGTGGTCCGGTCAGGTTGCGGCGATTGCCTCAGTGCACCTATTGGCTCGTCCCCAAATTGCGAAACTCGTCCATGCGCTGTTGCGCACTCGTGGCATCTTTTGCTGCCATACTCTGCATCTTCGCGTTTTTTCCACATTTCGCTTCGATCTGAGAAATCCGTTGGCCCACTTTTTCATGGACCATCATGATTGTGGCGAAGTCCTTGTCGACGTCACCCGTCAACGTACCGATCCTGGTCTTAATGGCGGTTTCCAGCATTGATTCTGCTTGCGTGCAGTCCATGTTTGCCATTGCATCGTCGGCCGCGGCCGGACGTACCACTATTGAAAGTGATGCCGAAGCTGTCGTGAGCGCAGCAACGAGCAAAGGAACGAACCTTAATTTCACAACCCTACTCCTTCATATTATGGAAAGGTTTCGATGGATTGATTGTGCGATCTCGGAACCGCCAACCGCGGCGCTGAGTGCGTCGCTGGCCCGCGTACTAATGAGGCGACCGGCGGCTCGGCCCCCGGTAAGTCTTCGAATGGCGTGGCAGATCGCTGCGATGCGGTGACCGGTTTTGGAGCGCCGCGGTTCGTGCCCCGCGACCGGCCATGCAGACACAACACCTTCTACTTTCCGAGTTGGCGTCCGATAAATTCATGGACTCATCCAGAATTCCCCATCATGCGTCAGATTGCCGCCTACCCGAGCCGAGGGACCCGGCAGCCGAATTCCGACCCAATCGCGCGGAACTCGCATCAACTCGAGGAGCTGACGCGCGCCTCGCGCTTGGTTACGCGGTACACTGCGCGAACATCCTTGAGGTTGCTGAATTTGCGCAGCAGCGTGTGCAGGTGATCGAGGTCGCTGATCTGGGCGGTGAGCGAGATCAGCGCGTTCTTGTCGCGCTTGACGCGCGCATTGACGGTCGAGACCTGCGTGTGCATCTCGGAACACACGCCCATGACGTCCTGGAGCAGACCGGCTCGGTCGGTCGCCTCGATCTCGATGTCGACGGCATGGGTGATCGACGTGGCATCGGCCCACTGCGCTTCGAGGATCCGTTCGGGTGCGCCGTTCATGTAGGCGACGTTCGGACAGTCGGCGCGGTGCACGGAGACGCCGCGGCCGATCGTGACGAAGCCCATGATCGGATCACCCGGCACCGGGCTGCAGCATTTGGAAAGCCGGACGAGGACGTCGTCGACACCGGCGATACGAATGCCGGACTTGCTGCGCGCGACGCGGCGCGCCGGCAGCGGTTTGGCGATCGCCGCAAAATCGACGACATTGTAGGTCTTGAGTTCGTCTTTGAGCCGCTGAACGACGTTGCCGGCGTTGACGTCGCCGAAACCAATCGCGGCGTACAGGTCGGCGACGCTGGTGTAGTTGAGCCGGTTGGCGATCTTCTCGATCGCTTCACCGCGCGCTACGTCGGGCCGCAGCGACTGCCGCGAGAGTTCGGCCTCGACCGCCTCCTGACCGAGCACCGCGTTCTCTTCTTTTTTCTCTTTGCGGAACCACTGCTTGATTTTGTGTTTCGCGCCCGAGGTTTTGACGATCGAGAGCCAGTCCAGCGACGGCCGGCCGCTCGATTTGTTCAGCAGGATCTCGGCGATGTCGCCGTTGCGCAACTGATAATCGAGCGGCACGATCTTGCCGTTCACCTTCGCGCCCACGCAGTGGTTGCCGACGTTGGTGTGAACCTGGTAGGCGAAATCCAGCGGCGTCGAGCCGGAGGTCATCGAGTACACGTCGCCCTTGGGCGAGAACACGAAGACCTGGTTCTCGAAGAGGTCGAGCTTGAGGTTTTCCATGAACATGCGCGAGTCGCGCATGTCGTTCTGCCACTCCAGCAGCGAGCGCAGCCAGGTCAGTTTCTGCTCAAAGTTGTCGGTGCGGCTGCCTTCTTTATATCGCCAGTGCGCGGCGATGCCGTACTCCGAGGTGCGGTGCATCTCGAGCGTACGGATCTGCACCTCGAGCGGATCGCCGCCGGGTCCGACGACCGTCGTGTGCAGCGACTGGTACATGTTGGGTTTGGGCATCGCGATGTAGTCTTTGAAGCGGCCCGGGAGCGGCTTCCAGAGACTGTGGACAACACCCAGCGCGCCGTAACAATCCTTGACCGTATCGACGATCACGCGCACCGCGGTGAGATCGTAGATGGTCGAGAAGTCGCGGCCCTTGGTCATCTTCTTGTGGATCGAGTAGAAGTGCTTGGGCCGCCCGGTCACTTCGGCTTTGACGCCGACCTTCGCGAATTCCGAGACTAGTTCGGAGATTACCCGCGAGACGGTCTCCTCACGCTCGGTCCGCTTCTTGGCGACCCGGTCGGCGATGTCGCGGTAGGAATCGGGATCGAGGTAGCGCAGGGCGAGATCCTCGAGATCCCACTTCATGCGCCAAATGCCGAGGCGGTGCGCGATCGGCGCGTAGATTTCCACCGTCTCGCGAGCGATCGATTGCTGCTTGGGCGGCGGCAGCGACCCCAGCGTCCGCATGTTGTGCAGACGGTCGGCGAGCTTGATGATGATGACCCGGATGTCCTTGGCCATCGCCAGGAACATTTTGCGCAGGTTTTCGACCTGCGCATCCTCTTTGGACTGATAGGGAATGCGGGTGAGTTTGGTGACGCCGTCGACGAGCGCGGCGATCTCGGGCCCGAAGCGATCGGCGACCTCGTCGCTGGTAACCACAGTGTCCTCGACGACATCGTGCAGCAGGGCCGCCGCAATTGTCGCGCGATCCATCTCGAGGTCGGCCAGGACATCGGCCACCGCCAGCGGGTGGACGACGTACGGCTCGCCCGACGCGCGCAGCTGGCCGTCGTGCGCGGTGTCGGCAAGGTCATAGACCGAACGCATCCAAGCCCTATCGAGCGTGGGGTCGTACTGCCGGACTTTGGTGATGAGATCGTCGATGGTCATACGATGCGGCCTATCATAGCCTGAACACGTACCAAGCGCCAACCGATGCGACGAAAAGAAACCATCTCAAAACGCGGCGCAGCACACTCGCCTAGCTGACCCACCGAGCGGCGCGGACGAATCTCGGGGCGTTTAGTAGCTGATGAAAGCGGTGACGTCGACTCCGGGCAGTCGGGCGCGGCCGCCTAAGGCGGCCAATTCGATGAGCACACCGACGCCGACCGCTTCGGCGTCCAGCTTCTTGAGCAGCCGCAGTGTTGCGGCGATCGTCCCGCCGGTCGCGAGGAGGTCATCGACAACGAGCACGCGCTGACCGGCACCGACCGCGTCATCGTGAATTTCGAGCGAATTCGTGCCGTATTCGAGCGCGTATTCCTCGGTGTGCTTGCCCCCGGGCAATTTTCCAGGCTTGCGCACCGGAACGAAGCCGGCGCCGAGCGCGTATGCCAGCGGCGCGCCGATCATGTAGCCGCGCGCTTCGATCCCGATCACGCAGTCGATCCGTGCGCTGCGATATTTGTCGACGAACAGGTCGATCATTGCTTTGAAGCCGCCGGCATCTTTGAGCAGCGGCGTGATATCGCGAAACAGGATCCCGGGGATCGGAAAATCGGGGATCGCGCGGATCAAGGCCTCGACGTCGGTGGTGGTCACGGGCAAGGCGGTTCGCTTCGCCCTGAACGGAACCCCGCTGAGGCAATGCTTCGTTATCTCTTCACAGGGAACGAACGGCGCCCATGGTTTACCCGTGCGTTTGTCCGTCGGTGAGCCGTCGGCATGCGACAGAGGAGGAACGAATTGAACGCGAAGCTTTTCACGGCTAGCGCCTTGGCACTAACCGTGACCGTAGGGTCGATGGCACCAGCCTTCGCGGACGGCGCGGCAAGCACGCGCAACATCATCATCGGCGGCGCGGCGGCCGCGATGACCCTCGTCAACTGGAGTAAGAAGCGGCGTCTGAAGCAGGAAGAGGTGCGCGAACAGGCGCGTCGCCAAGCGCAGTACCGCTCGTACTTTTACAATAAGTACGGCTATTATCCAAGCGACGACCAATTCAAGGATTGGTACTTCCGGACGTACGGCGTCAACCCGTCATAGGGCGACGGGCCGCAGCCGCCCCTGAGCGGATCGGGGCGTGAACCCGCCCGAGAGCCACTCACCGGCGAGCGGCTCTTTTTATGCCGCCGCGCCGGAAGTCGCCGGGCCGGCCCGCGACGCTCAGCGGCGCTGGGTCCTCGCGGTGGCCCTCTCGATCGCCGTCAACGAAATCGCAATCGGTTTTCTGCGCTTGCCCGAACCCGCGCCGCAAGCACCCGACGTCACACCGACCCGCATCGTGCTCGAGCGGCCGCACCCGACGCCACGGCCGACCCCGCGACCCACGCCGCGGCCGACCCCACGCCCGACCCCGCGGCCGGTCATCATCGTCCCACCGCGCGCGACGATCGCTCCGATCCCCCGGGTCGCAGCAGCCAAGGCCGCGGGCCCCAAGTCGCCCGTCCACGGCGGAGCGCCGGCCAAACCCATTCACCACTTCCAGAACTTCGAGGTCTACGCCCAGTTGGCGAAAAGCGGTCTGGGCCGGGCCGCCGGCGTGAGCGGGACAGGCACGGGGCTGGGTGTCGGCGCGGCTGCCGGCGGCGGCGCCAACGGAATCGGTGCCGGCAACGGTAAGGAAGGGACCGGAACCGGCTCGGTTAACGCCAATGCGCCCTGCGGCGAAGTCCTCTTCAACGTGCGTGGCGCACCGGAGTACCGCAACGGAGCTGCCAGCGAACGGATCACCGCGACCGTCCAGTTTCCCGATGGCCATACGGAGACCGATACGTTCCCCTACTACTGGACCTACGAGAACGGCGAACGCGACGACCCCTGGTCGTCGACGAATCTGGCCAAACCGAATCTCGACATCCCGCTGGTCTTCCCGTCGGCGGGGACCGACACCAGTTCCTTTCCGCCGCTCATCAAATACATTCTCGACCACACGCGGCCAAACGGCACGACGGTTCTCGAGCCATGTCCGAACCAAACCCCGCTGCCCGTCCACTGACGCGCCCGCTGCGGCTCGCCGTCGACGCGCATGAGCTGCTGCGCGATCGGCGTGGGATCGGAACGTACGTCCGCGCTCTGCTGGCGCGCTTCGCTCGTCGCGACGATGTCGCACTCACGCTGCTGGTGCGCGAGTGGTTCCCCGCGCGCATCGCCGGCCGGCTCCACGCCGCCATCGATGCTCCACCGGGGGTCCGCATTCGGTTTGCGTCGCGCGTTCCGGCGGATGCCGATGTGGCCTGGCACCCTTGGAACGGCACGTTTTTCGACAGCCGGCCACCGAGCGTCGCAACCATTCATGACGTCATCCCGTTCGCGCTCCCCGTCGCCGATGACGCCCGGCGATCTTCCCAACAGGCACCGTTCCGGCGCACCGCGAGGACCGCGCACACCATCGTCTGCGATTCGGCATACACTGCCGCCGACGTGCAGCGGTTCTTGGCCGTCGAGCCGGCGCGGCTCCGAACCGTCGCGCTAGGCGTCGATCCGATCTTCCGGCCGGGCGGCGGGGACGCGCTGCCGACCGCGCTGCGCGGGCGGCGCTACATTCTGTACGTCGGTGCGCACGATCCGCACAAGAACGTCCCGACGCTGATCGCCGCGCATCGACGCGCATTTCCGAACGGCGACGTCGCGCTCGTGTTCACTCGGCCCAATCCGCTGGCCCCCGACGCGCTGGTCTTCGAGCACGTCGCCGCGGCGACGCTCGTCGCGCTGTACGGAGCTGCGACGCTCGTCGCCATCCCCTCGGTCTACGAGGGCTTCGGCTTGCCGGTGCTTGAGGCGATGGCGTGTGGCGCACCCGTCGTCGCGGCGCGCGCGACCGCGTTGCCCGAAATTGGCGCCGACGTGGCGGCCTACGTCGATGAACCATGTGACCCCCAAAGCTGGGAACGCGCGCTGTTCGCCCTTTGCGCGGACGCCCAGCGGCGGGCGGCGATGGGACGCGCCGGCGTTGCGCACGCGGCCCGTTACAGCTGGGAGCGCTGCGCCGAAGGAACGCTGGCGATCCTGCGCGCGGCGTCCACATAATGCGGGTCTCGGTCGTCATTCCGGCGTTCAACAATTGGCGACTCACGAACCGCTGTGTCGATGCGTTGCTGGCCGCAACTCCGCCGGACGTCCTGGCCGAGATCGTCGTCGTCGACGACGGTTCGACTGACGGCGTCAGCGCAGCCTGGACGAGGGCCAAAGCGCACATCGTCCCACTGCTGCTCGGGCGCAATCATGGCTTCAGCGGCGCCTGCAATGCCGGTGCCGCACGCTGTACAGGCGAGGCGATCGTGTTCCTGAACAACGATGCGTTCGCGTGCCGCAACGCGCTCGAGGTGATGCGCGATACCCTGGCGGGGGACGAGGGCATCGGCATAGTCGGCGCGCGGCTGCTGTATTCTGACGGTACGCTGCAGCATGCCGGACTGGCGCTCTTACCGGGTGCGGTGTCCCGCTGGTGGCACGTTCACAAGCGGCACGCCGGAACGCTGCCCGATGCCAATGTCGCGCGCGACTTCCTGGCGGTGACCGGCGCCTCGCTGATGATTCGCCGCGACCTCTTCATGCAACTGAGCGGGTTCGACGAAGGGTTTGTCAACGGCTGGGAAGACGTCGATTTATGTCTGCGCGCCTGGTGTGCGGGGAAGCGCGTGCGCTACGAGCCGCGCGCGGTGCTCGAACATCTCGAGAGTGCGACGCTGGGTCGCGACCACAACCACGAACGTAACGAACGCCGCTTCATCGACCGCTGGGAAGCGCTGCTTGCCGGCGCGCCGCGCTACCCGCTGGCCGAGGTCCCGCCGATCGCGCTTGCAGTTCACGCGGCACGATCCACCCAGCGCGACGATGCGTGGGCGCTCGCGCATGCGCAGCGCTGGTGGAAAGCGCACCTCGGCGCCGCGGTCTTGCGAACGCGGCCGGCATCGCGCATCGATCGAGCGCGGATCGAACTGCTGGCCGCAATTGCGCGCCGCCGCCCGACGCTGGAAATCTCGTGGGGCGATGCCTGTCTCGCACCGGCCACCGGCAGCCAGCGCGTCGCATTCGTCGCGCCGCGCTCGCCGGCGCATGCGCAGTCGTATGCGGGCGCCCGCAACGTCTGCGCGTGGTGGACGCCGACCGAGTTCGCGCGCGATGCCCTCGTCGAGGCAGGGATACCGCCGGCGCACGTCACCGTCGTCCGGCTCGGCGCCGATGCGGCCGCCCCGCCGAAGCGGTCCGGCGATCCGGTCGTTGCGATCGGCGCGGCCGACGCACAGTACCTGCCGGCGCTGCGCGCGTATGCAGTTCGGGTGGGCGCGCGCCTAGTGACGCTGGCCGCGGGTGCGCCGCCGGATCTCGGGGGCGTCGACATTGTTTTGGCGACCGGCGCGGTCGACCGCTGGGGGCTGCTGTTGCCCGCGGCGATCGGCCACGGCTGCAGCATCGTCGCGAGCGCGCCCATCGATGCGCTTGCGGCAGCCGCTCCCGGCGTCATGCTGGTCGCGCCAAGCGAACTCCTCGATGCAGTCGGGACGAAGATCGCGGCAATCGCCGACGTGCGGGCCGCCGCGACCGAACTCTATCTCGATGCACGCCGCCGGCTCGACGCGTATCTGGCCACGCAGCTGGTCGCCGAATTGGCCCGTGCGACCACCGGCGGAACGCCGGGGTCAGCGCTCGTTGAAGTCGATGCCGCCTTCGCGCGCCGACTGCGCGGCGCACGCCACGTCGTGGAAGCCGCCGTCTCGTGATCGCCGCGCATCTCATCGTCGGCCGCAACGAGGAGTCGTTTCTCCCCGCGCTGCTGCGCAGTTTGGAGAACGTCGCCGACTACGTCGTCGTGAACGACAACAGCGAAGATCCCGGCGGTCCGAATGCAGGCGCGCTCGCCGCTTCGTCCTTCGCCCGCCGCGGCGCGCTCAGCATCGATTACGCGCCGTTCGTCGATTTCGCGACGGCGCGCAACCGCACGCTGAACCTGCATCGCGAGCATGGCTTGGGCGATTGGGCGGCGTTCGTCGACGCCGACGAAGTGCACCGGCCGATCGCCGCGACGATCGCGCGTAACTTGGCGACGTTGCCGTCCGACATCGCGATCGTCGACGGCTACACGCGGCATTATTTTCAATCGTTCCGGCTGTATACGTCGATCGAACGGCGTATGAGTTTCTTTCGCGTCACGCCGCAGCTGTACTGGACGGGCCGCGTGCACGAGCGGCTCGCCGGCGTCGCGGGCCGGCATCTGGCCATTCCGTACGTCTACGACCATTACGGGGCGGTGTTCTCGCTCCACCGTCAAGCCGCGAAGGGTCGCCAATACTCGAGTCTGGGCCAAGCCGGTCCGATCGTCGCCGAGAAAGATGAGGCGACGGTGGGCGAGGTCGATTATTTTCGCGCGCAGTGGCCGCTGGTGCTGCATTATTACGGCGATCATCCGCAGGCGGTGACCGAATTGCGCGCCGTGCTCGAACACACCGAACGCGAGCGCTATCTGCGCAGTGAGCGCATCGCGGCCGAGTTCCAACCGCCGCACGTACGCGCGGCCAACTTCATTCGGCGAGCGAACTTCGAGTACCGCTGGCGCGGGCGCGCACTCGATCCGCGCGCGTGGAGGCTGATGCGCGCGCACTGAGGCCGCGCGTCCGGTAAGCCGGACTCGCGGACTTGCCGCCGGTACGCGGCCGCGTGATCGGTTCGGCAACGCATCACGCCACGTCCCTGGAGGCCTTGTGAACATCGATCCTGCGCGCACCGGCCGCGTCATCATTCCGGGCAGTGAGAAGTCTTCCGATCCGCACGCCGCCGTCGTGCACGCCGTCGATCCCGGCGAGCCGATCGCGGTCACCGTTCGGCTGCGTCCGGACCGGGCGATTCCCGACGAGTATACGGGTCAATCGCGCAGCGAGTTCGAGCAACAGCATAGCGCGCGGGCCGCCGATATTGCCGGCGTCGATACGTTTGCCGGCCAGTACGGGCTGCACGTCGACGGGGTGAACGCAGTTCAGCGCACGATGACCCTCAGCGGCACCGCGGCGCATATGCAGTCGGCCTTCGGTACCGACCTTGCCGATTATCAAAGCGACGGCGCAACCTATCGTGGGCGCGTCGGAGCGATCAGCATTCCGCAATCGCTCGACGGTGCGATCACGAGTGTCACCGGTCTCGACGCCGGCACGGCGTCACAGTCGCACCGGATCACGGCCGAAGCGACGCCGTCGACACCGGGCTACACGCCGCTCGACGTTGCGCGGGCCTACGATCTCCCCGCCGGCGACGGCGCGGGGCGCCACGTCGGCGTCATCTCGCTGGGCGGCCACTACGACGATCGCGTGCAAGCCGCTTATCTCAAAGCGCTGGGCGTTCCGCATTCGGCCTTCAACGTCGTGAACGTCGACGGCGGTGCGCAGCGGCCCAGCGATGCCGGTCCGACTGGCGAAGACATGCTCGACACCGAGATGATCGGCGCGCTCGTTCCGAAGGCGGAGAAAACGATCTACATTGCCCCCAACACCGATCGCGGTTTCCTCGATGCGATCTCGACCGCGCTGCACGACGAGCACCACAACGATGCGATCTCGATCTCTTGGGGCGGCCCCGAAGAGCGCTTCACGCCGCAAGCCGTTCGCGCATTCAACGAACTGTTCAAAGAAGCGCACGCCATGGGCGTCAGCGTGTTCTCGGCGGCCGGCGACAACGGTGCGACCGACGGGATCCCCGATGGCCAACTGCACGTCGATTTCCCGTCGTCGAGTCCGAGCATCATTGCCAATGGCGGCACGAAGCTGGTGACCGCGGCCGACGGTTCGATCGCCAAAGAGACGGTCTGGAACGAGCTGCGTCATAAGCAAGGCGCGACCGGCGGCGGCATCAGCGAGATCAACCCCAAACCACCGGCGCAGGCGAAGCTTCCGATCTCCGGGCGCGGCGTCCCCGATATCGCCGGCGATGCCGATCCCACGACCGGATTCCGCATGCTCGTCCCGCTCGAGAGCGGCAAGGCCGGGCTCGAACTCGTCGGCGGCACCAGCGCGGTCGCACCGCTGTACGCCGCACTCGCGACGCGCCTCGAGCAGAATCTCGGTCATCCGATCGGCGATCTGCAAAAAGCAATCTACAGCGCGCCGGCCGACGCGTTCCATGACGTCACGATCGGCAACAACGGCGGCTATACGGCGCAACCCGGCTGGGATGCCGCGACCGGCCGCGGTTCGATAGACGGCTCGAAGCTGCTCACGTACCTCGAAGGCCGGCCGCAGACGTCGGCGATCGGATAACCCGCGGCGGTCGCGGTCTACGATCCTCTTTTTCGGGTACGACGATAGAATGATGATTGCGATGATTGCCCTGCTTGGTGTCCCGCCCGCGATCGTTTCCGATGCGGCCTGCCGCGGGCCCGTTCCAGCCATTACCAACGTCACGACGAGCCAGGCGGCGAACGGTGGGCTGACGACCTACACGCTGAAGATTACCGTCACGAACGTCGGTTCGAGCGGCCAAGCGAGCAGCGTCTTGCAGTCGGTCGATATCTGGCTTGACGGTGAAAAGAAAGCCGAAAAAGGATTGCCGCCGCTGGCCGCCGGCGCGAAATATACGTTCCCGTACGACGTACAGCGCGCCGCCGACGCCGCGGCCGGAACGACCAAGGTCGATCTTCACCTGGTCATGCACCAACCGTCCGGCGTCATACCGCAGGATTGTTCGGCCTCAAACGATTCGCAGCGCGTCGTTATTTAGCAGAACCTCCGCTCGGAGGGGTGCGTGCATATCATGCGCAGATGGGGGGCTTCGCCGAAGCCGCCCGTCATCGCGCGTCCGGTAAAGTTCGACAAGCTCCTGCGGCCTCGAAGCATCGGATCGCCGCTGGTGTGGCCGGCTGCGCGTCAGGGAAAACTGGGCGGTGGAACCTGACCCTGGGGCGGATACGCCGGCAGATGCGGCGGTGGCGGCGGTAACCGGACCGGATGCGTGTTCAGTTGCTGCACCAGATGCTTCACTGCGGTTTCGATCTGGACGTCATGTCCAGCCAGCAGCTGGGCCGGATCCGTTTCCACCTCGATGTCCGGATCGACGCCGTGGTTTTCGATCACCCATTCCGACTTGAGCCCATACAAGCCGCCTTCCGGCACGGTGATATAGCCGCCGTCGAGCAGGTTCCACTGACCGCGGATGCCGCGCACGCCGCCCCAGGTTCGCGTGCCGATCAGCGGGCCGAGGCCGTACTGGCGAAAGTAGAATGGAAACAGATCGCCGTCGGATGCCGAGTAGTGGTTGATCAAGCAGACCTTTGGGCCGGCGATCAATTGAGACGGAACGGTAAATGCGGCACCTTCGCGGTTCGTGGACATGCCGACGAGGATTCGCCGAAGACGCTCGAGCACGATCTGGTCGATGAAACCACCGCCGTTCCAGCGATCGTCCACGATCAGCGCCTGCTTATCGAGTTGCGGAT
>Ga0302326_10018860_pt1 | contig 14289 bp, 15 predicted proteins | sample Palsa_T0_3_FD_202264 | JGI IMG/M metagenome (GOLD analysis project Ga0302326, IMG submission 202264) | Peat permafrost microbial communities from Stordalen Mire near Abisko, Sweden - Palsa_T0_3 | ecosystem: Environmental > Terrestrial > Soil > Palsa > Peat permafrost | place: Sweden: Abisko... | reverse complement strand
AGGGATCGGCGTAAACACTTCTTCCGGCAGCTTCGATTTTCTGGCCAATTCAGCGGGGATCGTTAACGTAGTATGCGCGACGCCTTTGGCATTCGCCGCCTTATTGCTGGCATCGGTAATGGCCACCGTTTCGGCTTTGATCAAGTGCAGCGTCGTTAACAATTCGCTGGTAGCCTTCCACGTCACGCCCGGCGGACAGAAAACGAACGCCGGAAAGGTAGACTCGAGCATCGCAATGGGGCCATGCAGCAAATCGGCCGAAGAGAAGCGCTCAGCCACCACATAGCAAGTCTCCATCAGCTTCAACGCGAATTCAAACGAGTTGGCGTAATTCAAGCCACGCCCGACGCAAACCGCATGCCGCATAAAACAATACCGTTCCGCCCGCGCGGCAATCTCGGGCTCCAGCTGGAGAGCCGCTTCGGTCCAATCCGGAATGCGCTCCAAATCCTCGAGCTCGAGCGGCGCGCCTAAAGCATAGGCGAGCAGATAGAAACAAAGAAGCTGGCCGGTATAGGTTTTGGTCGCGGCGACGCTTCGTTCCTTACCGGCGCGCACTAAGAATGTATGCTGAGCCAGTTGCGCCAGGCTGCTCTCGGCTTCGTTCGTGATGCCCGCTGTAAAAGCGCCGGACGCTTTTGCTCGTTCAAGAACAATATTGGTATCGGTGGATTCACCCGATTGCGAAACCGCAATCACCGCCGTATCCTGCAAATTCATGCGCCCGCCATAGAGCGTAAACACCGAAGGCGCCGCGAGCGACACCGGAATTCCTGTCGAAATCTCGAGCAGGTAGCGCCCGAATTGCGCCGCATTGTCGGAGGTGCCGCGCGCCGCCAAGACAATCAGCCGGACCGGATGATGAGCAAAATAATCGCGTAGCCTTACCGCATTGCGCCATTCAGCCTTCAGGGTTTTTTCGATCACCCTGGGCTGCTGGCGAATTTCCGCCGCCATAGTTGACATGTTGTCGAAGATAGCAGTTCGGGCGCGGCGCTATAGCAATACCTTTATCCCGCGCACTGGCCCAACCAGATATTGCGGGCTGATAGCCGCCGACATCGGCAAGCGCGTCACTCGCGGTTTCAGCAAAATCAACGTCTGACTCGTTGCGTTGTCGTGGGTATTGGAACTGAGCAAATGCTGCAAACCGGGAATATCGCCCAAACCAACCAGCCCGCTCCGGCTGCTGCTAATTGATTTCTGATCCAACCCGGCAATCACCGCCCATTCTCCTTCGCGCAAAACGACGGTCCCGGTATACTTTCGTTGCGCCACCGAAGGGACCGTGCCGAAGTATACGGCGCCCAGGGACTTATATTCCGCTTCCACATCCAGCGCCACGTCGCCATAGCCATTCACCTTCGGTGTCACTTTCAGCGCTAAGCCAAGATCCTCCTCCGTAAACTGTGGGATAGGGGTGTAAATAGTCGAAGCGCTCTGCGCGTAACCGGTATATAAGGATTGCGGAATCGGATATTTCTCGCCGAAGTGTAGGTTGGCGGGCTGGCCATCGTCGGTCACCAACACCGCGTCGTAACTGGCCCGGGAGTCCGATTTCGTATACGAAGCAAGCAGAGATGCCTCTCCCACGCCGATGCCGAAAAGGCCGAGGCCGCCGCCGAAAGTGAACAAACGCCCAAACATGGCCGCTGTGCTCGCCAGCGAACTCAGCGAACCCGCATTCAGTTTGCCCAGATTGAAGAGATTTAAGCTAGTCGCCGGGGAAAGGCCGTATTGATAATTCGAATCGGTGTCCAACGTCAGAATCTGCACTTCCAGGGCAACTTGGGCTTTCGGAAGAAGCAGTGCCTCCAGCAGGGCGCGGGCGGTCAGAGCGCGCGTAACGCGATCCTTAATGAACACCGTGCGGCTCACCGAATCCCAACCGAAGGAGCGCAGGTTCAAGACGCCGCGCACGGCATTCGCCACATCGATCAAATCTTTCTCATTCATCGACTGCGGCAGCGGAACCGTCAATAAAATCAGCGGCTCCAGCTCATTCCGTTTGGCTTCCGAATCGCGGGCGAAATACAGGGTGTTAGTCGAGATCGGGAAGACGAAAGTGTCGGTAACGTCCGTCAACGCGTCCATCGCCGTGCGGAAATCCGCTTGCGAAAGCTGAAGTTGCAGATTCTTTTTCGGCTCAAGCTGCGGATCCCAAGCCGCGCGGACGCCGTACGCCGAAACCACTTGTTGAAACAACGCAATCTCGTCGCCCTTGATATCGAAATCGCGCTTAACGTCTTTGGGCTGAACATGCGGAAACGACGCCAAGCTGCGTTGCAGTTCGAGTGTGCCCGGTGGCGGAGGATGAGCAGCGGTTTCCGCATCGGCCGCCTCTTTTTCGACAGCGGCGATATCCGCCGTCACCACCGGCTCTTCCAATTGCGTCTTAATCAGCAGATTGGCGGTGGGCGCCAAAGCGTCGCGGCTGGCCGGATAAGAGGGCTCCGAAGGATCGCGCCGCGCCGCTTCGTTATAAAGCAGGTAAGCGCGCACCACCTCGCCGGCATCGCGCGCCGCACGGGCTCGCTCCGCTAGACGCTTGGCGATATCGGGGCCGCTCGCGCCAAACGCGAGCACGGCAATCCCTAGAAAAACCGCTACACGCAGCCACCACACAATTCTTAGACGCGGATTCATGCCCCTGCGTGGTAACGGCTGACGCATGGCACAGCTAGTGGCCCGTTTCATAAGTACGCTAACGTATACACTCCCTTGCGCCGTGGCTCCGTTCCGAGCCGCGCGCGCCAGCAAGCGGTTCCGAATACGTGAGCCAACTTCTGAACTGGCGTACTTAGTGGCCTGGAGCGACATATCCGGGAGGGTGCGCCGCGCCTTCCCCGAAAAAGTATTCTTCCATCTGTTTCAACAGAAATTCCTGCGCCTCGGTCGTCCCCAGGTTCAGACGGTATTCGTTCATGATCATCTTCATCTGTTCCACCCACATGGCCCACGCCTGTTTGGAAACGTTGTCGTAAATGCGTTGACCCAGCGGGTGTCCGTCAAACGGCACCTCGCTCAATCCAGGCAAATCCTGTTTTAATTTGACGCAGTGGACCATTCGCTCAGTCTGCGGGGCTGGCCCGGTAGTACTGCCCATCGGCTCAATCTCCTCGTAATTATTCACCTTGAGGATAGCCCACTCATCGGCATAGCCGTTAAAGCAAGCCGCAGAAGTAGAGAACCGCGGGCGGAACCGCCCGCGCCACCATACCACTCATGAGCCGCTATTCGGAAGCGCTCCCGGCCGCGGCTTTTCGCGATGGCGCCTCCGCCAGAAAGGCCGAAAATCGTGGCGGTTCCGCGCCACCGTTTAACTGGCTCTGCTGCACAACCCGCAAATACCGCCGTAATGCTTCCGTACGCGCGGTCTTCCGCAGCCTGGCGGTTTGCACATCCAGCAGCAAATCCATTTCCCATTGCGTAAATCGGTTGCGACGGACAGCGCCACCCACGAGTTCCTGAATCAACTGGGTAAAGGAGGTCCACTCTGAAGGGGTTGCGCTCAAGTTGTTAAGTGGACGACGAAGCTGAAAACTCTTAATAAATTTTGCGAACCGACCGCTTGAAACGCCACTCACTCTCTAGCTCACCGTGCATTCCCTCTGGATCTACGCCTTCGGCGCACTAGCGATAACCCTGCTCATCAGCGGGGTTGACGACCTGATCCCGCTATGCATTGTTCTCTTCCGCCATATCGTCCATTTCCTTTGCCGCGAGAAGGCTATAGGGAAGCGGATCGACCCGCCGGAAAGCCGTCTCGCGATTTTCGTGCCATGCTGGAAAGAATCCGGCGTGATCGGCAACATGGTGCGGCATAATCTCACCGCTATCCGTTACCGCAACTTCGATATATTCCTGGGCGCTTATCCGAACGACGAGCCGACCGTCGCCGTCGCCAACCAACTCTCTGAAACCTTCGCCAACGTGCACGCGGCCGTCTGCCCCCATCCCGGTCCCACTTCCAAAGCCGATTGCCTCAACTCCATTTTCCGTTGCATGCTGGCATTTGAAAAAGAACAAGGCGTCCGCTTCAGCACCGTCGTGCTGCATGACGCGGAGGATCTGATTCACCCCGAAGCCCTCGCTCTCATCAACCGCGAACGGACCTCGTACGACATGGTGCAAGTGCCCGTGCTGCCGCTGCCGACTCCCTTCTTTGAAGCGACTCACGGCGTGTACTGCGACGAGTTCTCCGAATTCCAGTACATCGATATGCATGCTCGCCAGTTCAGCGGCTCTTTCGTGCCTTCGAACGGAGTGGGCACGGGTTTCGCGCGCGAAATTCTCGAGCGCCTGGCCAGCGAGCGCGGCCAGGTGTTCGACGCCGAAAGCCTGACGGAGGACTACGAAATCGGCGTTTATATTCACGACCAGGGCTACCGGCAGCTGTTTGCCCCCATCACGCGCGGCGAAAACGGGTTTGTGGCGACGCGCGAATATTTTCCCCGCACCACCAACACGGCTATCCGCCAGCGCACGCGCTGGGTCACCGGCATCGCCCTGCAATGCTGGGAGCGCCGCGGCTGGCGCGGCTCATGGCGCACGCGTTATTGGTTCTGGCGCGACCGCAAAGGTCTGATCGCCAATCCTCTGAGCCTGCTCACCAATTTTCTGTTCCTCGCCGGACTCCTAGACCTGGCATTCAGCGCGTTACGCCACCGGCCTTGGACGTTCGCGGTCGATAACCCGCATATCGCCATGCTCTGCGGTTGTACCATGTCTCTGCAATGCCTGCGCCTCTCGCTGCGCATGCTTTGCGTGGGCCGTATCTTCGGCCCGCTCTTCGCCCTGGGTGTCCCCATGCGCTCGTTTCACGCGAATTTGCTCAACTGTTTCGCTTCTGTGCGCGCCACCTGGCGATACTTTCTAGCGAAGCGCGATAAACGCAAACTCGTCTGGCAGAAAACCGAGCATGCTTACCCCACACACGCCACGCTAGCCGAACACCGCCGCGATTTTGACGAGATCATGGTTCATTGCGGATTCATTTCGCAGGAAGACCTGGCAGAAGCCAGGAGGAACATGCCTGAAGACGCCAATCTGGGCGAGCATCTGTTCGCGCAAGGCCTGATCTCCGATGAAGATCTATGCTGCGCCATCAGCCTCTTCAGCGGCGTCCCCATAGGCCGCTTCGCTGCCGCCGCCGTGAAGAAAGGCGTAAGCCGGACGCTTCCGGCGCACCTGGCGCACCGTTTCAGCATCATCCCCGTGGACATGCAAGCGGGGCATCTCATCGTCGCCGGCGCCCAGGCGCCCGCGCCCGGTGCCCTGGAAGCAATTAAAAGCTTTACCTTGCTCGCCGTGGATTTTCAACTCATCACCCAGCAGAACTACTCCGAGCTCAGAGATCACTTTTTCGACTTTTGAAGTTCTGGGTCGAACAACTCGAGCGGCGAGAAGCCGACAATCCGCCATTGGTATTTGAGGAAACTCAATTTCACCGTCACGTCCTGCGCGCGGGTTTCGGCCAGGTCGTTGAATTCATCGCTCAGGGTAAGCACCCAATGCACCGTCAGCGTCGCCTCTTGGCCGGCGATGTTTTGCACCAGGATCTCAAGCTGATTTGAAATCCGGTAAGCGGTGGTCAGCGCTATAAAGTCGTCGCGCAACTTGTCGTAGTCGGCGAAAGACTTGTCGAACGGCATCATGGCTTCGGCGGCATCGCCCGCGGTCAGCGAGGCGGCCACATTGGAAACTTGCCGGTAAATGGCTTTGCTCTGCTGCGCCGCCAGGGTGCCGGCGAGAACAAGTAGCAGAGGCAGCCGGCTAAGTGCGGTAGCTGCCATTGATTTGGATGTAGCCTTCAGTCAGATCGCAGGTGAAGAAGCGGGCCTCACCTTTACCTCCCTTTTTATTGACGATGCGGATGCGCACTTCCGGTTCATCTAGTTTCCCTTTGAGTTCGTTTTCGTCGAAAGGCGCCCCCAATCCGCCGCGGCAAACCAATGTACGCTGCATTTCGATGTCGATGACCGATGGGTCGAAACGCACACCCGCGTAGCCCGCGGCAGCCAGAATGCGACCCCAATTCGGATCGCTGCCGGCGATGGCGGTTTTCACCAGCGGCGAGTTCGCCACGGCGCGCGCGATTTTGCGCGCATCCTCGCGAGTCTTAAACCCGACCGCGCGCACCACCACCAGCTTCTTCGCGCCTTCGCCATCGGCGGCAATTTGTTCGGCCAGGCTTTCCATCACCCACGTGACCACTTCCCCCAGAACTTTGCGCTCCTTGCCGGAAGGACGCACGTTCGAAGCGCCGCTCGCCAAAAGCAGAACTGTGTCATTGGTTGACATGTCGCCATCAATGCTGAGCGAATTGAAAGATCGCTCCGTCGCCGGCCGCAGGATCTCCGCCAATTCTTCCGCCGAGGCGACGGCGTCGGTCATCACGAACCCCAGGGTCGTCGCCATATCGGGATGAATCATGCCGGAGCCTTTGGTCATGCCCGCCACGCGCACCGTGCCATCGGCGAACGGCACTTCTTCGGAGGCGGTTTTGACGCGCGTGTCCGTGGTCATGATGGCTTCCGCGACCGCTTGAAAACGCTCCGCCGATAACTGCTCGACCAATTTCGGCAACGCTGCGGTGAGAAGAGTGGCCTCGAGTTCCACGCCAATGACTCCGGTCGACGCGGGAATGATGTATTCAGGCCGCGTCTTCAATGCCTTCGCCAAAGCCTTGCAGGAAACCAGCGCTACCCGTTCACCCGTGCGTGTGGCGCAATTCGCATTGCCCGCGTTGATCAGAACACCGGCGACCTTGCCTTTGGAGATCTTGAGATTCTGCCGGGCGAGTTTCACCGGCGCGGCCTGCACAATGTTCGTGGTAAACACCGCCGCACCTTGCGCGGGTTTGTCGGGGACAATCAACGCGATATCGTCTTTTTCCACCTTGCGAATGCCCGCATAGGCAGCCGCATAACGGTATCCCAAAGGAAGCTTCAAGGCTTTTCTCCCAACATTTCGTTTTCCATTAAGCGATAACCATTCAGAAAGGCGTCGGCGCCCATGCGCCTTTTGCCGGGCAATTGCACTTCCAGCAATTCCAGCGTAGTGGTGCCGCCGCAGGACACAAACGCCTGACGCCTTTCCGCCCAGATGCGGCCAGCCGCGCCCGATGCGCGCTTCACCGGCTGCGCGCGCAGAATCGCCATCTGCTGGCTGCGAAAGAAGGTATACGCGCCCGGCCAGGGGTTGAACCCGCGCCAGCGATCGTAAACCTCCCGCGCGCTGCGCCGCCAATCGATCAAGCCATCTTCCTTCTTTAGAACGGGCGCCAGCGTGGCCTCTTCCGGGTGCTGCTTTTCGCGCTTCACCGTGCCCGTTTCGATTTGGCCGATGACTTTCAGCAGGAGCTCCGCGCCCAGCGGCGCGAGCCGGCGACTCAACTCCGCTGCCGTCTCTGTCGGATCGATCGTCACGGCCTCTTTCAGCAGCATCTCGCCCGTATCAAGACCGGCATCAATCTGCATGATCGTGACCCCCGTTTCCGTCTCGCCGTTGGCGATCGCCCATTGAATGGGCGCGGCGCCTCGATACTTCGGCAGCAACGACGCATGCACATTCAGAATGCCGTGCCGCGGCAAATCGATGATCGACTGCGGGATGATCTGCCCATAGCCGACCACTACCATCATCTCCGCATCCCAGGCCGCCAGCGGCGCAAGGTTCTCCGGCCGCCGGATGCGCTCCGGTTGCAGAACCTCGATTCCCAGTTCCACCGCAGCGACCTTTACGGGCGACGCGGATACCTGATTGCCGCGGCCTTTGGGCCGGTCGGGCTGCGTATAAACCGCTTTCACCTCATGCTGAGATGCCAGAGCTTTGAGCGAAGGCACAGCAAACTCAGGCGTGCCCAGAAACACTACGCGCATGCCCGGCCGCTTAATCCCACTCGCCGGCTTTTTGCAGCTTTTTGATCTTGCGGCGGATGATATCCCGCTTGAGCGCGCTCAAGTGATTGATAAACAGCTTGCCGTTGAGATGATCGACCTCATGCTGCAAAGCACGCGCCAGCAACTCCTCACCCGATAGCTCAACCGGCTCGCCCTTTTCGTTATGCGCTTTCACCGTCACCTTATGGGCGCGCGTCACCGGTTCGCGGAAGCCCGGAATGCTTAAGCAGCCTTCTTCGCCCACCTGCGACCCTTCGCGCGCAATGATTTCAGGATTGATGAGCACCAGTTTCTTCGACTCGTCTTCCCCCACGCTCAGATCGATCACCGTGAGCCGCTTGCCAATGCCCACTTGCGGCGCCGCTAACCCAACCCCTTTGGCCGCGTACATCGTCTCAAACATGTCGTCGATCAATTGTTTGAGCTCTGAGCTGTCAAAATCGTCTACCGGCTCCGCCATCCGTTCCAGAACCGGCTCGCCATATTTTAGAATTTTTCGAACCATTCCCTAAAAACTTTTCACCTGCGCCGCATAACCGTCAAAGTTACGCTTCGTTTCGAGTAAAGAATCGCCGCCGAATTTCTCAAGAAACGCCTGCGCCAACACCAGCGCCACCATGGCCTCGCCAATGACCCCCGCTGCCGGAACTACCGCCACGTCGCTGCGCTCATACGCCGCCAAAGCGGGCTCGCGGCTCGGCAGATCCACGGATTCCAAGGGCCGCCGCAGCGTCGAAATCGGTTTCAAAAAGCCGCGCACAATCAGATCTTCGCCGTTGGTGATGCCGCCTTCAAGTCCGCCCGCGCGATTGGAGCCGCGCTCGAAACTCTGCGCTTCCTTGTCGTAATGTATCGTATCTTGCACCGCCGAACCGTACGAGTGCGCTCCCTGTTCAGCTTGGCCGATTTCCACGCCCTTCACCGCTTGAATGGAAACGATGGCTTGCGCCAATCGCCCATCGAGCCGCGTGTCCCAGGTGATATGCGAACCGATGCCCGGAGGTAGTCCATGCGCCACCACCTCGAAAACACCGCCCACCGTATCGCCCGTTCGATAGGCATGATCCACCGCTTCCTTCATGCGCGCTTCTGTTTCCTCATCGACGCAGCCTAGCAAAACCTCGGTCCGTTCACTCAGCGCCACAACTTCTTTCCATTTCGCCGCGCGTTCCAGACGCACCGGTCCGACGCCGATCACATGCCAAATTGGCTCAGAAATGTTTTTGCGAGCGCGCCGGCGGCGACCCGCGCGGTGGTTTCCCGCGCGCTGGCTCGTTCGAGAATATAACGCGCGTCGGCATAGTTATATTTGATGGCTCCCGGCAAATCGGCATGGCCGGGACGAGGGCGCAAAACCGGCTTGCCTTTGCCTGGCTCGGCGTCTTTGGCTTCAACCGGCAAAATGCCCTGCCAGTTTTTCCAGTCCTTGTTTTCGATGAGCAACGCAATCGGCGAACCGATGGTTTGCGAATGACGGACGCCTGAGAGTATGCGCACCTGGTCCGTCTCAATTTTCATGCGACCGCCACGCCCAAAACCTTGCTGCCGGCGCCATAGTTGATGGTTCACGTAGTCGATAGAGACAGGAATGCCCGCCGGTAAACCAGTCAGCGTGGCAACCAGGCACTCGCCATGCGATTCCCCAGCCGTTTCGAAACGCAGCATTGCTCTGTGTGCTTTATGGTAACAAGCGATACGATGGCAGCAATGGCGAACTGGGCCGGGATTTGGGCGGATTTTTGGCATCTGTGCGTGGCCTTCGCGCTGGCCGGAACGATTGGCTGGAATCGCGAACAGGAAGAGCACAACGTTGGGGTGCGGTCGTTCCCGATTGTGGCGATGGCCAGTTGCACATTCGTTATGATTGCTTCCTACGGTGGTGACGTCGCCGCGCAATCGCGGGTGTTGCAGGGCCTAGTCGCCGGCATCGGCTTTGTGGGCGGCGGCGCGATTCTAAGAGATGGACCGACGATTAAGGGTACGGCCACGGCAGCCAGCGTACTGAGCGCCGCGGCTATTGGCGCGGCAGTGGCGATGAACCGATTCGGCATCGCGCTGAGCCTCACGGTTTTGAATCTGCTAGCCTTGCGCGCGCTGATGCCGCTTAAAAACAAGCTGGACCGCGAGCCTGGGAGACAGGATCACTGAGCGAACGACCCCAGAACGTTTCGTGCCGCTTTCGCCTTCTCCGATTGGATCTGCTGTTCCGCAAGAATAAACATCAAATAGCGATCGCCAAAATGCAAGGCGCTTAGTTCGGGGGGCGGCGGAGCCAACTCCGGACTCTCCAATGGGCACGGATGAATAAAGTCGATTCCCTTCAAGTGAAAGCCATAACGCCACTCTCGGTCGACCCATTCTGAAAGAGCGGCGGCGTGCGACCAAAACAGATAAAAAACGTCACTGGTCGAAATATACGCATATAACTTCTCTTCCCAATTTTCTCCGGCGCGTATCGAGTCGACATCGATCTCAATCCTCAGATGCGGCGCGCCATACTTAATGCCTTGCACGCAACGCAGCACGTCTATTCGGTTGGCGCGGGCGTAGGACGCGAAGGCCGTTTGCGGAACCGTCGCCGTTTGTGCCAATGCCCCGCGCGCATCTCCCGCCCGCTCGCCGACCGGCAGCTGAAAATCAATTCTCGCAATTAGCAGGCCATTCAACGTGATGACTGCATTGCCTGAGATCTGCCAGGCATATTGGGCAATAACCATACATTCGAACGATTCGACCGCCTCAGATCCAGTCCATGCCAGGGCTCTTACCGGCCGCTCGATCTTCAGCTGCGGGGAATAGAGTTGCAAAGCAAGCGTGCTTTCGCGCTCCAAGTTTGCGGTGGACCCGGCTGTCTTTCGCTGTCCCATACGTTTCGCCAGAGATTCGATTTTCTCGCGCTGCGCGCTCAGGAAGGCCCAGAGGTCAAGTGTGAACGGCTCAGCGACGGACGCCTGGAGAGGGCCATAGAGCGCAATTTGGACTACATCCGTCGCCGGCTCTCCAGCGGCGGCGCTCTCGACCATGGCTTTTCCGCTCGAGGCACTCACTTCCTCGATTAAGCTCAAAACCCGCTTAGTGCGGCTGGCCTCTTGCGCCGACTTCTCGAGTTGTGGGTTCAGCATGCCGTACAAAACGGCGCCAAAAGGTGGTTCAATTTGCCGCAGTCGACCGACGTAATTTTGCGGTTCTTGTTGTTGTTGCTGCCCTGCAGGGCGAATTCCGACGAGGGAAGCCAGATTCTTAGAGAGGTATTCGCGCATGTTAACGGGCCAGGATCTAACTCGTGGCTCCAGAAACAATCGGATTGACTCAAGCAGCCTCGCAGGCGATTGCCCCTGCGCTTGTGGTTGGTCGCCCGAGTACCAGCCTTGGCGCCAATTGGGAGTTCCTTCCAGCTCTTTACTCAGTAATTCGGCCAGCGCCCTCACCACCGAATGACGGAGATCCGCCTCGGCTGCAGACGCTTGAGCCCGCCTCAGGTGTTGATTCTCGGAAAGCATGCCTGTTCCTCACGCATTGACCTGTCAATAATGTAGCAACGCAATCCACGCACGCAATCCCTTAAAGTCGGCGCCCTTTTCGCCGATAGAGACCTTGAGACCCGCCCTCAACCCCAACCACTGATATTATTAATCCAGTGGCCCCAAGTGGCTAGGGTCAGAAAGAAGTCTGAGATGGATTCTGTAACAAAAGCCAATATTTTAGCGGCCTTGAGAAGGTGGGTTAATCAGCATCCGCGCCCGGATGAACCTGCAATTCAGTTTGGATCAAGCGCGCACCCGGATGGGCTGTCGCCCCGGGAAATCGTTCAGGAAATTGAAGGGGAAACCGAACAAGGGCGGTTTCTGTTGCAATTGCTTGACAACTCAATGAAAACCAGTTCGCCGGAGACCGTCTTAAAGGGCTTTGGTTGGACCGAGGGTCTCCTTAAGTTCCAGGCGCACGCGCACTGAACGTCTGGGCCCTAGTCAACGTCGCCGATTTGTCGCCCTTTACTTCGACGTGCTTTTGGTTCCAGTCGGCGGCTATCATTCCGAAAACAGCGTTTTCGGCTCCAGTCTTGCCGAAATTTTCCGATAAGCTTTTTGAGAGCTGGACGAAACTCCGGCGCGTTGTGTCAGCAGCTTCCGCGAGTGTTGCGCCTTTGGCCATTTCGCGAATGCCCGAAACCGCCGCCTCTCCGAACTCCTCGGCGAAATCCGGACACCAAGATAACTCCTGGTTAAAGCCGAGAAATCCTATTGCTCCCTCAAGCACTGTAGCGGTCCCGAGTACTCTTGCCGCGCTACAGGCGACGGCCACGATAATCCGCCCCGCCGTAAGATTGGCATTCTTCGCGTCCAGCAATGGTCCGCCGTGGCCGAGCAACGCTTCGGGCGTGCCATGACAAAAGAAAAGGCTCGCTGCAGTTGTAGTGAGGGCGCCGGAAGTGCCCCCTCTTGAAGCAGCCAGTCCCTTCAAATCCACAAACTCGCAATCCAGGCTTGTCAATAATGCCTCCGCCCACTTTGCCAATACAACAGCCGCTCTGTCATTCTGAGGCCGGATCACGGCAAGTCTCGGCTTCGAACTGGGCAGCATTAATTCGACGATAGGATAACACGCATATCTCCGCGCTCACTGACTATAAGTATCAGCATAGCCACCGCCAGCGGCGGACGCTCGTGACGATTAAGGTTCCGATTCGGTCCTCGTCTCCGGCGCGATGCGCGAAGCGGTCGTGATCGGAACTTTGCATGACATTTGTCCTTATTTGCATCTCTCCCCTTGACTCCGCATCCAACTCAATATACTCTATCAACATTGGGGTGAATGCTCGATGCGAATCACAGCCTCTCAAATTGCATTTATCTGCCCGGCCTTCGCTGCCCTCGCCGCCGGCTGTTTGGCAGCGCGTGTCGATTCTCCCCAGCCCGCGCGCGTATTCGTTAAGAATCAAGGCTTTCTGCCGTTTGCCGATGCTCCCATCAATTACCGTTCCGCGGAATTAAACGATCCAATCGCCCGTCTTGAGCAGCGCTTGGAGCGTGGTGAAGTCAAGTTACGTTACGAGTCCGAGCACGGCTATCTCCGCTCGGTCCTCAATGCTCTGCGTGTCCCGGTTAGTTCCCAAACACTGGTCTTCGCCAAAACTAGCTTTCAATTCCCGCAAATTAATCCGGCCGCGCCCCGCGCTCTATATTTCAACGACGACGTTTACGTCGGCCAGGTACAGAACGGCAAGTTCCTGGAGTTCGTTTCCTTCGATCCCAAACAAGGAGCCATTTTCTACGTCATTGACGAACGTCCGAGCGCGCACCCGCGCTTTGAGCGCGCTGCTGTCGATTGCGTGCAGTGTCACGTGGCCAGTGCTACGCGCGGCGTGCCGGGTGTTATGTTGCGCTCGGTCTTTACCAAACCCTCCGGCTATCCGGCGGCGGGTGCGAGATCTTTCGTAACCGGCCAGGAAAGTCCCTTGAGTGAGCGCTGGGGAGGTTGGTATGTAACGGCCTTGCATGGCGCCGAAGAAGGTATGGGCAACGTCACCGTCGCTAATTCAACCAACCCGGAGGAACTCCCTAAGCCCGCCGTTGCGAATTTGACCAGCTTGAGCGGCCATCTCAACACCGCCGCTTACTTAACCCCATCGAGTGACATTGTCGCCCTCATGATTTTGGCGCATCAGACGCAGATGCACAATCTGATCACTCAAACCGGCTACCAAACGAGGCTCGCTCTCTTTGCCGAGTCACAACGAAACAACGCGCAAGGATCGCCGGCGGAGACGACCTCCGACCAAACCCGCAAGCAGTTTGAGGGCCCAGCCGAACAACTGGTTCGCTACTTGCTATTCACCAACGAGGTGCGGCTTGACGCGCCGGTGGCCGGCAACACCAACTTTGCGGAGGATTTTGCCGCGCGCGGACCTTTTGACTCACAGGGCCGCTCGCTCCGCCAGTTCGACCTCCAATCCAGGATTTTCAAATACCCATGCAGCTATCTCATCTACTCGGAGACATTTGACGCGATACCAGCACCCGCCAAAGAGTACATCTACCGCCGTTTGTTTGAAGTGCTCAGCGGGAGCGATCAAAGCCCCGAATTCCAAACCCTCTCTCAGCAAGACCGGCGCGCGATCCTCGATATCCTCGTGGAAACCAAACCCGGCTTGCCTGCGGAGTGGAAGAGATTCGTTGAACAAGCGCAAAGGGCGCGGCTGCGCGCCCAATCCGGCTCGTTAAACCGTCAACCCTAAACCCACTTCAAAAGGAAAACATTCTAGCGCCCGCCGTGGTCAATCCCGCGTCCGTCACAATGGCTGTCTGAGACATCATGGCCGGGGCCATGAACGCGGCCTGCGCCATTGGATTCGTGACGATGGCATTGGCATAGGCGAGCCGGTTCG
>Ga0302326_10018859_pt1 | contig 14289 bp, 11 predicted proteins | sample Palsa_T0_3_FD_202264 | JGI IMG/M metagenome (GOLD analysis project Ga0302326, IMG submission 202264) | Peat permafrost microbial communities from Stordalen Mire near Abisko, Sweden - Palsa_T0_3 | ecosystem: Environmental > Terrestrial > Soil > Palsa > Peat permafrost | place: Sweden: Abisko... | reverse complement strand
GTTTTGCTGCGCATTCAGCAGATCTCTGGCCAACAACTGGAGATCCAGCAAGGCTCGTTATATCCAGCGCTCTATCGGCTGGAACATCAGGGCTGGATCGCCAGCGAGTGGGGGGAATCGGACAACAACCGCAAAGCAAAGTTCTATAGCCTGACCGCAACCGGGCGGCGCCAACTCCATTCCGAAACCGAAAAATGGAACCGCATGGCATCGTTGATCGCCACTATTCTGCGGACTACTCCGGAGGAGATATGAATCTCACTCGATTCCGCTCCTGGTTGAAGTGGATCGCTAAAGGGCAAAGGCTCGAAAGTGAAATGGAGACGGAGGTGCGTTTCCACCTTGAGAGCTACGCTGCGGACCTGGTTCGCCAAGGCCTTTCCCAGCAAGAAGCCATGCGGCGGGCGCGAATTGAATTCGGCGGAATCGAGTCTCACAAAGATGCCATGCGGGCATCGGTGGGCGTGCGCTGGTGGGGTGAACTAGGATCGGACATACGTCACGGATTGAGATTGTTGCGCAAGAATCCAGGTTTTGCCGCGGTTGCTATTTTAACGCTGGCTTTGGGAGTCGGAGCCAACACCTCGATTTTCAGCATCGTGAATGCGGTGCTGCTGCGCTCTCTCCCGTTTCTCGAACCCGACCGCTTGGTCAAGATTTTCTTTAATAACCCAGGGACTGGGTTGCATCGTGTTTTGTACTCTGTGCCCGAATTGGAGGATCTCAGAAATCGGGCGGGAGTGTTCGAATATGTGACCGGCACTGAGCGTGGCAGCGTGAATTTAACCGGAGGCTCCCGGCCGGAACGTCTCGAGATGCTCGTTTCCAGTCCCAACTACTTTTCCATGCTGGGCGCGACTCCCCAAGTTGGAAAGTTGTTTGGTCCACCGGACTTTACCCCAGGGTTCGCACCCTCTGTCGTCATCAGCGATAGCCTTTGGCGCCGCAACTTCGCCGCCCATCCAAATGTTCTCGGCCACACCATCCGTCTCGACAACGATCCCTACACAGTTGTCGGTGTTCTTCCCCCTGATTTCCGTAATCCCGGTCCAACGCATTCCCACGACATTGAAATATGGCTTGCCTCCGGATTCACCGCCGCTTCCGATCCCGAGCCAACGCGTAGCGCCCGGGCCTTCCCTTCGGCCATGGGACGTCTGAAGCCAGGCATGACGCTCCAGCAAGCGCAGGCGCGGCTCACGGCCATGGCTGTCGAGATACGCCACGATTTTCCTACGGATTATCCGCCCGAGAACAAATGGACGATCGAGATTCAGCCCCTGCAGGAAGCTTTGGTGGGCAGCATTCGACCGATGCTGCTGGTATTGCAGGCTGCAGTCATTCTGCTCGTTTTCATTGTGTCGTTGAATATCGCGAATCTCCTCTTAGCGCGCGCATCAGGGCGGCAGCAGGAGATGGCGGTGCGTTCTGCGATGGGGGCGAGCCGTGGCCGCATCGCGCGTCAGATGCTGACTGAATCGCTTCTTCTCTCTCTCATGGGCGGGGCCGCCGGGATTGCCTTAGCAGTTGCCACGCTGAAATTCATGCCGCGTTTTATTCCGTCGAGTATTCCCCGGCTGAGTGAAGTGAGCGTCGACTGGCCCGTGCTGGCGTTTGCTCTGCTGATCTCGCTTCTCACTGGCCTGCTGTTTGGACTTGCTCCCACCATGCACTCCACCAGAGCCGACCTCTCGGTGGCAACTCGAGAAGGCAGTCGGGGCTCCGGCTACGGCGTCAAAACTGACCGCTTGCGGAACTCGCTGGTTGTCGCGGAAATGGCTATTGCGGTGATTCTGATGATCGGAGCCGGCCTGTTGCTCAGGACATTTCGAGACTTGCTCAAAGAAAATCCTGGTTTTAATCCCACGCAAGTTGTCACCGCAAAAGTCAATCTGCCGTTCCCCAGCAATCCGAGCGAGGACCCCTATCGCACGATTGTCAAACAAAGTGCTTTCTACCAGGAACTGGGGCACCGGTTGTGTGCGATCCCAGGTGTTGAGCTTGCCGGATTCGTCTCGAATCTGCCTGCCGCTGATGTCGGCTTTACCTTCGCCCTGGGTATCGAAGATCGTCCGTCCAATTCCGGGGACGATTTACGTGCGAAGGACTTCTTGGTGAGCCCCGATTACTTCAAGGTGATGCAGGCTCCGCTCGTCCGCGGCCGCTTTTTTACCGAAGCCGATGAGGACGGCAAACCGCGGGTCGCGATTATCGATGAGTCCACTGCGCGCCGCTATTGGCCGGACCGCGATCCGCTCGGGCGGCGGCTTCGGATGGGGACGGGGGCATGGATGACGATCGTGGGTATTGTGAAGGACATCAAGCAAGATGGGCTGGACGTCGATGGGGTGCCTCACATCTATGTTTCCATCTATCAGGAATTTGATCCGGCAGAGGGCTACGTCTTCCGGGACTTCAGCGTCGCGTTGCGGACCTCGCTGGCGACCAGCGCTCTCGAGCCACAGATTCGCCATCAGGTCCAGAGCGTCGATCCGACCTTGCCGGTCTACGATGTCGCTTCCATGAACGAATTGCTCGACAGGTCGCTTGCTTCGCGGCGTTTTTCCGCCCGACTGGTGGGTGGATTTGCCGGCGTGGCGCTGCTATTGGCCTCGATCGGAATCTACGGCGTGCTGGCCTATATGGTCGGCCAGCGGTCGCGTGAAATCGGACTCCGAATGGCATTAGGCGCCCAGCGAATCGACATCCTCAAGCTGATCGTAACCAGGGGCGTCGTTCTCTCGATCATCGGAATCATTGCGGGCGTCATCGTTTCCGTATCCACCGCCTCAATGATGGCGAGTCAGCTCTACGGCGTTCGCCCGCATGATCCGGTTGTGTTTTTGGCCGTGCCTCTGCTTTTGTTTGTAATCGCCGTACTGGCCAGCTACATTCCGGCCTGGCGCGCCACCAAGGTAGATCCGATGCTTGCCCTTCGCGAAGCATGAACTCGCCGCGTTTGCCGGTCGGTTAACGACGGCGTCCTATCTCGCTTGGGCGGTATATTTCGCAGGTTTATTGCCATGCAACGGAGGGATTCACGATGACACGGTCTTCGCTTGCTGTCGTTGGAGTGATTCTGCTTGCCGTCGTCGGGACCAGTCTTTACAGCCCGTGCCAATCGCAGAATCAAGCTCCGCGTCCGGCGCGTTCCCGAACTGACGAGACGCTGGACATGTGGAACGAGATCGGGAACAAACTCATCGCGATGGCCCAGGATTTTCCCGAAGACAAGTACGACTTCAAGCTGCAGAAAGACCAGCGCACCTTTGCAGAAAATCTTCTCCACGCTGCCGCTCTCGATTACGTTCTGATACGCAGGGTTTCCGGATCAAACCTAGGGCCCGACTTCGGCGAGGGCGACAATCCTTCGCGAGAGGTTTTCAAAACCAAGGCCGACGTGTTGAAGTTCGTGCAAGAGGCCGTGGCGAACGGAGCGAACGTGATTCAACGGCAGGGCGACGTGGGGCTGGACAAAACATCGAAATTCTTCGGGAACCGGCTGGCCCACAACTCCTCTATCTGGACGTCCGCCATAGAGCACAGCGCCGAGCACTACGGCCAGCTTGTGGTCTACTATCGCGCCAACAACCTGGTGCCGCCGGCATCGCGCCCGTCTCAGGCACAACAGGTGCAGCAGCCTTTCGCTCCGCGGGTAGTTGACCTGAAGGCGTCCGACGGCACCATGCTGAAAGCCAGCTACTTTGCCGCGGCAAAACGAGGTCCCGGGGTGTTGTTGCTGCATCAGGGCAACCGGACGCGACAGTCGTGGGACGATCTCGCTGGGCAGCTGGCGGCGGCTGGAATCAACACGCTAACCCTCGATATGCGCGGATTTGGCGAAAGCGGCGGCAAGCATCAGAAGTGGCCGCGTGAGGACACACCTGTAAAGAAGATATGGGCGGATGACATTGATGCAGCGTGGGAATACTTGACTTCGCAGCCGGAAGTCAACGGCGACGTCATCGGCCTAGGAGGGTCCGGCTTACTCGGTGTCGATAACTCGGTTTTAACGGCGCGCCGCCATTCCACTGCGGTGAAATCGCTGGTGTTGCTTTCCGGAGAAACCTTTTTGCCCGGCCAGCAATTCCTGCGGCAGGCATCGCAACTGCCCGGGCTGTTCGTGGTGGCCGATGAGGATGAAGACCCGCCCACAGAAGAAGTGATGGAATGGATCTACGGCGTCAGCTCCAGCCCAGGCAAGCGGTTCGTACACTACGCGGGGAAGAAGGCTCCTTGGACAGGTCTTGAAGACACCGGAACTACCGCCGCCGGAAGCCACGGAAGCGACTTGTTCAAGACTCATCCTGAGCTGCCCGGCATCATCGCCGATTGGTTTGTGACTACCCTGATCAAGACACCAGGCCACGCTCCAGCGGAGCCTTTGGCATCGGCGTCAATCCTCAACCAAATCGAGCTGCCCGGAGGCGTGGCTCAGGTCACGGAGCAACTGGCGGATGCGCGGCACAGAGATCTCAAAGCGCAGTTGTTCCCCGAAATTGTCGTCACCATCATGGGCTACAACCATATGGCCGTAGGCGAGACCAAGTTAGGAATCGAGATCATGAAGCTCGTCGTCACTGCCTATCCGGACTCGGCCGACGCATACGATAGTCTCTCCGATGCGTACTTGGCGGACGGGGAGAAAGATTTGGCGCGGCAGACCGCCGAAAAGGCGTTGGCCTTGCTGGATTCTCATGCGGCGCCGGCGTCGTCGTGGTCCGATACCGAGGAGCGCCGCAAACTCATTCGCGACGGCGCGCAAGACAATCTCAAGCAGCTTGGTGCACCCGTTGATCATTGATAAGGGCGTGTAGATAAGGGCGTGTAGCCTGCGTGGGTCTGTCCATGGCTGGTTAATGTCAATCCCAGGGAGAACTTTACGATGAAGCGGTCGCTTCGAACTAGACCTGCGGGTTCTGGACGGTTTGCGGTCGCTCCAACAGTTCCCTTTGCGCCTGACCCGTTTTCGAAAGATGTCCTCGAAGCCGACTTCTGGCCCGCGCCGTTGAAGGTCTGTTCCGGGGCATAACCTCTGGGTAGCCCGTTCGTCGGGGCTTTATATGCCAGCCCGCGGTCTGCTCCCCTTCCTCTTACCTTTTGGGGGATCCTTAGGACAGACGATTTTCTTAAATTGACCTGGCGCAGCCGTATACCCGCGTGAGGCTTGACTCCGTCGCGTATTTGTTCTATCTTGCATAAGAAATGAAGCGGGGAGAACTTCTCGGATCGCTGGAGCACATAATCCTGCTCGCGCTGGTGCGTCAGGATGGTGGCGCTCATGGAATGATCGTGCGCCGTGAGATTGAAGAACGCACCGGCCGCAATATCTCGATCGGCGCCGTGTACGCTACGTTAGCGCGGCTCGAAGCAAAAGGGTATGTTAGCTCATTTGCTGGCGAACCGACGCCGCAGCGCGGGGGCCGGGCGACACGGCTGTTTCGCGTCGAAGCGGCTGGTAAACGGGCGCTGCAAATATCCGAACAAACGATTCGCAGCATGAGCGCTGGTTTGAAAGACCGTTGGGGGACGATATGAGACCCTGTTCCCCACCGACTTTCCTTTGCCTGCTTCTCGAATCCGTTCTGCCGGACCCATATCGAGAAGCCATAATAGGCGACCTGATCGAGCAGTACACGCTTCGCGTCGAATCCACCTCGCGATTCAGCGCGTCTTGCTGGTTTTTGAGCCAAGCCTGCCGTTCTGTACCGCCTATGGTGTGGTGCTGGCTCCGCAGCGGAAATTGTTTCATCAATATCAGCGTCGCCGTGGGTGTGTTTATCTTCATGGCGACACTTAAGTTTGCTGCGGACCTGACGATCTCGAAATTGGTTTCTCCGGATCAAACAACGGATGTCATTCTTGCGCCGATTGTGTTTCTCACTATAACCGCCATCGGTGGCTGTGTCGCGGCGCGAATTCGCCGGGGCGCAACGCTTTTTTTAGCGTTGATGGTAACGATTACAGTTGCCACTTTGATCGAACTCAAGGTTTGCAGCGTACCGGTGCCGTGGTGGTATCAGTTTGGATTTCTCACTATCGGGCCTCTGGCTGTGATGATCACGCCCACACTTTTTGGACCCTTGAAGCAACAAGGATCGGTCACGTAGATGCCGGGCTCTGGCTCGGGACTTATCGGGCCTCGTCGCGGACCAAGAGATTTCCGCAGAAAGGTGACTATGAAAATCAACTCTTCGAAATTGAAACGTTGGAACCTTTCGGCCGTCGCTCTGGTTTCCTTTGCCGCTGGATCGCTCATTACTTCCCGCCTGGCGCACATAAACCAAGTGAGGGCCAATAGCAGTCGCGTCTTCGAGCTTCGCGTTTATCACGTCCTGCCAGGCAAAATGCCCGCGCTCGAGTCACGGTTTCGCGACACGACTTCAAAGCTGATGGCTAAGCACAATCTGGAGGTTGTGGGCGACTGGGTAGCGGAGGGTACAGCCGATTATACATTCGTCGATATCTTGGCCCATCCCAGCCAGGACGAAGCGAAAAAGAACTGGGACGCACTGATGGCCGACCCGGAGTTTCAAGCAGTGATGAAATCCGAACAGGCTAACAAGCTGGTGGAAAAAATAGAGTCGACCTACATGCGTCCGACGGACTTTTCGCCGTTGAAATAGCGCGACGTCGCAACTCGCGGCGACGGATTGACACTGCGCCAAGCGGCGCTGATCGGACTTCCGATTGATGAGGCAACTAGCCTCAGCATCATCAGATGACCGGGGTAAGGCATGACGCTGACGCTTCCTGATTCTCCAAGCGGAAAAGTAGGCCCCGAAAAGGTACCCCTGTCCAAAGAATGTTATCTCGAATCTGTTTCCGCACACTGCTATTCTGCGAACGGTAAAACACAAGAGTCAGGAGCACTACGACCAATGACAATGACTACGACGCGCGATGAAACAAATCTGGCGCCGGCCAATGGGACCACGCGGCGGCAAGCCATCGTTGGATTTGCCATGGTATTCGGTGGTTTAACCCTGGGCTCAGCTAAGGCAGAGGATGAGATTTCTCATACGGCAGAATCAATTCACCAAGAGCCTGTTTTCAAAGCGAACCGGAAGCTCGTCTACGAAGCGCTCACTGACTCCAAACAGTTCGACAAAGTCATACAGATCAGCGGAGTCGTGCAATCGATGCACCTCGGAGAGAAGCCCGCGGAGATCAGTCGTGACGTCGGAGGCGAGTTCACGCTCTTCGGCGGGTACATCACGGGACGACAAGTCGAACTTGTGCCGGGCCAACGAATCGTGCAGGCCTGGCGAACGGGCGGCTGGGCCCCGGGCGTCTATTCGATCGCGAGGTTCGAGCTTGTCGAGCAAGGCTCTGGGACCAAGATCGTATTTGACCATACGGGCTTTCCTAACGGCGAAGCGAAGGTCCTGGCTTCAGGATGGAAAGCGCACTATTGGGAGCCGATGGAGAAACTCCTGGCTTAGGGCGCCACGCATAGCGCCATGCATGGTCAAAGCGAAACATCATGACCTGATAGGCCCCGCTTTCGTGAGTTGTCGGGAACCCTTACCTTATCGGGCTGGGTAAGAGTAGTCCGTCATCCATCAGCAACCGGGGAACTCGTCAGCACGGCTAGTCGGTCGTCAACCGCTGATTTAAAATTAGCCACCCATTTCAATCGTTACCGCGGGCCTTAGCGTATGTCAATTGCTCACTATGTTGCGATCGTTGCCCCGTTCGTGCTGGTCTGCGCGGGTGGTTCAACCGGCCAGACAAAGAATGTCATACAGTCGGAGACAGCTCCCCCAAAATTGGTGGTGCTCGTTTATCAAAGATTCCTGTTCGACAAAGCGAGGGAAAGCGGCAAGGCGCTCGCGGCCGCGGCGCGTGCTTGTGCGAATCTGGAGGTGCCGAATTCATGGATTGTGCTGGAATCGATCACCGGAGATTCGCAAGTGCTGTCGTTCGACCCGTTCGATTCGTTTGCACACATCGGCAAAGCCTTCGCTAGCTGGGGACCGATTTACGCTGCTCACACAGAGCTGGGGAAATTTCAAGCCCAGATCAATGGCGCGCTGGCGAGCCAGCGTACGATAGTTGCCGAAAGGCGAGATGACCTAAGCTACCGCACGAACCGCATTGATCTTTCGAAGACACGTTTCTTGCGAGTGCTCGAGGTTCGCCTGCATCCCGGCTACGAGGGCGAGTTCGCGGAAGCCTCTAAGAGGCTTGCGGCGGAGTACGAAAAAAAGGGATCCGATTTGCCGTGGGTCGTGTACCAGGTGAACGCGGGGATGTCCTCGCCAACATTTTTTGCGTTTGTGCCGATGAGAACTCTAGCGCAGAACGATGACTTGCTGAGCCTAGGGAATGGGTTGCACGAAGCAGAAGGGGAAGCCGCTGAACCCATGCCACCGATCGCCCGCGCCACGTACGCGCACACGGAGAGCAACCTTTACGCGATTAGCCCTGAAAAGTCCCACGTCTCGAAAGAGTTTGCGGCGGGCGATCCGGAATTCTGGACGGCAAAACCGCCAGCACCAAAGAAGACCGCTGCCAGACAGAACGGAAAGAATAAGGCGAAACAGTAGCCTTAGAAAACTGAAAGTCCCCAGCTAACTTAGATACCGACTGTGACGTGCATTGATACTGACGCCAGACCTGACGCTACGATCGGTCCCATAAACCCAGATTGACCCATGGTTGCCTGTTCGCTTCCGGACATCAAGGACCGACGGTGGACACCTTCCCCGCGCGCCGTGCCGCGAAGGTCGATCCCATGGTGGCACCGCGATACGAGTAATCGCTCACAAATACCTCATATTCTCATGCAGCCGAGGCGGACCATGCCGAGAAAGTTCTCGACGTGATACTCATAGCGCGTGACCAATCGCCGGAACCATTGCAACCAGGCAAACAACCGTTCCCCAGGCCAACCTCGCTTGTATCGTCGGAGTTTGCCCCCGTGCGCAGAATCCACAATACGCCATTCAGTACCGCGCGTGTGTCTTGCGGGGGCGCCTGAGCCTTCCTTTATCTCTCGGTATCCCGCCAAAACAAGCCACAAAACACCCTCAGCTATTTATGAGACGACTTCTGGCCCGAAGTAAAAACATCTGGTTAGCCAGTCACGCGGACAAGGGGCAAACTGGCTGAGCCTAAATCAAATATCGGCGATACAGCAATGTACAATCGGCGCGTTCTAGATATGGCGGGAGGGAGGGTATATGCGCGTTCTTCTGGTGGGTCCGGACTTTGAGGAGAATCTTTCCATCCGATATTTGGCGTCTTCACTGCAGGCGAAGCAGCATGAGACGTCATTGGCAGTGTTCAATTCGGCGTATGATGTGGAGGCAGTCGTCGAACAGGCGGGCGAGGCGGAGATCGTCGGACTGTCCGTTTGTTTTCAATCGCGCGCGCAGGAATTCCTCACCCTGGCGCGCCGGATAAAACAACTCCACCCCGAAAAACTGATTGTGGCGGGCGGACATTACGCTTCGTGTGCAGCACAGCCGCTACTGGAGCACCATTCCGAACTCGATATCATCGTGATTCATGAGGGAGAGCAAACCCTGACGGAGATAGTTGCGGCTGCCGCGAATCTGAAGGATGACTCGCCGAAGATTACTGGAATCGTCTACCGGGAAGATGGGCAGGTTCGATTCACGCCGCAACGCCGAACCTTGGACGACTTGGACCGTTTGCCGTTCCCCGAGCGGGCCGGGCGGATCCACACCATTGCCGGAGTGCCCACCAGCTTTCTGATGGGGAGCCGCGGATGCTACGAGAACTGCGCGTACTGTTGCATCACAACACTGCACAATCTGGCACCGGGTAAAAAATGACCGCTGCTGGGGCGACGGCAGCCTGATGCAGAAGACGATTGGACTCGATCACATGATCGCAGTGCGGAAACGGTTTCACGGCCGTGACGAGCTGTGCGAGCGGGCACACGCTTGGGTGCGGGCGGTGAATCTCGACACGCTTAGCCTTCTGGAGGAAGTCATCGAATTGAGCGCGTCGGGGGTGGGAACGATGGACGCCGCCGCCCTGCGAACGGTCCATGCGCTGAGGGAGCGGGAGGTGCGCTCGCGGAATCAGCTTCTATTGCAGGGGCTACGATTGAAAACCGAGCTGGACGAATTCCGTTTGCCAAGTCGAACGATTTCCCCAGGATGCGCGTCGCGATCCCGATTGGGTCGCCAAGTTGCGGCAGCCGTACTGGCGATAGGAGTGCAAGCCACTTTGTCGACCGGCCAGGGGATGGCGGAGCAAACAGCTGCCCCGATGCAACAAGCAGGAGGCGATCAGGAAAAATGTTGCACGCTGGGCGGGACTGTGACCGACGCGTCCGGGGCCGTCGTGGAAAACGCATCGATTAGGATCACAAACATTGCCACGAATCGTGCCATCCGCCTCAAGACCGACAAGACCGGGCTATTCATGGCGAAAGATCTGGAAAGCGGCAAGTATGATGTCACGGCAGAGGCGATAGGGTTCAAGACGACGGTCGTAAAGGGTGTCGAAGTCAGCGCGGGCAAGGCGGCGCGGCTGAACATCCACCTCGAAATCGGCAACTGGGGTGGATGCTGCGAATATGCGGCGGCGCCAATGAAAGCACAGGTCGACTACGTCGTCAGAACCAAGCCCTTTACCTATAGCGTCGGCGAAGCCCAGGACGGAGGTACGCTGAGAGGACTCGCAAAGCTGGTGTATGGCGATAAAAAGATGTGGATACAGATCTATGCGGCCAATCGGGACGTAGTGAGCGACCCGAACGCGCTTCGGCACGGAATGTCGCTCACCATTCCGCCGTCACACCAGCCGGCGCCGAAGCTGGAGACGAAGGCTCTACCGCCCTATCCTTCGGAGGCTGCCAGCCAGCATGTGCATGGCGACGTAGCCATGGATGTGACGCTCAACGACGACGGTACAGTGCAAGAGGTGAAAGTCATTGAGGGCAATCCGCTGCTCAATCGCGCGGCGACCGATGCCGTGACGCAATGGAAGTACCGACCACTTACGGTGCACGGCAAGCTGGTTAATAGGATTGTGGTCGTGCTCACGTTCGACAAAAACGGAAAGGTACATTGAGTTCGGGTAAAGCCAATAAAACTCCTAGTCCTGAGAGCGGCGTCTTTGCAACCACGGGCCTTATGCGCGCAGCAGATGGCGCGCCTGCCCAGCCTTCCCTCGTTTTTTCTGGAGCACGCGACGACCTCAAGCGGACGTGTCGGAGAAGCTCAATCTCCCCATCCCGATGCTCCCATTCCCACGCCCTTGGGACTTGTGAATGAGCCGGCCGCAGCCGCGTAGACCATCGGATGATCTCCTCGAAGCCGACTTCTGTGCCGGGTAGGACGATGGCGCGTATCGGGCTTCGAATGATGCCGCCGTTTCCATCGTCCCCCCTAAAATTCCGTAAGGCGGGTTTTCCCCATTACGGCTTCAAGGCCGGTATTTCAGACGGGGCCTGCCCGTCGACAGCGAGTTCGTCGCGTCGTGCGGTTTGCGTCCGTCCTTCGTGGACTTCGCTGCCTGTAATCGCCTTATCCTCGTTCAGAGTCGAGGGGCGCGGTGCGCTAATCCACCCCCGTTCAAGCGGCGTAGCCGCTTTCCCCCAGGGGTCCTCGCTCCGGTCCGAGTTATTCTGTCTCGGTCCATCATCACTTAATCGACCCCATGCGCCCCACTCACCAGCACATCCCGCTTTCGCCGACACGGCTTATACGAGATGCCCTCGCTGTGCATCCGAACTGCAATGCCTAGGCGACCAGCGAGTGGATCCGTGCTTTCACTGGCCATTCGGTATCGACATGTCGCCCTCTGAGACCCCGGGATTTTCGTCGACTGCTTGTACCCAGTTCTTCGTCGACGACGCTGGCCTTCGACCCTTGGGGAAGGTCTCGGCTCCTCCCACACCCTTCACCCTCCGATTCCCGTGAAGGAAAAAGATTTCGGGGCTTTACTACGGTTCGCTTTCGCTACAACCTGTCGATTTGCTTGCCTCCCTTGTCGGAGCTGACTCAGCTTTCACCTTGCCAACGGAAGACTTTTACTTCCGGGCTTTCGACGATTTGGTCACCCGCGTCGTCGCCGGGTATCACTACGTGGGTAACTGGGTAAGTTCCACGCCGGGACTTTCACCCGTTGGAATGCCAGCTAGCTTCGCTGCAACCCCAAGTGATTCTTGCTTAGCCTGTTTTTCACGATCGATTCGGCTCAGCTGGCGGCGGGGCGTTCTTTTCGAGCAAGATGTCGTCCCGCAAACCTGAGTCACTGCTTGACGCGCCTCAGTAGATGAGCTTTAGCGAAAATTGAACTTGCCGCGAAGTTCCCGCCGTCTTGCTGATCATGCCAAATCCTGTACCCTCGATGATATTGGCAGGTAGCCCCAGGTTAACGATATTAAACAGATTAAAGAACTCCCCGCGGAATTGCAGGTCCACGCGCTCCAAGCCATTTTCCCGGCGGCCAATCGGAGTCGTCTTAATGAGCGCAAAATCGAAATCATAATATGCCGGACCGCGAAATGTATTACGGCCGAGCGTTCCAAAAAGCCCGGAGTTTGGTCCGGTCCCGTCCTGGATACCGATGGGAATGGAAAAGAAACTTGCGTTGTTTGCGCCCCGCCCAAAATAATCGTCGCGCGATCGGGTTGAGCTGCCAGCGCTCGAGAGGTCCGGTATTCCGATCTGGTCCGGTCGGTCCGCACCAATCGTCCCCGCCCCCGTCTGCTGGATTCCCGAGTAAACCGTAAACGGCGAACCGCTCGTAATCGTTGAGATGCTCAGAAACTCCCAGCCCTTGGTCAACAACTGGGTGCGATCCGACTGAAGTCCCAAATGCTCAAAATGCAAATCCTGGGCCGCGCTCAACGTGAAGGCGTGGGTCACGTCAAAGCTCGACAGCCCCTTCTCGGCTTGCGTATCGAAAGGGTCTTGTGGGCTGAACAGCGTCACGGCGCCGGTGGATCCTGTTCCTCCTAGGATGCCGCTGACATCGTCCAGTGATTTGCCCCAGGTGTAACCTGCTTGCAATGACGGCCCGCCGTGCCCAACATTTCCCGACAATGAAGTCTGGAGCGCGTTGTACGATGAGTGCGACGTTGCCGTCATCACGGACTCGAATCCGAAACCACCCGTCACCGCGCCGCTACCGTCGAAGTTTGTAAACCGGGCAAATTCTGGCTCCGCTCCAGGATACGCGTTTGGATATGACATTCGGGGAAGCCGAAATGCCGATGTTCCCACATACGCGACATCGGCCGTGAGGCCGCTGAAAGCCCGTTCCAGCCCCAGCGTCCAAGTTTGCAGGGAGCCATTGCCGAAGCGCCGGTCCATCCCGCTCAGACTCAGCAGCGAGAGCTGACGACTTGGCGCCAGCGCTGCCAAATCCTGCTGGTATCGATCTACGTCCATCACCGTGTTCACCGGCACTTTTTTCGGATCGCCGCTGGCCAGCACATTCATGCCGGCAGTGTTGTAGACCTGCGGCAACTCGTCCGGTGTGATTTGGAATCCGTACGAAATCTCCCCGTTCTCGGCCGCGTTGACGCGTGGATAAACAACGTAGGGCGTTGACCCTGTCAGAAGATTATCCTGCCAGATATTCGGAGGAATCACGGTGATCGCTCCCCCCATGTGCACGTGCACGGCCTGCGGAGCATTCCACTCCAGTTGCACGCGCGGCCCCCAGCCGTTGCAATCCGTCCGATAAGTGGGCCGTGGATTGATCAAGTATTTCTGTCCAACGCCCGCGGGTGGGAACGAATTCAGAAAACTCGATGTTCGGTCCGCTCGCTCCGAAATCGGCGTGTAGAGCTCATATCGCAGCCCATAATCGAGCGTCCATCGTGGATTGATTTTCCATGTGTCCTCAACGTACGCGTTCACGTCATTCCGGTTGATCGCCGCTGACCCAATATGCGCGCCACCCGACGAATAAGGCGGCGCCACCGCGATCGTGTACCCGTAGGGATAACCGATCAGCAGACTGCTTAGCGTGTCTGGTAGAGGATCGCCGACTTGCACATTGTGCTGTCCGCTAGCGGAAGGAATGAACACTGGCGAGTAAACCGTTCCTCCGCCAAAATCATATTCCCCATTGGGACTGATTCCGAAGTATGTCGTGTCGCGATTCAGTCGCGCCTCCGCACCCCATTTCACCGCGTGCCGCGCAGTCGTCCAGGTAAAATTCACTTGCCCCTGGAACAAATTCCCGAACGCAGACATCACCGAACCCGCCGCGCTGTTGTACGCCTCGTAAAGGCCATCGATGAACTTCAATGCCGGATCGGTGTGGTTCGGTGTCACAAACGACGGGGTC
>Ga0302326_10018857_pt1 | contig 14291 bp, 10 predicted proteins | sample Palsa_T0_3_FD_202264 | JGI IMG/M metagenome (GOLD analysis project Ga0302326, IMG submission 202264) | Peat permafrost microbial communities from Stordalen Mire near Abisko, Sweden - Palsa_T0_3 | ecosystem: Environmental > Terrestrial > Soil > Palsa > Peat permafrost | place: Sweden: Abisko... | reverse complement strand
TTCGTGCGCGGCCAGGTCGGCCCCTCGGCCGCCGAAGCGGCGCCGATGGCCGTGCCCGTGGCGGCCTATGACGCGCCGGCGGCGGGGACCAGCGAGACCGCGGTGCTGTCCGGCGGCTGCTTCTGGGGCTTGCAGGGCGTGTTCGAGCACGTGAAGGGGGTCAAGCAGGTGCTGGCCGGATACGCCGGCGGCATGGCGGCGACGGCGCAGTACGAGCTCGTCAGCACCGGTACGACCGGACATGCCGAGTCGATCAAGGTTGTGTTCGACCCGGCGCAGGTCTCCTACGGCCAGATCCTGCGCATCTTCTTCTCGGTGGCGACTGATCCGACCCAGGTCGGCGGGCAGTATCCCGACGAGGGCTCGCAGTATCGCTCCGAGATATGGTTCACCAGTGAGGCGCAGAAGACCGTCGCGGCGCGCTACATCGACCAGCTGAACGCCGCGCACGCCTTCAAGCAGCCGATCGCGACGCGGGTCGATCCGCTGGCCGGCTTCTTTCCGGCCGAGGGCTACCATCAGGACTACCTGGTCCATCACCCCGACAGCCCCTACATCGCCACCTACGACCTGCCGAAGGTCGCGGCGCTGAAGCGGGTCTTTCCGCTGAGCTACGTTTCGGCGCCGGTGCTGACGGTGGCGTCGCGGTAGGAGAGCGCGGGATCGACCGGGCCTAGATTCCGTAGGCTTTGAGCGCGGCGACGACGGCGGCCATCAGCACCAGGTAGGTGGCGATGCAGCCGCCCAGGAACAGGCGATCGAGCACGCGAGCGCGGGCGACGGCGGCGCGCAGATGGGCCGGGCGGCCGTAGCGGTCGGACATGCTGCGTTCCCTTCTTCGCCAACGTCCCTTGAGCGTGCGGTAGGCCGCCAAGCTCTCCGCGCGGTTGCCGGGCCGTGGCCGCCCTGCAATCAGCCGCCTGATCCGCCGGGTTTTGTTCGCGCGCTCACGAGAATGTGCTAGCGGCCAAGCTGGTTGAAAGATCGCAGAAGGGCGCCCGCATGGCCGCCGACGACAGCCTGGACACCTTCGAGCGGTTCGAGTTCACCGACCCGGCGGGACGCTGGACCCGGCCGGTCTATCGGCGCGCAAGCGGCCCGGCGGTGATCGTGATCCACGAGATGCCAGGCCTGCATCCGCTGGTGCTTCGCTTCGCTACGCGCGTCGCCGCCGCCGGCATGACCGTATTCTGCCCGCACCTGTTCGGCGAGGCCGGCAAGGCGATTCGGCCGCTGAACTCGGTCGGGACCATGCTGAAGGGCATCTGCATCCGCCGCGAGTTCGATGTCTGGTCGACCGACCGCTCCAGCCCGATCGTCGACTGGCTGCGGGCGCTGGCAAGGCAGGCGCACGCGGAGTGCGGCGGGCGCGGCGTCGGCGCGGTTGGCATGTGCTTCACCGGCAATTTCGCCCTGGCGATGATGACCGAGCCGGCGGTGGTGGCGCCGGTGCTCTCGCAGCCTTCGCTGCCGCTGCCAATGGGACCGGGCAAGGCCCAGCGCGGCGCGGCGATCGGCGCCTCGCCAGCGGAGATCAAATGCGCGCGCCAGCGGCTGGAGGACGAGGACTTGACCATGCTCGGCCTACGCTTCGGGGGCGACAGCTATGTGCCGCCGGAGCGCTTCGCGGCCTTGAGCGCGGCGCTGGGACCGAGGTTCGAGGCGGTCGAGCTGGATCCGAAGGACGCGGCGCCGAACCCGCTGATGGCCATGCCGCACTCGGTGCTGACCCTCCACCTCAAGGATGACGATCCGGACGGGCCGACCAAGCAGGTCGAGCAGCGCGTGATCGCCTTCTTCAAGGCGCGTACGGCGGCGCCGGCGCCTTGAGCTGGCCACGCGGGCGCGGCAAAAGCCGGCGATGACGAGGTGGAAGCTGATCTTCGCGGGCCTGGCGCTGCTCGTCTGCGCCTGCGCCACCACCCAGCGCATCGAGGCGGCGAACGACGTCCACGCCCTGCTGATCGCCATCCGCGATGACGACCACGCCGCCTTCGACGCCCATGTCGACCGCGTCGCGCTGAAGCGCGAGCTGGAGGCCCGCCTGCTCGAGCGCACCCAGCAGCCGAACACCGATGATACGGTGAAGACCTTGGGCGCCCTGCTGGCCCGGCCACTGGCGCAGCTGGCCGGCGATGCGCTGATCCGGCCGAAGGTGTTTCGAGCGGTCGCCGAGTACTACGGCTATCGGCCGCAGACCCCGATCCCGAACCAGTTCGAGATCGCCGGGGCGCTTAGGGCGCTCCCTGACGGCCGCGTCTGCGCCGCCAAGAGCCACAAAGGGCCGTGCCTGATCACCTTCGCCGACGAGGGCGGGGCCTGGCGGCTGGTCAGTTTCGACGGCGACATCAGCCTGCTACGCTTGGCGCCTTAAGAGCCCCGCCATGTCGCGTATCGCCCGCTTTTGTCTCGCCCTCGCCGCCTTGGCCGCCGCAGCGGCCATTGGCGGACCCGCAACCGCCGCCGTCCGCGTCTTTTCCTACGACTCGGCCAACGACGTCACGCGGCGCATCGCCGGCGATCTGACCTTCCAGTTCAACCAGCGCCTGATCTTCACCACCGTGCTCAACATCCGCTCCACCGAGGGCCGGGCCAGCGCCGATCTGAAGCCGGCCGACGAGCATGCGCTGGGCGGCGGCGGGCTCAGCCGCCTGATCGGCGCCGCGGCGCAGGAGCGCGACCTCTACGAGGTGCGGGGTGATGGCGATGGCGCCGAGCTGATCCACGCCTTCTGCCCCGGCTCCAGCCGCGCCTGGCTGGCGTTCGGCCGCCTGGTCGAAGGCAGGCCGCTGCGCGTGCAGGTGATCGGCGACGTCCCCGGCGGGGCGAAGCTCTGCCACACGCTCGATTTCAACTACCGCGGCGAGTGGAAGCTCCCGTCCAGCACACCCCCGGTCCGCCCCAGCGACCTGAAGGAGCCGCGGTTTCCGTATTAGGCTGGCGGGCGCCGTAACCCCTCAGCTTCCCACGCCACTTCGTGTCGCGGGCCGCGCAGCGGTTGGGAGGATGAGGGGTTACGCCCTCGCCAACTGGGACGCCTCCCGCGCCAGTCCCTCGATCTTCGCGAACTCGCCGGCCGCGATCGTCTCGCGCGGCGCGAGCCAGGAGCCGCCGACGCAGGCGACGTTGGGCAGCGCCAGATAGGCGGCGGCGTTGGCGGCGCTGACGCCGCCGGTGGGGCAGAAGCGGACGGACGGAAACGGCCCCCCCAGCGCCTTCAGCCCCTCGATGCCGCCGGCCTGCGCGGCCGGAAAGAACTTGAACGCCGCGAGCCCGGCGGCCATCCCGGCCATCAGCTCGCTGGCGGTGGCGACACCCGGCAGGAACGGCAGGCCCGACCCGATCGCCGCATCCCGCAGCGCCGGCGTCATGCCCGGCGAGACGATGAACTTCGCCCCCGCGTCGAGCGCCGCCAGCACATCGGCCGCGGTGATCGCGGTGCCGACGCCGGGGATAGCCTCCGGCACGTCGCGGGCGATCGCCTCGATCGCGTCGAGCGCCGCGCCGGTGCGCAGGGTGATCTCGATTGCTCGGATGCCGCCAGCGACCAGCGCCCGGGCCAGCGGGACCGCGTGCGCCGCATCGTCGATCACCACCACCGGCATCACCGGGCCGGCCTGCAGGATTTCGTCGATCGTCACGGGCGTCTCCGAAGGATTAGAACCGGCGCGGCGGCGGGGCGTTAGGCCCCCAACTACCGCAGCGACGAATAGGACGGCCATGGCGTCCCCGAAACTAGCGAAATACCGCGCCAAGCGGGACTTTACCCGCACCGCCGAGCCGAGCGGCGACAAGGCGACGCCCGCAGCGGCCCGCCTGCGCTACGTGATCCAGAAACACGCCGCCAGCCGGCTGCACTACGACCTGCGGCTGGAGGCGGACGGCGTCTTCAAGTCGTGGGCGGTGACGCGCGGCCCGTCGCTCGACCCAGCCGACAAGCGTCTGGCGGTCGAGGTGGAGGACCATCCGCTGGACTATGGCGACTTCGAAGGGACCATCCCCAAGGGCCAGTACGGCGGCGGCGTGGTCGAGCTGTGGGACCGCGGCTATTGGGCGCCGGAGGACGGCGCCGATCCGCTGAAGGCGCTGAAAAACGGCGAGCTGAAGTTCGTGCTGGAGGGCGAGAAGCTGCATGGCGGCTGGGTGCTGGTGCGGATCAAGGACCGCGCGCGCGACAAGCATCACAACTGGCTGCTGATCAAGCACCGCGACCAGGCCGCCCGTTCGCACGAGCAGGAAGACGTGCTGGACGAGGATCGCTCGGTAGCGTCCGGTCGCGGGATGGACGAGATCGCCGCCGGCAAGGGCGAGGCGCCGAAGCCCTTCATCCGCGCCAACACAAAAGGGGGGCCGAAGGCGGCGATGGCGAAGGCGGACGCGATCTGGAAGTCCGACCGGGGCGCAGCCGAGATGCCGGGGTTCGTCGAGCCGGCGCTGGCGCGCCTGGTCGAGCGACCACCAGCCGGCGCGGGCTGGGCGCACGAGGTGAAGTTTGACGGCTACCGCCTGCAGCTGCGCGTCCTTGCCGGCAAGGCGCGGCTTCGCACCCGAAAGGGCCTCGACTGGACCGAGCGGTTCACAGAAATCGCCAAGGCGGGCGAAGGATTGCCCGACTGCCTGCTCGACGGCGAGATCGTCGCGCTGGACGACGATGGCGCGCCCGACTTCGCGGCGCTGCAGGCGGCGCTCTCGGCCAAGGACACCGGCCGGCTGGTCTTCTTCGTGTTCGACGCCCTGTTCGCCGAGGGCCAGGACCTGCGAACCCTGCAGCTGAAGGACCGCAAGGCCCGCCTGGAGCAGCTGCTCGGCGCGCTGAAAGGCGCGGCGGCGCAGCGAATCCGCTTCGTCGAGCACTTCGAGACCGGAGGCGACGCTGTGCTGCGCTCGGCCTGCCGCATGTCGCTGGAGGGGATCGTCTCCAAGCGGCTCGACGCGCCCTACCGCTCCGGCCGCGTCGACGCGTGGACCAAGTCGAAGTGCCGCGCCGGCCACGAGGTGGTGATCGGCGGTTGGACCACCACCGGCCCGGCGTTCCGCTCGCTGATCGTCGGCGCCTATCGAGACGGCAAGTTGATCCACCTGGGCCGCGTCGGGTCGGGCTACAGCAAGGACAAGGTCGATCGGTTGCTGCCGGCGCTGAAAGCCGCCGAGACCGACGCCTCGCCGTTCGCCGAAGCACCCGGGGGCCCAAGTGCGCCGAAGAAGGCGGCGGGCGTCCACTGGGTCAAGCCGCAGCTGGTGGCCGAGATCGAATACGCCGGCTTCACCGGCGACGGCCTGGTGCGGCAGGCCAGCTTCAAGGGCCTGCGCGAGGACAAGCCGGCCGACGAGGTGACGCCCGAGCAGCCCGCGCCGCTGGGCGAACCACTCGCGACGCCAAAACCGGTTGCGGCTAAGCCCGCGGCGAAATCCAATGTGGTGATGGGCGTCACCATCTCGCACCCGGACAAGCCGCTGTGGCCCGACGACGGCGCGGGCGCGCCGGTCACCAAGCTCGACCTGGCGCGCTACTACGAGGCCGTCGGCGACTGGATGCTGCCGCACATCAAGGGCCGGCCCTGTTCGATCATCCGCGCGCCGGACGGCATCGGCGGCGAGCGGTTCTTCCAGCGCCACGCCGGCAAGGGGACCTCGTCGCTGTTGGAGATCGTCACCGTCTCCGGCGACCGCCAGCCCTACCTGCAGATCGACCGCAAGGAGGGTCTGGGCGCCGTCGCCCAGCAGGCGGGGGTCGAGTTGCATCCGTGGAATAACTGGCCGGGTGAGCCGGACCTGCCCGGCCGCCTGGTGTTCGACCTCGACCCGTCCGAGGGTCTCGGCTTCGATGCCGTGATCGACGCCGCCAAGGCGGTGAAAGCGCGGCTGGAGGCGCTGGGCCTCAACACCTTCTGCAAGACCACCGGCGGCAAGGGCTTGCACGTGGTGACGCCGCTGACGCGCGACGCAAAGATCGACTGGCCGACTGCCAAAGCGTTCGCCCGCGAGGTCTGCGCCCGTCTCGCCGCCGACCAGCCGGACCGCTATCTGATCAACATGGCCAAGGCCAAGCGCGGCGGGAAGATCTTCCTCGACTATTTGCGCAACGACCGCATGTCGACCGCCGTCGCCCCGCTCTCGCCGCGCGGCCGCCCCGGAGCCCCGGTCTCGATGCCGCTGACCTGGTCGCAGGTGAAGCAGGGATTGGATCCAAAGAAATACACGCTGCGCAGCGCGCCGGCGCTGATTGCGAAGTCGAAAGCGTGGGCGGGCTACGACGACGCGGCGCGGCCACTGAAGAACGCGATCAAGAAGCTCGCGTCTCAGTAGCCTCGCCCCACGAGCAAACCCGGCCTTAACCGCACTGCCGGCAAAATGCCGTCGAGCAGGAGGCCCAAAGATGCAGCTTTCGCAAAGAGTGCGTGTGGTCGCCGGCGCGATGGTCGCCGCCGCGTTGCTGGCGGGGCCGGCGGCGTGGGCGGGGACCGGGTTCCTGACCTACGACGGCTGGGACTCGGTGCAGCAGGGTCAAGGCGGCGAGAAGAAGGTGGTCGGCGGCGTCGACTTCTGGATGACCGGCTCGCCGCCGCGCCGGTTCAAGATTCTGGGCTCGATCGACGGCGCGCGCCGCAGGGGCGGACTGGTCGGGATGGTCAGCTTCTCCAGCCCGGACGACGGCGTCGCCAAGCAGACACTGGCGGTCGGCGGCGATGCGGTGATTCTCACCGACGCGCGGGCCGCGAACTACCTGGTGGTGAAATACCTGCCAGACGCGCCGGACACGCCGCCCTACGAGCCGCCGCCCAAACCTGTCCTCACTGTCCGCTACTGAGTCCGCCCGGCGGCGCCTTTGGGCTGGCCTGATGCGCCCACCAGCGCCAGGAAATTGCCCAGGAACCGCACCAACGCCTCGCCGACCAAGGTCCGCGGCGACGGACTCGGCGGCATGATGAAGTGCTCGAGCCGGATGTAGGTGAGCCCGGCCATGAACAGGCGGGCGGTCTCGCTGGGGTTCGGCGCGGTGATGCGGCCGGCAAGCTGGAATTCACGGAAGCGGTCCGCGACCAGGGCGGCCTCATCGGCAAACAGAGTGTCGAGGTAGTGTGCGCGCTCGGCCGGCAGCAGGTTGCGCTCGGCCAGCAGCATTTCCTGGAACTTCTGCTCGCGCGGATCGCACCACAGCTCAAGCAGGTCGGCGGCGTAGGTGGCGCAGAAGCCCGCCGGGTTGTCCTTGAGTGCTCTGTACCTGGGCCCGCGCAGCCGTTCGGCCCAGTTCGCCGGACCCCAGGCGCCCACCAGGGCGTGGAGGATCGCCTCCTTGCCGGCGAAGTGATTGTAGAGGCTGCTTTCGCGCAGGCCGACGGCACGGGCCAGCTCGCGGACCGAGGTCGCCGCGTACCCCTGCCGGGCGAACAGTTCGAGCGCCGCGTCGAGGATGCGTTGGCGCGTCGGGGTGTCTTCCGTGGCGGCGCAGGCCGAGGTCATGCCCGACGTCTAACGAACGATCGTTCATACTTCAATCGCCTCGGTTGGCAGATGCCGCGGCGGTCAGGACTTCCGAACCAGGTTGGCGGCGGCGGCGCCCAGCAGGCCGCTGAGCAACCATCCGGCGCCAATGTCCACCCACCGCAACACCCGCACGACCCAGACGGCCGGGGCCAGGCCGATGGCCGCGAGCGGCGGGCCCTCGCACAGGAGGCCGCCGGGCGCAGCCACTGGCGCCATCGCGTCCTTGTCGCTGGCGACCGGGTGCCACTGGCTGCGTTGGCCCAGGTCGATGATCGGGACGAACACGTCGGTGGCGTAGGTCAGGGCGCAGAAGCTCTCGTAGGACGCGGACGGCGCGCGCCGCTTGAGCGCTGTCAGCGCCTCGTCAGTGGTCGGCACGATCTCGCCTGACTGCCACGCCGCGCCAAAGATCAGATAGCTCGCAAGAATGAAGCCGGCGATGCACCAGATCGCCCGCGACGGCCTGTAGCCGTAGCCGGTGGTGAACTTCAGGACGGCCAGGCCGACTCGCGCCGGCCAGCCCAGCCCGCCATACCGCCGCCGGTCGTCCTGCAGACCGACCAGCACGTCGGTCGCATCGTCGTAGCCTTGTTCGCCGAGCACCTTGGCGATCTGCTGATAAGGCTGCAGGCGCAGGCTGTCGCCGCGCGTCGCCCCGGGGGGGATCTGCAACCGAAGCCACTTCAGCCGTCCTTCAGCGTCGAACGGCGCGGCCAGCAGGCGATCGTAGGTGAAGCCGTCAAGGTTCAGCTTGCCAGGCGCCGGCCAGTGCGACGGCTCGTCCTCGAGCGCGCCGGCGTAAGTCGCGGACAACTTCAGTTCGGCCGCGGCCAGGTCGGCGCCCGAAATGCTCAGCATCGTCCCAATGTTCGCCAGCTCGATATCGACGACTCCGACGGGCCGAAAGCCCTGGCCGAGCGACAGATTGCCCTGGATGCCGATGCCCTGCAGCAGCAGGGCGTCGCCGGCGGGGCACGCGAGTTCGCTGCCGTTGCAGGTGAAATGCAGCTCGATCTTGGCGCTGTGGAACCGGACGGTCCCTTCGGCGACGACCGTCGGCCCAATGCTGACGCTGCCGGCGATCCTGGCGGCGTCGGCGCCCAGCGCCACGCCTTCCGGATGGATCAGCCGCGCCCCGTGGATGCTGAGGTCGCCGCCGATCCTGGCCGCGACCAGCCTGACCGTACCGAAGCTCTCGAAGCCGTCTCCCAGCACGACCTGTCCGCCGACCGTCGCCGAGGCCAGGCTCAGCGCGTCGTCGCCATCGTCGGCACGGAAACTGCCGACGCAGGTGACGCTGACGCCGATGGTCGCCGCCGTGAAGGAGACGCCGCCTTCCGAGGCGAAGTCAGGGCCCAGCGTGAGCACCCCGCCGATCTTCGCGCCGTCGGCCGCCAGCGCGCGGCCGGCCGGGCGTTTCAGCGAGGCTCCCTCGCAATCGAGGTTGCCGTCTATCTGGGCCAGCAGCAGATGCACGCCGCCGGTCGCGACGAACCCCTGTCGTAGAAAAACGCTGCCGCTGACGCGCAACCCTTCCGCCAGCAGCGCCTCGCCCTTGCCATTGTCGAGGGTCGCGCCATCGCATTCGAGATTGCCGCCGACCGCCAGTCCCAGCAGGTTGACCTGGCCTTCGATCTGCAGCTTGCGGGTCGAGTCCGGCGCGCGCCGCAACAACACGTGTCCGCTCACCTTGGCCCGCTCGAGCCAGAGGGCGTTGGTCCAGCGGGGCTGCGGCGCGACGATCCTCGCGTCGCCGCATTCGAAGTTGCCGCCGATGCTGGCGTTCATGAAGTCGACGCAGCCCACCACGGTGGCGGTCCTGAGGGTGGCGTTGCCGCCGACCGAGGCGTTCTCCGCCCAGACCGCCGGCCCGCCTGGCTTGTCGGCCGGGGTGGGCGCCGCCGAAAGGTTGGCGTCGTCCAAGTCCAGATTTCCGCCGACGTGCGCGTTGCGCAGGTCGACGCCGCGCGCCGCATGAATCCCCCGCATCAGCAGGTCGTCCGTGACGCTGAGCCCGACCGCATCGACCCGGCCGACGTCGGACTTACCGAGGCTGACGGCCTTGAGCTCGGCGTAGCGTAGCTGGATTCCGGGCAGGCTGCATTCGATCAAGGCGAGCGGAAAGCCTATCCGCCCGAACGACAGGTCCAGCGCGCCACTGACGGTGGCTGAGCTCAGCAGGATTCCGCCCGGCGCCAGCAGGCCAGCCGCCTTCGGCTCGAGGCAGAGCCAGCGGACGATCTCCGCGCGAATCTCCCCGGCGAGCTGCTTGCAGTCGACCTCATCGCCCGTCGGCGCGAGATCGATCAGCCGTTCCTCGGCTGCGGAGAGCGGTTCGAACCGGACCGCCAGCGCGCGCAGCGGCGAGACGCTCGCATTGGCCACGGCATTTCCCCCGGCGACGGACAGGCCATTGGCGCTGCTCGGCGAGAGAAAATCAACCGTTGCGGCAGGTGTGCGCCGGGTCGGCTCGCTACGACGCCCGCTTCCGCGTCGCCGACTTGCGCCGGGGATGGGCTGCGGCCTTCTTCGCCAGCCCCCGCCGCTCGCCGCCCTGCCCGAGGCTCTTGCGCAGGACGGCCATCAGGTCGACGACCTTGGTGTCTTCCTGCGCTTCGACCTCGACCGTGCCCGCCTTGCCCTTTTCCTTCTGGGCGATCAGCTCCTTCAGCGCGTCCTCGTAGCGGTCGGTGAATTTCGAGGGATCGAACGCGCCGCTCAGCTGGGCGATGATCTTCTCGGCGATCTCGACCATGGCGGGGTCGGCCTTGGTCGCCGGGATGTCGTCGAACGCCTCGTCCGGGTCGCGCACCTCGTCGTGCGAGCGCAGCGAGTAGGCCAGCATGCCCTCGTCGCGCGGCTCGATCGCCAGCAGCCGCTCGCGGGTGTGCATCACTACGCGGCCAAGCGCGATCTTGTCGGTGCGCTGCATCGCCTCGCGGATCACCGCAAAGGCCTCCAGCGCCAGCTTGCCGTCCGGGACCAGGAAATAGGGCTCGTCCCAGTACAGGCGGTCGATGTCGCTAGCGTCCACGAAGCGGTCGATGTCGATCGTGCGGGTGCTGTCCAGCCGCACGGCGGCGATCTCGTCGTCGGTGACGATGACGTAGCGGTCCTTGTCGACCTCGTAGCCCTTGACGATGTCGTCGCGCTCGATCGGCCCGGTCTCGGGGTCGGTCGGGATCATGCGGATGCGGTTGTGGGTCTTGGCCGACAGCAGGTTGAAGTGCACGTCGCCGGTCCGCGCTGTCGCCGTGTAGAGGGCCACCGGGCAGGTCACCAGCGAGAGCTTCAGATGCCCCTGCCAGGTCGGTCGTCCGCGCATGCTCGTTTCTCCCGGCGCCACTCTCCGAGAGCCTGAACGCCGCGGCAAGCGCGATGTTCAACCCTTCCCGCTCCACCGCGAGGGCGGGGCTGGCCGGAGCTACGAGGCCGCCGCGCGCGGCAGGGTGTCGGGGGTGGCTTCGACCTGGTTCATCGCCGCCAGGCGTAGCTTGAGCGCTTCGACCGGTTCGGGCCGGGCGAACAGATAGCCCTGCATGGCGTGGACGCCGGCGACCTTGAGGAACTTGCGCTGGGCCTCGGTCTCCACCCCTTCGGCGACCACCTTCATGCCCAGGGCCCGGCCGATCGAAACCACGGCGTGGACCAGGGTGGCGGACTGCACGTTTTCGGCGCAGCCGGTGACGAAGGCGCGGTCGATCTTCAGCTTGTCGAATGGGAACAGCCGCAAATGGCTGAGCGAGGAGTAGCCGACGCCGAAGTCGTCGAGGGCGATCTTCAGGCCGATCTCGTGCAGGCGCGCCATGTTGCGGCGCACCTCGTCCTCCTCGGCCAGCACCGCGGTCTCGGTGACCTCGATCTCCAGCCGATGCGGGGAGAAGCCGCAGCGGGCGATCAGCACCGACAGCTCGTCGACGAACGACGGATCGGCGAACTCGACCGCCGAGGCGTTGAAGCTGATGGTGAAATCGCCGAGGTCGCGGGTCTCGGTCATCGCCCGGTTGAGCACCCAGTGGGTGACGCGGCCGATCATGCCGTAGCGCTCGGCGATCGGGATGAAGAAGGCGGGGCTGACGAAGCCGCGGACCGGGTGGGTCCACCGCACCAGGGTCTCGATCCCGGTGATGGTCTCGCCCTCGCGGTCGTATTGCGGCTGGTAGACCAGGGTGAGCTGGTCGTTGTCGATCGCCTCGGACAGGTCGGCCAGCAGGGCCTCCTCGTCGGGCGGCGCGCCGGAGCCGGACGACGCGCGCAGGTCCGGCGGATAGCCCTCCAGCACGTCGAGCGTCGCCAGCAGCTGGCGGTGGAGCACCTGGGCCTGGTCGACGTTGACGACCGAGAGGTCGCGGGCCTGGGCCTCGAGCCGCGCGGCGGTCTCGGCCACCACCCGGGCGCCCATGTTGAGGCTCATCGACTTCAGGGCGTGCGCGGCCCTGGCCGCGCCGTCGACATCGCCGGCGACGCAGGCCGCGATCAGCTGTTTCACCGCCTCGGGGGCGTTCTCGCGGTACAGCCGGCGCACGCGGGCGACGAAGTCGCTCTTGCCGGAAGCGGCCAGGCGGGCAAGTTCGCCAGTCACCTGCGGATCGAGCAGGTCCGCGGCCGATTGCGCGGTCATGGCGACGGGCTGCTGACGCGGCTCGGGGATCGGGGCTGGTTCGGCTTCGTGGGCGACGTGGGCCGATGGCGGCAGGAATTCCGCCAGCTTGGCGGCCAGCGAGGCAAGGGTGAAGGGCTTGGACAGCATGCCGTCCATGCCCGCCTCGCGCCAACGGTCGGCGGCGGATCCGACGACGTGGGCGGTCAGGGCGACGATCGGCAGCCGTTCCGCGCCGGCGTTTTTCTCCGTCTTGCGGATGTCGATGGTCGCCTCGTAGCCGTCCAACTCCGGCATGCTGGCGTCCATCAGCACCAGATCGAAGCTTTCCGTCGCCACCGCCTCGACCGCCTGGCGGCCGTCATTGACCAGGGTGACATGGCAGCCGAGGCGCGAGAGGGCCTCGATCGCGACCTCGCGGTTGACCGCACTGTCGTCGGCGACCAGCAGCCGGCGGCCGGCGAAGCTGGGCAGCGCCTCGCTTTCGGGCCGGGACGACTCAGCCAGGGCCTGGCTGACCGGGCCGCCGGAGGCCACCTGGGTCAGGGCGGCGAACAGCTCGCGCCGGCGCAGCGGCTGCACCAGCACCAGGTCGACCATGCCGGCGTCCAACAGCGCCTGCGGCGCGCTCTCGCCGTATTCGGCGATGCAGACCACCGGCGCGGGGCTGCGTGGCGCCCCTTTCAAGGCGGCGGCGTCGGCGATCACCAAGCCTGGCGTTATGGCTTCGCCTGGTCCGACCACCGTAAGGCCGGCGGAGCGCAGATAGCGGTGCAGCGCGGCCCTGGTCGCCGGCGCGGTGACGCCGAGCACGGCGGTCTCGCCTTCGAGGTAGGGCCAGTCCGGCGAGGGGGCGACGACCTTCATCGGCAGGTCGAGCGCGAACACCGAGCCGCGGCCGGGCTCGCTGCTGGCGGTGAGTTTGCCACCCATCGCCTCGGCCAGGCGCCGGCTGATGGCGAGACCCAGGCCGGTGCCGCCAAAGCGACGAGTGGTGGACTGGTCGGCCTGGGTGAAGGCGTCGAACAGGCCGGGGATCTTGTCGCGGGCGATGCCGATGCCGGTATCGCGCACGGCGATGCGCAACACCTCGCCGCGCACCTGGGCCTGCACCATCACCGCGCCGGTCTCGGTGAACTTGATCGCGTTGTTGACCAGGTTGCCGATCACCTGGCGCAGACGGGTCGGGTCGGCCTCGATCAGCGCGGGCAGGGCCGGGTCGATATGGGCCGACAGATCGAGGCCCTTGGCCCTTGCGCGCTCCCAGAACAGCGCCAGGCAGTCTTCGATCAGCTCGGCCGGATCGGCCGGCACGGCTTCAAGATCCAGCTTGCCAGCCTCGATCTTCGAGAAGTCGAGGATGTCGTTGATGATCGCGAGCAGGCTCGCGCCGGACTTGGCGATCACCTCGGCGAAGCGCCGCTGCTTGGGCGGCAGCTCGCCCGCGGCCAGCATTTCGGCCATCACCATCACGCCGTTCATCGGCGTGCGGATTTCGTGGCTCATGGTGGCCAGGAAGTCGCTCTTGGCCCCGCTGGCGGCCTCGGCGAGGTCCTTGGCGACCTTCAGGTCGGCGGTGCGCTCGGTGACGGTGCGCTCCAGGCCGGCCATGTGCGCGGCCAGCGCCTCGTCGCGGCTGCGGATCTCGGCCAGCATGTCGTTGAAGCCGGCCACCAGGTCGCCGACCTCGTCGTCGGCCTCGACCTGGGCGTGGCGGTCGTAGTCGTGGCTGTCGCGGACCTCCTGCATCGCCGCGGTGAGGGCGACGACCGGGCCGGCGATCCGGCGCTGCATCCGCGCGGCGACGGCGAGCCCGACCAGCGCCGCGGCGAGGCCGGCGCCGAGACTGAGGATCAGGCTGGAGATCAGCCGGGCGAGGCCGTCGTCAAGCCGGCCCAGCATCACCACGCGGCCGACCGTGCGGCCGGCGTAGACGATCGGCGCGCGCACCTCGGCGGTGTGGGAGCCGATCACGGTGGCGATCGAGGTGCTGGAGCCGGCGTCGGCGGCAAGGTCGCGGTTCAGGCGCACGGCGGCGCCGGTCTCGGCGATCAGCGCCCCGTCGGGGCGCTCGACGCGGGCGTAGGTGATCTCCGGGATGTCGCGGATGGCGCGCAGTGCGGCGAAAGCGCGCTGACGGTCGCCGGCGGCCGCGGCCTCCTCGCTCATCGCGGCGGTGACCTTGGCGATCGAGGTGAATCGGTCG
>Ga0302326_10018855_pt1 | contig 14292 bp, 7 predicted proteins | sample Palsa_T0_3_FD_202264 | JGI IMG/M metagenome (GOLD analysis project Ga0302326, IMG submission 202264) | Peat permafrost microbial communities from Stordalen Mire near Abisko, Sweden - Palsa_T0_3 | ecosystem: Environmental > Terrestrial > Soil > Palsa > Peat permafrost | place: Sweden: Abisko... | reverse complement strand
TTTCACATCCGCGGCGACGGCAAATTTGAGGAGATTGGATTGGAGTCGGGTTTGGCTGTGAACCAGGACGGCAGGGAACAGGCCGGCATGGGCATTGCCATTGGCGATTTCGACACCGACGGCTTGCTGGACGTGCTGAAGACGCATTTTGCTGAGGACGTGGTGGCTCTCTACAGGAACATGGGCCATTTGAATTTCGATGACGTGACGAATCGTGCGGGCCTGGGCGTTGAGACGAGGTTCGTCAGTTGGGGGGACGGGATTGTCGACCTGGACAACGACGGTTTGCCGGATATCTTCTGGGTTACGGGCAGCTCCTTTCCCGAGGTGGAGCGGAAGCATCCGGAGTTTCCGCACAAGACGCCGCGCGTGTTGTTTCGCAACCTGGGCGGAGGACGATTCGAGGAACTGCTGGAGGGCGCAGGTGAGGGGATTGCCGCAGCGCATGCGAGCCGGGGCGTGGCTTTTGGCGACTTCGACAACGACGGCGACCTGGATATTCTGATCATGAACATCAACGAGCCGCCGTCTCTACTGCGCAACGATGTGAGCGGCTCCGCACATTGGCTGAAGGTGAAGCTGGTGGGGACGCACTCGAACCGGAGCGCAATCGGGGCGGTGGTGACGGCGGTTTACGGCGGGCGCAGGCAGTCGCAGGCGGTGATGGCTTCGAGCGGATATCTTTCCTGCAACGACCGGCGCTTGCACTTCGGCCTGGGAGCGGCTGAAACGGCTGACGTGGAGATTATGTGGCCCAGCGGCGTTCGCGAGTCGTTGAAGGGCCTCCGCGCCAACCACCTGGTTACGGTGAAGGAAGGCTCTGGAGTCGTGGGAGAGGAGCGATTCGGCCGATGAGACGGACCGTGGCGGCCTTATTGACGATGGTGCTGGGGATTGCGTTGGCGCAGGCCCAGCAGCCCGGCGTTGAGGCGCACCTCGACCGGGGATCGCAACTCATGAAGCAGGAATTGTTCGATGAGGCGGCGGGCGAATTCGAACAGGCGCTCAAGCTCGATCCGAAGGATCCGCGGGCGCGTTTCGAGTACGCGGTGTGCCTGCTGTCGCTGGGGCGCAACGACGAGGCGCGGCGCGAGTTCGAGCAGGTACGCAAGGAACGCGGCGAATCGCCCTACCTCACGTACTATGTCGGGCAGCTTGACCTGCTGTCGAACGATTATGCTTCGGCGATCAAACGTCTCAGCGCGGTGGCTGAAGACCCAGCGTTTCCTGACGCTCCGTTTCACCTGGGCGTGGCGTACATTTCTTCGGGCGACGTGGAGAACGGAGTCAAATGGCTGGAGCGCGCTGTAAAGCAGCAGCCGAACGACTATCGCGTGCATTACCGGCTGGCGCGGGCGTACTCGACAGCGGGGCGTCAACCGGATGCGGAGCGGGAGTATGGGCTCTATAGCAAATTACTGAATGAGCACAAAGGCACGGAGACCGAAGTGCGCGCGTGCAGCGATGCACTGAGAACGCAGCCGGTGGCTGCCGCGCAGGTTGTTTGTCATCGCATGTACGATCCCAACGATCCGGAGAAGCTTACGCTGCTGGGGCAGTTGTACGGCGATGGCGGAGCTTTCGAACAGGCGCTCGACCCCTTGCAGCGGGCGGCGCAGCTTGACCCGAACTCGTACGAGGCGTGGCACAACCTGGGGCTGACCTACTTCCGCCTGCAACGCTATACGGAAGCGCGCGCTCCGCTGGAGAAGGCAGTGGCGCTGCATCCGGAGACCTATGGTTCGGTGGTGATGCTGGGAGCAACGCTCTACATGCTGGGCGACGACGCTGCAGCGCTGCCGGTTTTGGAGCACGCGCACCGGCTGAACCCGGGCGATGCGCAGACCGAGGCGGTGCTGGAGAAGCTTCGCGCGGAGCTTGAGAAGAAGTGAGCGTTGGGCGCGGCCTAACTTGCGCCGGCCCTAACTCGCGCCCGCTAAGGTGAACTTTACTTCCTTGGTGAGTTTCTCTTCTTTGTATTGGAACGACACGTGCGCTTCGTAGTGACCGGATGGCAGCTTGGCAGATGGCACGCTTGCCAAGACTGACGCCGCGCCACTCGCGTCAAGCGGAACCTGGCTCTCCCCGCTTCGCATCACCAGCTTCTCATCCTGCCAAATCTCGATCTTCATTGCGATCGGAGCATCGACCGGCGCGGGAGGGTAGGCGACGGCGTAAAACTTTAGAGTTCCACTCGCGTCGGGCGTCACCTGGTCCGACAGGTCCGGCGTCACTTCGCCGCCGCGCGCTTGCAGGGGATCAAACGCGTTCGCTGGTCCCTGGACGTCATCCACTCTTCGCACTATTGTCACGCCGCTCATGGCGAAGCCCGAATCCTGCTCCACGTCCAGCGCAGACCGGTTGACGCTGGCCTTCATGCTCTGCCGGTCCACCGACGCGGTGTCAACGGTGTAATGGCCCGGAGGCAGAAAGAATGGCGCGGTAAAACTGACCGTTCCCTGTTCCAGTTCGGCCTTTCTGGCCGAGGGCACTTCGTAGGGGATGTCCTTGCTGATCTTGTCTACCACTTCGCCTTTGTCGTCCCTGATTAAAGCCGTCACGCATACATGCACCTTGGCCCATTGCTGATCGGTCGTCACGGTCAGATCGCGTGTGGGAGCCTGAAAAAGGAACGCGAACTGGTTTCGCAGCGCGCCGGGCCGGAATTCCAAGGTCGTGGCATGGAAATTGAACTGGTGCAGGTCGGGCCTGATGTTGAGCGCCTTCATGGTGGCCATTTCGAATGGATAGACTTGCTGGCCGTTTACGACGGGGAGGGCATAGTATCCGCTGCGCGCAAAGACGTGGACACCGGGACGGGAGACCTTGACCTCGATTTTGCGGAAGGTTCCGTCGATGGACGCATTGGTGGGCGCATAGGTCAGATCGTAGTGCATCCGCGCGCTCTCAACGGCTTCGCGGATGGGTTCGCGCAGGTCGAGGGTGTCGGGAAGCAGCGCGCCGCCGGTGCCTTCTGCGAGCTCGGCCAGATTCTGGCGAGTGTCGGAGTGGATGGAAGTCTCGGCGATCTCCTGGGCAACGACCATATCGGCGGTGACATAGCTGCCGTGCGCCATTTGCTGGTTCTTGCTGGCCTGGGCGGCGGCCTGCAAGCGGCGGCGGGAGTCCGCGAGGGTGTCCGCCGGCGTTATCCCGCGGGAATCGAGGGCGTAGATGCTGACGTTGGAGCGATTGGCGGCGCTGATGACGGAGCGGAGCAGTTCGACGCTGTCGGTTTGCACCGGCAGGCCAGCGGAAAATAGCAAGATCACCTTGCGGCCAGGAATCTCCGGCTGCGCCTGGACGAGGGCCCGAAGCGGGGCAAGGGCGCGCATGCTGTCGTTGTAGACCTCGCCCATTTCGCTCACCCATTGAGTTGAGTTGAGCACATTGATTTCGTTGCCCGGTCCCCTTGATTGGTCGAGTGGAGCCTCCGGCTGGGCCAATTGGGCTAAAAGAGCCGGGTTCTCATCCGCCGCACCGGGGCTCCGGACACTCGATAGGCTCTGATCGGAGGACATGAACTGGCCATTGAGCGAATCGTTGACTGCCTCTTCCACAGCGGCGCTGACCTTCGCGGCATCGTTGGTATAGGGTTGCAGGTTGCGGAGACCGGCCATGCCGAGAGTGAAGACGCCGACATAGGTGTTTGCATCCAGATCGGATTTGGCGAACTTGCGCATGGCGTCGAGAGTGATCTTGCGCCCGCGGGGATCGAGATTGCCGATGATGACAGAGATGACGCTGATGTCGCGGAGTTCGTTGACGGTGTGCGGCGCTGAGGACGGCTCGGCCGAGTTCGGCTTCATCGCGGGAGGAGCCGCAGCCGCATCGACTGCCGAGGTTTCCTGGAGCTTCGGCTGTCCGTCGACGAATTGGAGATATCGCTGTTTCTGCGGAACACCGTCTTCGATTACCTGGACTTCTTCCGGTCTCAAATCGCGAACGATCTTTCCTTGTTTGTCGCGCACCACAAAGTCGAGGAGGACCTCAGAGGTTGTGGTGCGGATGGTCGGTTCGGGTGTTTGGGCCGGAGCGACCAGCGGAAACGCGATAACGAAGCACAAGAGATAACGCATGGATTTCCGCCCGAGCATTCAACCGTTCAAATCGAATTGCGACTTAGACGGCGCCTGAGCATTGCCGGTTAGGCCGTTTTCGGGAAAAGAGCACGGGAGGGTGACCGGCTGCTGGCCCCGTTGACCTGTCTTGACCCGCCTCTGAGGCCCGAGGGACCGCCAATCCAAACCGCAGCGGTGCTGGGGAATGATCGCGCTAGGTCGTGCCGGCCAATGTGAAAGCGATCGTCTTCACAACCTTTTGGCCCTTGTAGTGGAATGAAACCTGTGCCTGATATTGGCCGGGCGACAGTTTTTCGGTTTTCAGGCTGGCCAGAATCGAGGCGGCGCCGGTTGCATCGGGGGGCACGTCGCTGGTTGGACTCCGCATCAGCAGGTGGCCGTCGCGCCAAAGCTCCAACATGGCATCGACGGGCGAGTCAACGGGCGCCTGAGGATAGGCAACCGCATACAGCGTCACCTTGCCGTCGGCGTCAGGCCGCACCGTGTCGGACAGCTCCGGCGTCACCATTCCGCCATGTGCCTGGAGCGGTTCAGAGGGGTTCATCGGCCCATAGATTGGGTCCACGCGCCGCGCCACTTCCACATCGCTCATGGAGAAGCCATGGTCTTCGGTGACGAAGAGCGCGGTACGGCTCACGCTGGCCCTCATGCTCAAGCGGTCTACCGCCGCGATCTCCATGGTGTAATGACCCGGCGCCAGGAAGAGCGGCGACGTGAAGCTGACCACTCCCTTCTTCAACTCATCGATCTTTGCGCCAGGCAACTGGTAAGGAATGTCTCTGCTGATTTTCGAAACTATCTGGCCCTGCTCGTCTTTGACCAATACGGTTACGTCTACATGGACTTTGAGCCACTGGCCATCCTTGACGATGGTGAGATTGCTCGCCGGGGCCTGAAAGACCAAAGACAACTGGGTTTGCGCCGCACCGGGGCGGAATTGCAGCGCAGCAGCATGGAAACCGAATTGATGCAGCAGCGGGCGGGTGTTGATAGCTTTCAGTGTGGCAATCTCAAAGGGGAAAACCTGGTGGCCGTTCAACATCGGCACCGCATAGTATCCCTCGCGGGCAAAGACCCTTGCGCCAGGGCGCGAGACTCTCACCTCGATCTTGCGGAAGGTTCCGTCGGTAGCGAGGTCGGAGGGGGAATAAGACAACTCGTAATGAGTTCGCACATCCTCCATCACGCGCCGCAGGGGCTCGCGAAGATCGAGCGAGTCGGGCAGCAGTTCGCCGCCGGTGCCGGAAACCAGCTCATAGAGGTTTTCGCGCATGTCGGTATGCAGAGATGCATCGGCCATCTCGCCGGCGTTCACCATTTCCGGAGTCACCATCTGATCGTTGCCGGCAAGGAACTGCTTCTGGCTGGCGGAAGAGGCCTCGGTGAGCATTCGCCGGGCGGCGTCCAGATCCGATTGCGAGGTCAATCCACGGGTGTCGACCGCGTAGATGCTGACGTTGGCCCGATTGGCGGCGCTGATCACGTAGTGCAGCAACTCGCGGGAGTTTTGGGATGCGGGCATTCCGGCCGTAAAGAGGAGCACGACTTTGCGCCCTGGAATCGCCTTCTGAGCCTCGACCAGCATGCGAAGGGAGGTGAGGTAACGCATACTGTCGGAATACGCGTCCTGCATTTCATTGGCGTATTCCGAAGCCATCACGATTTCGATGACCTGGTTCATGGCGTTCTGGATGGCCGTCACACCGCTACTTGTATCGATTAGCTGGACCGGATCGGGAGTGCTGCTCGCGGGCACCGACACCATGCTGCTGTTAACGTCGTTGGGATCGTTCCCCATTCCCATGCCGAGTTGCGGCCTGAACAGTTCGCCGGTAACGGGCTGGTCGGTGCTCACCCGGCGCACCGTCTGCGCGACGGCAGCCGAGATCTTCGCCCCGTCGTTGGTGTAGTTCTGCATCACGCGGAGTCCGCCCATTCCCATGCCGAAGACTCCGACATAGGTATTGGGCCGCAGTTCCTTCTGGATGAATTCCTGGATTGCACTTTCCGCCAGCTTGCGCCCGCGGGGATCCATGTTCGCGATCACCACCGAAACCACGCTCATGTCGCGCAGTTCATTCACGTCGAGGTGCGCCGGCTGGACGACTGTGGTTGTTGCGGCAACGGCTTTGGTTTCGGTCGCCAGCGGCTCCGCCGTCAATTTGCCGCCCACGAATTCGAAGTGCCGGACGGGTTGCGGCACGCGATTCTCGAGGACCTGAATTTCATCGGGGCGCAGATTACGAATGACTTCCCCATGCTTGTCGCGGACCACGAAGTCCAGAAGGACTTCGGAGGTGGTTGTGCGCAGAGTTGGCTGGGGCTCCTGCGCGGGAGCCACCAGGGGAAGAGCGAAAAGGACACAAAGGAGTTTTCGCATGGGGCACCGACCTTGCCAAAGTGTACCCCCGAATCGATCGAAGTGGATACACTCATTTTTTTCGATTGCACCGCGATGCGGAAGCGCGTGCGCCCCCGGGGGCGAGGAAGTGAGTCAGGGTGCGGTTCACCGGCGTACGCGGAGTCACCAGCATTGTGCGGGCGGCTTTATTCCTGATGAAAAAGCCGCTTACCGCCTTGGGGTCTGCCTACAACGACTGAAGAACCGCGTTATTGTCCTGAGTCTGAATTCGTTGCATAAATCCCGAAGTGCAACCGCAGATCTCCGCCACGGCGGGCAGGCTTTCGACTCCGTCTGGCGCAAAAAACGCGCCCGACTACGCTCAGGATGAAAGGATTTTAGCTCGCGCCGGCGAGGATGAAAGCGATCATTTTCTCGACTTTCTGTCCCTTGTACTCGAAGGAAACCTGTGCATTGTAGTTGCCGGGCGGCAGTTTTTCGGTTTTCAGGCTGGCCAGAATCGATGCCGCGCCGGAGGCATCCGGCGGGACAGCGCTTGCCGGAGTCTTCATCAAGAGGCGGCCGTCGCGCCAGATCTCCAAAGTAGCGTCAATCGGTGCGTCAACCGGCGCCTGGGGATAAGCGACTGCGAATATGGTCAACTTTCCGGCTGAGTCCGGCTGCACCGTGTTCGAGAGCTCAGGCGTTACCAGCCCACCGTGCGCCTGCAGCGGTTCAGAAGGGTTTTCGGGCCCTTGAACGGGTTCCACGCGCCGTGCCACTTCCACGTCGCTCATGGAAAGACCCGAGTCCTGGTCCACAATGAGCGCAATGTGCCTCACGCTGGCCTTCATGCTCAAGCGGTCGATTGCTGCGACTTCCATCGTGTAATGACCTGGGGTCAAGAAGAACGGCGACGTGAAGCTCACCACTCCCTGCTTCAATTCGTCCATCTTGGCGACTGGCACTTCGTAGGGAATGTCCCTGCTGATCTTGGAAACAATCTGGCCCTGATCGTCCTTGACCAATGCGGTCACATCCACATGGACCTTGAGCCACTGGCCATCTTTGGTAATGGTGAGATCGCGCGCCGGGGCCTGAAAAACGAAGGACAACTGAGTTTGTTGCGGCCCTGGACGGAACTGCAGCGCGGCCGCGTGAAAGTCAAACTGATGCAGCTGCGGCTTGGTATCGAGCGCCTTGAGGGTGGCGATTTCGAAAGGATAGATGTCCCGGCCATTGAGCTTGGGTACGGCGAAATATCCGCTGCGCGCAAAGACTACGGCCCCCTTGCGCGAGACCTTGACCTCGATCTTGCGGAAGCTTCCGTCCATCTGGGTGTTGACGGGCGAGTAAGCCAGCTCGTAGTGCGATTGCACATCCTCCATCACACGGCGCAGCGGCTCGCGGAGATCGAGCGAAGGCGGCAGCAGCTCACCGCCTGTGCCTTCCGCCAGTTCGGCCAGATTGCCCATGGTATCGGCTTGGATTGAGCTTGCCGCGATCTCTCCTGAAAGCACCTGGGAAGGGGTTACGGTCTGGTCGCCCCCGGTGATCCTGGCCATCTGCATCTGTTTGCTGGCCTGCGCGGCATGCTGCAACAGGCGCCGCGAGTTCTCGAGGGTCGAATCGGAGGTGTATCCGAGGGTATCGACGGCGTAAAAGGTGACGTTGGCGCGATTGGCGGCGCTGATCACGCTTTTGAGGAAATCGGCGGTGTCGACTTGCACCGGCAGCCCGGCGGAGAGCAGCAGCACCACCTTGCGCCCTGGGATGTCAGCCTGAGCCTCGACGAGCATGCGCAGCGGCGTGAGGATATGCGTGCTTTCCTGGTAAACGTCCTGCATTTCGTTCACCCAGCTCGTATCCATAAACTGAGCGATTGCCCCCGCCGGGCCGGCGGCGGCAGCGGTCGACTGGCTATAGGTGACGGTGCTTACCGGGCTGTTGGGGTCGTCTGTCGTTCCTTCCGGTGATCCGACACTGTTTACCGGCGATCCAAACATGGTGGTCGGGTCGGATAACTGCGAGGTATTGGTGAGCTGGCTCAAGGTGGCTGCCTGCGCCACCCGGTCAATTGCGGAAGTGACCTTCTCGGCGTCGTTGGTATAGGGCTGGAGGTCCACGAGCCCGGGCAATCCTAATGCGAAGACCCCGACATAGGTATTGGGCCGCATCTCATCGCTGACGAATTGGCGCATCGCGTCCAGGGTGACCTTGCGTCCGCGCGGGTCGAGGTCGGCGATCACCAGCGAAACCACGCTGATATCGCGCAGCTCGTTGACCGTGTGGCCCCCTGCCGGCGGATTGGGCGAAGGCGAAACCGAGCTTGCCGGCGCAGGGGCCGAATCGGGCGCTAGCGCAGCCGCCTGCGCGGCCTGCCCATTCAGGAACTCGAAGTGGCGCAGTTTCTGCGGGACTCCGTCCTCGAAGATCTGGACTTCATCGGGCTTCAGGTCGTGGATGATGCTGGCGTGCTTGTCGCGGACCACGAAGTCAAGAAGAACCTCGTTGGTCGTGGTGCGCAAAACTGGCGCGGGCTCTTGCGCGGGAGCCAACAGAGGAAGAGCGAGCAAGACACAGAACAAATTTCGCATAATAACCAACCTACCGAAGTGTACGCCCGCAATGGATGGAATGGGAAGACCAATCCGGAACGCCAGGAGGGTTGCGTGGGGGGCGAGCGCAACCTGCGAGACCGGCAGCAGAGGAGCAGTAACAGTATTATGGTCCGTGGCTCGAAGGGATCGACGATGTGGATTCGCACACTCCTGGCGATGACAGTCCTGCTGGAGATTCCAGCGCTAGCGGCCGAAAAGGTTACGGTGGCGCAGTTAGAGCAGGCTGTGGCGCAAACCCAGGGCGAGCCTGACAAGGACGCGGCCAGGAAGATCGAAACACTGACGCTGTGCGAACGCCTCGCCAGAGTGCGGTTTGAAAAGTTGGAGGCTGAGCTTCCGGGGCCAAAGGCACGGTCAGCGTTGCTCATTCTGGCGGATGCCTCGGCGTTTCTCGATCTTCCCACCGCCGACGTTCCTGCTATTGCACCTCCGACGGTCGATGAGCAGCGCGCGATTGTGCTGCGCGCTGTGCAGTTCGCCGCGAACATGGCTCACAAAATGCCGAACTTCTATGCGACACGCGACACTACGCAGTACCAGAGCATTGAGCACGCCGGGAAAATATCTGTCCCCGAAGAGCCAGCCAAGGAACCGCCAAAGTTGGAGTTGGAGAGAACGCAGCCGTTTCAAAAGGTGGGCCGGTCACTGGTAACGGTGCTCTACCGCAACGGACGGGAATTGATCGAGAACAAGCATAGAAATGGTTTCACTCCTGAATATGGGGTAGAAAACAGGGGCGAATTCGGCGAAATGCTGGGACTGGTGATTCCGGACATGGTCCGGAGCCAAATCAGCTGGAGTCATTGGGAGCAGGGCGATGCGGATCTGCTGGCGGTCTTTCGTTTTGAAGTGCCAAAAGACAAGGCACACTACCATTGGAGTTTCTGCTGCATCCAGTCGAGCGAAGGCGAAAAGCAGGTACTTAGGAACCTTGCCGCATACCAGGTCGAGATTGCGATTGAGCCGAAGACAGGTTCGATTCTTCGGATAGCGATCAAGACCGAACCGGAGCACTCTCGCGTCCTGGAAGCCTCCGAGGTCGTGGAATACGGCGCGGTCGAAATTGGAGGCGTGAGCTACATCTGCCCGTTGAGGAATGTAGTTTTGTACGCTGTGCGGATGGCAGACAACCTGCCGTTATCGGATTCTGGCGCCCACTCCGCATCTCTAATTTCGATTGCGATCAATCGCACCCTGTTTGAAAACTATCATCTGTTTCGCGGCGACGTGCGCATCGTTCCCGACCTGCCGCAGCCGGTGCCAGCCTCAGAGGGCGAGCCGAAGGACAATTCGGGTTCACAGAGCCAGCCCTGATGGTCCAAGGCATGTCCGGCTCGACACTAATGTGGCTGTGCTTGCTGAGGTGTACTTTGTCCAGGCGCCGAGGCTGCATTGAAAACGTCGTCCAAGTCGATGTGGACCGAGCCGAGGCGGCCAGTGGCTACGTCTTGCACCAAGAGACGCACTGCCGCAGGTTTGGGGGCGGGAACAAAGATGGATTGCCGGATGCTCGCGCCACTGAGCAGGGAGTTGTATTGAGTGGGGTCAAGCTTGCGGTCTATGGGATAGTTCATGAGTTGAAGGGGCCAGCCTTTTTCGTTGAAGGTGCAGACGGCGACGGAAACATTCAGTAGATGGCTGCCGTCAGCCGCGGGCGCGAGTGTCAATCCAGTCGGATCAATTGAGACTGCAAACTTGAGCTGGCCGGGTGAGTCGGCGGGAAGGCTTTTGGCTGTGAAGAGGACAGAAGTGGCGTCGAGAAAGTCCTGGCAGTCGGCTTGCAAAGCGACTTGCTGGGCCTTGGGGTCGCCGCTGCCCAGCGGAGTTGCGAAGTATCCCTGGCGGTAAGCGAGGTGCGCGCCATGCTGCTCGGTGGTGATTAGAACTTTCCGATAGTCGCCATTCCAGTTGGGCGAATCGGGGTAGTATTCAAGCTCGTAATAGTCGCTGCTGTCTTCCATCGCTTTGCGGATGCAGTCGCCCAGGTCGTTGTCGCCCACGCAGACCTTGCCGCCGGTTCCGTGGGCGAGCACTTCCATGGTTTCTTGCTGGTTCGATAGAGTCTCTGTCTGGCGATCCACTGCGGACGATACGCCGGCTGGGCTTCCATCCGGAGGCCTGGATTCGGCCGAGTAGAAACTCAGGGTCTGCACGCCTGCGATGTTTACGGGATAGACAGAAATCTTTGCGTCGCTTAAAGCGCCGCTCATTTCCTGCAGCTTGCCCCAGTTGTTGCGGGAGTAGTCGCGTTTGACAAAGTTTCCGACAAGATCGCTTGCGTCACTGTTGATGGAGATCGGGAAGGCTGTCGAAAGCCAGAGCAGGTTTTTGCGTCCCGGATATCCGGAAAGATTGCGGCCGATGGAGAGCATCGCTTCGATGGTGCGGTTGACGCGCATGTCCATGTCGGATGCATAGATCATCTCGTCGAAATCCTTGGCGGCCTTGGTCATGGCGCCGATGATCGACTGATCGGGCAGGGCGCTGAATCCGCCAAAGGAGTTGCCGGGCGCATACGGATCGTCTTTCGGATCGATGTCGGCTACGCCTTTACCCGCAGTGCTGATCGCCTTATGCAATGCGATTTGCAGAAGGCGGGGATCGGTGGTGAATCCCTGGAGCATTACAAGACGTTCACCAAGAAGAAACACCGCGACAGGCACGTTGGGCGGCAACTGCCGCAACATCTTCATCATCTGCACGTGGACCTGGGCCTGATACTGCGTGGCGGTGTTCAATCCGTCGACGAGCAGAATGGTGGGTGGGACTGGGACTTTAAGGTGTTGGACGCTGTTTGAGTAAACGCCCGCGGACAGCGGAACCTCAGGGGCTGCCTGCTTGGCGAGGTCGGCCACGTGCGCCTCGCGGAACGAGGCGATCTTCTGTTCGCGTTTCTCTTTGCTTTGGCTGGGGGTCTGTTCGAAGACGCGGAAATCGGAAGGTTGGAGACCGGTGATGTGATTGCCCTTCGCATCCTTGACCACCAGTTCCAGCGTCACCATGCGGCTGAAGGTCTGCAAGGTGAAACCCGGTGCGGTCGTGGCGGTCTCGGCCTGAGTGGATTGCAATTGCGACGCGGGGCTCTGCGCGGTAGACGGCAGGGCAATACAGATAGAAGAGAAGAGCAGAGGAATCAGACGGAGGCCTGAACGGCACATGGCAGCACTCCTGACAGGATCGCTGGTTAGACTGAGCCTCACTATAGCCGGTTAGTCCTTTTTCATGCTTGAGCAAGGAAACAGTCAGGCTGCCGGGTTTGCAAAGTGCGGGGCGTTGGGATTCGAGGTTTCCCGCCCTTGCGCGAGGAAAAATGCGCAAGGACGGGGCACGGCGGGAGTTTTCCGGTACAGCAGCGGGGTGTTGCGGGAGCCGGGCTCACGCCTCTTCGATGCGGTGGATTTTGTTGCCGGGCAGGTCGGTGAGAACCTGCTTGATGCCGGTTGGCCATTTGATTTCGACCCGCTTGGCGGTCGTGAACGGGCCGAGACCGAAATGGGCCCGGTGGTCGCGCGAGGACTGATAGCCGGCGCTTGTGGACACCACGTCATATTGATTGCTTCCGTCGTCGGTTGTCACCTTTAATTGGGCGCCGATCGCCATGCGGTTGCTTTTGGTTCCTACCAGCAGGAACTTGATCCAGTTGTTCTTGTTGGAAGTTGTGTTGCTGAGGATTCTCGCCGGGTTGCTGAGAGCCGTGGTGACAATGTCCAGGCGGCCGGTGTTGAGCAGGTCGCCGAGGACGCAGCCGCGATAGGGCTGTTTCAATTGCAGAGCGTCGCCGGTCTTGGTCGAGACATCGTCGAATTTCATGCCGCCAAGATTGCGGAAGATGGAGAGCGGCTCGCCAAAGGTGCGCTCGGAGAAATCCGCAATATTGTCGAGAACATTGCCGCGGGCGACGAGCAGGTCCTTCAGTCCGTCGTTATCGAAGTCGCCGACTGCGTTGCCCCACCCTGACATCTCGAGCGTGTGGCGGGCAAGCCCGCTTCTGCCGGTGAAATCGACAAACATGCCCTTGCCGATATTGCGGAAGAGCGGAAAGGTTTCCAGTTCCGTAGCCGTGTGCCAGATATCGGGCAGTCCGTCGTTGTCCATGTCGCGAAACTCGGCTCCCATGCCTGAGACGGCCTTGCCGGTTTCCGAATAGGCGACGCCGGAGTCGAGGGCTACCTCCTCGAAGCTCTTGCCTTTGAGGTTGTGGAAGAGGGAATTGGGCATGTTGTCGTTGGCGACGAAGATGTCTATGAAGCCGTCGCCGTCGTAGTCGTTGAAGCCCACGCCCATTCCCTTGCATAGCACCTTGGAGATGCCGGTCTGCTCGGAGACATCGGTGAAGGTCCCATCGCCGTTGTTGTGGTACAGAGTGCATGGGAGGGGCTCGTAAAACTTGGGATGGCAGTAGGCGCGCTCCCGTCCTCCGCTCATGCAGATGGGGTCCCCGTTGACGTGCCAGCGGCAATAGTTCGAAACGAACAGGTCGAGCTTTCCATCGTTGTCGTAGTCTACCCAGCCGGCGGCGGCGCTCCACATCTTTTCGCCCTTGTAAGTGGGCGCGCCTACGCCGGCTTTGTCGGTCACGTCAGTGAACGTGCCGTCGTGGTTATTGCGGTAGAGATGGTTTTTGGTAACGCTGGCAACGTAAATGTCAGGCCAGCCGTCGTTGTCGAAATCGCCGACGGCCACGCCCATGTCGAAGCCATCGCCGGCCAAGCCGGACTTCTCGGTGACATCGGTGAATGTGCCGTCGCGGTTGTTGTGAAAGAGCCGGTTCCAGTACTTCGGCGATTCTTTTTTCAAAGACGGGATGGCTGCACCGTTGACGAAGAAGATGTCCATGTAGCCGTCGTTGTCGTAATCGATCAGGCCTACTCCGCCCACCATGGTTTCGGGCTGGTTCTTGTTGGGCGTGGGAGAACTGTCGGTGACGAACTGCAGTTTTGACTTGGCGGTGACATCATCAAAACGAATTGTGTTGGCGCCGGGCTCCTGTGTCCAATTCATGCGGACAGGCGTAGTTGCCGCATTGGCGCGCGCGCGAAGGGGAAGCAGCAATCCGGAACCCAGCCATCCGCAAACACTGAGAAAATCTCGTCTATTGAAACCCATCGTTGTTCTTCCTTGGAATCTGTTGAAAAACTCGAATGGAACGTGGGGAGTGGTAGGTCAGGGCTTCAGCCCTGACGTTAGCGACGGCAAAACACGCCGGCCTTCAGGCCCTGAGGCATGCTTTTGCCTCCAAAAGCTAAAC